>Ga0233385_1000639_pt1 | contig 16648 bp, 12 predicted proteins | sample ElkDunMinimDraft_16_FD_191543 | JGI IMG/M metagenome (GOLD analysis project Ga0233385, IMG submission 191543) | Fecal eukaryotic communites from dung pellets of Tule Elk in California, USA - Elk Dung G36 | ecosystem: Host-associated > Mammals > Digestive system > Large intestine > Fecal | place...
GGCGATCAAGAGCTCCGGCCCGGCAATCAGCATCATGGCGATCATCGCCCGCTGGCCCATGCCGCCCGACACTTCGTGCGGATAGAGGTCGTAGACGCGTTTCACGTCGCGGATCTGCACGGCCTCCAGCATCGCCAGCGCCCGCTCGCGCGCCTGCGCCTGGCCGACCTTCTCGTGCGTGCGCAGCGTCTCGACGATCTGCCGCCCGATCGTCATCACCGGGTTCAGCGAATATTTCGGGTCCTGCAGGATCATGGCGATGCGCTTGCCCCGGAGGTCGCGCCTCAGCCGGGCAGGGGCCGTCAAGAGGTCGATGCCGTCGAACTCCAGCCGCTCGGCCGAAATCTCCGCGCTTGCAGGCGTCAGCCCCATGATGGCGCGGCCGGTCTGCGACTTGCCCGAGCCGGATTCGCCGACGATGCCCAGCCGCTCGCGGCCGAGCGTGAAGGATATGCCGCGCACCGCCTCCAGCACGCCGGTGCGGGTGGCGAAGCGCACGTTGAGTTTCCTGACCTCGAGCAGCGGCTTCATTGCCCGGCGCTCCTCGGGTCGAGCGCGTCGCGCAATCCGTCGCCGAGCAGGTTGAAGCCGAGGCTGACCAGCAGGATGGCGAGGCCAGGCATGCCGGCCACCCACCACTGGTCGAGGATGAAGCGGCGGCCCGACGCGATCATCGCGCCCCATTCGGGCAGCGGCGGCTGCGCGCCGAGGCCGAGGAAGCCGAGGCCGGCCGCGATGATGATGATGCCCGCCATGTCGAGCGTCACCCGCACGATCAGCGACGACAGGCAGAGCGGCATGATGTGCCTGAGCACGATGCGGAACGGCGAGGCGCCCATCAGCTGCACCGCGGCGATGTAGTCGGAGTTGCGCACCGTCAGCGTCTCGGCCCGCGCGATGCGCGCATAGGGCGGCCACGAGGTGATGGCGATGGCGATGATGGCGTTCTCGATGCCGGGACCGAGCGCGGCGACGAAGGCGAGCGCCAGGATCAGCTTCGGGAAGGCGAGGAAGATGTCGGTGATGCGCATCAGGATCGCGTCGGTCCAGCCGCCGGCATAGCCGGCGATCGTTCCCATCGCGAGGCCGATGGGTGCTGCGATGATCGCCACCAGGATGATGATGTAGAGCGTCAGCCGCGAGCCGTGGATCACGCGGCTGAAGATGTCGCGGCCGAGATCGTCGGTCCCCATCCAGTGCTCGGCGCTCGGCGGCAGCAGGCGCATCGTCCTGAGGTCGCCTTCGAAGGGCGAGTAGGGGGCGATGACGTCGGCGAAGACCGCCGCCAGCACCAGCGCCAGGATGATCGCTAGGCCGACGACCGCCAGCCTGTTGGCGGCGAAGCGGCGCCAGGTCATGTAGGCGCGGCCGAATCCCGCCTGCGCACGCGATTGCGGCCGCTCCGACAGCAGCCAGTCGCGCCAGCCGGCCTCCGATGCGTTGGCGGCGCTCATGGCCGCGTCCTCGGGTCGAGCAGCCCGTAGAGCAGGTCGGAGATGAGGTTGAGGCCGATGAACACGCCGCCGATGACGATCGTGGCGCCGAGCACTGCGTTCATGTCGGCGTTCTGCAGCGAGTTGGTGAGGTAGAGGCCGATGCCGGGCCACGAGAACACCGTCTCGGTCAGCACCGAGCCTTCGAGCAGCGTCGCGTAGGACAGCGCGATGACGGTCACCAGCGGCACCGCCGCGTTGCGCAGTGCGTGGCCCCAGACGATGCGCGCTTCCGACAGGCCCTTGGCGCGCGCCGCGACGACGTATTCCTGGCCGAGCTCGTTCAGCATGAACGAGCGCGTCATCCGGCTTATGTAGGCCATGGAGAAATAGCCGAGCAGCGAGGCCGGCAGGATGATGTGGAAGAAGATGTCGCGGAACGCGCCCCAGTCGCCCTGGATCGCCGCGTCGAGCAGGAAAAGGCCGGTGATCGGCGTGAAGGTGTATTCATAGGCGACGCCGATGCGTCCCGGCCCCTCGACCCAGCCGAGCCTGGCGTAGAAGACGAGCAGCGCAAGCAGCCCCAGCCAGAAGATCGGCATCGAATAGCCGACCAGCCCGATTATGCGCACCGCCTGGTCGATCAGGCTGCCGCGCTTCACCGCGGCCAGCACGCCGAGCGGGACGCCGAACACGAGGCCGATCAGCGTGCCGAGCGTGGCGAGCTCCAGCGTCGCCGGGAACACGCGCCTGATGTCCTGCATGACGGGGTAGGTGGACAGCACGGAAGTCCCGAAATCCCCCGTCAGCGCCTTCTTCACATAGAGGAAGAACTGCTCCCAGAGCGGCAGGTCGAAGCCGTATTGCCTGCGCGCCGCCTCGACCACGCTTTGCGGCGCGCGGTCGCCGACGATCGCCAGCACCGGATCGACCGGGATGACGCGGCCGATGAAGAAGGTCACCGCGATCAGGCCGAGGAAGGTGATCGCGGCGACGAAGGCGAAACGCAGCACGGCCCACAGGAAGGAGGAAGCGCTGGTGCGCTTCCTCCTGGGTTCGGCTGCCGGCGAAGCGAGCGTCAACGAAACGCGCTTTCCGGTTCGCTACTTGCTGACCGGCGCCAGGAAGTTGGTGTCGAAGGTCGGGCCGAGCTTGAAACCCTGCACGTTCTTGCGCAGGCCCGCCACCTCGGTCTGCTGCCACAGCATGGTGAACGGTCCCTGCTCCCGCACCTTCTTCTGCAGCTCGCCATACATCTCGGCGCGCTTGGCCGCGTCGCGCTCCAGCAGCGCAGCCTTGGCCTGTTCCTGCATCTCCGCCGGCACGTCCCAGGCATTGCGCCAGGCCAGCGTCTTCAGCTGGGAATCGTCGGCGTTGTTGGGGTTCACCGCGAAGGTTTCGGCGTTGGAGTTCGGATCCCAGTAGTCGACGCCCCACTGCAGGATCGCGATGTCATGCTGGCGCGCGCGATAGCGGGTGAGCAATTGCTTGAAATCCTCCGGCACCAGCTCGATCTTGATGCCGGCCTGCGCCGCGCTCTGCTGGATCGCCTCGGCCACCCCCTGCTCGGGCTGCCCGCTGCGCGTGTCCATGGTGACCGAGAAGCCCTCCGGCAGCCCGGCCTTTGCCAGCAATTCCTTGGCCTTGGCGACGTCGAGCTTGTAGGGCTTGTCCTCGAGCGCGCCGAGAATTCCCTTGGGCAGGAAGTTCTGGTGGACGACGCCGATGCCTGCGAGCAGCGTGTCTCCGAGCGTGTCGTAGTCGACCAGATATTTGAACGCCTCGCGCACTTCGGGCTTGGCCAGGTTCTCGTTCTTCTGGTTCAGGCTGAAATAGAAGATCGTGCTCTTCGGCGTCGCGGTGGTGGCGAGGTCGGCGTTCTGTCCCACCGCCTGGAAGTCGCCGGGCTGCAGGTTGCGCGCGACGTCCACGTCGCCCTTCTCCAGCATCAGGCGCTGCGTCGCGCTCTCCTTGACGTGTCGGTAGACGACGCGGGCGAGCACCGGCTTCTCTCCGTAATAATTGTCGTTGCGCTCCAGCACGACCGCCTCGTTGGCGCGCCATTCGCGCGTCTTGAAGGGGCCGGAGCCGGCAAAGCCCGTCTTCAGCCAGCCATGGCCGAAATCGTTGTCGAACTTGTACTCTTCGCTCGGCGTGACGGTGGCGGCGTGTTCCTTGACCAGCTTGCTGTCCACCACCGCTGCGACCGTCGCGGTCAGGCAGTTGAGCACGAAGCTCGGCGCATAGGCCTTGTCGACGACGAACTGGAAGGTCGTCGGGTCGACGGCCTTGGCCTTCTCGGTGACGTTGTCGGCGGTCAGCCCGAACTGCTGGATGATGAACGCCGGGGTCTTGTTGAGCTTGACCGCGCGCTCGAACGACCAGGCCACGTCTTCGGCGGTGACCGGATTGCCGGAAGCGAATGTCAGATTGGGCTTCAGCTTGAAGGTGTAGGTCAGGCCGTCGTCGGAGACCGTCCAGCTGTCGGCGAGGCCGCCGACGACCTTGGTGGTGTCGGCGATGTCGAGCTTCACCAGCATGTCATAGGTGTTGCCGGTGATTTCGCCGGTGGACAGTTCGAAGGCCTCGGCCGGGTCAAGCGAGATGATGTCGTCGATGGCCCAGGCCTGCACCAGCGTATCGGCCGGCGTTTCTGCGGAAGCGGTAGCGGAAGCGAAGATCAGTGCCGACATCGCCGCGCCTGCAAGCATGAGGCGGAAATGTCCGTGCGTCTTTCCCATCATCATGTCGGTAGTTCCCTGTTCTTGTTGTTTGATTCCGCCTTTATTCGAGGCGGTCTTCCATCAGGCGACAGCCGTTTCGCGCCAGGCCGAGGCAAGTATTCTCAGCCAGTTCTCACGGCATATCTTTGCCAGATCGCTGTCACCATATCCGGCGTTCCGCAAGCCTTCAACGAGCTTCTGCAGGCCCGCCGCGTCGCCGATTTCGGCCGGCACGGTGGCGCCGTCGAAGTCCGATCCGATCGCCACGCCGTCGATCCCGACCCTCTCGACCAGGTGGTCGATATGCCGGATCATGTCGGACATCGGCGTGTTCGCGTCCTCCTGGGCGTCCGGCCTGAGCATGCCGACGGCGAAGTTCAGCCCGACCAGCCCCTTGCTCTCGCGCACCGCGTCGAGCTGCCGGTCGGTCAGGTTGCGCGCCACCGGCGTCAGCGCATGCGCGTTCGAGTGGCTGACCACCAGCGGCTGGTCGGAAAGCTTCGCCACGTCCCAGAAACCCTTTTCCGTGATGTGGGCCAGGTCGATCATGATGCCGAGCCGGTTGCATTCCCTGACCAGCCTCTTTCCGGCTTCGGTCAGTCCCGGTCCGGTGTCCGGGCTCATCGGGTAGGCGAAGGGCACGCCGTGGCCGAATATGTTGTTGCGGCTCCACACCGGTCCCAGCGACCGCAGCCCGGCGGCGTAAAAAATCTCCAGCGCCGAGAGCTCGGCGTCGATCGCCTCGCATCCCTCCATGTGGAGCACCGCCGCGAAGGTGCCTGCCTTCGTCGCCGCTGCTATGTCCCTGGAATTGCGGCAGAGCTTCCAGCCGCCCGCCCGCTCGATGCGCAGCGCGATCGCCGCCATGTCGAGCGCGATGTCCAGCGAGGGCTGCCGCTCCAGGGGCTCCGACAGCGGCGTCGCATAATGGCCCTTCCCGTCCGGCTTGGCGAAGTTGAGATGACCGGAGGTGACGTAGATCGCGCAAAGCCCGCCGGCGAGGCCTCCCTCCCTGGAGCGGGCCTTGTCGATGTGGCCGCGCTCGGCGCCGTCATAGCCCACCGCCTGCGGTCCCTCGATGAATTCGACGACCGGGTCCGTGCCCTTGGCCGCATGGTTCCACAGGCGGTAGAGCACGTCGTTGTGGCCGTCGAAAACGAGCTGCATCAAATTCTCCTGGTTGCGGAAGTCGTCGCCGGAATCGTCGCCGTCCTGCTCATCGTGGCGCGAAATGCATCGAGCCGGCAAGCTTGATGGCCGGCCGGCTCGCGGGAAGGCAGGTTTTTTGGGGAGTGCCGACGAGGCCCGGAAGGGATTTTGCGTCCGTCGGCCAGGCACCCGGTCAGGGCAGGAGCTGGTATTCGTGCAGCTTCCGGTAGGTGCCGTCGGGTATCGCCAGGAGCTCGCTATGCGTTCCCTGCTCCACCACGCGCCCCGCGTCGATGACGATGATGTTGTGGGCGCGGTGCACAGTCGACAGGCGGTGGGCGATGGCGATGGTGGTGCGCCCTTCCTGCAGGTTCTCCAGCGCGTCGCGGAACAGCGACTCGGATTCGGCGTCGAGCGCGCTTGTCGCCTCGTCGAGCAGCAGGATCTGCGAATTGCGCAGCATCGCCCGCGCGATCGACAGGCGCTGACGCTGGCCGCCCGACAAGAGCAGGCCGTTCTCGCCGACCGGCGTGTCGTAACCCTGAGGCAGGGCCTTGATGAAGGGGTGCGCGTTGGCGGCCTTCGCCGCCGCGATCACCTCCTCGTCCGTCGCATCCTGCCGCCCCATGCGGATGTTGTGCATCACCGATCCGTCGAACAGGAAGGTGTCCTGGCTGACATAGGCGATCTTCTCGCGCAGCGATTGCAGCGTGGCGTGCTTGATGTCCTCGCCGTCGAAGAGGATGCGGCCCTTGTCCGGGTCGTAGAGGCGCATGATCAGGTTGAGCACGGTCGACTTGCCGCCGCCGGAGGGCCCGACCAGCGCCGTCATCTTGCCGGCGGGAATGACGATTTCGAGGTCGTTCAGGACGGTCTCCTCCTCGCGGTAGGAGAACGACACGTGGTCGAACCTGATCTCGCCCGGGCCGGCCGACAGCGGCTTGGCGTCGGGCGCTTCCTCGAGCTGCAGCGGACGGTCGGCGATCTCGTACATCAGCCGCACGCCGACCATGCCGGCTTCCAGCGAGACACGCGAGCGCGCCAGCCGCTTCGCCGGCTCGTAGGCGAGCAGCAGCGCGGTGATGAAGGCCATGATCGATCCCGGCGTCTGCCCGCCCTGCACGATCAGATAGCCGCTGACCAGTATGACGCCGGCGATCGCGATGCCGGCCAGCGTCTCCATGATGGGGCTGGTGACGGCCTGCAGCGCCGCGATGCTGTTTGCCCGCCGCTGCGCATCGCCCACCGCCTTGTACATGCGGTTGCGCATCGTGCCTTCCAGGTTGAAGGACTTCACGATGCGTGCGCCGAAGACGGTCTCCTGCATCACCCGCATGATCGCCGAGACCGAGGCCAGTTCCTTCTCCATGACGCGCTTGGTGCGCTTCAGCAGCCGGTTGACCGACAGGAAGGCGATGGGACCGAAGATGAAGGCGACCAGCGACAGCAGCGGTTGCTGGATGGCCATCACCAGAACCAGGGCGATCAGCGAGAAGAGGTCGCGGATGAACGACGTCACCAGCGTGTCGACCACGTTGCGCGCGGCGTTGGCGCTCTGGGTCACGCGCATGATCAGGTCGGCCGACGAGTAGGAATGGTAGAATTCGATGCCGTGCTGCAGCATGCGGTCGTAGATCTTGCGCTGCCGCTCGGCGATGATCGCGTTGCCGGCGCGGCTGAGGAACAGCGCCTGCACATAGGTCGCTATGCCCTTGGTGATGAAGATCGCGGCGACGCCCCCGGCGATCAGGTAGATCCTGTCGATATCCTTCGGGCCGGAAAACTCGTTGGCGATGTCGCGCATGATCCAGGCGCTGGCAGCCGTCATCAGCGCCATCACCAGCATCGCGATGATGGCGATGCCGTAGGTCGCCGCATGCTGGCGGAACGACTCCCGCAGCAGTCGACCGACCAGGCGCTGGTTGGCGGAAGAACGAAAAAACTTCAGCAACAGAGGGGTTCCTGGCAGGAATTATTCCGGGAGCCCGGCGTATATCGGATTGCCCAACCCAAGTCACGGCGGAAACGTTTGCCGCACCGGCAGGCTTGCAGCCTGGATTGTTTCGTCTATCACGGCTCGGGTTTCGCAAACCGGCGCTATCCGGCATGCGCCGCTATCCGGCATGCGCTGCCTGCAAACCGCCCGGTCGCATCCGGCCGGGCTGCGCGAGTTCGAGCGCAGGGGAGTTTTCATGACGGCCGCAACCGCGCCGCGCGTTCTCTTCGACGTCACCGACCTGATGCGGCTGACTGCCGCGGGCCATACTCCGAACGGCATCCCCAGGGTCCTCGCGGAGTGCCTCATTCCGCTCGTCGACAGCGTGCCCAATCTGGTCGCCGTCTTCTTCAGCCCGATAAGCCGCGCCTACTGCGAAGTCGACAGCGCTCGCCTGGTCGCCGAGGACGCCGGCTACGCGACGGCCTTGCAGCCCGGCGCAAAGGACTATGCGCGCAGGCTGTGCGCCCGGCTTGGGCCGCTGCGGTCCGGGCGCGTCGTGCCGCGGGCCGATGACACCATCCTTATCCTTGGCACAGGCTGGGACCACCCAAGGCGGCATCGCTACCTGTTCGGGCGGGGCGCGCCGGAATGCCGGGTCGTCTGGTTCTGCCACGACCTGATCCCGATCCTCTATCCGCAATTCGTCCCGGAGGGGTCGACCTTCCCGCAAGTGTTCCGGGAATGGCTCGATGCCGCCCTTGCGCACGGTCACGAGTTCGTCTGCTCCACGCGCTTCGTGGAGGCCGACCTGCGCGGCTACGCGGCAGGACGGGGCAGGGCGCCGCGCATATCCGTCGTGCCGCTGGCGCACGAGTTCACGCCTGTCGAGGGCCCGGTCCGCGACGAGATTCTCCTGATGGCAGGTCGCAGGACCGTGCTCTGCGTGAACTCGATCGGCCTGCGCAAGAACCAGATCGCCCTTTTGCGGTCATGGCGCCGCCTGCACGATGAGTTCGGCGAGGCCCTGCCCACGCTTGTGCTCGCCGGCGCCATGATCGATCCCGGCGCCGTCGAGGAGTTCCTGGCGCAGACGGCCGGCATAGGCGGCAAGGCCGCGCTCGTCGGCCCGGTCACGGATGCCGAGCTCACGCGGCTCTACCGGGAATGCGCCTTCACGGTGAACCCGAGCCTCAACGAGGGCTGGGGACTTTCGGTCGGCGAAAGCCTGTGGATGGGCAAGCCCTGCCTCAGCTCCAGCCTGACCTCGCTGCCGGAGGTCGGCGGCAGCCATGCCGTCTACTTCGATCCCCGCGACGAGGAAGACATGCTCGCCGCGTTGCGGAAGGCCGTGCGGGGCGAGTTCGCCGCGCTGCCGCCGCCGCGCGAGGAACTGCGAAGCTGGCGGCAGGTCGGCGACGGCATCGCGGCCGTGCTGTAGCGTAAACCGGTTTTCCACCCGTAATGGCGAGCGAAGAGGAAGCCGTCCGTTGCTGCCCTTGCCGGTGGGTGGTACTTGGCCGCGATTGCCCCTCCCGGGGAATTCGCCTAACCTTGACCAAACGATAAAAGCCGACGGGATGAACCTGAACCTTATCAACCAGAGGTGGTAAAAACATGCCCACAAATCAATTTCTTGCCGGTCTTCCCACGCTCTCGCGCCGGCAGCTGCTGAAGGCCTCGGGAGCGGCCGTGGCGCTTGCCGCCGCAGGCGCCCCGTCCCGTCTGTTCGCCCAGGAGAAGCTGAAGGTCGCCGCCGTCTACACCGTGCCCTTCGAGCAGCAGTGGGTGAGCCGCATCCACAAGGCGGCCAATGCGGCGAAGGAGCGCGGCGAAATCGAATATGTCGCCAGCGAGAACGTCTCCAACACCGACTACGAGCGCGTCATGCGCGAATATGCCGAGGCCGGCAACCAGCTCATCCTCGGCGAGGTGTTCGGCCTCGAGGAGGCCGCCCGTGCGGTGGCCGCCGACTATCCGGACACGGCATTCCTCATGGGGTCGTCCTTCAAGCCGGACGACAAGCACCCCAACTTCGCGGTCTTCGACAACTACATCCAGGATGCCTCCTACCTGACCGGCATCATCGCCGGCGCCATGACCAAGTCGAAGAACATCGGCATGGTCGGCGGCTTCCCGATCCCCGAGGTGAACCGCCTCATGCACGCCTTCATGGCCGGCGTGAAGGAGACCGCGCCGGACGCGAAATTCCAGGTCGCCTTCATCGGCTCGTGGTTCGATCCGCCCAAGGCCAAGGAGACGGCTTTCGCCCAGATCGACGGCGGCGCCGACGTCATGTACGCCGAGCGTTTCGGCGTCTCCGACGCCGCGAAGGAGAAGGGCGTGCTCGCCATCGGCAACGTCATCGACACCCAGGCCGACTATCCCGAGACGGTCGTCGCCTCGGCGCTCTGGCACTTCGAGCCGACGCTCGACAAGGCGATCGCGGAGGTCAAGGCCGGCACCTTCAAGGCGGCCGACTACGGCGTCTATTCCCTCATGAAGCACGGCGGCTCGTCGCTGGCGCCGCTAGGCACCTTCGAGGGCAAGGTTCCGGCCGAGGTGATGGCCAAGGTCGCCGAGAAGGAGAAGGCGATCAAGGACGGCTCCTTCGTCGTCGAGATCGACGACACCGAGCCGAAGTCGAGCTGAAGAAGTCGCTCCTCTCCCCGTTGACGGGGAGAGGATGCCGGCAGGCAGGTGAGGGGCCGCGCCATGTCTGGAAGGTGTGCTCCCGCCCCTCATCCGATCCTTCGGGCCACCTTCTCCCCGTGAACGGGGAGAAGGAAAGCTAACCGCCAACGTAGCCATCATGACCGCCGATCCCGTCCTGCGCCTCACCGGCATCACCAAGCGCTTCGGCCCGCTCGTGGCCAACGATGCGATCTCCTTCGAGCTCGCGCGCGGCGAGGTGGTCGCCCTGCTCGGCGAGAACGGCGCCGGCAAGACGACGCTGATGAACATCCTCTTCGGCCACTACGTCGCCGACGAGGGCACGATCGAGGCCTTCGGCCGGCCGCTGCCGCCGGGCGACCCGCATGCGGCGCTCGAGGCCGGCATCGGCATGGTGCACCAGCACTTCACGCTGGCCGACAACATGACGGTGCTGGAGAACATCGCGCTCGGCACGCAGGGTTTCTGGAACTGGAAGCTCGACCGGCTCGGCGCGCGCGAGCGCATCGAAAAACTGTCCTGGGAGTTCGGCCTCGCCGTCGATCCCGCCGCGCAGGTCGCCTCGCTCTCCGTCGGCGAGCGCCAGCGCGTCGAAATTCTGAAGGCGCTCTACCGCGACGCCAGGATCCTCATCCTCGACGAGCCGACCGCTGTGCTGACGCCGGCCGAGACGGACGCGCTTTTCGCCACGCTGAAGCTGCTTGTCGGGCAGGGGCTGTCGATCATCTTCATCTCGCACAAGCTCAACGAGGTCATGGCTGTCAGCGACCGCGTGCTGGTGCTGCGCGCCGGCAAGCTCGCTGGCGAGCGCGTGACTGCCGAAACCAGCCGCGGCGAACTCGCGGCATTGATGGTCGGGCAGGAGGTCGAGCAGGCTGCCGTTCCGCCTTCCGAGCCGGGCCCGCTGCAGCTCGTCCTCAACACCGTCTCGACCGCCAGGCGCGGCACGGGCGTGTCGCTCGACCGCATCTCGCTGTCGCTGCGCGGCGGTGAGATCACCGGCCTGGCCGGCGTCTCGGGCAACGGTCAGGCCGCGCTCGCCGCGCTGATATCGGGCATGGAGCGGCCGGCCTCGGGCGAAATCGTCGTGCGAGGCGTGGCCGTCCGCGACTGGTCGCCGCGCACGGCACTGTCGTCGGGCATCGCCCGCATCCCCGAGGATCGCCACGCCGTCGGCACGATCGGCGACATGAGCGTCACCGAGAATGTGATCGCGGAAGCTTACCGCACCCCGCGCTTCAGCCGCCGCGGCTTCCTCGACTGGCGGGCCGCGCGGAAATTTGCCGAAGAAATAATCGCAGACTATGACGTCAAATGCCCGTCGCCCGAGGCGCGCATCCGCCTGCTTTCCGGCGGCAACATGCAGAAACTGATCCTCGGCCGCGCGCTCGACCCCGATCCTTCCGTCATCCTCGCCAACCAGCCGACGCGCGGGCTGGACGTCGGCGCCGTGGGCTACGTCCACCGCAAGTTGATCGAGGCGCGCGAGCGCGGCGCCGCGATCCTGCTGATTTCGGAAGACCTCGAGGAGATCCTCGCCCTGTCCGACCGCATCATCGTCATGTCCAAGGGGCGGCTCTCGCCATCCTCCGCGCGCGGCGAGCGCAGCGTGGCCGAACTCGGCGAATTGATGGCCGGCCACGGCCTGGAGGCGGCGTGAAATGATGTATTCGACGGCGTTCGTTGTTGCCCAGTCCCGCCCTGTTGTCGGCCGCCGGCAGCACTGCCGCGGATCCTCCCCTGCGAAGCGGGGGAGGGGGACCATGCGAAGCAGTGTGGAGGGGGCGGCCAGGACAGAGGGATGCGCTGTCCCGCCCACCTCTCGATCCGTCAACACTACGGATCATGTCCATGCGGCTTGAACCCAAACCCGCACCCTCCATCGCCGTCACGCTGCTCTATCCCGTGGCGGCGATCATGGTCACGCTCGCGATCTCAGCAGTGCTGGTGCTTGCCGCCGGGGCCTCGCCCTTCTCGGTCTTCTACCTCGTCTGGCGCGGCGCCGCCGGCTCGCAATTCGCGCTGCTCGAGACGCTGACGCGCGCGACCCCGCTCATCTTCACCGGGCTCGCGGTGGCGGTCGCCTTCCGCGCCAAGCTCTGGAACATCGGCGCGGAGGCCCAGCTCTATATCGGGGCGGTCGTCACGGTCGTGCTCGGCACCGGGGCGCTGCCGCTGCCTTCCTTCCTGCTCATTCCCCTCATCATGATCGCAGCCATGGCCGCCGGCGCCCTGCTGCTTCTCGGGCCTGCCGTGCTGAAAACCCGCCTCGGCGTCGACGAGGTCGTCACGACGCTGCTCCTCAACTTCATCGTGCTGCTGTTCGTCTCCATGCTGCTCGAAGGACCGCTGAAGGACCCGATGGGGCTCGGCTGGCCGCAATCGCCGAAGGTCGTCGCCGAGGCGCAGTTGCCGCGCATCATCCAGGGCAAGCGGCTGCACTACGGCTTCGTCCTGGCGCTCGTCTCGGCGCTGGTCGTCTGGGTCATCATGAAGAAGACCGTGCTCGGCTACGAGATGCGCGCCGTCGGCCACAATCCGGCAGCCGCCTCCTTCGCAGGCATTCCCGTCAACACGGTGCTGATGAAGACCGCGCTGCTCTCGGGCGGCCTCGCCGCGCTTGCCGGTTTCACGGAAGTCGCCGGCCTCAAGGGGAACCTCACCCTCGATCTGTCGCCGGGCTACGGCTACTCCGGCATCGTCGTCGCCATGCTTGCGATGCTCAACCCGATCGGCGTCGTCGCCTCCGCGATCTTCGTCGCCGGCATCTTCGTCGGCGCCGACGCCATGAGCCGCTCGGCCGGCGTGCCGAGCTACATCGCCGACGTCATGGTCGCGACCGCGCTGCTCACCATGGTGGTGGCGATCCTGTTCACGCGGTTCCGGCTGAGGTGGAAGTGATGGTCGACATGCCGCCCCCTCCACCGTGCTTCGCATGGTCCCCCTTCGCCGTAGCCGGAGGAGGATCAGCGGCGACGCTTCCGGTTCCTCCCCTGCGAAGCGGGGGAGGGGGACCGCCGAAGGCGGTGGAGGGGGCGGCATTCTCTCGCCCTAGGGGTGGAAAGGGCACACGCTGATGGAAGCGCTCGACATCCTGCTCACCGCCTCCTTCTGGGTGGCCGCGATCCGCATCGCCTCGCCGCTCATCTTCGCCACCATGGGCGAGCTGATCTGCGAGCGTGCCGGCGTGCTCAACCTCGGCATCGAGGGCATCATGACGGCCGGCGCCTTCGCCGGCTGGTTCACCGTCTATGCCGGCGGCGACCTCTGGACCGGCGTCGTGGTTGCGGCACTGGCCGGCGCCATGTTCGGCCTGCTCCACGCAACCCTCACCGTGCCGCTCGGTCTGTCGCAGCATGTGGTCGGCATCGGCGTCACGTTGCTCGCCACCAGCCTCACCTATTTCACCTACCGGCTGCTTCTGCCCGAGGTCACCTCGCCGCCGAAGATCGAGCCGTTCCAGCCGCTCGCCATTCCCGGCCTCTCCAACATCCCGGTCGTTGGCCAAGCGCTGTTCAACCAGACGCCGCTCACCTATCTCGCCTTCCTCACGGTCGGGCTGACCGCCTGGGTGCTCTATCGCACGCCGCTCGGCCTTGCGGTCCGCGCCGCCGGCGAAAACCCGTCGGCCGTCGAAGCGCAAGGCATCAGCGTCACCGCCATCCGCATGGGCGCGGTGATGGTCGGCAGCGCGCTGATGGCCGTCGGCGGCGCCTTTCTCACCATGTCGGCCTTCAACTCCTTCTTCTTCGAGATGATCAACGGCCGCGGCTGGATCTGCATCGCCCTCGTCGTCTTCGGCTCCTGGCGTCCCGGCAAGGCGCTCCTGGGCGCCATCCTCTTCGCCGCCTTCGACGCCTACCAGGTGCGCCTGCAGCAGCTCACCGGCGGCGCAGTGCCCTACCAGCTCTTCCTGATGATGCCCTACGCGCTGTCGATCCTTGCGCTGATCCTGGTCGCCCGCCGCGCGACCTACCCCAAGGCGCTGATGGTGCCCTACCAGAAAGGCGAAAGATGAACTGCTAAGTTATCTGAGCAGGTCGCGCATAACATTCACCAGGGGACGTTCGTCACCCGAAAAGCTCTCGATCATCGCCTCCATCATTTTGGTAGGATCAAGCTTGGTCGCGTCAAAGCGAAGCCCTGCTTGTTCTGCCAGCAAGACCGCGAAAGAAAGCTGCGTCCGGCCGTTGCCCTCGCGGAATGGATGGACAGCGTTCAGTTCGGCCAGGAAATGCGCGATATGTGCGGCGAACGCGCCGCGTGCCATCGATCGGCGCAGTTCAATATCGCCAAGTTCGGCAAACACGCGATGAAGTTCCGACTCGATGTATTCCGGATAGCAGAACCAGTTGCCGGCCTTTCCGGTTCGAATCGTTCTGATCTGTCCAGCCCATGCATAGACATCCTGAAACAGATGTCGGTGCAGTGCGAGGTAGTGGTCGAGGTCCAACTTTCCATCGGGAGGTTCTTCCGCCCTGATGAGAAAAAACGCTAATTCCGCTTCCTCAAGAAGTTGAGAGTCGGTGATGTCGAGCAGGTTGATGAGAGTCGTGGTGCCAGGGTAGCAATGAGGATCGTTCTCTGCTGCGTACGGCACCTTATTTCTTCAGGATCTGCGCCTTGATGAGCGCGCGACGCTCTTCGCCGCTGATCGGAAGATCGATGATCCGCTTCATCCGCGCAGACAGAACCATTCCTTCGACGGCCGCTATCTTCTCCGCCTGTTCGCGCGTCAGCGCAAAACGGCTTGTCGATGGCGACGATTGGGCAAGCTTTGCCGTAGAGCTTTTCATCCGTTCACGATAACACAAACCGCTTATGCGCAAAACTGCGAAAGGCGAAAGATGAGTTTTGACCTTATAATCAAGGGTGGCGTCCTGCCCGACGGCAGCACGGCGGACATCGGCATCAGCGGGGAAAACATCGCCGCCATCGAACCCCTCATCGAGGCCGAGGCCGGCCGCGTCGTCGAAGCCTCAGGCTGCCTCGTCTCGCCGCCATTCGTCGATCCGCATTTCCACATGGACGCGACGCTCTCCTACGGCATCCCGCGCATCAACGCCTCCGGCACGCTGCTCGAAGGCATTTCCCTTTGGGGCGAGCTGAAGCCGCTGCTCACCCATGAGGCGGTGAAGGAGCGGGCGCTGCGCTACTGCGACTGGGCGGTCTCGATGGGCCTGCTCGCCATCCGCACGCATGTCGACGTCTGCGACGACCGCCTGCTCGCCGTCGAGGCGCTGCTCGAGGTCAGGAAGGAGGTGGCCCCCTATATCGACCTCCAGCTCGTCGCCTTCCCGCAGGACGGCCTTTACCGCTCGCCGACCGCGCGTGAAAACACCATCCGCGCGCTCGACCTCGGCGTGGACGTCGTCGGCGGCATACCGCATTTCGAGCGCACCATGGGCGACGGGACGAGCTCGGTCACCGAGCTCTGCGAGATCGCGGCGGAGCGCGGCCTGATGGTCGACATGCATTGCGACGAGACCGACGACCCGAACTCCCGCCACATCGAGCAGCTCGCCTATGAGGCCCAGCGCCTTGGCCTGCAGGGGCGCGTCAACGGCTCGCACCTGACTTCGATGCACTCCATGGACAATTACTACGTCTCGAAGCTCCTGCCGCTGATTGCCGAGGCCGGCGTCTCGGCTTGTCCCAATCCGCTCATCAACATCGTCATCCAGGGGCGCCACGACACTTATCCCAAGCGCCGCGGCATGACGCGCGTGCCGGAGATGATCGAGGCAGGCATCCGTGTCGGCTTCGGCCAGGATTGCGTGCTCGACCCCTGGTATCCTCTTGGCACGGCAGACATGCTCGACGTCGCCTTCATGGGGCTGCACGTCGCGCAGATGACCAGTCCGGCCGACATGGCGCATTGCTTCGACATGGTGACGTCGGTCAACGCCGCCATCATGGGCCTCGACCACCTCGGCCTCGCGGTGGGCAAGCGCGCCAGCCTCGTCGTGCTCGACGCCGGCAACCCGGTCGAGGCGCTGCGGCTTCGTGCCGAAAGGCTGTGCGTCATCTCCAGGGGCAAGGTGGTGGCCGAGCGTCCGCGCCGCGACACCGAGCTCTCGCTGCCGGGACGTCCCGGCCACGTCAACCGCCGTCACAAACCTGCGGGCTGACTACGCTACTCGCCGGGCTGCTCGTCGGGACTGGCTGCCGGCGCGTAGCCTACCGGCGGCGATCGATCGAAATTCACCGGCGCCTGCTTGAAGGCGCGGCGGTACTGGACGTTGCCGATCACCACGCCGCCCTCTTCGGGGATCAGCATGGTGCGCTGCGTGCCGTCGTTGCAGTTCATGACCGCCTGCGCGTCGCCGCCCGGCCACTGGATCATCCGGCAGTTCAGCTCGCGAAACCAGTTCTTGCCGCTGTCCTCGAAGGAAAGCAGGAACGAGCCCTTGCCGGTGCGCGCAACGAGGTCGCCGTTCGGCGCGCTCCAGGTCCAGCGCAGCGGCTCCGGCAACTGGTCGCTGTATATCCAGGAAGGCGCCACCAGCGGCGGCTGGTAGCCGTTCGACAGCGCGACTCGGTACCACGTCATCGCCGTGGCATATTCATGCGGCACGCCGTCCAGCGTGTCGACGGTGCCGGGCTGCGCGATCAGCGGCGATTTCTCCGCGAGGCCGAAGCGGAATTGCAGGCTGTGCGTGGCGCTGGGGTCTATCCGGTTGTCGAATCCCGATGCCTGTCCGCTGAAGGCAGACAGCGCAAACGCGCAGACC
>Ga0233385_1000640_pt1 | contig 16647 bp, 11 predicted proteins | sample ElkDunMinimDraft_16_FD_191543 | JGI IMG/M metagenome (GOLD analysis project Ga0233385, IMG submission 191543) | Fecal eukaryotic communites from dung pellets of Tule Elk in California, USA - Elk Dung G36 | ecosystem: Host-associated > Mammals > Digestive system > Large intestine > Fecal | place...
GCATGTTCGAGACGCGCCACCTCGTCGAGGAAGCTGCGCACCCAGGCGATCACCTTGCCGCCGCGGATGGGATTGTAGTCCTTGCGCTTGTCAGCGCCGCCGGTGTCGGTGATCGCGTCGGTGCCGTAGAGCGCGTCGTAGAGCGAGCCCCAGCGGGCATTGGCGGCATTGAGCGCATAGCGCGCATTCATCACCGGCACGACCAGTTGCGGCCCGGCGATGGTCGCGATCTCCGGATCGACGTTTTCCGTCGTCACCTTGAAGGGCACGCCTTCCGGCACGAGATAGCCGATCTCCCGCAGGAATTCCTTGTAGGCTTCCATGTCCGATGGAGCGCCGTTCTCGCGGTACCAGGCGTCGAGCTTCTGTTGCAGGTCGTCGCGGCGCTTGAGGAGGGCGCGGTTGCGGGGACCGAGGTCGTGAACGAGGTGAGACAGTCCGGCCCAGAACTCCTTCGCGTCGATGCCTGTCCCAGGAATGACCTCGTCGGCCACAAAATCATGCAGCTCGCGGGCAATCTGCAAGCCGGCGATTTCGATGCGATCGGTCATTCCACTTCTCTCCCGGAGCGGGTTTTGCCGCCTTCCGGGCCTTTGACCACGCAACGCCGGGAGGGTCAATTCGTTTACCCCCGAAGAAGGCCCTAAGCCGCCGAACTACGTCTTTCGTGCGGATCGGCGGCAAGGCGCAAAGCGGTGTAATCATCGAATCGACAGGCTGCCGTCCGCTATACCCTTGCCCTGGCGGCAGGCATCGCCGATACCATGCCCGGCTTTCGAGCAGGGGACCGGGGAGGATTGAACGACATGATGCCATCGGCGCGATTTCCAGACCTCGAAGGCGCTTCGGTGCTGATCACCGGCGGAGGCTCGGGCATCGGCGCCGCGCTCACCGAAGGCTTCACCCGCCAGGGCGCCAGGGTAGCTTTCATCGACATCGCCGAGGAGCCGAGCCGGGCCCTGGTCGAGCGGCTCGCGGCCTCCGAGGCCATCCGCCCGCTCTACCTCAAGGCCGACCTCACCGACATCGAAGCGCTGCGAGGGGCGGTTAGCGAGGCCGTCGCCGCGCATGGGCCGGTCACCGTGCTGATCAACAACGCCGCCTATGACGAGCGCCACGACATCGACGCGGTGACCGAGGAGTATTGGGACGACAACCAGGCAGTCAATTTGCGCCCGCATTTCTTCACCGCGCAGGCCGTCGCGCCCGGCATGATCAAGGCCGGCAAGGGGTCGATCATCAATTTCACCTCGACCTCGTTCCTCATCAACCATCCCGACATGCCCTCCTACACGGCCGCCAAGGCCGGCATCATCGGCCTCACAAAGGGGCTCGCCGGGCGGCTCGGCCCGCACGGCATCCGCGTCAACGCGGTGGCGCCGGGCTGGGTGATCACCGAGCGCCAGCAGAAGCTATGGGTCGACGAGGAACGGCTCGCCGCGCATGTCGCCAGGCAGTGCATCCGCGAGGTGATGCTGCCCGACGACATGGTCGGCACATGCCTCTTCCTCGCCTCCGACGCCGCGCGCATGCTGACCGCGCAGACGCTGATCGTTGACGGAGGCTATCTGTGAGCGGAGCTGCCGTCGCGGCCGTCGACTGGGGCACGTCGAGCTTTCGCCTCTGGCTGCTCGACGCGGCCGGCGGCGTGCTTGCCGAGAGGCGGAGCGGCGAAGGCATGCTGACAGCGGCGACGGAAGGGTTCGGCCCCATCCTCGAAAAACACCTCGCCGCTACGGCCGCGCCAGAAAGCCTGCCTGTCATCGTCTGCGGCATGGCCGGTGCGCGCCAGGGCTGGATCGAGGCGCCCTACGTCACGCTGCCCGCCGGGCTCGACGGCATTTTGGCCGGCGCGGTGCCGGTCCCGGGGCAAAGCCGTGACGTACGTATCCTTCCGGGCCTCGCGCAGCGGGCCGCCGACGCCCCTGACGTCATGCGCGGCGAGGAAACCCAGCTCGCCGGCGTGCTGCCGCTCTTCGCCTCCGGCCGCCACGTCATCTGCATGCCCGGCACCCATTCCAAATGGGTCGAAGCCGAGGATGGCGTGATTTCGGGTTTCCGGACCTGGCTGACCGGCGAGCTGTTTTCCGTGCTCTCGAAGCAATCGATCCTGCGCCATTCGCTCGGCGAGAATGCCGCGCCCGCCCTGCCCGACACGCCGGCCTTCGTCGCCGCCTGCATGGAAGCGCTTGGGCAGGGCGGCGACATCGGACCGTCGCTGTTCCGCATCCGCGCCGCGACTCTGCTTCAGGATCTGCAGCCCGCCGACGCCGCAGCAAAACTCTCCGGCCTGCTCATCGGCGCAGAGATCGCTTCCGCCCGCCGCCTCTTCGACCTGCCGGCCGACGAGATCATCCTCGTCGCCTCCGGCCCGCTCGGCTCGCTTTATGCCGCCGCGCTCAAGCTCGCCGGATGCACAATATTGCAGGCCGACGCCGACGAGGCAGTCCGCGCCGGCCTCTTTGAGGCCGGCAAACGTCTCGGCTGGACAGCCGCAAACCAGACCGTCGCCGCATCAGGAAGCCCTTCTCCATGACCGCGCCCTTTCCAAAGCTCCAGCGCAGCCTGGTCGCCATCCTGCGCGGCGTGAAGCCGGACGAGGCGCTCGCCATCGGCGCCGCCATCTTCGAGGCCGGCATCCATGCGATCGAGGTGCCGCTCAACTCGCCCAACCCGTTCCGCTCGATCGAGTTGTTGGCGAAATCGCTGCCCAAGCCGGCGCTGGTCGGCGCCGGCACGGTGCTTGCCGCCACCCAGGTCGACGACCTCCACGATGCCGGCGGCAGGCTGCTGGTCAGCCCCAACATCGACCGCGCCGTCATGGCGCGCGCCAACCATCACGGTATGGTCACCATGCCCGGCGTCTTCACGCCGACCGAAGCGTTCCTAGCGCTGTCGCTCGGCGCCTCGGCGCTGAAATTCTTTCCGGCGAGCGCGCTGGGCGCGAAAGGCATCGCAGCGATCAAGGCCGTGTTGCCGCAGGAAACCATCGTCGGCGCGGTCGGCGGCGTCTCTGAGAAGGATTTCTCCGATTTTGCCAGGATCGGGGTCTCGACCTTCGGCCTCGGCTCAAGCCTCTATACGCCTGGGTTGAGCCCCGAGGCGGTGGCCGGGCGCGCCATCGCAGCCGTCACCGAATGGGATGCAGTCTTCGCAAAGGGCTGACCGAGCGCGCCAACTAACTCTCTCCATCGGACATCGCATGCCGAAGCCAACCCTGATCCTCGTCTTCGAGCCCGAAGCCGCCTGCCGCGCGCGCCTCGCCGCCGAGGGTTTCGCTGAAAGGCGCGTGCTCGAAATATCGTCCTATCTCGCCCAATCGACCGATCTGGCGCCGGAGTTTGCCGCGATCGAAAACGCCTGCGCCGACCGGGGCCTCGATTTCGTCCCGCTCGAGCTGGACGACGCGGCGGCGGACCTTGCGCGCCGAGCCCCGGACAGTACGCTGGTGTGGACCCTCACCGACGGCGTCGCCTATTTCCGCGGCAGCGCCGGGCCGGCGCTTGCCCGGCTGAACGGACTGCCCACCATCGGGTCCGACGAACCGCTCTTCGCGCTCTGCCAGGACAAGTTCCGCTCGGGCGCCGTGCTTGCCGCGCTAGGCCTGCCGGTTCCACCGGCGGGTCTCGCCAGAGACGGGCAATGGCTGGTCGAGCCGCCAGGATCCGATCGCGGCTGGTTCGTGAAACCCAACCGGCTCGGCGCCAAGATCGGCATCTGGGCCGATTCGCACGTCGCTACGCTCGGCCATGCGCTGGAGCTCAGCCACCGGGTGTTCGAAGCCTACCGCGATGCGGTGATCGTCCAGCGCTATGTGCCCGGCCGCAACGTACGCGCCAGCTTCCTGGCCTTGCGCCCGGATGTCGGGACCGAGGCGCTCGGCGTCTTCTTCGTCGATTCAGGCGGCGACTTCCAGACGATGGACCATTCACTGGCGCTCTATGGCGATACCGGCGCCGCGGCCATCGCTTCGGGCAGCTATGTCGAACCGAAGCTCGTCGCGGTCGAGGACAGCCAGCCGGAAGCTGCCGCGAAAATCCGCCGCATCGCCGCCCGGTCGATGCAGACGCTCGGCTTGCGCGACGTCTTTTCGATGGATTTCCGCGTCGAGGCGGACGACCCCGTCCACCTCGTCGAATTCGAGGTCTGCCCGGGGCTGCCCTGCTTCGATTTTCGCGCCTATTGCCGCACGCAGTGGGGCCTCAGCCTCGCCGGGGCGATGGCCGAAACCGCCGCGAGCCGGCTTCTGCCCAGATAGCTACGCCTTCGCCAGGCAGATGCTGGTCACGCCCGAACTGATGAAGCCAAGCTTGTTGGCGGCGGCCTTCGAAAGGTCGATCACCCGTCCCTTGATGAACGGACCTCGGTCGTTGATGCGCACGATCACCGTCTTGCCGTTCTTCTGGTTGGTGACCTTGAGCTTGGTGCCGAAGGGAAGTGTGCGATGCGCCGCGGTGAGATCAGCGGGGTTCATCGGCTCGCCGGAAGCTGTCTGCGAATAGAGTGCATACCAGGACGCGCTGCCGCATTGTGCCGAGGCCGGCACCGTAAAAGCGACAACAGAAAGGGCGCCAGCCAGTGTTACCGCACCGGCTGCGGTTGTTCTTCTGGTCATGAAAGTCACTCCGTAGTAGCCCCTCGCTAGACGGCGTACGGATCGAATAAGGCAACAAATGCGGCAGAGATCCGGCGGTTCCATGGCGCCGAGACACGATTCGAAACACTGGGAAACTTTGTGTTATGCTTAAGATAATACTCTGACGCTGGCTCCAGCACCGGGCCAGTTGACCTGCCGGTTATTGCGCTGATTTCAAAAGCGCTTTTGCAGCACTGTGCCAGCGGGTTGAGCCAGTTGGAAGCCCGCCGCCCGCACACGGCACCGGTGTGGGTAACCCAAAAGAGTACGCGTTATCTGAGTTCTATCTCGATGAAGGCATCTTCGCCTTCATTGGCGCTGATGACGTCGTGTTCGACGCCCTCCTTGCGGAAATAGGGCGCGCCGTTCTTCACCTCGGCGAAGCTTTCGCCTTCGCTTGTCACGATCTTCAGCTTTCCGTCCGCCATGGGGACGATGACGTAGTCATGCGCATGGCGGTGCCAGCCGGTATTGTCGCCGGGTTGAAAGCGCCATTCGGTGACGATGACCCGCTCGTTGTCGATGAGAGTCGTGGCCTTGGCGGATCCACTCATGGTCGCGCACCTCCATGCGAACCCATTGGATCAGACAGAAGCGGCTTCCGCCATGGCCAGCGGGTGCAAAACGACGCGCCAACAAAAAAGCCCGGCGCGAAGGGCCGGGCTTCGGAGAGAGGGAATTATCGGATTCAGGCGAGGTTGCCGCCGATCCAATGCGACAACGCGGTCTTCGGCAGAGCTCCGACCTTGATGTCGGCCACTTCGCCGCCCTTGAAGATCATCAGCGTCGGAATAGAGCGCACGCCGAACTGCGCGGCAAGCTCGGGATTCTCGTCGATGTTCAGCTTGGCAACCTTCACCTTGCCGGCGAGTTCCGTCGAAATCTCTTCCAATGATGGGCCGATCATCTTGCAGGGGCCGCACCATTCCGCCCAGAAATCGACGACAACAGGCTCGGAAGCCTCCAGAACGTCCTTCCTGAAATTGTTGTTGTCGACCTTCACGGTTGCCATGAACAGAACCTTTCGGTGGTTTCGCGTCGCACAATATGTGGGGTGTGGCCGCCCACGTTCAAGCAGCGTTTGTGTCACGCCGATGTGAGTCGGGCAAGCGCTTCGTCAAGCGCCGCGTCCGGCAGGGCGATCAGCCGGGGCGCCTCGGTGAAGAGCAGCGCCGCGGCCATTTTCCTGCCGGGATAGAGCGGTTTCAGCAGCGCACGGTAAAGCGCGAGCTGGAGAACGTACGACGGCGGCGCCTCGGAAAGTTGCGTTGGGGCAGGGCGGTTGGTCTTGTAGTCGACGATCAGCACCTCGTCTTCCGTCACCGCCAGGCGGTCGATCTTGCCCGAGACCAGCCGCTTGCGGCCGCGCACCTCCACCTCGCCCATGATCGCCACTTCCGCCCGCGATTCCGGCGAGAATATAGACGCGAACCCGTCCGCATCGAGAATTCCCTCGACCTGCGCCCAGGCCATGTTGCGCTCGGCTTCCGGCCAGTCCGGAACAGCGCGCGCCAGATAGCGCCTCGCTGCGGCCTCCCGCTCCGCCGGCGGCATGTCCGGCAGCACCTGCAGCAGCTTGTGGATCGCCGAGCCGCGAGCGATCGCGAAACCCGGCTCCTCCTCGCCGTCCAGCACCGGCGAGCGAGCCGATACGACAGGCTCCCTGGCATCCTCGATCAGCACCGACGCGCCGGAGGGCGACAGCGGCCGCGGCAGGTCGTCGTCGGGCGGCAGGTGCCGGAACACCGGCAAAGGCGCATGCTCCTCGACGACAGCGCCCGCAACTTCCCCGTCGGTCGCCACGGCCGGCAGCACCTTGCTGTGGAAGCGGTGCACCGGCTCGCCCGTCACCGGATGCGCAAGCTCCTCCGTTTCCGCGATGCCGAGCAGCGCGCTGCCGACGATCGCGTGCCAGGTCCGCGGATTGCGCGCGCGCTTGCCGTGATAGCCGCAGACGATCAGCCGGTCCTCGGCCCGCGTCATGCCGACATAGAGCAGCCGGCGGTACTCGTCATCGGCGGCCTCCTTGACGCGCGCCTCGGCGGCCCGCGAAAACCCGTTGGCGACTTCCTTGGTCGAGCGCCAGAGATAGCCCTTGCCACCGCCCTCAAGGTTGAACGGCATCAGCCTCGGCAGATGCTGCTCGCTGAACGGCGCGGTGCCGCCGTCGACCAGGAACACCACCGGCGCCTCCAGGCCCTTGGCGGCGTGCACCGTCATGATGCGCACCTCGTCGCGGCCCTGGTCCATCTCGCGCTTAATCTCGGGGCCGGCGCTTTCCAGCGTCGCCAGGAACGCCTCCAGTCCCGGCAGGCCGGCGCGCTCCTCGGCAAGGCAGAAGCTCAGGAACTCATCGAGAATGTCGCCGGCCTCGTGGCCGAGCCGCGCGATCATCCTCTGCCGCACGCGGTCGCGGCCGAGCACGCCCGAATAGAACTCGAACACCGGCCTGTAGGCCGCCTCGTTCGCCCAGGCGTCGAGCCTTGCCACAACCTCGGCGAGGAACAGGTCGCCGGGCGCCTGGCGGCGCAGCTCTTCGGCCAGCGAACTGCGTTCGCCGCGCGTGGCCGCAAGCTCGAACAGCATGTCCTCGTTCAGCCCAAACACCGGGCTGCGCAAAACGGCGGCCAGCGACAGGTCGTCCTCGGGCTGCAGAAGGAAGCGCCCGAGCGCGATCATGTCCTTGATCGCGATATGCGCCGGCAGGCTCAGCCGGTCGGCGCCGGCCACCGCGATGCGCTTCTCCTTGAGGCTTCGCGACAGCGCATGCACGAAGCGGTCGCGCTTCCTGACCAGCACCATCACGTCGCCGGGCGACAGGCGTTTGCCGGTCCCCTCGATCACCTCGCCGGAATCGAGCCATTGCTTGATCGTCGCCGCCACCGCTTCGGCGACCTGCACCGCCGGCGCCTGGGCATGGTCGACGGCCTGCGTCCAGTCGTCCGGCTCCTCGGCCGTGTCGGCGCCAACCGAGTTCCAGATCTCGACATAACCCGGCGCATCGAAGCGGATCGCGTCGTGCTTGACCGGATCGGGATCGTGGGTGATGCCGCGCCGCGCCTGATCGCTCGCGAAGACTCTATCGACTGCGTGCAGCACGTCGTTCGTCGAGCGGAAGGAGAGGGTGAGCCGCACCTGCTCGAAGCCGGCATTCGCCTCGCGCACGCGCTGCGAGAACTCGGTGCCGGTCTCGGCGAAGGATTCCGGCGAGGCGCCCTGGAAGGAATAGATGGACTGCTTCTCGTCGCCGACGGCGAACACCGTGCGGCGGACATTGTCGCGAGCGCTGATGCCGGCGAAGAACTCCTCGGCCAGCCGGCGCACCACCGCCCATTGCTCGGGGCTGGTGTCCTGCGCCTCGTCGAGCAGGATGTGATCAATACCCTGGTCGAGCTTATACTGTACCCAGGCGCCGGCGTCCTGGCGCGCCAGCAGCCGCGCCGTGCGCGTGATCAGATCGTTGAAATCGAGGAAGCCGCGGCCGGTCTTCAACTGCTCGTAGCGGGCGATCAGCCAGTCGGCGATGGTCAGCGCCGCACGCGTTCCCTCCAGCATGCGGAACAGCGCCAGCCGGTCGCGCGCCGCGCGGATGGCGTCGACCGCCTCCTGATAACGCTCGGGCAGATCTGGAATGGCGTTTTGCAGGGCCTTTGTGAACGCTCTTGCCGGGTTGTACGGATCTCCGTCGGACTTCAAAAAACCTTCGGCCAGCAGCTTCAGCCGCCTGACCGGATCGTGCTCGCTATAGGCATGGTCCAGAGCCGGCAGCATGTTCTTCTGCACGCTCTTGGCATTGGTCAGGATCGCCGCCTGATGGAAGGCCTCGAAGATTTCCGGCGTGAACCCCGGCAGCGGCCACGCCGCATCGGCGATCGTCTCCGCCGTCTCGCCCTCGGCAAAGCCGAACTCCTCGAAGAGCTCCGCATAGGCTGCCGTGTCGCCGCCCAGCCTGTCGATGAAATCGCGCAGCCCGTCGCGCCGCCTGACGATCTCCTGCAGCAGGAGGTCGAGCCCGAACTCGCCGCCGCGCTCGAGGACCACCGCGAACGCCTCGGCCAGCCCGGGCTTCTCGGCCACCGCGCCGGTCAGCATCTCGCGCCTGGCTTCGGCGAACAGCAGCTCCTCCATTTGCGGATCGAGCATCTCGAAATGCGCGGCGATGTTCGCCTCCAGCGGGAACTGGTGCAGCACGGATTCGCAGAAGGCGTGGATGGTCTGGATCTTCAGCCCGCCGGGCGTCTCCAGCGCCTCGGCGAACAGTTTTCGCGCACGGCGCAGCTTGGCGGCGCCTGGGCTGCGGCCTTCGATCTCGGCGATGCGCGCGGCAAGCGTCCCGTCTTCAAGCATCGTCCATTCCGACAGGCTTGCGAAGACGCGGTTCGACATGTTGGCGGCGGCGGCGCGCGTATAGGTCAGGCAGAGGATCTTCGATGGATCGGTGCCCTCGAGCAGCAGGCGGATGACGCGCTGCGACAACACATGCGTCTTGCCCGACCCAGCATTGGCGGACACCCAGACGGAGCTCTGCGGATCGGAGGCGCGCGCCTGGCGTTCCGCCGTATCGCCGGGCACGGGATAGCGACGCTTGCTCATTCGTCGCTCTCGCCCGGACCGCCCGCCGACCATTCGAGCACGCGCGCCAGGTGGTCGTATTCGCCGTCCACCTCCGCCTCGCGGAACGGCAGCGCCCGCGACAGGTAGCCCGTCTGCGGATCGCGATAGTGGATCAGCAGCTGTTCCAGCCGCGCCCAGGCCTCTTCGGAAAGCTCGACCGCGCTCTTTGCCTTGCGGTCGTGCTCGAGGATCGTCTCGTGCAGCACCTCGCCATTGGCCTTCAGCCTGACGAAAGCGAGATCGGCCGGGTCGAGCGCGCCGAGTTCCTTGAAGGCGCCGCGCCTCAGCAGCGCGCCCTCCAGCGCAAGCTGCGGCGCCAGCAACGTATGCGCCTGGCCTTTCGACGGCGACGAGCCGGTCTTGTAGTCGAGGATGTCGGCCAGCCCTTCCCGGAGCACGTCGACGCGGTCGGCATAACCCGACAGTGTCACCTCCGAGCTTCCGACCGTCGTCGAGGACGCCCGCGCCTCGGCCGTGCGCTGCGTCACGTTCTCGGCGCGCTCGCGCTCCCAGGTGACGATCTCGTCGGCCAGCCGCTCGAAGCGCGGCCACCACACCGCTTCGACGTCGGGCGGCAAGGCCGCCTCCGCGAAACATTCACGGCCCTTCGCCACCAGAACATCCAGCGCCTCCGCCTCCCTTGGATCGACGCCCGATGCCGCGAAGCGATGAAGGATGGCGTGGAACAGCGTGCCGCGCTCCGCCGCACCGGGATCCCGGATCAGCGGATCGAGCTCCTTCAGCCGCAATATCTTCCTGGCATAGATCGCGTAGGGGTCGCGCCTCAGCGTCTCGATCTCGGTCACGGAGAAGTGGGACGGGCGGACGGCAAGCGGCGGTTTAGGCTGCGGCCGCGCGGCGAATTTCACCGGCGGTCCCGCATCGAGCTCGCCGGCCCAGGCGAGCAACTGCCGCCCCCGTGCCTGCATCGTTCCAACCGCTTCTTTGCCGGCAAAGGTCATCAGCCGCTGCAGCCAGCGCGAGGGCACAGCCGGCGCCTCGCCGGCGCGCGCCGACCGCGTCAGGATCACCCGCTCGGTGCCGAGCGCCATGGTGAAATCGTGCGCGGCCTGGCCGATGCGCCGCTCCGGCGGCTCGAGGTCGAGTCCCGATTTCATCAGCCTGGACATGAAGCGGTCGGCCTCGGCGCGGCGCGGCCAGCTGCCTTCGTTCAAGCCGCCGACCACCAGCGTGTCGACGCTTTGCAGGCGTGCCTCGAGCGCGCCCCAGATGGCGATGCGGCGCTCGGCGCCCCGCGACGGCTTCACCATCTCCAGGCCGATCAGCGCGGCCATGACTTCGGGCCACTCGCCTGGCTGGAACTCGAAGCCGGCGGTGGCGCCGGCCAGTCCGCGCAGGAACTCCGCGAGTTTCTCGCCGGCGTCCTCCTTGTAGAGCTCGGCGAGGCTGCCCTTGGCATCGCGGCCGAGCGCCTCGAAGGCCAGCACCGTCGCCTTGACCATCTCGGCAAAGGCGACCTCCGGCTCGTCGCGCAAGGCGGCCAGCTGCTCCAGCGCGGCGCCCAGCCAGCCCAGTACGTCCTGGGCGGCCGCAATGCGGCGTTCGGTGATACGCTCAGCCCAGAAGGGCTTTCGGCCATCGGCGAGGAGCCGTTGCTCGAACAGCTCGCCGAGCGTCGTGACATCGGGCCGTCCTGTACCGCCGCGCAGCGCCACCAGTTCGATCGTCTCGGCCGCGTGGCGCACGCGCGACCGTTCCAGCCCGAGCGTCAGCAACGGGTGCTTCAAAAGCGCCACGACAGCCACCGGATCGCCTGGCCGGAACACCGCTTCCAGCATCAGCCGCAACAGCGCCGCTGGCGGCGTGTTCGCCAGGGGAGTTCCGCCGGAATCGTCGGCGCGCACGCCGAAGCGCAAAAGCTCGGCCGAGACGCGCCGCGCCAGCTCGCGGTCGCCTGTCACCAGCGCCGCCTTGCCGCCGGTCTCCTCGACCCCCTGCCTGAGCGCGACGGCGATGGCCGCCGCCTCGTCACGCTCGCGCGGCGCCTCGACCAGCGTCACGCCGGCAAGCGCATCGTCGATCTCCGACGGGCCGAAGCCGGTGCGGCTGCCGGCCCATTCGTCGGTCGTCTCGGCCGGCCGCAGCGCCTCCGACACCAGCCGAGCGCGCAGCCTTGCCCATTCCTCGGCCGCGCCGATTTCATCGACGTCGGCGCGCGTGACGCCGATCTTGCCGAGCAGCTTCGCCAGCCCGTATTGCGGATGGCCTAGCACGGCAGGTTTCGGTGCCGGCGCCGTCAGGACCTCCCAGGACGCCTCGTCCATCTCCCGGTCCAGGCCTGGCAGCACGACGGCGCCATTCGGCAGCCGGGCGATCGCCGACAGCAGTTCTGCCGTCGCCGGTATGGAGCCGGTCGAACCTGCCGCGATCACCGGACCGGATGGAGGGTTCCGCCGCAGCCGCTCGGCCTCCAGCCTGATCAGCGCGCTTCGATGCGCCGCCGGATTCGACTGCCCGCGCGCCGCCAGGAAGTCCGGCCAGTGCTGCGTGACGATCGACAGGAAGTCGAGGGTAACCTGCCACCAGCCCGACAGGTTTTCCGGCGCAAGCCCTGCGAGCCGCGTCCAGTCCGAGCCCTCCGTCTCGATCTCGTCCATCAGCGCGGCGAGGTCGCGCGCCAGCCAGATGGCGTCGGCGGCCGAGGCCGGCACCACCATCTCCTCGTCGAACAGCGCCGCGACATGCGCCGGCAAGCGCTTTTTCCAGGCACGCACCAGCGGCGCGAGATGAAGCAGCCGGTCGATCGCCGAGATCGGCGGCGCGAGGTCGAGCGCGCCGGCGCCCTCCTCGCCGAAGGCCGCCTCGTCCTCGTCGAACTCGCCGAGCGGCTTCACCGTCGGCAGGATCGCCGAGCCCCCCGCCGACCTTTCGACGAAGGCGGTCCGCAGTTCGCGCGCGGCGCGGCGCGTCGGTACGTAGATCGTCGCGCCCGCCAGCGTCAGCGGATCGCCGTCATGGCGGAAACCGGGTACCAGCCGGCCGGCCAGCAGCGCATCCGCCAGCGCCGGCAGGAATGCCGCGCCTGGCGGGATGGAGAAGACGCGCGGAAGCGTCAGGCCGCTCATGCCGCTCCGGCGAGCGCCCGCTCGACCGCGGCTTCGGCAAGCGGGATCGCGTCCGGCGTGCCGACGGTGATCCAGCTGCCGCGCATCGCCAGTCCGAACAGCCGCCCCTTGGCGATCGCCTCGTCGAAATAGCGGTTGAGCGACAGCGGACCTTCCGGCGCGCCCGCCAGGATCGCCGGATTGATGATCGCGGCGCCCGCATAGATCAGCCCGGCCGGATCGTTGTGCGCGCGCGTCAGCGTTCCGTCGGCGGCGACGAGGAAGTCGGTCCCGCCGCTGTGCCCGGTCGCGGAATCGAGGTCTGCCAGCATCAGCAGAATATCCATTTTCGCGATGTCCCAGGCAAGGGCGAGGCGGATCAGGTTCGGTTCGCCGCCTTCGGTCCAGAAGGTGTCGGCGTTGAGGATATAGAATGGCTCGCGGCCAAGCTTCGGCAGCGCCTTGACGATGCCCCCGGCGGAATCCAGCAGGCCGGCGCTCTCGTCGGAAATCACCACCTTCGGCCGCGAGCGCGACGCGACATGGGCGACGATCTGCTCGGGAAAGTGATGCACGTTGACGACCGCCTTCTCGACGCCGGCGGCGGCCAGCGTGTCCAGCCCGCGGTCGAGCAGCGTGCGTCCGGCGATCTTGACCAGCGGCTTGGGGATCGTGTTGGTGATCGGGCGCATGCGCACGCCGCGCCCGCCAGCCAGCACCATGGCGATCTTCGGTCTCGTGCTCATGCCGTTCCCCCGATCAGTCCGTTGCGCAGATAGAAGTCACGCAATTCGGCCAGTTCCGGATGCGCCAGCGCGCGCTCCAGATAGTTCCTGATGCGCGGCAGGTGCTTCAGATAGGCCGGCTTGCCGTCGCGTTCGTTGAGCCGCACGAATATGCCCAGTATCTTCGAGTTCCGCTGCGCCGCCATGATGGCATAAGCCTCGGCAAAACGCGTCTCGTCAAATCCGTCGTGATCGCGCCGCGCCGCGATATAGGCTTCGACCGTGATCGTTTCGATTTCCGGCGGCACAGTGACCCGCGCATCCATGGCGAGCGACGCGACGTCATAGGCCGAAGGGCCGATCAGCGCATCCTGGAAATCGACGACGCCCAGCCGGTCGTGTCCCTCGCGTTCTCCGCGCCAGATGATGTTCGGCGAATGGAAGTCGCGCAGCACGAGGCTCTTTTCCGCGCTCTCCAGGCGGTCGAAGACGGCGTCCCACGCCGCGCGGAAACCCTGGCGAAGCGACTCGCCCGCCGGCCTTCCCGTCGCATAGGGCACATACCAGTCGACCAGCAGCTCGACCTCGATCGCCATCGCGTCGCGGTCGAACGGGGGCACCTCGTGATATATGCCGGGCGCCGCCTCCAGCCGCGCCTCCCACTTTCTCGCATGGATCGCAGCCAAGAGATCGGCCGCCGCGGCGTAACGCCCGGCGACCGGCCTGCCTTCGGCATCGAGGAAATTCTCCGAGCCGAGATGACTGATCAACAGGAAGCCCCTGTCCAGATCCTCGGCGAAGATTTCCGGAACCGACACGCCCGCTTCGGCAAGCGCGTGGTCGATCGCAACGAAGGCGGCGACCGACTGCGCGGTGTGCGCGATCACCGCGTAGGGCTTTCCGTCGCGCACCGGCGGGCCGAGCACCAGCCGCGGCGAGTTCATCAGCACGCGCGTCTCTCCCGCCAGCGTCACCGTCTCGTAGGAACGCGCCGAGGCGTCGCCGGTGAAATATCGCCGCACAGCCTCGCCCCAGCCGGCGGCCGCCAGGAAATCACGCATGGCAAGCGACCGGACGATGCGCTCGAAGGCCGCGCCGGAGCCGGCGATCGTAGCGAGGCGCCCATCGCCGTCATGTGTCAGCTCCACCGTGATGGCGCCTTCAGGCAGCCTGCCCTCGGCTCGTTCCGGCCATTCGATCAGCGCTACGCCCGTCGCCAGCATCTCGTCCAGCCCCAACTCGTCGAGCTCGTCGGGCGAGCCCAGCCGGTAAAGGTCGAAGTGGTGAAGCGGCACGCGCGTCTCATAGGACTGCACCAGCGTGAAGGTCGGGCTCGGCACGTCGAGCCTCTCGTCCTGCGCCATCGCCCGGACCAGCCCGCGCGCCAGCGTCGTCTTGCCTGCCCCGAGGTCGCCCGAGAGCGCCAGAACGTCGCCCGGCCTGAGCGCTATGGCGAGATCCTCGCCCAGCCGCGCCGTCGCCCGCTCGTCCGGCAGGTGGCGGCGTTCCACCCGCGTTGTCGCCGCGAGAGACGTCATTCAGCCGCGGCGCGCGTGCGGGTCGGCGGGAACAGGCAGATCACCGTCGTACCCTCGCCCTGTGCCGTCTCGATGCGGACCGTGCCGCCATGCAGCTCGACGAAGCTCTTCACGATCGAAAGGCCGAGCCCGGCGCCGCGGCGGCGGCCGCCATTGCTGCGCGGCTCGAAGCGGCGGAACACCGTATCGAGCACGTCGGGCGGAATGCCCGGCCCGTCGTCATGCACGGAGAATTCCGTGCCGATCTCCAGCCCGCGGCAGGCGAGCTTGATGGTGCTGCCGTCTGGCGCGTAGTTCACCGCGTTGCTGAGCAGGTTGTAGAGTATCTGCCGGATGCGGACCTCGTCGCCGTGGATGGACTGCGGCGCAAAGGCGGTTTCCACCTTCAGCGCGATCGAATGCTCGGCCAGCCGGTCGGCGATCAGTTCGCCCGCCGCGACGATGGTCTTCCTGACGTCCACCTCGGAAATGTCGAGCTCCATTATGCCGGCATCGACGGTGGCGAGGTCGAGGATGTCGTTGACGATGGTCAGCAGCACCGATGACGACGAGCCGATATGCTCGACATATTCGCGCTGACGCGACCCCAGCGGCCCGGTCGCCGGCAGCGACAGGAGTTCGGTGAAACCGATGATGTTGGTGAGCGGCGAGCGCAGCTCGTAGGAAACGTGCTGCACGAAGTCGTTCTTCAGCTGGTCGGCCTTCTGCAGCGCCTCGTTCTTCTCCTTCAGCGCCCGTTCGATGTTCACGCGATCGGTCACGTCGACGAAGGTGATCATCACCTGGCCGTTGGGCAGGTGTATGACGCCGTAGCGCAGCACCGTGCCGTCGACCAGTTCGGTCTGGCCGTGGCGGTCGCGGCGCTCCTCGTCGAAGCCGGTGACGGAGGCGACGAAGTCCGCCCAGGGGCTGTCCTTCGCCAGCGTCTCGCAGCGCGCCTTGATCTCGGAGATATGAGCCTTCTGCGCGACGAGATCATCGGACAGCTGCCACAGCGTATCGAAGGCAGGATTGGAGAGGCGGATACGCCCGTCCGGCCCGAAGACGGCGACGCCTTCGGCCAGATTGTCGAGCGTCTCGCCCTGCACCCGAACCGCCGTGGCGTAGCGGCTTTCGAGATCCATCTTCTCGGTCAGGTTCTCGAACACCCACGTCACGCCGCCCTTGGGCTGCGGATTGGCGACGACGCGGATGGTGCGGCCGTCCGGCAGGTGCCAGAGATGCTCCTGCGGATCGACCGAGCGATAGACGGAGAGAAGGTTTTCCTTCCAGCGCCGCCATTCCGGCTGCTCGGCGAGCTTTGCCTCGCTGCGCAGCCTGTCGATCAGAAGCGCATTGTCCGGCGCGCTCGCCAGGAAGCCATGGTCGAGTTCCCAGAGCTTCTGGAAAGCCTGGTTGAAGAAGCGCAGCTTCTCGTGCTCGTCGAAGATCGCAACAGCCGTGGTCAGCCGGTCGAGCGTGTCGGCGTGGCTCCTGACCATGCGCTCATACTCGGCGCGGATGGCCTCGATCTCGCTCTTGTCGACGGCGATGCCGGCGGAGCCTTCCGGACCGGCGAAATCGGTCACGGCCAGGACGCGCCGGTCGCCGCCGATGACCGTCGACAGCGGTTGGTCGAAGACCGGGTTCGACGCATGCTGCCGCTCGATCGCCTCGCGCGCCTGCGTGCCGAGGAGTTCCTTGCCCTCGCGGACGGCTGCGTCCGCGTCGAGCGCATCGGCCGCGGCGGCATAGGCGCGGTTCACCCATCTCAGCCGCCCGTCCTTCGCCCTGATCCAGAACGGCATGTTCAGCGCGTCGACCAAGCCGAGCATGATGTCGTGGTTGGCCGCCAGCGTCTGGTTGTCGAGCTTCAGCCGCGCCTGCATGCGCTGGCTGTCGGAGAGCGACAGGAACCGCACGATGATGAGGGAGGCGCTCTTGCGCCCCTGCACTTCGAGCGGCGCGCCGTTCTGCGCCTCGATCACCAGGTCGAAGGCGATGCTCCGCTCGCGCAGCGCCGCGACCGCGTTCTCGAGTGCGGCGGCGGAGCGCGGCATGACCCAGCGGCCGAAGGCGAGGAAGGAGGC
>Ga0233385_1000641_pt1 | contig 16641 bp, 16 predicted proteins | sample ElkDunMinimDraft_16_FD_191543 | JGI IMG/M metagenome (GOLD analysis project Ga0233385, IMG submission 191543) | Fecal eukaryotic communites from dung pellets of Tule Elk in California, USA - Elk Dung G36 | ecosystem: Host-associated > Mammals > Digestive system > Large intestine > Fecal | place...
TCAGCAGCTCGCGGTCGAGGTTCGCCACCGCCGGGACGCGAGCGAAGACCGACGTACCTGCGGCGACCTTGCCGTACGCGTGCACGACGCTGGTCTCTGCGGGGGCGCTGGTCGGACGGCATCCGAGGGCGCCGAGCGCAACGACGACGACCAGGGCGGCGAGAACGGCCTCGCGAGTGTGCTGGAGACGGGACATGCCGCCCAGTCAAGGAAAGGCGACGTTGCCCGGGTGTACGCAGATTTCGATACGGCGGCGATAGGTGGCGGTTCCTTACCATCGAGGGATGCGCGTACTGGTCGTCGAGGACGAGCCCCTGATGGCGGAGGCCGTACGCGACGGTCTGCGGCTGGAGGCGATCGCGGCCGACCTGGCGGGAGACGGTGACACCGCGCTGGAGCTGCTCAGCGTCAACACGTACGACATCGCCGTGCTGGACCGCGACATCCCCGGCCCCTCGGGTGACGAGATCGCGCGCCGCATCGTGGAGTCGGGCAGCGGGATGCCGATCCTCATGCTCACCGCGGCCGACCGTCTCGACGACCTGGCGTCCGGCTTCGGGCTTGGCGCCGACGACTACCTCACCAAGCCCTTTGCGCTGCGCGAGCTCGTGCTGCGGCTGCGGGCGCTCGACCGTCGACGCGCGCACAACAGACCCCCCGTACGCGAGGTCGCCGGTCTGACGGTGGACCCGTTCCGACGCGAGGTCTACCGCGACGGCCGGTACGTCGCACTGACCCGCAAGCAGTTCGCCGTGCTCGAGGTCCTCGTGGCCGCCGAAGGGGGTGTCGTCAGCGCCGAGCAGCTCCTGGAGCGGGCGTGGGACGAGAACGCAGACCCGTTCACCAACGCCGTACGCATCACCGTGTCTGCCCTGCGCAAGCGGCTCGGCCAGCCCGGGCTGATCAGCACCGTGCCGGGCGTCGGCTATCGCATCGACACGCCGACGGACGCCGCGCGCGACGGAGAAGACCGTGGATAGACCCGCGGGCATGAGCGTCCGGCTCAAGCTCACCCTCAGCTATGCGGGGTTCCTGATGGTCGCCGGCGCGCTGCTGCTCGCCACGGTGTGGGTCTTCCTCCTGCGCTACGTGCCGGAGGACGGCAACCGCGGCCCAGGTCCCTTCTCCCCCACGCGCTCCGACCTCCTGGACGCCTTCGCACCGAGGGCGGCCCAGGCGCTCGCGTTCCTGCTCGTGGTCGGTCTCGTCGGAGGGTGGTTCCTCGCCGGACGGATGCTCGCTCCTCTCACCCGCATCACCCAGGCCACGCGTCGGGCGGCGACCGGGTCGCTGTCGCACAGGATCGAGATGGACGGCCGACGGGACGAGTTCCGCGAGCTCGCCGACGCCTTCGACACGATGCTCGGACGGCTGGAGGCCCACGTCGGCGAGCAGCAGCGGTTCGCCGCGAACGCGTCCCACGAGCTGCGTACTCCGCTGGCGGTCACCCAGACGCTCCTCGACCTCGCGCGGAAGGACCCGCACCGCGACCCCGAAGCGCTCGTCGACCGCCTGTACGCCGTCAACGCCCGCGCGATCGACCTCACGCAAGCACTCCTCCTGCTCAGCCGTACCGACCAGGGCGCCTTCGCCCGCGAGACCGTCGACCTGTCACTGCTGGCGGAAGAGGCCACAGAAACGCTCCTGCCCCTCGCGGAGGAGCGCGGCCTCACCCTCGAGACTTCCGGCGAGGTGGCGCTGACGACGGGCTCCCCCGCACTGCTGCTGCAGATGACGACGAACCTGGTCCACAACGCGATCGTCCACAACCTTCCTGAGCACGGCGCTGTACGGGTCACCACGCGCGTCCGGCCGCCGAGTGCCCCGACCCCCGGCGCCTTCCTCACCGTGGAGAACACCGGCGAGAAGCTCAGCCCTCAGGTCGTCGCCACGCTCACCGAGCCCTTCCGACGAGGCTCAGGCCGCGTCCACGCCGACCATTCCGGCGTCGGCCTGGGCCTCGCGATCGTGGAGCACATCGTGCGTGCCCACGGAGGCGCCCTCTCGCTCGCCGCCCGCCCTGCAGGCGGGCTCTGCGTCACGGTGCGGCTCCCCCTCGCGCCTCAGTGACGAGCCTCTAGCCCTCCGTCCAAACCGCTCCTTACCCCCAAGTGATGCGCATCACATTGACTGTATATCCTTTCACGATCCTGACCCTGGACCTGGAGGCCGGTCGTGTTCTCGATGCTGTTCCTGCTCATCGCCCTCGGCCAGCTCGTACTGCTCGGGCTCTTCGTGCGCGCCGTCGTCACCAGGCGGCAATGGGCGGACGTCATCCCTCTCGTCCTGACCGGGCTGCTGGCGTACGAGAACGCGGTCCTCGGCCTCGGCCGCTGGATCGGAGAGGGCGATCTCCTCGCTGACCTGAATGCGCCGCGGTTCATCGGGCATGCACTGCTCACTCCCCTGCTCATCCTCTGGGGCTTCGCCCTGCTGCGCCGGCAGCAGGTGGCGTGGACGCTCCGTACGCCGGCCGTCGTCAGCGTCGTCCTCATCACAGCGGGGCTCGTCGCGTACGGGGTGACCCACGACATCGTGCACCTCGACCTCGTGCCCGAGCAGTGGCAGGACACCCTGCGCTACGCCAACGACAACGCGCCGGCGGGCCCGCCGCTGACAGCGATCCTCACCGGCCTCGCCCTCATCGTCGCGGGTGCGCAGCTGTGGATCGAGTCGCGCGCCCTCGGCCTGGTGGTCGCAGCCTCGGTGATGGCGACGGTCGCTGGTCTCGCCGGTTTCTTCCCCGTGCTGGGCAACCTCGGCGAGCTGGTCCTCATGGCGGGGATCCTCTCGGCCATCTACGTCGAGGCGAGCGCTCAGCGAGTACGCAAGGCGGTCGTGTCCAAGCGGGCGCAGCAGGTCGGCTGGATCACCTGGCCGGTCTTCTTCGTCGGCTCGCTCATGACCTTCGTCCCGATGTTCGGCACGATGGACCCGGCGGACGACCTGCCCGTGAGCCAGCTCCAGTACGACGTGGCGAGCGCCTCGCAAGGTGCGTGGCTGGTGCTGATGGTGCTCCACGCCCACTTCGCCATCTCCGTCTTCGGGCTGGCGAGGAACGGCTCCCGGCTGAGGAAGTTCCACGTGTGGTTCGGCTACGCCAACCTCTTCCTCTGCTTCGGAGGCCAGCTGCTCTTCATCTTCCCGCAGACGGCGACGCTGGGGTCCCGCGCCACCGAGCTGGTCTTCATCACGATCACCGTGCACGTCGTCCTGGGGGCGATCTTCGCCGCACGTCGTCGCCGCAGCCGCAAGAAGCGGGCCCCGCGCGTGCCCCGTGAGCCAGCGCTCCAGCCGTAGCGGTCCTGGGGCGGTCCCGGCCGACGATGCAGCGGCGGGCATCTCGGTGACGGTCCGGCCGACTCGTGTCGAAGACGCCGCGCAGATGCCGTGGGTCAACGTGCGTGCCTCGCACAACCGGCAGGACCGTCCGCCGCGTCGTGAGCACGGGCGACCGCCGGACTCAGCGGTGCAGCGTCGGTCGGTAGACGAGCTCCTGAGTGCGACCGTCGAGCGTGGTGCTCTCGAGCAGCTCGAGGTCGAAGTCGGCCGCACCGGCGAAGATCGGCTCCGCCCCGGTCCGTCCGGTGAGGACCGGGAACACGGTCACCTGCACTCGGTCGACGAGTCCGGCGGCCATCAGCGCGCGGTTCATCGACAGGCTGCCGTGCGAGCGCAAGGGCGCGTCCGACTGCTCCTTCAGGCGGCGGACGACGTCGACGGCATCACCGCTCGCCACCGTGGCGTCAGGCCACTCGAGAGGCTCCTCCACGGTGCCCGAGACGACCGTGGTCGGCAGGTTCCTCATCCGCGTGACCCACGGGTCGAGCACCTCCGGCTGCTGGTCGCTGGTGCTGAGCAGCTGGACGAACTGGCGGTACGTGTTCGCGCCGAGGACCAACCGCTGTTCACCGTCGTACTGAGCCAGCCGGCGCTCGAGAAGCTCCGGGCCTTGCTTGCCCCAGTAACCGCCCCAGTCGCCGCCCTCTCCGTACGAACCGAAGCCGTCCAGGCTGGAAAAGACGTCGAAGGTGTAGGTCGGGGTCATGGCGCTCTCCTCAAGTACGGGCGACTGGTACGCAGGTCCAGACCGAGACCTGCGGCGGAACTCATCGCGCGCACGGCCCCGACCGCGTCAACCTCCCTTGCCAGCATCGGAGCGTCGTCGACGATCGCTCCGGGCGTGACGATCGGTCACGGCTCGGTCGTCGGGGCGGGCACGGTCGTCGCGCTCAGCCGGCGTCGGTCACCGGCTGGCGCAGGATCGTCCTGAGCTTTGCCGGCTCGGTCTTGCGGGGGTCGGACAGATAGATCTCGTGATGACGACCGACCGGCTCCAACCCCTGGGCCGGGAGGAACTCGTCGTGGAGGCGGCGCAGCGTCGGGCCTTCGTCGTCGTACGGGCCGCGGTGCAGGATCTGGACGCTGCGCCCCTCGGCGTACGGCGCGAAGCGGACCCGCTCGAGTGCCGGCAGCTCCTTCTTCTTGGCGGCCGCCTTCTTCTCGGCCGCCTTGAGCGCGTCGTCGACCAGGTCGCCGGTGATCCAGTCCGGCTGGGCGATCATCATCGTCCAGTCCCAGGCACTCTTCTCGCGCGTGCGGAACACCTCCCAGTCGTCGGCCGACCAGAGCCCTTCCAACGGCGCCACGGTGTGGACCTTCTCCAGACGGGCCTTCGCGAGGGCGCGCACCGTGTACGAGGTCGTGTAGAGCGCTTCGACCGCCTCCGTGTACGCGGGAGCGGTGTTGGGGTCGCCGTGTCCGTCGACCATGAGAAACGGCATCTCGGGAACGTCGACGATCACGAACTCACCGGCCTTCGGCGCGTAGAGGTCCTTGCGCTCCTTCTTGACATCGTGGTTCAGCACTCGCCCGCTCCTCAGCCTTCCTGACCGGGCGTCGCGATCCCGGTCTCGTCGTCGTGGTCGCCGCGCACCCAGGCGATGTGACGGGCGGCCGAGTACTCGAGGACCGCCTTCGCGTCACCGTCGATGAGGTTGCCGAAGTTGCCGACGATGCGGTCGAAGTCGAACCGCGCCAGCCGGTCGGCGATCGCCTGGACGACGCCGGCCGACAGCGGGATCTTGTTGGGATAGCTCCGCATGAACCCCAACGAGCGGCGGTCGGGATTGGGGAACACGGTGTCACCGCTGAGGAGCAGCCCTCGTCCGGTGGCGTCCGCGGTCCAGTGCGCCACGGCGGCCCCGACGAAGTGGCCGCCGATCCGGTGCAGGCTCAGCCCGGGTGCCAGAGCGTGGTCGTCCTCCCAGAGCTGGACACGCTCCGTACGCCGCCCGAGCCACCCCGCGTCCGACGCGCACACCAGGACGGGTGCGTCGAGCGCCTCGCCCCACGCCGTCTGGACACCGAACATGTGCGGGTGGCTGGCAGCAACGGCCAGGACGGGCCCGCGCTCCAGGATCCGCCGGGCGGTCTCGTCGTCGACGTAGCCCGGCGGATCCCACAGCAACGAGCCGGTCTCGGTCGTCACGAGCTGTGCGGTCTGGCCGATCCCGACGTGCGGCTGGGTCGTGATCTCTGCACGGCCGGACTCCCGGTCGGTCCAGACCAGTGTCTGACCGGCCGCGGCGAGGTCGCCGGTCGTGGTCCAGCGCTGGCCCGCGGCCGGCACCCACTGGCGCTCGTCGGCGCAGATGGGGCACACCTCAGGCAACGGCTCGCTGAACTCGACCCCGCAGGTCGCGCAGATCTGCATGACTCCCCCTCGTCCGCGATCAGGCTCGATCGATCCGAACACCGTACGACACGAGGGGCCCGCCGCGGCCGGACCGCGTTCACCGACCCCTCAGCGGGTCGCCAGCGCGCGCCCCGCAGCGATGGCCGCCTCCTGGGCGTCCTTCTTCATCAGCGCCGCCGGCTCGTGGAACGCGTCGAGCGCCGGGTTGACACCGACGAGGGTGAACTCGCGCTCGACGACCGTGAGGTCGGCCTGCCACACGTCGGCGATGATTCGACGCAGGTAGTCGAGGTTGTGGTCCCAGCCGTGCTTGGGGGTGCCCGGGCCGTACGCGCCACCGCGCGTGGTCACCAGCACGGTCGGGGTGCCCGCGAGCAACGGCTCGCCCTGCTGGCATCCGGCGAGGGCGAGATCGATCCACGTCTTCACGTGCTGCGAGACGCCCCAGTTGTAGAGCGGGAGTGCAAGGACGGCCGCCGTGGCCTGGCGCAGCTCGTCAGCGAGCTCGCCGGCGAGCGCGACGGCGGCCTCCTGCTCGGACGTACGGTCCTCGGGTGCGGTGCCCGCGGCACCGATCGCCGCCGGCCAGGCGTCAGCCGGCAACGGATCAGCGGCGAGGTGACGGGACACGACGGGGGCGTCGGGCCGGGCGGCGGTGAGCTCGGACATGACCAGGTCGGCGAGCGCGCTGCTCGCCGAGTGTGGGCCTTGGATGCTGGAGTCGACACGGAGGACGGACATGGATTCTCCTGAGGGCGCGAGGCGAGTTGAATGTTCAAGTCACCGTAAACCTCTGGAGTTGAATGTTCAAGTCCGATAAGGTCGACCCATGACCGATCCCTCCGACGACCCCGAGGTGCCCTGGCTCGCTCCCGAGCAGATCAAGGACTGGGTGTCGGTCATGGCGTTGGTCAGCACGCTGCCCTCTGCGCTCGACGCACAGCTCAAACGTGACGCGGGGCTGAACCTCTTCGAGTACCACGTCCTCGTGCACCTCGAGGCCTCCCCCACCGGCATGGTGCCGATGAGCGATCTCGCGCCCCTGGCCCAGGGATCGGTCTCGCGCCTGTCGCACGCGGTGGGCCGCCTCGAGCGGGCCGGCCTCGTACGCCGGGAGGCCTGCAACGAGGTCGGCCGTCGTACGGGGGCGCTACTCACCGACGCCGGGCGAGAGAAGCTCGAGTCCACGGCACCCGGCCACGTCCGCGAGGTCCGCCGGCTCGTCGTCGATGTCCTCGAACCCAGCCAGCTCGAGGCGTTCGGCGAGATCGCCCGCACCGTCGTCGCCGCCACGTCACCCGAGGTCGCCGCGGCGATCGAGCGCGCTCCGTCGCCCTGACCTTCGGCGGTCGACGCCGGTCGACGCTGTTCGACTACACCGCCGAGGTGACGCCCTCGTACTCGGCACGTCGCGCCGCACCGGTCACCTCGTACTCGAGCACGACGAGGCCCGCGGGCGTCACGCGGTGCTCGACGAGCCGGAGGCCCGCATCGTGGGTCCCGGTGAGGAGACGCCGCCCCTGGCCGATGATCACCGGCGCGATGGCGACCCGCAGGACGTCCACGAGCCCGGCGTCGAGCAAGGAGGCAGCGAGTCGGGCGCTCCCGTGGACCTGGAGCTCGCGGCCGGGCTCGGCCTTCAACACCCCGACGGCGTCGACGACATCGCCGCGCAGCACCGTCGTCGGGTTCCAGCTCCCCGTGCCGAGCGTGTCGCTCACGACGTACTTCGGCAACGTGTTCATCCGCACCGTGAACGGATCAGGCTCGGGGATCTGGGGCCAGTCCCGGGCGAACGCCTCGTACGTGCGCCGACCGAGCAGCAGGCCGTCCGCGAGGTCGAACCAGGCGGAGGCCTGCTCCACGAACGCCTCGTCCAGATGGGGCACGAACCACCCACCGCGCGTGAAGCCGTCCGACGGGTCCTCGTCAGCTGAGCCCGGACCCTGAGCGACGCCGTCGAGGGTGACGAACTGGGTGACGGCCAGCCTCATGACAGGTCCCCGCTCTCGGCGAGAGCGGCGAGCGCGGCGGTCACCGAGCCCCAGCCGTCGAAGAACCCGAGCTCCTCGTGCCGGTCACGGGCGGCAGGGTCGGCGTGACGGACGACCACGCGGTAGTCGGTGCCGTCGGGATGGTCGACCAGGTTGATCTCGGCGGTCATCGAGACGGGCGACGGCGAGGCGGGCCTCCACCTGCTGTCGACCGCGTTGGTGAAGGCCAGGCGGGCGCCGGGCTCGGCGACGAGAAAGACGGCGTCCGTGTGCCCGACGTACGACTCGCCGTCCTCGCTCAGGCTCGTGACGAACGCGCCGCCCGGCTGGACCTCGAGGCGCTCCACTCTCGCGACCGCGGGGGCGGGCACCCACCATCGCTCCAGCAGCCGGGGGTCGGTCCACGCCTTCCAGAGAGTCTCTCGCGGTGCGCGGATCACGCGCTCGAGCGTGAGGTCGAGGCGGGGGTCGATGACGGTCATGGGGTCTCCTGACGATCGGTGACGAGCTCTTCGAGGCGGTCGGCGCGCTGCTCCCAGACGCGGCGCTGGTCTGCGAGCCAGCCGTCCACGAGCGCGAGGCGGTCACGGTTGAGCGTGCAGGTCCGCACGCGGCCGGACTTGCTCGTGCGCACCAGCCCGCTCGACTCCAGGGTGCGGACGTGCTTCATGAACGACGGGAGGGTGATGGTGAACGGCTCCGCCAGCTCGCTCACGTTCGCCGGTCCCTGTCCGAGACGTCGGACCACCGCACGTCTGGTCGGATCCGCGAGCGCGGCGAAGACCTCGTCCAAACCTTCATGCTTAGCCATATGGCTAACTATGACTCTATCGAATACTTAGCGCAAGAGCAAAGTTTTTAGGCTGCGAGATCTGCAGCCGAGCGGCACTCCACCCTGGCCGGATCCGGTCAGGGTCGTTGACGCTCGCACCAGCCGACCCCGAGGGTGTGGGCCAGGGATTGAACCGTTTCATCCGAGACGGCTCCCGGCCGAAGGGTGAGGCGACATGTCGAAGAGACGAGCTCCCGGAATCATGATCGCCGCGCTGACGGCGCTCGCACTGTCGATGGGCGCCCTCCAGGCGTCGGCCGCTCCGGCGCCGACCGCCGGCGCCCCGCAGGGCGCGCACCCCCGCGCTCTCCAGGTCGAGAAGCTGACCGCGGAGCACGCCGTCGACCCCCTGGGGATCGACACCGAGCACCCGAGGCTGAGCTGGCGCACGAGCTCCCCGGCCCGCGGCGCCCACCAGTCTGCGTACCAGGTCGTCGTGTCGCAGGACGGCGACACCGGCCGACCCGTGTGGGACAGCGGCCACGTGCGCTCGCCGCGGACGTACGACATCGCCTACGCGGGTCGCGCGCTCGAGTCGCGCACGCGGTACTCGTGGAAGGTCCGCGTCTGGGACGAGAAGGGACGTGCCTCCGGCTGGAGCGAGGACGCGACCTTCGAGACCGCGTTCGTCGACGCCGACGAGTTCGGCGGCGAGTGGATCGGCTCACCGAACCGGCGCCCCGCGGCCACCCTCGACGGTGCGGGCTGGATCTGGAGCAACGGGGGCGGCGCGACGGGCAGCGCCAGCGCCGGTGACCAGTTCTTCCGTACCGAGGTCGAGATTGCTGCCGGTGCCGACATCGCCTCCGCGCAGCTGCAGGTCACCGCTGACGACTACTTCGCGCTCTTCGTCAACGGGTCAGAGGCACTGAGCTCACCGACCCAGGGCGAGGCGTGGCGCACCGTGCGCGTCACCGACATCGCGAGCGAGCTCCGCCCCGGGACGAACGTCCTCGCCGTCCGCGTGACCAACAGTGCCCAGGGCTTCGCCGGTCTCCTCGGCAGGCTGCGCGTCGAGCTCGCCGACGGCACCGTGATCGGCACCGTCACCGACGGCTCCTGGCGCGCGAGCACCACCTCGGCCCCGGGGTGGGAGCAGCCGGACTTCGACGACGCCGGCTGGTCCGCCGCGGTCGTCGGCGCCCCGTACGGCGGCGGCCCGTGGGGGAAGAGCGTCAGCGCTCCGACGCCGCCGGAGGCGCTCGTGCGCAAGGAGTTCGACGTCGCCTCCTCGGACGACAGCTCCGACGGCAGCTCCGACGGCAGCTCCGACGGCAGCTCGGACGGCAGCTCGGACGGCAGCTCGGACGGCAAGGAGATCGCCTCGGCGCGGGCGTACGTCACCGGGCTCGGCTACTACAAGCTCTTCCTCAACGGGGACCGCGTCGGCGACCACGAGCTCGATCCCGGCTTCACCGTCTACGACAAGACCACGCTCTACGCCACGTACGACGTGACCAAGGCGCTGCGCTCCGGCGAGAACGTCGTCGGCGTGAGCCTGGGGCGCGGCTACTTCGGCCAGACCTTCCCCGACGACTGGGCGGGCGAGCCGTGGCACGACGACACCAAGCTCAAGCTGCAGCTCGACATCACCTACGCCGACGGGACCACGCAGCAGGTGGTGAGCGACCGTACGTGGAGCGCAGCCGACGGACCGACCACGTCGGACTCGGTCTGGATGGGTGAGAGCTACGACGCGCGGCTCGAGCAGCCGGGATGGAACGCGCCCCGCTTCGACGACTCCGCGTGGCGGCCAGCGGCGACCGTCGCCGGCCCCGGCAAGGACGTGGCGCTCCGGTCCCAGATGTTCCCCGCGATCAAGGTCACCGACCAGCTCGACCACACCGCCACGACCACCCCGCGCGTCGGGACCACCGTGTACGACTTCGGCAGTCCCACCGCCGGCTGGGCGAAGGTCCGGGTCGAGGGACCGGCGGGCTCGACGGTGACGATCCGGTACGGCGAGAAGCTCAAGGCCGACGGCACGGTGGACAGCAACCTCGGGTTCTTCGACGGGCAGACCTACCGCTACACGCTGAAGGGCGGCGGCCCCGAGTCGTACCAGCCGAGCTACAGCTACGCAGGCTTCCGCTACGTCGAGGTCACCGCACCGGCGGGTGTGACCGTCCGCGGTGTCGACGGGATGCGCGTGCACACCGCGGTCGAGAGGACGGGCGGGTTCACGAGCTCCGACGGCCTCCTGAACAGGTACCACGAGGCGCAGGCGAACACGATCCTCAACAACCTGCACTCGATCCCCACCGACACGCCCATGTACGAGAAGCGCGCCTACACCGCGGATGCGTACCTCACGGCCGACTCGGCCATCGCCGGCTTCGACCTGCAGAGCTTCTACGAGAGCTGGGTGCGCACGCACCGCGACGACCAGCAGGCTGACGGCACCTTCGGCGCGACCGTGCCCGGGTCGAAGGGCTCCAAGGAGCAGTTCGTGGATCCGCTCTGGTCGTCGAGCTACGTGCTGATGGCGTGGAACCTCTACTGGTACTACGGCAACACCCGTGCCCTGGAGGACAACTACGCGGGCATGAAGAAGTGGCTCGACCACTACGAGAAGACGATCGCCTCGACCGGCAACGTCTACACCGGGTTCAGCTTCGGCGACTGGCTCGACCCGACTCCGGGTCAGGGGGCCGGAACGCGCCTGCCCGCGACGGCGTACCTCTACAGGACCGCCACCCTCATGGCGAAGATCGCGACCGTGGTCGGCGAGGAGGCCGACGCGGCGCACTTCGAGGCGTTTGCCGACCGGGTCGCCGACGCCTTCAACGCGACGTTCTACGACGAGGACTTGGGTGCCTACGCCGACAACCCGGCGGCCGCCTACCGGCAGACCGCCAACGTGCTGCCCCTCGCCTTCGGTCTCGTTCCGGACGAGCACCGCGAGACGGTCCTCGCGAACCTGGTCAAGGACGTCGAGGCACGCGGCAACCACCTCAGCACGGGAGCGATCGGCACCAAGGATCTGCTTCCGGTCCTCACCGACGGCGGCCACGCCGAGCTCGCGTACGACGTCGCCACCAATCCCACGTACCCGGGCTGGGGCTACTGGTTCGAGGAGCTCGGCGCCACCACGATGTGGGAGGAGTGGCCGGCGACCTCGCGGTCGCAGAACCACGCCTTCTTCGGCACGGTCGACGACTGGCTGTACCAACGGGTCGCCGGCATCACCCCCGCGGCACCCGGGTTCTCGAAGATCACGGTCAAGCCCTCCCCCGTCGGCGACCTCGACCACGCCGGCGCGACCGTCGACTCACCCCTCGGCGAGGTGAAGGCACGCTGGCAGCGCGGTCGTCACCAGCTCACGCTCCAGGCGACGATCCCCGTCGGCGCCACCGCCGAGGTCCACGTCCCGGCCGGTCGGCGCAGCGACGTCACGCCGCCGCCCGGCGCCTCGTACGTGGGAGTCCGCGACGGCTTCGTCGTGTACGAGGTCGGCGCAGGCGACTACGAGTTCCGCGCGAAGGTGGCCGCCGGCACCCGCGACTGACGCCGAGCGGGCGCCCACGGGGTACGGTCGGCGTGGCCGCGAGAGGAGGCAGCGATGGGGATCGTCGACAACGCCGTGTACGTCGGCGGGGCACGCAAGGTCGAGCCGCCGACGCTCGAGGACACGTACGAGCTGCTGCGTGACGAGCACGGGATGGGCTGGATCGGCCTGTACCGACCGACACCGTCCGAGATCGACTCGGTCGCCGCGGAGTTCTCGTTCCACGAGCTGGCGGTGGAGGACACCGTCCGCGCCCATCAACGCCCGAAGCTCGAGCGCTACGGCGACGTCCTCTTCACCGTCCTCCGACCGGCGCGCTACCTCGACGCCGAGGAGCGCGTCGAGTTCGGCGAGGTGCACGTGTTCACCGGAGCCGACTTCGTCGTCACCGTCCGGCACGCGGAGTCACCCGACCTCGCACACGTCCGACGACGCCTCGAGTCGTCCCCGGACCTGCTCCGTCTCGGCCCCGAAGCCGTCCTGTACGCCATCTTCGACGAGGTCGTCGACGAGTACGGGCCGGTGGTCGCCGGTCTCGAGAACGACATCGACGAGATCGAGTACCAGGTGTTCGCCGGTGACCCGGGGGTCTCGCGGCGCATCTACGAGCTGTCTCGCGAGGTCATCGAGTTCCAGCGCGCCACCCGACCGCTCACCGGCATGCTCGACGCGCTCCGCAGCGGCTTCGAGAAGTACGAGGTGGACGAGGAGCTGCGGCGAAACCTCCGTGACGTCGAGGATCACGTGATCCGGGTCGTCGAGCGGGTCGAAGGCTTCCGGCTGCTCCTCCAGAACATCCTCGCCGTCAACTCGACGCTCGTCGGCCAGCGGCAGAACGAGGAGATGCAGCGTCTGACCGAGGCCAGCCTCCGTCAGAACGAGGAGGTCAAACGCATCTCGTCCTGGGCGGCGATCCTCTTCGCTCCCACGCTCGTCGGCACGATCTACGGCATGAACTTCGAGCAGATGCCGGAGCTCGGGTGGGCGTTCGGCTATCCGTTCGCCGTCGCGTTGATGGCGCTGGTGTGCGTGACGCTCTACGTCGTCTTCAAACGACGGGGCTGGCTCTAGCCGACACCGATGAGTTTCGTGTGCGCGTCCCGGTCTCTCCAAGGAAACCGATCCGGGGAACCGACCACGCGCACGAGGAGATCACCATGACCGCTACGTACACCTTCGACGTCGTCTCCACCCTCGACGGCTTCGGCTCGTACGGAGAGGGTGGTGACTGGGGCGGCTACTGGGGCAAGCACGGCCCGGAGTTCCTCGCCCACCGCCTCGCCCAGTACGAGGCCGAGCAGAGGTTGGTCCTGGGCGCGAACACCTACCGGGAGTTCGTCGAGATCCTGGGGCCGAGCGCAGAGCGGACGGACGGGGCAGACCCGATCAACGACCGCATGGTCAGCCTGCCGACGACCGTGGTCTCGTCGACCCTGACGGGGCCGCTCGACTGGCCGAACGCCACCGTCGAGAGGGGGGACGCCGTCGATGTCGTCACCCGGCTCAAAGCGGAGTCCGACGTCCCGCTGCGCTCGCACGGCAGTCTGTCGCTGAACCATGCGCTGATGGCCGCCGGCCTCGTCGACCGCGTCCAGGTGACCGTGTTCCCTGTCATCAGCGGTCGGACAGGGACCGATCCGATCTTCGGCGGCGCGGCCGACTTCGACCTCGAGCTGCTCGAGTCCCGCACGCTCGACGGCCGCACGCAGGAGCTCGTCTACCGACCGACCCTGCATCACTGACCCGGCCTCGGTGCCGGAGCTCCTGCCTACAGTGAAGGCAGGGAAGACCCGTCTGGCTCGGAGGGATCATGGCACTGGTGCTGGTGACGGGAGCGTCGACTGGTCTCGGACTCGCGACGGCCACGGCTCTCGCCGCGGACGGCCACGACGTCGTGCTCCACGCCCGCAACGCCGGACGCCTCGAGGACCCGAGCGTCCTCGACCGGATGTACGGGGTCGTCTACGGCGATCTGTCACGGCCCGAGGAGACGGTCGAGGTCGGTCGACAGGCGGACGCGATCGGCACGTTCGACGCCGTCGTCCACAACGCCGGCGTGATGCGCGGTGGCGCCGTGCTGGCCGTGAACACGGTCGCGCCGTTCGTCCTCACCGCGACGATGACGCCGCCGGAGCGGGCGATCTTCCTGAGCAGCGGGATGCACTTCTCCGGCTCACCGCAGCGCCTGGAGCCAGACTTCGCGGCGCCGGGGCGGACCTCGTACGCGGACAGCAAGCTCTTCGTGACGGCGCTCGCCCTTGCGCTGGCCCGCCGCTGGCCGCAGACCGTGTCCCACGCCGTCGACCCCGGCTGGGTCCCGACGCGGATGGGCGGCCCGTCCGCCCCGGAGAGCCTGGAGGACGGTCGCACGACCCAGGTGTGGCTCGCGACGGCCGAAGAGGACTCGATCGATCCGCGCACGGGTGGCTACTGGTACCACGAGGCAGTCCGTGCACCCCACGCCGCCGCGTCGGACCCTCGCTTCCAGGACGCGGTCGTCGATGTCCTCGAGGCCCGCACCGGCTTCGCTCTCCCGCGCTGATCGCGGACGTCGCCGCGCCCGACAGTCCTCCTCGAGACCCTCCAACCTGTCCCAGCGCCGCACAACCGGTGAGCCACCCTCTCGCCCGCCGGTCGCACTCGAGCACAGGGATCCTCAGCCGGCCGCACTGGAGCATCGTGCGCCGGCTCACGCAGGCGTATCGCCGTTGACTTCAAGCGACGTCGAGGTCCTAGCGTCAGCGAGCACTATCGCCGACAGTGCAGGAAGGACGGGTCTCGATGATTCCCCTGACCGGAGCGACAGGCACGGTGGAACGTCCGCTCGTCGAGCGACTCGTGGACGACGGGCATCCCGACGCCGTCCTCGATGGGTGGGAGTCGTTCGTCGCCCATCCCGAGCCGGTCACCACCACCGTCGCCGACGTCACGGGCACTGATCCACGGACCTTCGCGACGTGGGCACGCGACCGCGCCCACCTGTTCCGGTGAGCGACGGCCGCGACCGGGCGGGCGTCAGTAGCCGAGACCGTGCCCGAACGGGAACAGCTCGCCGGTCCCGTCGGCCCGCGGGATGGAGACCGGCAGCCTGCCCGTCGGGTCCACCTCGCCGAAGAGCACCCGCACGAGCGACTCGATCTGGTGCGCGGTGTAGCCGTACGTGTCGAGCACGGTCGGCGCCTCGGGGAACGAGGCGACGTCGTACGGGTTGCGCATCGCCGTGACCACGACCGGCTTCCCGGTGGCGAGCAGTGCCCGTACCAGCCGGGTCTGGGCCTGGGCGGACGCCGTCTGCAGTCCCGTCTTCGGGTCGACGGCGTAGGCGTTGTACGTCGGCACCACCACGAGGTCGGACGTCTGCGCCGCCGCGACGGCAGCGTCGATCGCGGCCTGCGACGGCGTGGTCCCGGACTCGAGGACCTGCGTGGTCGCTCCGCGTGCACCGAGCGCGGTGGCCATCGACTGGGTGGTGGTCACACCCCACCCGGCGACGAGCACGCGACGGGGACCCGCCGCCAAGGGCAGCACACCGGCGTCGTTCTTGACGAGCGTGGTCGTACGGTCAGTGATCTCCTGCGCATCGGCGCGGTGCTGCGGCGCGCCCACGATCTGCGTGGCTGCGGCGGGATCGACGAAGGGATCCCGGAAGATGCCGCGACGGTGCTTGTGCAGCAGGATCCGGTAGACCGACTCGTCCAGCCGCTTCTTGCTGATCTCACCGCTGCGGACGGCCGCCAGCACCGCGTTGTACGCGGTGTCCATCTGCGGCGGCACCAGGAGCTGGTCCGCTCCCGCCAGGAACGCACGGACGGGTGCCACGTCGGGCGGATACGTCGCCGTCGCGCCCTGCATGTCGAGCGCGTCGGTCACGATCAGGCCGTCGAACCCGAGCTCGTCGCGGAGCAGCCCGGTGAGGATCTTGTGCGACATCGTCGCCGGCACGCCCGGGTCGATCGCCGGGAGCACGACGTGCGCGGTCATGATCGAGTCGATCCCGGCGGCGATCGCGGCTCGGAACGGCGGGAGGTCGATCGCCTCGAGCTCCGCGCGGGTGTGCGTCACCTCGGGAAGCCCGAAGTGGCTGTCGGTCGCCGTGTCGCCGTGACCCGGGAAGTGCTTCGCCACCGCCGAGACACCGCCCGCGCGGTAGCCGCGTACCTGGGCGGCGACCAGGTCCGAGACGAGGCGCGGATCGGACCCGATCGACCGGATGCCGATGACCGGGTTGTTGGGGTTGACGTTGACGTCGGCGACCGGGGCGTAGTCCTGCGTCACGCCCACCGAGGCGAGCTCGGTGCCGATGACCTCCGCGGAGCGCTTCGCGTCCGTCGCCGAGCGGCCGGCACCCAGCGCCATGTTGCCGGGCATCTGCGTCGCGGGCGGGCCGAAGCGGGCCACGAGTGCGCCACCCTCCTGGTCCACCGAGATCTGCAGCGGGATCCGGGTCGGTAGCGACACGGCCGCCCTCTGGAGACCGTTGGACAGCCTCGCCACCTGGGCCGGGTCGCCGATGTTGTCGTCGTTGTTGCGCGTCGTGTAGTAGATGACGCCGCCGGGCTGGTACTTGGCGACCGCCTGGGCCGGCGTGTCGACGCCGTACATCCGCTGG
>Ga0233385_1000643_pt1 | contig 16610 bp, 16 predicted proteins | sample ElkDunMinimDraft_16_FD_191543 | JGI IMG/M metagenome (GOLD analysis project Ga0233385, IMG submission 191543) | Fecal eukaryotic communites from dung pellets of Tule Elk in California, USA - Elk Dung G36 | ecosystem: Host-associated > Mammals > Digestive system > Large intestine > Fecal | place...
GCCGGGCCTGTACTTCCAGCCGGAGGACGAGCTGGTCCCCGAGGAGCTGCGCGGCATCGGCATCCGGATCGAGGACGACATCCTGGTCACCGCCGATGGGCCGGTGAACCTCTCGGCGGCGCTGCCGCGGCGTTCGGACGAGGTCGAGACCTGGCTCGCCGAGCAGCGGGCCGCCGGTCCGCGGCTGCCCGGCTGAGCGGCGTTCCGCCCCGCTGCGTCTGCCGGGCAGATGTCGCGTCTGCCCGGCGAGCGGCGTCCGCCCGGTCAGCCGGTGCGGATGACGGTGCAGATGGCCGGTCCGTCGTCGGTCATCCGCAGCAGGTAGCGGTAGCGCTCCCCCGGCACGGCCTCGCCCTGGCTGTCCAGGTACTCCCACTGCACGGCCACCTCGGCCAGCAGCGCGGAGATCTGCTGCACGTCCTGGATCTGGGCGTGGGCGGCGATCAGTTCCCGCTCCTGGTAGTCGGGGGCAGCGCCGACGAAGGAGAGCGCGATCGCCGCCGGCGAGGAGAAGGAGAAGCTGTAGGTGTTGGCGACCACCAGACCCGGCAACGCGTAACAGTTGGCGATGGCCGGCACGTCGGCGGCGGTCAGGGCCGCGCCGTACCGGTCGAAGAAGTCGCTGAGCGTGCTCAAGTCCGTGGAGGCGTTCACGCCGTGGTGAATTTCCAGGGCGCCGCCGGGGCAAACCTCGCGCGCCGGTCACCGGCGCGGTATCGCCACCTCGATCTCCGCGCCGAGCCCCGCCGACCCGGCCAGCCGGAGGTCGTCGCCGCTCCAGAACCGTCCGGGGTCGTACCAGTTCGGCCGGCGGCCCGCGGGCAGCAACCCCATCTCCTCGTAGGTCACCGCCACCACCTCGGCACAGTAGGCGGTCTCCAGCCTGCGCTGCTGGGCGTCGTCGGCCCCTGGCGAACCGCCGGGCGAGCGATGGCCGGGGCGCGGCAGCCGTACCTGTGGCACCCGTCCGCGGGCCCAGCGCCAGAAGAGCTGCGCCGTGGAGGGGAAGGGCGTGCCGTCCAGCCGGGCGATGGTCCGCAACGCCGCGTTCTCCATGTCCCGGGTCGCCGGTGGGTCGAGCTGCCGCAGCCAGGCGCGCTGACCGTAGCGGTTGCCCCAGACGCAGACGGCGTCGCGCAGATCGTGCAGCTGCACGCCGCGCTGGTGGGTTCCGGACCACATGTCCGGCAGCGAGCGTCCGAGCTCGGCATGCCACATCAGGGGCGGCAGGTCCTCCAGTACGACCGCCATTCCGACGTGGTTGACCGGGCTGTTGGTGGTCAGCTGGATCGCCCGGTCCGCGCCGCTGCGGCCGCGGAAGACCCAGATGTCTCCGGTGCGCGTCAATTCCAGCGCGGCATCCAGGCTCATGCTCATGTCCGTTTACCCTAGGCGCATGCGGTGGTGGAAGGTACTCGGCGTGGCGGGTTTCGTGGGCGTGGCCGCGACCGGGGTCGCGGTTGCCCGGGCCCAGCGGCGCCGCCGGGCGTACACCCCGGAGGAGATCCGGGACCGGCTGCGGCAACGGCACCTGGAGTCCGCGGCGGGGACCGACCCGCTCGCGCAGGACCTCCCCGATTGACCGGTTTGACCGGATCGGCCGGCCCCGCCGAATGGGCGGTTAATCCCGGTACATGCCCGTAAATCCCGCCGGATCAGGCCATGATCGGGGCATGGCCGGGGGCCCCGGCCGGTTGTATCTGGTGAACGCCGCAGGACCCGGTGACGGTCCGCGGCGCCCAAGCGCCCGGCGGCGAGCGCGTGCCGCCCGATCCCCCGGACGTGATCCGTCCCCTTCGGGTGCGCGCCGACCTCGCCGGGCAGACCCCCGGATGAGAGGCGATTGACAATGACGACGATTATTCGCAAGGCCGCTCTCGCGTTCACCGGTCTGGCCGCCACCACCGGTGCGGTCGTCGGCCCCATCGCCGCTCCGGCGCTGGCCAATGACGGCGCCCACGCGGCCCCGGCCGAGCGACATAGCGCGGTCAAGGAACTGGATGTGCAGTACAAGGCGCAGGAGAACTACTACTACTGCGGTCCGGCCTCGACCCGGATCGCGCTGTCCGCACAGGACAAGACCCCGTCGCAGGACGAGGTGGCCCGTCATCTCGGCACGACCGAGAACGGCACCAACTCGGCCGAGGACACCACGCGGGTCCTCGAGGACCTGACCGGGGAAGACTACGAGACCACCACGATCCCCGACCAGGCCGCTGCCGAGCGTCACCACGACGAACTGCAGTCCGACATCACCGAGACGATCAACGACGAGCGTGCGGTGGTCATCAACATCGCCGGCACTGTCGTTGACACCGACGGCGTGCGTCACTCGTACCCGGGTGGGCACTACGTGGCGGTCGTCGGCTACCGCGACGGCGGTGAGCAGGTGAAGATCGCCGACCCGGCGAAGCCGGATCGCGGCACGTACTGGGTGGACGTGGAGCAGGTCGCCGAGTGGATCGCCACCCGCGGCTACTCCCACTGATCCGCTACCCGGCAAAGGGCCGGTCCCGTCACGGGACCGGCCCTTTTTTCGTGCCGTGATCGCTCGCGGGCGGCGAACCCCACAGCGCCGGGGCGGCGGCCCTGAGTCAGATGCTGTCCGGTTCGCCGGCGGGCTCGGGGGCGGCGTCACCGGTGCGCAACAGAGCGCCGCGCGGGGCGAGAACGGTCACCCGGTAGGTGAGGCCGACGTTGGAGAAGATGTCGCCGCGCAACCAGAGGCAGATGCCGACACCGGGCTCCCCCTCCGGGTGCTCGAAGAACTCGACCACCGGTTCGGCGAGTGAACCGACCAGTCCCTGGGTCTGCTGTGCGGTGGCCGGGATCTGGAGCAGACCGCCGGTCACCTGAACCTCGACGTCGTCGAGCGCGTCGACGTCGTACCAGTGGGTGTCGGGCAGGAAGAGCCGGCTCTCCACCGGACGCCGGCGGTACTCCGGGCCCATGATGCCGCTCTCGGCGTCGGGCTGGTCGCCGAGCCAGGCGACTCCGGCGTAGTCGGTCCGCAGCTTCTGGTCACCGGCGGGGAAGCCGGTGACCAGCGTGTCGATACGGGGCTGGGCGTCAAGGTGCACGGCTGCTTCGGTCACCCGCCGGACATTAGCACCGGCGGCGCTCGCCGGGCCCGGCACCGGCCGCTGTCGCCGTGCCGGCCGGTGCCGGAAGTCGCCGACGCGCGGAGCTGCGAAAAGTCTCGACGGGTAAAGATGTTGCGGCGAACATCTTGTCCCGTCCATCGAAACAGTGTTATCTGAAGCGGAACGAAACGCCGTTTCCTAAGTGGAAACAGGCCCCTCTACCCCCCGAGAGGAATTCTCTTGTCCCGTACCCGCAGGATGTCCCGCGTCGCGGCCGCCGCAGCGGCGCTGGCGCTCACCGTCGGCACCCTCGCCGGCGCCCCCGCCGCCTCCGCCGCACCGTCGGCGGCCGCGTCGGCCGTCACGGTCAGCAGCGATGTCGCGTCCTACTACGCCAACATCCACACCGACGCGAGCACCGTCTACTACCCCACCACCGGCACCGGGAAGCTGCCGGTGGCGCTGCTGCTGCAGGGCGCCGACGTCGACCGCGACGAGTACGCCACCTACGCCCGCACCGTCGCCTCGTACGGCTTCGTCGTGGTCGTGCCGAACCACTGGCGGCTCGTCTTCGTCGACTACGGTCTCTTCTCCCACCAGGGCCAGGCGATCCAGACCGCGATCTGGGCACACGTGGAGAACGCCAACCCGTTCAGCCCGCTGCGCAACCGGATCGACACCGAGTCGTTCACCCTGCTCGGCCACTCCTTCGGGGCGGCCACCGGCCTCTACACCGTGCAGGGCAACTGCCAGATCCCGTTCTGCTGGCTCGGCGGCAACCAGCGCCCGAAGGAACTGAAGGCCGCGGCCTTCTACGGCGCGAACACCGTCGACCCGAGCGGTGACGGCGGGATCGACCCGATCAACACCGCCGACATCCCGGTGGCGCTGATCCAGGGTTCGGTCGACGGCGTCTCCACCCCCGCCGAGGCGCAGGGCACGTACAACGCCTTCTCCGGCGGCCCGGCCTCGCTGATCACCGTCAACGGCGCGAACCACTACGGTCTGACCGACAGCCCGGCCCCGTCGGGCGCCGAGCCGGACCCCTCGGCGCAGGTCCTGCCGCAGCAGGTCTCGATCGAGACCGCCGCCCGCTGGAGCGCGCTCTACCTGCGTGCGCAGCTCGGCGACGCCGCCGCGGCCGCCTACGTCTACGGCCACGGCGACGCTGCCGACAGCAACGTGACCGTCCAGCACCGCCCGTGACAACGACCCGCCGCCGGAGCCTGACCGGCTCCGGCGGCGGGCCCGTCCGGTTGCGCGAACGGTCAGTACGCGCTCACCGGCTGCTCCAGCACCGCCGAGACGACCTCGCCGGCGGCGTGCAACGGCCTGCTCTCCTCGGCCGTGAGCCCGAAGCGCCGCGCCACGAACTCCGGGTCCTGCCAGGTCACCACCGCGCCGGTGGCGCCGTCGTCGCGGATCAGGATCCGCAGCGGCAGGTCGATGGCGAGCTGCGGGCAGTCCTGCAGCAGCGCCGTACCGGTCAACGGTCGGCCGAAGATCACCAGCTGGGTCGCCGGCAGCCGCAGGTCCCCCTGCGCCGCGGCGGCGCCGTGGTCGATGACAGCGAAGACGGTTGCCCCCTGCTCGTCGATGCACCGGCGCAGCGCCTCCACCGTCGCGGGCACGTTCATGCTGCTGCGTGCGCTCTTCAGGCCGTTCATGACCAACCCCCGATAGGTCGACGACTTGCCTGAGCCCCGCATGGGTTCCCGGGGGGCGGCCGATGATTCGACGCCCCCGGTCCCACCTGCCCGCGCGGCCTGCCGATGGGCCGCCACCCCGACAACCCGGCCGTCACCCGCCTCACCCGATCGGGGCGAGGAACTCCAGGCGGTTGCCGTGCACGTCGGCGGTGTGAAAGCGCCGTAGACCGGGCAGTTCGCCCTCGTCCGCCCAGGTCACCGGGTAGCCCGCGGCAGTCAGCCGCGCAGCGAGGGCGTCGAGGTCCGGCCAGAGCAGTCCCGGGTGGGCCTTCCCGGCCGGATGGAAGTCGTCGGTGACGCCGAGGTGAAGCTCGACACCGTGGCCGGCGAACCAGCAACCGCCCCGAGCGGCCAGTGGCGGTGGTTTCGGCACCTCTACAAGGCCCAGAAGACCTGCGTAGAACGCGCGCAGAGCGCTCTCGGAGCCGCGCGGCGCGGCGAGCTGAACGTGATGGATCACGCCAGTTCCCCCTGTCCCGGTCGATGCGAACGATGTCCCAGAGCCTGACACCGGGTTGCGCCCATAGCAAGACGGACGTACGGTTTTATTGACATCGTCATCATCGGGTAAGCCTGACCTAACCGGACGGGCCCCCGGCTGGTGCGAAAGACTCAGGACTACTCACAGTCGCTGGTGATGAAGGAGTACGACGTGGCGAGCCTCGACACCTTCGGTGCGAAGACCCAGCTACGCGTCGGAGACGCGAGCTACGAGATTTTCAAGATCAACAAGGTGGACGGGCACGAACGCCTGCCGTACAGCCTGAAGATCCTGCTGGAAAACCTGCTGCGGACCGAGGACGGCGCGAACATCACCGCCGACCACATCCGCCAGCTCGGCGGCTGGGACGCCGCCGCCGACCCGAGCGTGGAGATCCAGTTCACCCCGGCCCGGGTGCTGATGCAGGACTTCACCGGCGTGCCCTGCGTGGTCGACCTGGCCACCATGCGCGAGGCCGTACGCGACCTCGGCGGCGACCCGACCAAGGTCAACCCGCTGGCCCCGGCCGAGCTGGTCATCGACCACTCGGTCATCGCCGACCTCTTCGGCCGCGAGGACGCCTTCGAGCGCAACGTGGAGCTGGAGTACGAGCGCAACAAGGAGCGCTACCAGTTCCTGCGCTGGGGCCAGACCGCGTTCAACGAATTCAAGGTCGTCCCGCCGGGCACCGGCATCGTGCACCAGGTCAACATCGAGTACCTGGCCCGCACCATCATGGAGCGCGGCGGCCAGGCCTACCCCGACACCGTGGTCGGCACCGACTCGCACACCACGATGGTCAACGGCCTGGGTGTGCTGGGCTGGGGCGTCGGCGGCATCGAGGCCGAGGCCGCGATGCTCGGCCAGCCGGTCAGCATGCTGATCCCGCGCGTGGTCGGCTTCAAGCTCAACGGTGAGATGCCCGCCGGCACCACCGCCACCGACCTGGTCCTCACCATCACCGAGATGCTGCGCGAGCACGGCGTGGTCGGCAAGTTCGTCGAGTTCTACGGCCCGGGCGTGAGCGCCGTGCCGCTGGCCAACCGCGCCACCATCGGCAACATGTCCCCCGAGTACGGCTCCACGGTCGCGATCTTCCCGATCGACGACGAGACCATCCGCTACCTCGAGCTGACCGGCCGCGACGCCCAGCAGGTGGCGCTCGTCGAGGCGTACGCCAAGGAGCAGGGCCTCTGGCACGACCCGGCCGCCGAGCCGGACTACTCCGAGCGCCTCGAGCTGGACCTGAGCACCATCGAGCCGTCGCTTGCCGGCCCGAAGCGGCCGCAGGACCGGGTGCCGCTGGGCAACGCCAAGACGCTGTTCCGCTCGGTGCTGACCAACTACGTCGCCGACGACTCCGCCGACGCCGGCGAGGGTGGCGCGGAGGGCGTGGCCGACAACGCGCCGACCACCGCGATGAGCCCGGCCGACCAGGCGAGCGCCGAGTCCTTCCCGGCCAGCGACGCTCCGGCCAACGACCAGAGCAGCGCCGCCGACAAACCGCACAGCCTGGTCACCGCGGCCGTGGGCGCGGGCGGTCGCGCCAGCAACCCGATCCGGGTCACCGGCGCCGACGGCACCGAGTTCGAGCTGGACCACGGCGCCGTGGTGATCGCCGCGATCACCTCCTGCACCAACACCTCCAACCCGCAGGTCATGATCGGTGCGGCGCTGCTGGCCCGCAACGCGGTGGAGAAGGGCCTGACCCGCAAGCCGTGGGTCAAGACCACGCTGGCGCCGGGCTCCAAGGTCGTCATGGACTACTACGAGCGGGCCGGCCTCACGCCGTACCTGAACAAGCTCGGCTTCAACCTGGTCGGCTACGGCTGCACCACCTGCATCGGCAACTCCGGTCCGCTGCCCGAGGAGATCTCGGCCGGGATCAACGAGAACGACCTCGCGGCCGTCTCGGTCCTCTCCGGCAACCGCAACTTCGAGGGCCGGATCAACCCGGACGTCAAGATGAACTACCTGGCGTCCCCGCCGCTGGTGGTGGCGTACGCGCTGGCCGGCACGATGGACATCGACCTGGCCAACGAGCCGCTCGGCGCCGACACCGAGGGCAACCCGGTCTTCCTGCGCGACATCTGGCCCGGCAACGCCGAGATCCAGGACGTCATCGCCTCCGCGCTCGGCGCCACCGGCTTCGGTGAGGCCTACGCCGACGTCTTCGCCGGTGACGAGCGCTGGCAGTCGCTGCCCACCCCGACCGGCGACACCTTCGCCTGGGCCGGCGATTCCACCTACGTGCGCAAGCCCCCGTACTTCGAGGGCATGGCGCAGGAGCCGAGCCCGGTGGTCGACATCGCCGGCGCCCGGGTGCTGGCAAAGCTCGGCGACTCGGTCACCACCGACCACATCTCGCCGGCCGGCGCCATCAAGGCCGACTCCCCCGCCGGCCGGTACCTCGCCGAGCACGGTGTGCCGCGCCACGAGTTCAACTCGTACGGCTCGCGCCGGGGCAACCACGAGGTGATGATCCGGGGCACCTTCGCCAACATCCGGCTGCGCAACCAGCTGGTGCCGGGCATCGAGGGCGGCTTCACGGTCAACCACCTCACCGGCGAGCAGACCTCCATCTACGACGCCTCGGTGGCGTACGCGGAGGCCGGCCTGCCGCTGGTCATCCTCGCCGGCAAGGAGTACGGCTCCGGCTCGTCGCGCGACTGGGCGGCCAAGGGCACCATGCTGCTGGGTGTGCGCGCCGTCATCGCCGAGTCGTACGAGCGGATCCACCGTTCCAACCTGATCGGCATGGGTGTGCTGCCGCTGCAGTACCCGGCGGGCGTGACCGCCGAGTCGCTGGGGCTGACCGGCACCGAGACCTTCACCATCTCGGGCGTCACCGCCCTCAACGACGGTGACATCCCCCGCACGGTCAAGGTCAGCACCGACACCGGCGTCGAGTTCGACGCCGTGGTGCGCATCGACACCCCCGGGGAGGCGGACTACTACCGCCACGGCGGCATCCTGCAGTACGTGCTGCGGCGCATGATCGCTGCCTGATCCGGCACAACGAAAGGACCCCTGCTCCAGGTGAGCAGGGGTCCTTTCGTGTCCGCGGTGCGCGTACCGTGGCCGGCGCGCCGGCGGGGCCGGTGGGGGCGTCAGGCGACGACTGCGGCCCGCTTGGCGCTGCGGCTCTTCATCGCGTGCTCCAGGAGGCTGATCAGCGCTTCCTTGCTCGCCGCGCGCTGCCGGGCGTCACAGAGCACCACCGGCACCTCGGGGTCGAGGTTGAGGGCGGCGCGCACCTCGGCGAGGTCGTACTGGCGGGCGCCCTCGAAGCAGTTGACCGCCACGATGAACGGCGTGCCCCGCCCCTCGAAATAGTCGATGGAGGGGAAGCAGTCCGCCAGCCGCCGGGTGTCGGCCAGCACGACCGCCCCGACCGCCCCGATGGAGAGCTCGTCCCAGACGAACCAGAATCGGTCCTGGCCGGGCGTGCCGAACAGGTACAGCACCAGATCCTTGTTGATCGTGATACGGCCGAAGTCCATCGCCACGGTCGTGGTCGTCTTGGCCTCCACCCCGGAGAGGTCGTCGACGCCGACGCTGCTCTCGGTGATGACCTCCTCGGTGCGCAGCGGCTGTGTCTCGCTCACCGAGCCGACCAGCGTGGTCTTGCCGACGCCGAAGCCACCGGCAATGAGAATCTTGATAGCGGTGGGGAGCGCGTCGGTCCCCGCCGCCCGGTCAGAGCGCTCGTAGTCCATTGATTACCGCCTCGAAAATGCTGTCGTCCGGAAGGCCGCTGGTGATCATCGGCTCGCGTACCCGGATCAGGTCCCGGGCCACCAGGTCGCCGAGCAGGACCCGGATGGTGCCCACTGGAAGGTCCAGGTGCGCGGCGACCTCGGCGACGGACATCATCCGCTGGCAGAGCGCGATGATGGCGTGATGCTCCGGCCCCAGACCGGCCTCCTGGGCCGGATCCCGGCGGACCGCGATGACCAGTGAGATCAGATCGAACTTGCCGGCCACCGGCCGCGCCCGGCCCCGGGTGACGGCGTAGGGCCGCACCACGGGACCGGCGTGGTCGTCGACCCACTTTTCGTCTGGTGACTCGCCTGAGACGGCCATCCGGTTACTTCTCCTCGGGTGACAGCTCGGCTGAGCGGGAGGGTGAGGCCACGAACTTGCCGACCCGGGTGACCAGCATCGCCATCTCGTAGGCGATCAGGCCGACGTCGGCGTCCTCCGAGGCCAGCACCGCCAGGCAGGCGTTGCGCCCGGCGGCCGTCACGAAGAGGAACGACGACTGCATCTCGATGATGGTCTGCTGCACCTGTCCGCCGCCGAACCGCTTGCCCGCACCGCGGGCCAGGCTCTGGATGCCGGCGGCCAGGGCCGCCAGGTGCTCGCCGTCATCACGGGTGAGCCCCTTGGACGATGCCATCAGCAGGCCGTCCGTCGAGAGGGCAACCGCATGCTCCGCCTGCTTGACCCGGCCGACCAGGTCGTCCAGCAACCACGTCAGGTCGGCACTCGAAGCCGTCTTCTGTGCCACTCGTCGTCCTCTTCTCCCCCGGCGGATCCCGCCGTGTCCCCAGGCCAGTGACTGGCCGTTCTCGCACGTGTCCTCGTATCGGCGTCCGGCTCACTCGGGCCGGGCGCCGGGCTCCTCCGCAGTGTCGGGCTCGCCCGCCTGCTCGCCGTCACCGTCGCCGCCGCTGCCGAGCAGACGGGCGGCGTCGGTGCGGCCACGACGCGTACCGCTCTGGTACGAATCCATCATCCGGCGCACCTTCTCGGGCGGCCGCGGCGCTTCCTCCACCTCGTCGGCGGAGTCGTCGGCGTCGCCGCCGTCACGCAACTGCGGCACCAGGTTCGCCTGTCGGACCCGGACCGGCAGCCCCGACTGGGTCTGCGGGACCGGCGTCTCGTCGCCCGGCTCCGAACTGGCCTTCATCGGTCCCTCCTCGGCTGGCTTCGGAGTGATCGCGGGCAGGCCGATGGCGTGGGTGGGACCGTCCAGGGCGGACTCGTCGCGCACCCGCGGCGGGCGGGCCGGGAGGCCGGCGCCGCCGTCGGCCTGCGGGGCCGTGCCGCCCGGCGGTACCGGGGACGGCCGGCGCACCGGCAGGTCGGTCTCGATCGCCGGCCTGCCGTTGCGCTCGGCGACTGCCGTCGTGGGCCCCGCTGCGATGGTCGCCACCGTGGCCGGTTCCGCCGGCGACGCGGCGGGCTGCTCACCCGGCGTCCTGGCAGCTCCGGCGCCGGTGGGGGCGCCGGACCGGGTGGGCTCCGCACCGGGGTCGCCGTCGCTGACCAGGCCGGCCGGAATCAGCACCACCGCGGTCGTGCCGCCGTAGGGCGATTCCTTGAGCTGGACGCGGATGCCGTGCCGCTCGCTGAGCCGGCTCACCACGTAGAGGCCGAGGCGGGTGGCGTTGGCGAGGTTCAGCTCGGACTGGTCCTGGATGCGCTCGTTGGCGCGGGCCAGGTCCTCCTCGCTCATTCCGAGGCCGCGGTCCTCGATCTCCAGCGCGAAACCGTTGGCGACGAGCTGACCGCGCACGTCGACAGTGGTGTGCGGCGGGGAGAAGGAGAGGCCGTTCTCGACCAGCTCGGCGATCAGGTGGATGACGTCACCGACAGCGCGGCCGGCGAGGGTGGCAGCACCCATCGGGTGCACGTTGACCCGGGTGTAGTCCTCGACCTCGGCCACCGCGCCGCGGACGACGTCCACCATCGGGACGTTGCGCCGCCAGGCCCGGCCGGGGGTCGAGCCGGAGAGCACGATCAGGTTCTCGGCGTTGCGCCGCATTCGGGTGGCGAGGTGGTCGACCCGGAACAGGTCCTCCAGCTCTTCGGCGTCGTGCTCACGGCGCTCCATGGCGTCCAGCAGCGTCAGCTGCCGGTGCACCAGGGCCTGCGTACGCCGGGCGAGGCTGAGGAAGGTGTCGCGCACACTGCGCCGCAGTTCCGCCTGCTCGACCGCGGTACGCACCGCGGTCTCCTGCACGGCGTTGAACGCCTGTCCCACCTCGCCGATCGCGTCGTCACCGAAGCGCAGCGGCGGCGCCTCCGCGGCGACGTCCACCTCTTCACCGCGGCCGAGCCGCTCGACCACCGACGGCAGCCGCTCTTCGGCGAGCTGGTGTGCGGCGTCGCGCAGCTTCTCCAGCTGCCGCATCAGCGATCGGGCCGTGGTGATCGAGACGATGATGGAGGCGATGACGGCGAGGAGACCGAGGCCGGCCGCCAGCACCATCCGCAGCACCACGCCGACGGCGACGGGCATGGCCTGGTCGACGAGGTCGTCGCCCTTGCCGAGAGTCCAGTCGCGAAGGTCCTCGGTGGCCCCCATGGCGGAGCGCCACTCCGCGGGGCCGACGGGCGGCCGGGCAGAATCCGCCTGCTGAAGCCGGTCCTGCACGGCCGCGAGTCGGGTGAAGTTGCTCCCGGCCACGATCGCGTCGTACTCGGCCCGGTCGGCGTCGGAGAGTTCGACGACCGCCTCGGCCGCCAGGAAGCGCTGGGCGCCGACCAGCCGCGACAGTTCGCCGTACTCCGCCGCGGTGATCCGTCCGGCGGAGAGCACACCGCTGACCAGGGCGTCCTGCCGTGACAGCAGTTCCAGGGAGCGGTTGAGCTGGGTGAGGGTCCTGCTGTCCTTGGTGATCCGCTCGTCGTCGAGCGAGCCCATGGCGCCGTAGATGGTGAAGAGCTGGTCGACGACGTCGTTGTACTCCCGCATCGCCTCCGAACGGTCCATTGACAGGCCGTCGACGTTGCCGCGGATCCCGGCGAGGGAGTCCAGCTCGGTGATGGTGCGGTCGACGCGCTCGTTGAGCTCGTCACTGCCGGCGAACCGGACCTGCCAGAGTTGCGAGGTCTCCCGGAACGATTCCACCACCGCGTCGGTGCGGGAGCGCTGCTCGGCGAGTTCCGCGGCGGTGTCCGCGCGCGGCTTGCCGAGGTAGGCGGCGGTCAGCCGCCGCTCGGCCTGCAGCTCCGCGAGGACCGGCTCACTCGGCGCGGCGACATTGGTGTCAAGAGTGGTGATGCCGAGCAGGTTCAGACCGTCTCGCAACGTCACATAGGCAGCGAAGGCCCAGAGCGCGACCAGCGAAACAAGAAGGGCCACAATTTTCGTACGCAGGCTAGCGCCGCGGATACCCATTACACCGTCCCGGCCCGTGCTTTTCATGTACATGTCCGATGCTCGCCGCCGACCTTCGGCCGCAGCGCGCGGGGCCGGCCTCGGAGACCGGCCCCGCGCACGCTAGCAGCGTCCACTAGTGCCACTCAAGCCTGATGATCTTTCCGCTCACTGCTTTGTCCAATGTAGACGTTACCTTGACTCGGCACTCAACCGGCTCCGCGTCGCGCAGACGTGGCGGGCCGCGAGGACCGCAGCCTGCACGATCGCGGTCGGATGGTAGAGGTCCTTGTCGTGCCAGAGCGCCGGCTGCTCGGCGTCGAGATCGACCCGGTCGAGGAATTCGGCGCCGCCGGCGATGGCCGCGTCGATTCCGGGATGGCGCGCGGGGTCGGCGACACAGAGCAGATGCAGGGCGTACGCCGTCTCCTCGGCCGTGCCGTCCCACCGTCCCCACGACCCGTCGGCCCGCTGGGTGCGCAGCATCCACTCCACCGCCCGGTCGACGGCCGGCGCGACATCGGTGCCGCTGCCATAGCCGGCGAGCGCCACCGCCGCCGACGAGGTCGCGTAGTACGGCGAGGCATGCCACCGGTCGTCCCACTGCCCGTCGGCGCACTGCTGCGCGAGCAGCCAGCCGGTCACCGACTCCGCCGCGGTCGCCCAGCGCGCGTCGTCCCGGCCGGCGTGCCGCGACCACCAGCAGAGCATCTCCAGTGCGTGGGCGTTGGTGGTGATGGAGCTGCCGTCCTCACCGCGCCAGGTGCAGAAGTACCCACCCACGTCGTAGTGCCACAGGCTCTCCGGCGCGACCGGGTAGCCGAGCCGGGCCAGGGCGTAGAGCGTGACCGAGGTCGTGTCGGCGTCGTCGGGCAGCCCGGGACTGGTGGCCGCGCCGGTCGCCCCCAGGCTCTGAACGAGGCTGGTGACCAGCGTCGAGGGCACCTCCAGCGGAACCCCGGCCCGGACCAGGCTCGCCAGCACCCAGGACCGTTCGAAGACGCTGATCGGAGTGGTGCACGGCACCGCACCGTCCGAGGCGCGGCCGGCGGTGGCGAGATACTGCACCACCACGCTGTTGTCCTGCGGTCCGCGCAGCCAGGCCGCGCTCGCGGCGGGAGCCGCCCCGATCGCGCCACCCACCGGCCGCACGCCCGCGAAGCCGCGCGCCTGCTCGCCGAGAATCTCCAGCGCGTGCACCAGCTTCTGCGGCAGCGGCTGCCCCGAGGCCACCATCTGCCGCACCATGACCAGCCGCCGGTCGGTCATCGCCTGCGGCAGGGGCAGTGGTTCACCCCCGCGCCGGGCTGTCAGCTCCGCCAGCGGCCGTGCTCCGAGCTCGGCCAGATGGTGGTTGATCCGTTCGGTCAGCACCGGCACGATGAGGTCGGCCGCCGGCAGGTCCGGCATGGCGAGCGCGGGCGTCGCCACCAGGTGCGCCAGCGCCGTCAGGCCCCGGTCGACGGCGCGGGCGATCTCGGCCCGCCGCTCGCCGGGCTGCCGGCCGGCGGCGATGTCGTGCAGGGTGGCGAAGAGCGCCTCGGTGGCGCTGATCGTCGGCACCAGGGCATAGCCGCCCGGCGCACCCCAGGCCCCGTCCGGACGCTGCGTCGCGAGCAGATAACCGATGCGGCCGGCCTGCCCGTTCAGCCACGGCGCGTGGCTGACCACCCGGGCGGTCTCGTAGACCGACGGGGAGACCTGCCCCTGCGGGCGCAGCTCCATCCCCCCGAGCAGGTTGCGCACCTGGTCGTGCAGATCCGCCGGGGCAACCCGTTCCTCGCTGATGGTCACATCTGCCCCCAGAAGTCGGTCCCCCGGTAGAAGCCGCTGGAGAAGCCGACCTGGCGGGCCAGGTACTCGACGGCCTGCGGGCAGGCCGGCGCCAGCGGCGCGAAGAGCTCGTGACAGCGCGCCACCAGCTCCTCGATCTTGCGCTCCACATCGGAGCGGTCGCTGACCAGCATGATCGCGTTGAGATCACCCCAGCGGAGGTCGCGCTCGTAGGTGCCCAGGTCGTTGACGAGCCTCAGCACCCGCTGCACCTCGGCACTCGCCTCGACGAGCGCGTCGAGATGCGTCAGAGCGGACCGGTCGTCGTTGGAGATCCAGTGCGTGACGTTGACGATGGTGCAGGCCAGGTTGTCGGCGTTGGCGAGGTACTCGTCGAGGCCGGGCAGGGCCGGGCCGTCGGTCTGCGCCGCCGTCTTCCAGTCCCACTCCCGGGCCATCGACTCCAGCACCTTGCGCAGCTCCTCGCGCCACACCCCGCGGTACGCGGCGAACGCCGGCCCGGCGGCCAGCTCGTCACGCAGCTCCGCCAGGAGGCGCCCCAGCGCGTCGTCGGGCTCCGGCGTACCGCCGTCGGCGACGGCGAGGCAGCGTTCGGTGAGCCGGTCGATCTCGTGCCGCGACTGCGCCTCGTGGTCGACCAGATAGTCCAGCGCAAAGCCCCAGAGCACTGCCCGGTTTGTCAGCCGCAGCTGTTCGGCGCTGCACCAGGGCGCACCGAAGGTGATCGCCATCGCCACGTTGCTGAAGAGCGCCGGCTCGAAGGCCTTCGGTGAGAACAGCTCCGGGTACGCCGCGGCGCACCGCTGCAGATCGCGCTGGCCCTTGGCCGCCACCGCGCAGATGCGCCCGTGCTCGGTGGCGGCGAGCAGCGCCTCGCGGCCGACGGGTGTAGAGGTGTTCATCGGTGTGCTCACGCCCCGACCGGCTGCTGGGCCGGCGTCACCGTCATGTAGATGCGCTTGTTGGGACGCAGCGACGCCGCCAGCTTGTAGTCCGGGATGCCCGGCTCGGTCATCTTGACCCGGTAGCGGGCCAGGATCGCCGCCGCGACCAGCGGTGCCTCGATGCCGAAGAGGTACATGCCGATGCACTGGTGGCCACCGCCGCCGAAGGGGTAGTACGCGTAGCGGTGCTGCCGCTTGGGCTGCTCCGGAGCGAAGCGCTCGGGATCGAACTCGTTGGGCCGGTCCCAGTACGCCCGCAGCCGGTGGGTGGTGACCGGGCTCAGCGCGATGTGCGAGCCGGCCGGGATGTGGACGCCGTCGATGACGTCGTCCTCCACCGACGTACGCGGAATCAGCCAGCCGGAGGGGTAGAGCCGGACCAGCTCGTCCATCACCATCTTGGAGTAGCGCAGCCGGCCGAGCTGCTCCTGGGTGATCGGCTCACCGGCCCGGACGACGCTGTCGATCTCCTCCTGCATCCGCGCGGCGATCGCCGGGTGCGCCTCGAGCACCGGCCAGAGCCAGGCGAGCAGGTTGTAGGTCGTCTCCGTGGTGGTGGCGAAGATCGAGACGATGTCGTCGCGGACCTGCCGCTCGGGCAGGAGATTGCCGTCGGCGTCCACGGCGGTGGCGAGGGTGGAGAGGGCATCCGGGTCGCCGCTGGGGTTGGCCCGCTCCTTGCGGATCAGCGGGTAGACCACCGCGTCGATGTTCTTCACGGCCCGGGCGAACGCGAAGTCGCCCGGGAACGGCAATGCGTTCGGGTAGAAGGGAACCAGCAGCCGGTACCGCAACGTGTTCGCCACGACCTCCTGGTTCTCGATGATGGTCATGGCGTCCGACAGCGGGATCTTGCCGCCGAAGAAGACCGTGGTCATGGTCTGGCAGATGATCCGCGAGGTCGTGGACCCGGCGTCCAGAGTGGCGCCCTCCGCCGGGATGGCGAGGTCGTCCAGGGCCGCGTTGACCGCCCGCGACATCGGCTCGATGTAGGAGTCGATCCGCTTGGCGGTGAAGTGCGGCTGCATCCGCCGTCGGCTCGCCTCCCAGACCTCCCCCTCGGAGAAGATGCCCTCGCCGGAGAGCTTGCGCACGGATTTGTAGAGCATGTTGTCGCCCGCGCGGGTGTAGTTCTTGGCGTTGTCCCGTAGCACGTGCTGCACGTGCCTGGGCTCGCTCACCAGGAAGGCGCGGACGGTGCCGAGGCTGAGCTGGACGACCTTGCCGGGGTGTTCGTCGGCCGCGTCGATGAGCGTCTGCAGCGGGTCGCGCAGCAGACCACCGCGAAGCATCTTCCGCAGCGGAACGAACGGGGCTTCGGCGGTCGTGGTTGGCCGCGCGTCGGCGCTCGCCTCGGTCATGATTGTTCTCCATCCTGCACCACACGCAGCGGAAAACCCGCTGAGTGTTTGAACGGTCATGCGGCGTTACGATCGCGGACAGCATGCCACCAACATGAGCCCTTCTCTAGATACCGCTGGGAAAATC
>Ga0233385_1000645_pt1 | contig 16554 bp, 20 predicted proteins | sample ElkDunMinimDraft_16_FD_191543 | JGI IMG/M metagenome (GOLD analysis project Ga0233385, IMG submission 191543) | Fecal eukaryotic communites from dung pellets of Tule Elk in California, USA - Elk Dung G36 | ecosystem: Host-associated > Mammals > Digestive system > Large intestine > Fecal | place...
GCCGCCGGAACGATGAATGGGGCAGCGAGATCGCGGCGGGTGCCGCGCGCGGCCTCATGGATGCGGCAGAGGAGCGCGCGCTCTGGGCGCGCTTCGGCCTTTGAATTTGCGGGCAAGCCGGTTATCATGCCGGCTTGCCCGACCCGGCTGGTGCGATTAGGCACCCCGCCTCCGAGGGAAGGAGTGAACGCATGCCGCAGATCATCTTTTTCGCCCTTGTCGGCGTTGTCGCCTATATCGGCTACCGCTCCTTCGTGAAGGAAGCCGAGCGCGTGACCGCCAAGGTGCGCCGTGCCGAGAAGCAGGCCGCCACCGGCGCCAACGGGACGCTGGTCAAGGACCCCAAGACCGGCGAGTACCGCCTCGCGAAGGACTGATCCTGATCCTATCTGAAGTCGAACAGCAGACAGCGCCGCGCGTGGAATACGCGCCGGCAAAGATCAACCTCGCCCTCCATGTCACCGGCAGGCGGGCCGACGGCTATCACCTGCTCGAAAGCCTCGCCGTGTTCACGCGTTTCGGCGACCGCATCGAGCTTGCGGAAGCGGACGAGGATTCCTTCTCGGTGTCCGGTTCCTTCGCGGACGCCGTTCCGACCGACGGCACCAACCTGGTGCTCAGGGCGCGCGATGCGTTGCGCGCCGCCCTTCCCCACGCTTCCGCCCGCGTAGCCATCAAGCTGGAAAAGAACCTGCCTGTCGCATCCGGCGTCGGCGGCGGCTCCAGCGACGCGGCCGCCACGCTGCGCGGGCTGGCGAGACTCTGGGACCTGGATGCCGGGCACGAGCGACTGACCGCCATGGCCGCCGAACTCGGCGCCGACCTGCCCATGTGCATCGCGGCAAAGCCGCTGGTGGCGCGCGGCACGGGCGACGAACTGTCGCCGGTTTCGGGTTTCCCGGCGCTCGGGCTGGTGCTGGTCAATCCCGGCGTCGGCGTCCCGACGCCGGCCGTGTTCGCCGCGCTCCAGCGGCGCGAGAACGACAGCCTGCCGCCGCTGCCCTCGATGATCGATTTCCACACGCTGCGCGGCTGGCTGGAAGCGACACGCAACGACCTGGAAGATGCGGCGCATTCGATCACGCCGTCCGTAGGCGCGGCCAAGGCGGCGCTCGAGAAGGCGGGAGCCGGCTTCGCGCGCATGTCGGGCTCGGGCGCGACGTGCTTCGGCCTTTTCGAGACGGGCAATGTGGCCAAGCGCGCCGCGGCCGCCATCCGCAACCGCCACCCCGGCTGGTTCGTCGCCGCGACGCGCAGCATGCCGTCGGAGGGCGCCGATGGGCAGGATTGACGAGACGCGTCCCTTCATTCCCGTCGGAATTGCGGTGCTGACCGTTTCCGATACGCGCGGCCTCGCCGACGACAAATCCGGCCAGACGCTCGCCGACCGCATCGCCGATGCCGGGCACACGCTGGTCGACCGCGCCGTCGTCACCGACGATGCCGAGCTGATCCGAGACAAGGTTCTGGGATGGTCGAGGGACGACAGGATCGACGTGGCGATCACCACCGGCGGCACCGGCTTCACCGGCCGCGACGTGACGCCCGAAGCGCTGGAGCCGATCTTCGAGAAGCGCATGGACGGCTTCTCGGCCGTCTTCCACCGCATCTCCTACGACAAGATCGGCGTGTCGACGATCCAGAGCCGCGCCACCGGCGGCGTCGTCAACGCGACCTTCGTCTTCGTGCTGCCCGGCTCGCCCGGCGCCTGCAAGGACGCCTGGGACGGCATCATCCGTGACCAGCTCGACTACCGGCACATGCCCTGCAACTTCGTCGAGATCATGCCGAGGCTGGACGAGCATCTGAGGCGGGGCGGCAAGAGCTGAGCCCCGCGCCTAGCGCTGCAGCGACTCGATGTAGTTGGTCAGGTTGTAGATGCGGTCGGTGGCCATGATCGCGCCGCCGCTCGGCCCGTAGAGCTTGGCGTCCTCCTCCAGGAACTGGCGACCCCAGACCGGCATCTCGCGATCGCCGTGGCTCGACACGTCGAAGCGCCCGTCGATGACGGCGAAAACGCGGTGGTAGGGGAACCGGCCGCCGTTCCGCTCGGCCAGGCGGGTGAGATCGGCCGGCCGTTTCATCAGAACCTCCGTCAGCGGCCCGTCACCCTCGGCGTCGACACCGTGACAGACGGCGCATGAATTGAGGTATTCCGCCTGGCCATAGCTCATGTCCTGTGCCGCGGCGTTCCAGGCCACGCACGCTGCGATCGCCGCCAGATAGAGTCTCATGTCCTTCATCATTGGGCACCCGTTGGGCTCGCAATATGCAAACACTACACGGTAGGCGATGCGAGCATCTTGATTTCAATCAACAGCAATGCGCCCTGCGGCATCGGCGAGCCCTGCCGCTCCGGGCAAAACGGAGCTACTTCGCCTTCGGCGCGACGAAAATCTCGCCGTCCAGCTTGCGGGTGGCGAGGCCCCGCGCGATCGCCTCGGCGCTCTGCGCGTTGCGCGACAGCGCCGTCGCCTGGCGCTTGGTGATGACCAGCCCCTCGGCAAGCGCGGTCGGGCGCGAGAAGACGCGCGACAGGAAAGGAGCGCTGCTGCCGCGTGCGCGGGAGAAGCGCGCCGGCATCGCCAGCTTCGCCGTGTGGACGAGCACCGGCTCGATCCACCCGTCGACCAGACGGGCGCCGGGTTCGAGCATCAGCAACCACTCGCCCTTGGCCTGGCGGATGGCGGCCGCCACGCCGCCGCCAGCGATGTAGTTGCACCCCGCATGCTCGGCGACACGCTGCGTCTGGTCGGTCGAGCCGCCGTCGCAGACGATGACGTCGCGCACGACGCCCTCCACCGCCCCGCCGACCAGCGAGGCCAGCGTGCGCGTCAGTCCGTCCTCGTCGTTCCTGGTTTCGATCAGAACCGTCAGCATTCCCAGCCGCATAGCCGAAACCCCGCCGTTGCGCCAGTTCGCGGTGCCGCAGCCAAACAGTTCTTGCTTTGTTCTCTTTCCCACGATAGGAATAGTTTCATGAGAACGTCGATTCGCCCCGCCCCCGACGCCCCTTGGGAACGCGCCAAGATGGAACAGATTGTCCGCGCAGACATTGCAGCTTTTGGTAGCGGGAGAGCCGAGATGGCGAACGCCATGATCGAGGAGAGCGGCATAAGGGTGCGCCCCGGGCGCAACCGCGGCCGCTCGGCAGGCATCAACCCGACCGGCCGCTTCGAGCCGGTGACGCGGCATGTCTTCGACGACGGCTGGGAATCGCTCGAGGACCTGCCGCCCTTCAAGACCGAAGTGCAGGTGGAGAAGCCGCGCAACATCATCACGCGCAACGAGTCGCCCGATATCTCCTTCGACCGCTCGATCAATCCCTATCGCGGCTGCGAGCATGGCTGCGTCTACTGCTTCGCACGGCCGACACACAGCTATATGGGCCTTTCGCCGGGGCTGGATTTCGAATCGAAGCTGTTCGCCAAGCCCGACGCGGCCAAGCTGCTCGACAAGGAACTGTCGAAGGAAGGCTACCAGCCGCGGACCATCGCCATCGGCACCAACACCGATCCCTACCAGCCGGTCGAGAAGCAGTGGCGCATCATGCGCGAGATCCTCGAAGTGCTGGAAGCCCGCAACCACCCGGTCGGCATCGTCACCAAGTCGGCGCTGGTGACACGCGACATCGACATATTGTCGCGCATGGCGGAGCGCGGGCTGGCAAAGGTGGCGCTGTCGGTGACGACGCTCGACCGCATGCTGGCGCGCACGATGGAGCCGCGCGCGTCGACGCCGACCAAAAGGCTTGAGGCGATAAGGCAGCTCAGCGACGCCGGCATCCCGACGTCGGTCATGGTGGCGCCGATCCTGCCTGGGCTGACCGATCAGGAGATCGAGAAGATTCTCGACGCAGCACGCGCAGCCGGCGCTCAGGACGCCGGCTACGTGCTGCTCAGGCTGCCGCTCGAAGTCGCACCGATCTTCAAGGACTGGCTGCTGCGCCACTACCCCGACCGCTACCGGCACGTGATGTCGCTGATTCGCTCGATGCGCGACGGCAAGGACTACGATTCGGATTGGGGCAAGCGCATGCGCGGCACCGGCCCCTATGCCTGGCAGATCGGCCGCCGCTTCGAGATCGCGGCGCGCAGACTCGGACTCAACGCCAAGCGCACATCGCTGCGGACCGACCTCTTCGTCCACGCCGAAAAGAGGAACGTGCAGCTGACGCTGCTCTGAGCGGCAAGCTTCGCGCTCCTTCTTGAAGAATCCGTCCAGCCCGCCCCTGGCTGCCGACGGTGCCTCCCGGACCGCCGCCCCAAACGGCCGGGCAGGCCTTGCGGAGAATCGGAACCGATGCGAGCATTGCCGCACCATGGCTCGCGCGCGTTCCGATTCTCCGCCCCTCTTCGATCTCGACCAGAAGCCCGACTTTGCCTTCGAAAGACGGGCGATGAAGGACGGGCAGTGGCCGGTAGCCGGGCTCGACGAGGCTGGCCGCGGGCCGCTCGCCGGACCGGTGGTGGCCGCCGCGGTGGTGCTGAACCCGAAGCGCATCCCCAAGGGCCTCGACGATTCCAAACGGCTGACCGCGCTGCAGCGCGAGTCGCTGTTCGACACGATCCTGAAGACGGCGCTCGGCGTCTCCGTCTCGTCAGTCTGCGCGGAAGGCATCGACCGAATCAACATATTGAGGGCAAGCCTCGAGGCGATGCGGCGGGCGCTTATCGCCCTGCCGGTCACGCCGCTGCTGGCGCTGGCCGACGGGCGCGACGTGCCGCCGGGACTTCCCTGCGACTGCAAGGCGCTGATCAAGGGCGACCAGCGCTCGCACTCGATCGCCGCCGCGTCGATCGTCGCCAAGGTGATGCGCGACCGCATGATGCAGGGCTGCGGCAGGGCCGACCAGCGCTACGGGCTCGAAATCCACATGGGCTATGCGACCGAGCGCCACCGCGCGGCGATCGAGATCCACGGTCCGGTGTCGCGGCTGCACCGTATGTCGTTCGCGCCCTTCCGGCTCGCCGGAGCCGAGGGCGCGATGGTCGAAGCCGACCTTCTCGAACTCGACGTTGCGGCGGACGCAGAAAACGAAAAAGCCGCCTGACCAGGCGGCTTTTTCTGTTTCGCAAGTCGGCGACGACTTCTCAGTTCAGCTTCGACTTCAGTTCCTGCAGCGAGGACTTGAAAAGCTCTTCGCCGGCCTTGATCTCGGGGCTGTCGGCGAGCAGCTTGCGGGCCGCCTCGACGGCGATGTCGACCGCGCTCGAACGAACCTCGTTGACCGCCTCGCGCTCGGCCTGGGCGATCTTCTGCTCGGCCATGGCGGTGCGGCGCGTGACGTAGTCCTCGGTCTTCTTGTGCGCGTCCGCAAGCAGCATCTCGGCCTCGCGCTTGGCGGCGGTGACGATGTCGCCTGCTTCCTTCTCGGCTTGCTTGCGCTTCTGCTGGAAGTCGGCGAGCAGTGCCTGCGCCTCTTCGCGAAGGCGGCGCGCCTCATCGAGGTCCGAGCGGATCTTGGCGGCGCGGGCATCCAGCGCCTTGGAGATCATGCCCGGCACCTTCAGATAGGCAATGATGCCAAGGAAGATGAAGAGCGCTACGGTCGCCCAGACCGATGCCAGTGACGTTGCATCCATGGCTTAGCTCCTCACCGACTTCACCGCCGAGGCGACGTCGGCCTTGGCCGACTTGCCGCCGAGCGCCGAGACGATCGCGGCTGCAGTCTCCTCGGCGATCGAGCCGACGTCCTGCATGGCCGTGTCCTTGATCTTTGCAACGCGCGCCTCGGCATCGGCGAGCTTCTGCTCGAGGCTCGCCTCGATCGACTTGCGCGCCGTCTCGGCTTCCGCCTTGGCGTTGTCGCGGGCCGCCTGGCCGATCGTGTTGGCGTTGGCGCGAGCCTCGGCCAGTTCCTGCTCGTAGGCGGCGACGGCCGCATCGGCCTCGCCCTTCATCTTGTTCGCCTGCTCGATATCCTGGGCGATGCGGTTTTCACGCACCTCGAGGATGCCGCCGAGCCGGGGCATGATGACCTTCTTCAGGAAGAGGTAGAACAGGCCGAAGGTGATCGCCAGCCAGAGGATCTGCGACGGAAAGGTGGAGGCGTCGAAGGGCGGGAAAGCGCCTTCCGCGTGGCCACCATCATGCGGCACTTCCGTGCCGGCGGCATGTCCGGCATCCGCCGGCGCAGCCCCATGGCCCGCATCGGCCGGCGCCTGAGCGCCGGACCCAGCGTCCTGGGAGGGCGAGGTTTCTTGCCCGTAGGCGTCCGTCACAAACATCTCACGTCCTCGAACCGGAGCCGGCCGCATGCGCGGCGCGGCTCACAACGGAAGAGCAGTATCAGCCGAACAGCGCGAGCAGCGCGATGAGCAGCGAGAAGATGCCCAGAGCTTCCGTCACGGCGAAGCCGAAGATCAGGCGGCCGAACTGGCCGTCAGCAGCCGACGGATTGCGCAGCGCGCCCGCCAGGTAGTTTCCGAAGATGGTGCCCAGGCCGATACCGGCTCCGCCCATGCCCAGGCACGCAATGCCAGCGCCGATGTACCGTGCTGCTTCAGCTTCCATTTGTCTACTCCTTGGTGGATCTGGATAGTTTCGGTTGAACCGGCACCATGCCGGCGTTTCTCGTTTATTCTCAGTGACCCGGATGGATCGCGTCGTTGAGATACATGCAGGTGAGAACCGCGAAGACGTAGGCCTGCAGGAAGGCGACCAGGAACTCGAGGCCGGTCAGCGCCACCGCCATGCCGAGCGGAAGAACGGCACCCGCAATGCCGACGGTCCCCATCGCGGAGAGCGACACGACGAAGCCTGAGAAGACCTTCAGCGTGATGTGGCCGGCCAGCATGTTGGCGAAGAGACGCACCGAGAGGCTGATCGGGCGCGACAGGAAGGAGATCACCTCGATCGCCACCACGAGCGGCAGCAGGATCGCGGGCACGCCGCTCGGGACGAACAGGTTGAAGAAGTGCATGCCGTGCTTGAAGAGGCCGTAGAAGACGACCGTCAGGATGACGATCATCGCCAGGCAGAAGGTGACGATGATCTGGCTGGTGACGGTGAAGAAATAGGGGAACATGCCGATCAGGTTGGCGACCAGCACGAACATGAAGAGCGAGAAGACCAGCGGGAAGAACCGCATGCCCTGCTTGCCGGCGGCGTCGCGCAGCATGTTGGCGACGAATTCGTAGGACATCTCGGCGACCGACTGCAACCGCGACGGGATCAGCGCGCGCGACGAGGTCGCGAAATAGAGGAAGGCGCCGGCGACGACGACCGTCACCACCATGAACAGCGACGAATTGGTGAAGGACAGATCAAGCCCGCCGACATGGAAGTCGACGATCTTGTTGATGTGGAACTGATGGATCGGATCGACTTTGTCCGGTGTAGCCACTTGCCGTCCCCTGAGGCCGCCTGCCGGCCTCCGTTGAATTCACGTCCAAACAAATCCCCGGCGAAGCCAGAAATTCAGTCCCTGCGCCGCGGACCCTGGTTTGACCCCTGGCCGAACTCGGCGACTTTTCCGACAGAGCGCAGGACGTTGAGCACGCCCGCGGCAAAGCCGAGCAGCAGGAAGACGATCAGACCCCAGGGGGATGACCCCGCCAGCCTGTCGATCATCCAGCCCAGTCCGGCTCCGACCACTATTCCGGCGATGAACTCGCTGGACAGCTTCATTGCCTGGCCGTAGCCGGTGGCGCCGCCGGCGCCTTCCTTCCTCTCCTGCCGGGCCGGCTGTCTCGTGGCAAGGGATGCTTCGAGATTTCGACGGCGGCGGTCGAGGTCGTCGTCGCGGTGGTCCCCACCCTGCCTGCCTGGCCCGGATTTTCCGGTTTCGTCTGGCCTTTTTGGAGTGGCCATCGCAACCTCCCAGCCTCGGCAGCGGGTTAATTCCGTCCGCTCCAAGTCGGGCGCAACATAGTTAGGGGCCTCTGCCCCGTCAAGCCGTGCAAAGCCTGTGCAAAGTGACTAAATTCACCAAGAAAATCAGCCAGTTACCGAACTGCGACATAGTGCGCGGTTATTTCCGGGCATACCGGCCGGCGAATCCCCGCGTCGCGGCGGCGTAGCGGGGCCCGCCAGCGTCAGTTCCAGCCGCCGCCATAAGTGCGATAGAAGATGTGCAGGCCGATCTTCTTCATCTTCTCCATCGAGGCGGCCCAGCGCGGCTTGACGTATTGCGCGTAGTAGTGGGTCGAGGACGCGACCTCGGGCAGGAAGATCTTGCCTGCCGTCACGGCCATCGCGATGTCCTGGGCGGTCTTGTAGTTCTTCGGGCTGGCGATGACGTCCTTCTTGCCATCGCAGGCGAAGGAGAACTGGCAGCGGTTCTTCAGGTGGTCGTTCTGATAGACGACGCCGCAGATGGTGCTGGGGTAGGCCGGGTTGCGCACGCGGTTGAGCACGACCTGGGCGACTGCCGCCTGGCCGCGCAGGCTTTCGCCGCGCGCCTCGAAATAGATCGCGGTGGCGAGGCATTTCTGCTCCTTCGCCGAGAACACGCTCTCCGGCAGCGGCTTGCTCATCCAGGCATGGTCGCCGTCGCTGACGGGCGGAATGAAGCGGCCCGTATCGTTGGGGTCCTTCATGAGGCTCTCGAAGGGCGACGCCCTGGAGTAGTCGGGCTTCGCCGGCGCGTAGGCGATGGCGAGGATGTCGGCCTTGTCGTTGTTGACGAGGCTCGCGAGCGCGACCGGAACGCCGGGGGCGAGCAGCGTGTCCTGCTTCATGTAGAAGGCGTTGGCTATCTCGACTTCCTTGCCGCGGATGTCGGGCATTGCGAAAGCCATCTTCACCTCGCCGGCCTTCGGGCCGACGAGCAGGCTGGTGCGCTTGAAGATCGAGCCGGCGTCGAAGGTCTTCGGCGGCGCGACGGGAGCGATCTGGACCAGGCGGCGCTTCTTGTCCGCGCGCAACACACGGTCCTCGTCGGGGACCGGATTGGCGAACTTGGCGCGCAGCGAGACCTTGCCGATGCCGGGCGCGGCGACGCCCGAGCCGGCAAGCGAGGCGGCGTCGGCGTCGCGGAAAGGCATCTCCGCGGCATGCACGGAGCCCGCGGCCGCCTTCTCGACGAAGGCGCTCCAGCGCGTGCGTTCGCCTTCCATGCCCGACACAAGGCTCGCGATATCCTGGTATGCGGCGACCGTCGGGAAGCCTATCCAGATGCCCAAGCCTATAATGACGGGAGATAGAAAAGAACGCTTGTCTCGGCTGGTGGCGGCAACGAGCCGCATCACTAGTCGTCGATGCACAGAACCACTCTCCAGGAACGCGACTTACCCACTGGAGGGCAGACTGCGGCATTAACCTTGATGGAGCGTTAACGGCCTGGATGAGGCGTGAATGTGATCGCCAACTGCGGCAGCGCGCCGCATTATCGGCGCTTTGCGGCTCTCGTTGCGTAGGGATTCTCGGATGCGTGGATCGACATGCGCACCGGCACGCCCGGAATGTCGAAAGTTTCACGCAATCCGTTAACCAGATAGCGGACGTAGGAGGCCGGAACCTCGTCGGGGCGCGTGCACGACAGCACGAAGCCCGGCGGGCGCGTCTTCACCTGGGTGATGTACTTTATCTTGAGGCGGCGGCCGGCAACCGCGGGCGGCGGGTGATGCGCGACCGTCTGCGCCAGCCAGCGGTTCAGCCGCGCGGTCGAGATGCGCGTGTTCCAGACGCGATGCGTCTTCAGCACCGCGTCCATCAGCTTGTCGAGGCCGCGTCCCGTCTCGGCCGAGACCGGCACGGCAAGCACGCCGCGCACCTGCGGCAACAGCCGCGCGGTCTTCTCCCTGAGTTCGGCCAGCGCCTGCTGGGGATGCTCGATCAGGTCCCATTTGTTGAAGGCGATGACCAGCGCCCTGCCCTCGCGGATGATGAGGTCGGCGAGTTGCAGGTCCTGCTTCTCGAAGGGGATGGTCGCATCGAGAACGACGATGACGACCTCCGCGAAGCGGATGGCGCGCAGGCCGTCGGCGACGGAGAGCTTCTCCAGCTTCCCCTGCACCTTCGCCTTGCGACGCATGCCGGCGGTGTCGAAGAGCTTCATCGCGCGGCCGCGCCATTCCCAGTCGACGGAGATGGAATCGCGGGTGATGCCCGCCTCCGGTCCGGTGAGCAGGCGCTCCTCGCCGATCAGCGCGTTGATAAGCGTCGACTTGCCGGCGTTGGGGCGGCCGATGACGGCGATGCGCATCGGCTTCGTGTCGTCATAGGCCGGCTCGGCGTCGGGATCGGCGATGTCCTCGCCGACCAGCGTCTCGCTGACGGCCGGAAGGTCTTCGTCCTCGTCGTCCTCGAAAGCACGCTCCTTGCCGAGCGCCTCGACCACCGCGTCGCGCAGGTCGGGCAGGCCCTGACCATGCTCGGCCGATACGGCGACCGGCTCGCCGAGACCGAGCTCATAGGCTTCGAGCAGGCCGCCCTGGGCGCCGCGCGCTTCGGCCTTGTTGGCGACGAGCACCACCGGCTTGCCGGATTTCCTGACTATCTCGGCGAAGGTGCGGTCGTCTGGGACCAGGCCGGCCTTGGCGTCGACCATGAAGAAGATGAGGTCGGCCTCGCCGATGGCGATTTCCGTCTGCTGGCGCATGCGGCCCTGCAGAGTGTCCGGCCCGGCGACCTCGAAGCCGGCCGTGTCGATGACGTCGAAGTGGAGGTCGTAGAGCTTGGCCGGATGGACGCGGCGGTCGCGGGTGACGCCTGGCGTGTCGTCGACGAGCGCCAGCTTGCGGCCGGCCAGGCGGTTGAACAGCGTGGACTTGCCGACGTTCGGCCTGCCGATGATGGCTACCTTGAAAGCCATCCGCTCACGACGCCGTGCCCTGGCCGCGGATCAGCTCCGCAAGCAGGGTAGCACGCTGACGATTGTTGCGAGGGGCGCCCTCGTCGGCGGCGATCTGCTCGAAAAGCGCCAGGGCGTCGGCGGAGCGGCCTTCCTTCCAGGCGGACAGGCCGAGCGCCTCGCGCGCCGAGTGGCGCAGCGGGTTGGTATCGTTGGTCAGCGACTCGGCGCGGGCAGACACATCGGCATAGGAGCCGTTGTCGACCAGGATGAGGGCGGCGCGCAGGCGCGCCATGTCGCGGATCGAGCCCGGGATGGAGCTGTCGGCGGCGACCTCGTCAAAGCTCGCCACGGCGCCGGCGAAATCGCCCTTCGCCGCGAGCACGGTCGCGGCGCGCATGCGGGCGAGCAGCGGATAGGCTCCGTAACCATCGGCCTCCAGCTGTTCCAGCGCGCCGAGCGCCTCGTCGTTCTTGCCTTCGTTGGCCAGCGTCAGCGCCTGCGAGAAGGCGTCGCCGGAATTGTTGGCGCGGCTCGTGGTCCAGTATTCCCAGGCGACGAAGCCGGCAGTGGCGAGCACCACCAGCACGGCGAGCGCCAGCGCATAGGGCCCGTAGCGGTCCCAAAGCGCGCGCGCCTGTTCCTGGCGGATTTCCTCGTTGACCTCGCGGAAGAAGCTGTCGTCCGACATTTTTACCTAGAACCATGCCGGCCTGTTGCAGGCGGCCCCGTTGTGAGCGTGCGTTTTAGCGGAATTTTGCCGGCATGGAAGGGGGAGCGCAGAAAAACACCTGATGCGGCCCGCGGCAGCTGCTGGGAGACCCCGCCTGCGCAGACGAAGGCGGGCGCGGAATCGCCGGCAATCAGCCGTTCGCGATCCGCATCATCTGCTTTCCGGATCGAGGAAGCCCTGCTGCATCGCCCAGATCGCCGCCTGGGTCCTGTTGTGCACGCCGATCTTCTTGAGGATCGCCTTGATGTGAACCTTCACGGTCGCTTCGGTGATCGACGTCTTTGCCGCAATCATCTTGTTGGGCGCGCCGCGAACCAGCCATTTGACGATTTCCAGCTCCCTGTCCGACAGCAGCGGGTTATGCGTCTGCGCTGAGTTGGTTTTCGCGCCGCTCCAGTCGGCTTCCGCCAGAAGCTCGACCAATTGGCTGGGGAACACCTTTTCGCCGAGGATGACGAGGTTGAGCGACTCGATGAGCGCGGCCGGGGAAATCTCTTCCAGCAGATACCCGTCACCGCCCATGGCAAAGCTGCCGGCGATCTCCGCGGCGTTCAGCCTTCTGGCCATGAAGACGATCCATGGCGGAACGCCCCGCGCCTTGAGCGCCTGTATGTCGGCGGCGAAATCAGCGAGATTTTCGGGCTTCTGCACCAGCAGCATCATCCCGTTGCCCTGGAGGTCGTCCAACGGGACCTCCCGCAACGTGTCTGCCTCGGCCACTACCGCAAATGGAGTACCCTGGAGCAGCGTCGCCAGCGCTGCCCGAAAGAGCTTGCTTTGTCCCACCAGGCACGTGTGCATAGAGACCCACTGGCGTGCTGTGCCTGCGCCGGGAAACACGATACAAGTTTCGCGTTCCTATTGCAGCGCACAACTGATTAAGTTTTGATCGCCCCCCCTGGAAACATAGCCCAACCCCAAGATGCCGTACTGTGGCATTTGCCTCCCAACAAGAAACTATCACAAAGTGTCGTCTTGGGCAAACTTGTAATTGCTCCTTAACTCTTATTTGTTCGAAGCGGCCCGTCGGCATTAGCTAGGCATTCGTACAATGTTTTAGGGTTCAACTTCTTCACTGTAGTTGCACCCGCTTGCAACCTATGGAGGCGTCGCCCGCCGCGCGTCGCCTCCGGTCCGATGACAGTATCCATGCCGGCCTTTTGCGGCCTCATTCGGATGCTGAATGGCGAGGGAATTCCAAACCGGTGCCGATAATGTCCCGTACCCTGCGTACCCAGCTTGCTACCTGTGCCTTGTTGCTCGTCCCTGCCGAAAGTCTCGCCCAGCCGGCGCCAAGCGCGCCTCCCCAATATGTCATCATTTCCTTCGACGGCGCGCACGACATCGCCCAATGGAAACGCAGCCGCGCGCTCGCTGCGCGCACGGGCGCGCGCTTCACCTATTTCCTCTCCTGCGTGTTCCTGCTGTCGAAGGAAATGCGCGCCGAATACAAGGCGCCGGGCAAGAAGGCGGGGCGTTCCGAGGTCGGCTTCGCGCAGACGAAGGGGGAGGTCGTGCAGCGGCTTGGCGAAATCCGCCTGGCGGCCGCCGAGGGCCATGAGATTGCCAGCCATGCCTGCGGCCACTTCGACGGCAAGCAGTGGAGCAAGGCCGAGTGGCTGAAGGAATTCGCGTCGTTCAGCCGCATCATGGCCGACGCCTACGAGATCAACGGCATCGAGGGGGAACCGGCCGGCTGGAAGGCCTTTGCCGACAAGGCCGTCGAAGGTTTTCGCGCACCCTATCTCAGCACGAGCGCGGCGCTCTACGCGGCGCTGCAGACGGCGGGTTTCCGCTACGACGCGAGCGGCGTCTCGAGAGGCCCGGCTGGACCGCATTCCGAAGCCGGCATCGAGCGATTTTCGTTGCCGCAGATCCCGGAGGGACCTTCGGCGCGGCGCGTCATCGCCATGGACTACAATCTTTTCGTGCGCCATTCCGGCGGCTTCGAACGACCCGACGAGGCGGCAGCCTTCCAGGAGCGCAGCTACGAGGCGTTCATGGCGGCGTTCGGTGCACAATATGGGGGCGGACGCGCGCCGCTTCAGCTCGGCTTCCACTTCACGCTGATGAACGACGGCGCCTACTGGCGCGCGCTTGAGCGCTTCGCCGCGGACGTGTGCGTGATGGCCGATGTCGTCTGCACCAGCTACGCCGACTATCTGAAGCGGACGCAGCCCGAGACAAGCGAAGCCGAGACGCCTTCGGCCGGCGGCTGAGCCGCCGACCCGCCAGCGCGCGACATCACGACGCCGGCTGGTCCTCCGGACGGATGCCCGCCCGCTCACGCTCGAGATAGTGCTGATCGATCACCGGCAGAGGCGCGCCCTCCAGCGTCGCCTCGAAGGCGCGCAGGCGCTTGTAGATCGACAGCAGCTCGACGATCGTCGGCCAGGAGTTGACGAGATACTGGAACGAGGTAGCGACCTGCGTGAAGGCCGAGACGATCTGCTGGAACACGCCGAAGGTGATCTTGCCGACCGCCAGCGTCGGAACCAGAATCAGCGTCGCGAAGACGGCGTCGGTCTGGATGTAGAGGTAGCGCGCGACGTCGAAATAGACGTAGTGGGCATACAACGTGAAATAATTCTTGCGCACATTGGCGAAGAGCTCGCGCAGCGTAGGCGGCTGGGCGCGCGTCTCGTCATCCTCGCCATAGACGAGTTCCTTGCGGAACGCGGCCTCGACCCGCTGGTTCTTGAATTCCAGGCCGGGCAGCTTGATGCCCACGATCGCAAGCAGCAGGGTCCCGAACAGCGACCAGAGGATGGCGACGACGACCAGCGGATAGGGAATGACGCCGAGCAGCGGGATCTCGGTTACATGGGCCGACAGCGCCGCGAGCAGAGGCAGGAAGGCAATGAGGGTCATGATCGAATCGATGAAGCTCACTCCCAGGCCCTGCATGGTCGAGGAAAAGCGCATCGTGTCGTCCTGCACGCGCTGCGAGGCGCCCTCGATGTGGCGCAGCTTCGACCAGTACGTCGTGAAGTAGTCGTTCATCGCGGTGCGCCAGCGGAAGATGTAGTGGCGCACGAAGAAGAGGTTGAGCACGGCGACCGTGATGCCGACCAGGGCGAGCGCGAGGAACAGCCAGACGCCATAGTAGATTTCGCCGGGGCTGACCGAGCCGGGCGTCGTCAGCGCGCGCTGGACCATGTCGTAGAACATGCCGCGCCAGTCGTTGAGGGCGACCGAGACCTGCACCGAGAAATTGGTGACGAAGATGATGAGGCCGGAGCCGAGGATCGACCAGTTCTGCCAGGGATGCGGCGCATAGCGCGACCAGAAGAGATAGAAGATGCCGATGCCGGCGGCAAAGTAGATGTAGAACCAGAGGAAGGACGGCGTCAGGAACCGCATAGGCGAGATGATCGGCGCCGCACCCGGATCGGCGGGCCCCATGCCCAGCACCGCCCCCAGTTGCTGGCCGCCAAGGAACCACAGCACGACGAGAAGAAGGCTCCAGCCGATCGCCGAGAGGAAGAACGGCTTCGGCTGCGGGAAGAAGGATACGAACAAAACGGCGGCTCCTAGGATCGGGGCGCAAATCAGCTGGTGGCCGGCATCAATCCATACTTCGCCATGAAAGGAAATGGCGGCGGACCGGGCCAGCGGCGTGCGTGCGCGAGAACCAGACAATCATGGCGATTTTGCCGGCGGCGGCCTAGCGGCGGTCCCGAAGGACGGCGGCAGCGCGGGCTTGGCAGCGCGGCGGCGACTATCGGCCGCCGCCGTGCAGCGCAAGTTTTTCTGAATTGTCCAGCCTTGGCTTCAGGCGCAGGCGCAGACGCACGCCGGCGAAACGGCAGATGGCGTTCCGCCTCGCAGAACGGGCTCGGGCGCCGGCATGTGGACTGGCGGCAGGTCGGCGCGTTGGCGCTCCGACATGGCGGCGATGTCGGGATGTGCGTAGGGATCGTCGATCCAGGCGTCGCACGTGTCGGCATGACCGGCCCGCAACGTCAGGAACTCGCGCATGATTGAGGAAATCTTCATGACCTCGCTCCGCTTCACCGGTTGTCTCCGCTGATATTCCGCTCGAACCCATGCGTTCGCAATTCAGAAGTGCTGTTGGCGAGGTTTAGAAAAACTGGATAAGGTCGTGCCATGGACAGGCTCGGCAAGGTGCATCTGAACGGCCTGCGCGCGGTCGAGGCCGTGGCGCGGCGCGGCTCGCTGCAGAAGGCGGCGGACGAGCTCGGCGTGTCGGCGAGCGCCGTCAGCCAGCTCGTCAACCGCGCGGAGAAGCAGGTCGGGCGGCCGGTGTTCGAGCGCACGCGCACCGGGCTGGTGCCGACCGAATTCGGCCGGCGTTTTTGCGAGCGGCTGGGGGCGGCGTTCCGCGAGCTGTCGGGCGCGATGGCGCTGGCAGAGGACGCGGCCGATAACCGGCTGGTGGTCTCGGTGGCGCCGGCCTTCGCGGCGCGCTGGCTGGTGCCCAGACTCAGCCGCTTCTACACGGCGCACCCGGAGATCACGCTGCGCATCGAGGCATCGACGCAGGTCGCCGACCTCGACCGTTCCGACATCGACGTGGCGATCCGCATGGGCGACGGCCATTGGCCGGGCGTGAGGGCCGAGCTGCTCTTCGCGCAGCGCATCTTTCCGGTCTGCGCGCCCGAGATCGCGAGGCGGCTGAAGCGGGTCGAGGACCTCGCCAAGGAATGGGTGATCCGCGAGGAATACGGCATGGTGGAGTGGGAGCGCTGGTTCGCGCGGGCCGGCGTGAAGGGCGTCGAGCCGCCTCAGGGCGCCAGCTTCACCGATCCGAACCTCTGCCTGGAGGCGGCGATCGGCGGTCAGGGCGTGATGCTGGCCTCGCAGTTGCTCGCTGCAGATGCGCTGGCCGACGGCAGGCTGGTCGCTCCCTTCGGCATCACCGCCGACAGCGGCCTCGGCTATTTCGTCGCGACCTCGGCGGCGAAGAAGCAGAGCCGCAAGGTGGCGGCGTTCAAAAGCTGGCTGGAGGAGGAGGCGGCGAAGACGCCGCAGTTCGGAGAAGGACCGGTCAGCGCGGGGAAACCGCCTGCTCGTAGACCTCCGGCTTGAAGCCGACGGTAATCCTGCCGTCGACGTCGAG
>Ga0233385_1000646_pt1 | contig 16548 bp, 12 predicted proteins | sample ElkDunMinimDraft_16_FD_191543 | JGI IMG/M metagenome (GOLD analysis project Ga0233385, IMG submission 191543) | Fecal eukaryotic communites from dung pellets of Tule Elk in California, USA - Elk Dung G36 | ecosystem: Host-associated > Mammals > Digestive system > Large intestine > Fecal | place...
AGCGGCGAAAGCACGAGCTTGAGTTTCCGCGCAGCCAGCTCATGGACAAGACCGACCTCGCGAAGTTTGAGACCACGTTCGAGCCGCGGCCGGACATCGTGTCGAGAGGCGCCCAGAAATGCTTCATCCATTTCGCGGAGAAGGCGGCGGATCGGTGGAAGGTGGCGAAAACCGAATTCAACGAGGCTTGGTATCGAAACGCGTGCGCGAAGGCGCTGCTGTTCCGCTCAACCGACCGACTTGTCGGCGGTTCCGGGTGGTATGCCGCCGACCGTGGCTACAAGTCGCAGACGGTCGCCTACACGCTTGCTTGGCTGGTGAACCGCGCGCGGGCGGGCGGCAAGGCGGGTCTTAATCTCCAAATGGTCTGGAACTCGCAGGATGTGCCGGATGATCTTGCGCGCGCGATCGAGCTGCTGGCGCCGCAGGTTTCCCGAACCATCCGTGACACGCCGACCACGACGCGCAACGTCGGCGAGTACTGCAAGACGCAGGCGTGCTGGGAGCGAGTGAGCAAGACGGCTTTCGACATTCCCGACCTCCCCGACCATCTCCTGCTCGACCAGGAGGAGGCGCGCGAAGAGCGGCGCACTGCGGTGGCCGTACAGAAGATCGACTACGAAGTGGGGTTCGACACACTGCTCGTTGGCCTCGCTGGAAAGGCGGAGCTAATCCGAGCGATCGCTGCCAAGCGCCAGCTGCTCTCGCCGAGATCCAACGGCGCGCTGGAGAAGCTCGGGCGATACCAGTTTGGCTTGTCGCAGTCAGAGAAGCGCGCGCTACAGAACCTCTTTACCCGCCTCGACGAGGTCGGCGCTCCTGTGACCGCGCTATGAACGATGGACGAATGAGGGTGTTTCCGACGTCATCCGATCTCGATCGTGGCGTGTTCGCTCGCAAGCCAGTCCGCGAGGCGGTCCGCCACGTCGTCCACGAGCGCACCGCGGACGGCGCATTCCCAGATCGTGGCGACGCGCCAGTCGGCCAGCAGCAGCGCCTCGCGGTTCCGTCGATCGCGTATGACGTTGGCATCGAACTTCGTCGACCAGAATTCCGGCCGCGTGCTGGGCGTCGTGGCGAAACGACATCCGGCGTGACGATGCCAGAAGCAGCCGTGAACCTCCACGACTGCCCGCCACCGCGGCAGAACGATGTCCGGTCGGCCGGGAAGCGAGCGGTCGTGGAGCCGGAAGCGGAACCCCCGGCGGTGCAGTGCGCTCCGCAGCCTGACCTCGGGCAACGTGTCGCGCCCGCGGATCCCCGCCATCATGCGCGATCGTGTTGCTGTGTCGACGACATCGGCCATTTTGCGAAGGTTTGTCCTTGGCTCGTCACTTGGTATGAGGGGCTATGCAGAAAAGTCAGTTTGGTCAGATGACAGGCGCTTTCAAGGTGCTGGATCTCTTTGCGGGTCCGGGGGGGCTGGCGGAGGGGTTCGCCAGCGTCCGCCGCGGCGGACACCGCGCGTTCGACATCGCGCTGTCGGTGGAAAGGGACGAGGCGGCATTCCAGACACTGCGCCTCCGCAGCTTCGTGCGTCAGTTCGAGCGTCCGCCGCCTGCGTATTACGACCTCGTCGATGGGGCAATCGACCTCGGCGAACTTCGTGCGCGGCATCCGCTCGAATGGCAAGCGGCTGTTGGCGAGACGCTCCAGCTGGAGCTCGCCGGCGAAGGTGCCGATGCCGTGATCGATCCGCTCGTGGACGCCATCAGGGAGGATGCGGGAGACAGGGCAGTGCTGATCGGCGGACCACCTTGTCAAGCCTACTCACTAGCGGGTAGGTCCCGGAACAAGGGCATCGCCCATTACGTACCTAGCGAGGATCATCGCCACTTCCTGTATCGAGAATACATCAGACTTCTCGGCCGCTTGCGACCGGCCGCTTTCGTGATGGAGAACGTAAAGGGTTTCCTGTCGTCGAGTGTGGAGGGCGAGGGGATTTTCGGGCAGGTGATCGCTGACCTCACCCGATCCGGCGACGGTCTGCCTGGCTACGTGGTGCTTCCGCTAGCGCCCGGCAGCCGACGTGGCGGCGCCAGGCATGTGGTGCAAGCTGAGCAGTTCGGCGTGCCGCAGCGCCGGCACCGCGTCATCCTCCTAGGGATAAGGCGCGACCTTGTTCAAGATGAAGACCGGCTCGCCGAGCGCGTCCGCCGCGGCCTGAATGAAACACCCGCGCCTTCGGTCAGATCAACAATCGGATCTATGCAACCGCTCCGCAGCGGGCTCAGCCGTGGCGCGGACGACGAATTCTTATGGCGCGACTCAGCCTCGCGCGCGCTAAGGTCGGCCGCCGAAGCTGCCTTCGCGGAGGAGGACGAGACACTCGACAAGGTCGCCATGCGCCTGTGCGCAGCAGAAGGCTCCATTCTCGCGGCAGCTCCACCGTCAAGAAGCAACACCGCGCTAGCTGGCGTGTCGGATCCACGTCTGGCTGGCTGGCTGGTAGACAAGAATCTCCGATCCCTCCCGAATCACGAGAGCCGCAGCCACATGGAGGGGGATCTCGCGCGATACGGCTTCGCCGCCTGCTTCGCGGCCGAGACCGGCACGTCTCCGAAGGCACGCGACTTTCCCGCAGGCCTTGCTCCTGCCCACGAGAGCTGGGGCAGCGGAAATTTCGCCGACCGCTTCCGGGTGCAGTGTTGGGGCGAGCCCTCTACCACCGTAACCAGCCACATTTCCAAGGATGGACATTACTTCATCCACCCCGATCCTACGCAGTGCCGGAGTCTGACGGTTCGTGAGGCGGCGCGCCTACAGACGTTCCCCGACAACTATACCTTCCTCGGCAATCGGACCCAGCAATACGTCCAGGTCGGGAACGCCGTGCCCCCGCTGCTCGCTTTCCAGATTGCCGAGGTTCTCTATGACGTGCTGGAGCAGGTGTCCAAGCGGGATAGAAATGGTAGTGGTGCACCTAGTCTCGAGCGCTCCGCAGCCTGACGCATGCATCGCGTGCAGCGTACACCGCCGACCACACTCCCGGATCCCTTCGCAGCCCCCAGACAAGTTCGCCCGCTCCTTCACTCCGCGACAGGCGCTCACGCTGCGCGAGGCAAGCAGCTCAGGGCAGCGGGCTGACCCGCCTCTTGCCCAGTAGGGCAGAGCCAACGCCGGTTATCACACTCAAAAGTGAATAGGCGTTGGGGGAACGTCATCGCTCGCTTGTATTCGAGGGGAATCGAAAAGGAATTTCGTGACGCACGAAAATGCGACACGAAAAATCGGTTCAAGGATTCGTAGGCCCAACCTGGTGCCGTGAGCGGACTGGCAGCTAACGGGCCGCCAAGCACGATGAGTGGACGCTCGTTTATCATTGCCCCGAGCCTGCAAACACTTTCAATCGCTCAACCCGAGACGTTCCCTTCAGACGCTCATTCAAGTGGCAACATCGGCAATATGGATGCCGTTGATCACCGCCCGTTACGGCGTAGATCGAGACGCTGCGCGGGAGGGCGAATGAATGAAGTTGAGCGGCGAGCCGCGAACCTAGCTGAAAGCGACATTCACAAGACCTATCAAAAGCTTGCGGCACCCTCGTTTCTTTCCCATAAGCTATTGTGCCGGCTGTTGCAGCGACGCGGCCGGAGGGGGAGCGGATTGTCGAATATGCGCGCGGGAGCTCACGCCACAGCCATGGTTCCGGTACGGCAAACGCGAGCGACTGCGGGAGTACGCGTCGTTGGCTGATGCTTTGCTTGCAAAGGACATCCTTGATGGCGCGGCCGTTCGCGACCGGCCGAACCTGTTTGTCATCGGTAGCTTCGACCGGCGCATCACCTTCTATTCCCAGCAGGTCAGGGCGCTATCGCTGATCCACGCGCTAAAGGAACTTGGCTACCTCCATGCCAATCCGAGGATCGCGGTCGTCGGCGGCGGGGCGGCCGGCGTCACCGCAGCCGCAGCTGCCGCACTGGTCACCGGGTCGCAGGTCGTCCTGTTCGAATCCGCCGATGCGCTTCTGCCCCTTCAGTCGACGACCGATCGTCGGCGGCTTGATCCGCATATCTACGACTGGCCGGCCCACTATACGAGCGATCCCATCGCCGACCTGCCGATCCTCGACTGGGAATCCGGAACGTGCCGCGCCGTTCGTGCCGATGTCCTGCTCGGGTTCCAAGACATCGTCATTAGGCTCGCGCCGCGGCTGGAGCGACGGCTCCGGCATCAGGTTACCGCGCTGACACGGACGGCTGACGGATATCAGCTCGAAATCACCGATCTCAATGCGCCACCGCCAGGCGCAGAGCTGCGCGAACAATTTCACATAGTGTTTCTCGCCGTCGGGTTCGGGCTTGAGCCGGGCGAACCGTTGCCGGCAATACAGAGCGCCAGCTATTGGACCGATGCCGGCGTTCCGGTTGCCGAGTTCGCAGCACGGCCGACCCCGCGGTTCTTCGTCAGCGGCGCGGGCGATGGCGGACTGATCGATTTCGTGGCCGCCGGGGCCTGCGATTTTAATCATGCCGACATGATCCGGCTGATCTCCGAACATCCCGGCGTCGCGGCGTTGAAGCCCATGATTGCAGCAATCGATGTGCGCGCCCGCGCCGAGGATGCCAAGGGAGCCCGCTTCGATTTTATGGCGGCCTATGACGCCGAGCTGCTACAGCTCCTCACCGACATTGGCCTCGTAGCTGCGGTGGCGCAGCAACTCCGACCAGGCGTGCAACTGACGTTTCAGACCCAACATGCCGAGCTGTTTGACGTCTCGACGGCAACGCTCAACCGGCTCGCCGCCTATCTCACGATCAAAGCTTGCGCGGGCGACGCCCAGCGCTCCTTCCGGCACTTGCATTGCGATGTCGTCGCCCGGATCGATGCGCCGGATCCGGCACCCGTCGTCGCCCCCTTCTGGCTCGACTGCGCCGGGGAGGCGGTTGCGGCGGATGCAGTGATCGTCCGGCGCGGTCCCCAGCGCGATGTGGTGCGGGCACCCTTTGCCCCGCACTTGGCCGGCTTCGATGTGACCCACAAAGAATGGCTCACCAGACACGGCGAGGCGACGCTTGTCCCGAAATTGTCAGGACCGGCACGGTCTCTGTTCAGGGAGGCGGCACGCAGCGCGAATATCCTCGCGCCGCGACTGCAGCGACGGGCGGCCAACCAGCTTGCCATATCGGTGCAGCTGTTGCTCGAAGGCGCCAACATTCGATGGGCGGGAGCGATTGCGGCGGAAGAACTCATCCGGTCATGGAGCGAGCAACAGCCTTTCGAGATCATCTTGCCGGATGGACCCGACGCGCTTGGTGCCGTTACGGGTGCCGTGCTGCGGGTCGCCTGCCACAGCAGCAATTGCCGGCTCCACGCCGCGCCCGGCCTGTGGAGCCAGTTTGTCCGAGAACTCAGCCTGGAATCGCCTCACGCCGAAGGAATGGCGATGCCGGAGATCATTGCCGGGAATCCTGGGGGCGCTGCCCAGGATCCGGTTTTGCTGCCGCCCGATATTCTCGCGCGTCGGATCCACCGGTCGCTCGACAGCTGGCTTCTCCAGCGGCTGGACGTGCACCTCCAGCCGTTCTTCGGCAGCAATGCCGATCCCGGCCGCCCCATCAACGTGAAGATCGCGCCGGATCTTCGGGCGGCCATGGCCACGACCTGGGCGGTCTGGCATGCGTCGTTCACCGACGACCCGGCACTACTGAACCATTTCCTGCGCTTGATGATCTGTGCGGTCGACGAGGACGATCATCGCGACGCAGCGCAGATTCTCGTCGGCCCGAGCAAATGGCCAGTGATCCTGCGCGGCACCGCGGTCGCGCTCGCCATCGCAGCGGCCTGGGACGCGACATTGCCAAAAAGCGTCAGGCCGGGCAATCTGGTTCGCCTCCGCGACGGCGACAGCGAATGGGCCGGTCATGGCTGTGCGGCCGATATGATCAACGGTGACGAGATGTCATTATGCGCCGCGTCGTTCATGTGGCAGACCCAGTTCGTCATCCTCGTCGTCAAAACTGCCATTGAGGTCAGCCGCATCGCCGCGCGGCCGTTCGCGCAGATCGACACCGACCAGCCTGGGCTCAGCGATACGGATGGCTCTGGTCCGGTGATCATGTCGATCAGTCGCGATTTCATCGACGCGGCGGCGGCGGGTCTGGCCGAGCTACGCGCCCTGCTGGAAACGGTGGAGACGCGGCACTTCGAAGCCCTCGAAAAGACGATCATGAAAGGCGCAGCATGACGGATAGTGCGTCTCTGTCACCGGGACTGGCTGACTTCGCTCACCGGCTGCGCGACGCGGCGCTAAAGCGCGAGCTCGAGGTCGAGGATCGGCCCGAATTGGCGAGCGCGACCTTCAACGGCGGATCGACCAAGTCAACGACGCTCAGTCCGACCGATCTGCCGGCGGAGAGCCATGCGATCCGGATCGATCGCTTCAATATCGTGCTGGGCATCCTCCCCGACGTTGCCGCCATGGAAGCGGTGATCGAGACGCTGCGGCGCTGCCGCAACCAATGCGTCGTCGCGCGCTCGTTCCTTGGGACCAACGAGACGCTGGACTTGCAGCTAATGCTACTGGGACCACGCGCGAGCGAGCGGCAGGAAGCTTGGCGCGCGATGGCGTTGATGGTCGAGCGCGATGACCGTGTTGCTCGCAAGCTGGCGTGGCTGCGCCCCGAAGATCCGTTAAATGACGAAGAGAGCTTCGCCGACTTCCTCAAGCGCACCTTCCTCGCCCGGCCATGGGTCCATGCTGAAGGCCAGTTCGAGGACGTGGCGCTCGATGAGCTGAGCGGCACTGGTGCGACCGCGCCGGGTCTACCGCGGACGACGGCGGATGAATGGGAGCGGATCGCGCTCGACGAGAAGAAGACGCCGGATGATATTGTCGCGGCGTTGGTCAAATCCTGGGGTCGGAGGGGGCAGGCATGAGCGAGATCTTCCTTTCCCGCATTATGATCCAAGATTTCCGGACCTTCGGCGACTTCGCGATCGACATTCCGGCAGCGCCCGGTCTCGTTCTGCTCACCGGAACCAACGGCTTGGGAAAAAGCAGCTTCTTCGATGCGATCGAATGGGGACTGACCCATAGGATCCAGCGGTTCGAACCCTATATCAACAAGGGCCGCAAGAAACTCGTCGAGAAGGATTATCTCACGCGCCGGGGCGCTGAGCCGGGGTCGCATAGGGTCGCGCTGACATTCTCGGACGGCGAGGCTGTCCAGCGCAGCGAAACCGGCGGTACGGCGATGGTGGACATTGTCGCGCACCTTGCGCGGCCCGACCGCCGCACGATTAACGACCTTGGGACCTATCTCGCCCTCACTCATTTCCTCGGCCAGGCAGCGCAGCAACGGTTCACCAGCCGCGACTCTCAGGACCAATGGCAGGCGCTCAAGGGGCCGAGCGGCATCGATCGGCTCGAGCGTATTCGTGCGGGGCTGCGCGGGCGACCGACCATAGCTGCATTCACGCGCCGGCTCGACACCGAACAAGGCGTCGTCGCGACGCTCGATCGGCAGATCGCGGACTGGCAAGGATGGATGGCGCGCCTTGAGCGGCTCCGCGCTGCCGCCCGCGCCAGCGGCGTGCTGACGGCAGACGAAGTTGCTGCGCGGATCGACCAGCTCGAGAATGACCTTCAGCAGATCGCAGCGAGTCAGCCGCTTGCGGTCACCAGCGAAGGTGTCGGGCAGCGCCTCACGGTGCTCGGCGATCGGATCCGCGAGGCCCTGCGAACGACCGGCGAACGCAAGGCAGCGCTGGAGGGGCTATCCGCGCTTCCGGCGCAGTTCATGGTCAGCCAGGCCCAAGGTCGGCTCGATCATCCAAGTCTCGTGCGGCTGCGCAGCGTGGTGAGCGATGCGCAGGCACGGCTCGATCGGGCCTCGCCGCTGGTCGGCTCGACGGGCGACGCAGTGACCGCGCAGAACACCGCGATCGCCACGATCGATCAGAACATCGCCGTGCTCGATGCCGGGCTTACCGATCTCGCTCGCCGTGCCCAGTTGGCCGGGCTGATTTCTACCGAGCAGCAGGAACGGACGTCACTGACCGAGGCGATCGCGGCGCACCGCACGACGATCGTGGAAGCCGACGCGACGATTAGCCAGCATAATGAGGCCAGTGCCGAAGTTGCGCGGCTGCGTAGCCTCGCTGCATCGGCGCGCGCGCTCAACGAGGCGATGGCGGATTGCCTCGATCTCGAAGGCGAGTCCGGGGCTGCCGAGGCCGCACTGGCGCAGGGACGCGAGGCCACCGCGCGCGCAATCTCCGAACTTGTCCCGCTCGAGACGCAGCTCGCCGACCTCGACGGCAAGATTGCCGATGCCGAACGCGAACGCGCCGAGGCCGACCGCCATGCGTCGGCGATCAGCGCAGCCTTGTCGCAGCTTGCCAGCCATATCCACGAGGACGACACCGACTGCCCGGTGTGCCGGACGCCGTTCGAACCTGGCGCACTCAAGGCGCTTGCCGATGCTGCGGCGTCGGACAGCGACCATCGCCTCGCGCAAGCCGATGACGCGCTTGAGGCCTTGCGGAGCACCCGACCAGCGCTCAGCGATGAGATCCGTCGCCTTCGCGGAGTCGTGGCGGCCGTCGACGGGCTCGATCGGGTCGCGAGGGCAGCCGCTGATGCGGTGACCAATGCACGCGCCAGCATTGCCCAAACCCTCGCTACTGTCCCCGCGAGCGATCTTGCCCCGCTTGCGGCAAGAAGGGCACGCGATGCGGATGCCGCACTTGCAGCGGGAGAGGCAGCGCTGGAAACGCTGTCGGCGAACGCGGCGGCGGCAGCCGAACAGCGAACGAGCGTTGCAGCTGATCTCGACGAACTGATCGCGCGAGACAATCAGCTTGGCGCACGGCTGGCCCAGTATCGGGCGGACGACAAGGCCTGCGCCGATCGCATCGCCGCACGCAATCTGTCGAACGCCACGATCGGCGAAATTGAGGTGAGATTGACGGCTGAGCGCGAGCGCGGCGAAGATGCGCGGGCTCGTCTGGCACAGCTGAGCGAGACGGCGACCAGCGCGTCTGCGGACGTCCAGCGCGAGCAGGCAGCACTCGACCTGGCGCAGCGCGACCTTGACGCGGCCGAGGCAGCCCGCACAGCCTCAGAACAGGCGGCGCGGCAGATGCAGCAGCGCTGGACGCGCGCTGGTCTCAGCGGCATTCCGAGCCAAGCCGAAAATGACCGCGGGCTCTTCGCCATCGACGAAGTGCTGGCGCGTTTGCGGTCACTGGCCGAACGCCAACTCGGGCTTGCCCGCGACAATGAGGCTGCGCTTCTCCAGAGTGAGATCGACGAGATCGTCGCGTCGATGCGGGCAGCCGGGGGCGACCATGGCCAGGATCCGGCACCCTATCTGGCCGCGCTAAAGGTACAGCTCGAGGCCGCTCGGGCGGCAGTAAAGCTCACCACCACGACACGCAACGCCGTGAAGCGCTACTCGGAGGATCTTCAGAAGCAGGCCGACGATTTTTCGGCGCGCGTGCTCGACCCGCTCAATACGGTGATCGACGATTTCAACGAGGCGATGCTAAGCACGCCCGGTGAAAGCATTCAGTTCAAGGCGGACACGCGGGTCGATGCAACCAGCTTCGGCATGGCGTTGCGCTACCGCGAGAAGGTCGATAATGCGATCCAGACAAAGAAGGATCTGCCGCCTCAGGTCGTGCTGAGCGAGGGCCAGCTTGCCGCGAATGGCTTCAGCATCCTGTGCGCAGCGAGTACCGCCTATCCTTGGTCACGCTGGCGCGCGCTGCTGCTCGACGATCCGCTGCAGCACAGCGACATCATCCACACCGCCGCCTTTGTCGACGTGATGCGCAATATGGTCGAATTGAATAGCTATCAGCTGATCATGTCGAGCCATGACCGTGGCGAAAGCGAGTTCATCGCGCGCAAATTCGATGCGGCCGGTCTGCCCTGCTCCACGGTCCTGTTGACGGCGCCGTCGGACAAAGGCGTGGTCTGGAACGCACCGGAACATAACAAGGCCGCGACACGAATATTGCGCAAGGATGCGCAGTCCCCCAGGGTAAGTACTGCCTGACGCGGTTGAGATGAAAGTGACTATGGCTCGGGGTACAAGAGCTTGCTCGGCTGGACATAGCTCGGCCAGTCGCGTTTCGCGACGTCCAGCATCGGCCCCTCATTCGGTCACCTCTTTGAGACAAAGTGCCAACGACGCGCGCGTCGCTGCCATCGCGTTCCAACTGAACGAACGGCTGGAAACCACAGCCCAGCCCCAGAGCGGCCATTCCGTTTTCCACTAGGCCTGTCCATCGGAGGAACATGAACAAAGGACGGCTTCGGGATCCTCCGCCGATTTGGCGAACGACCGAGACTGGGGCGCTATGCAGCCGTTCTAGGCACAGCGAGGTAGTAGTTCCGGCGGCTCCGTCAATCGCGCAACTGCAGATGAACAGGGCAGCAACTCTGCCGAACCGAATACCGATGAGTTTCCTCGGCGCCTACACCTCCGCAATCAGTGCCGGATCGAACATTGGGTTCTCGTCCTCGTATCCCCGTGGGTTGCAGACGACGCGGGTGTCCGCGACCGAGTAATCGCAGCTGTCATGCGTGTGTCCGTGAACCCAAAGAACGGGACGTCCGCTCTCGATCAGATGGGTCAGGTCGGACGCGTAGGCGCCGTTCAGGAGATCGCCTTTGAATCGCGGCGGAATGGAAAGCGCGTGCGGCAAATGGTGGGTCACGACTACCGTTTTGGACGAATCCTTCAGGGCGGTGTCCAGGAAGGTCCGCGACTGCTGATGGATCCTGTAGGCGGCCTCCGGAACAAACCGCTGCCACGGATTCCGCTGCCTCGCGATCTGCTTGTAGTCGTTCATGCGGCCACGGGCGTGGTGCATCGCTATCTGGGGATGACCCTCGATGCGGTAGTCGGTCCACAAGGTGGCGCCCAGGAAACGAACCCCGTCTATGACGACGGAGGTGTTCTCGAGGAAATGCACGCCTGGGAATGCTTCAGCCGCCCTGGATCCGTCCTCGATTCCTTCCCTGATGGAACCTTTGTAATATTCGTGGTTTCCTGCGACGTAGACGCACGGCATTGAGGAGGCGATGTGCCGGGCCAGCCAGTGCACACCGTTTGCCGGGCGCGGCAGAGATCTCCGGCCATGACACAGACGTCTGCATTGGGTATCCGGAGCGGCTGCCGCAGATCGGCGTACTCGAGGTGGAGGTCGGACAGGATCCATATCTTCATGACGGATCCGTCCAGCAATTGTTGACAAAACAGGCTGCAATTTCTGGCGGGGAAGCGAATCCCATAAACGCGCTTCTACCCGTCCGGCGACATCCAACGAATCCCCTCGGCCGGTGCTGCCTCATTGCCGGCCTCGAAGGTCTTCCCGCACCTCGACGAGCTTTTCGACCAGACGCTGGAGCTTCCGGATCGAACCTCCGGGCCAGGCGGAGGCAAGGGCATCGGTCTCCACTCGATCGAGCGGGGTTGCCCATCGGGGGTCGTGGCCGAGTTCGACATAGACGTGTTCGAGGATGCGGGGCGCCAGGAACATGAGTTGGTCCGGCCCCGGTAGGGGAAACTGAAGGATTCGGCATCTGTCCAGCAAGAAGGTGGGCAGTTTCCGGACCTCGTTGGCGGTCATCAGCCAGGACACGTGTGACAGATCGCAACTCGCTTCCAGGTAGGGGTCGAACCAACGGGTCGATGTCTCCTTCTCCAGCAGCCCCATGAGCACATCATGGACATTGCCGTTGTGGCGGCTCGTCGCAATCTTCTCGAGTTCGTCGAGGATGATCGCAGGGCCGGCGCATTTGTGGCGGCGAATTGCCATGACGGGCATGCTCGGCTCGCCGGTGGACCATCGCCGCGCAGTGCCCCCGATGGCGCTGTCGCTGATCCCGCCACAGGGGACCATTTCATACGGGAGCCCGAGTTCCTCCATCAGTCGCCAAGCGAATCTGGATTTCCCGCCTCCGGGTAAACCAACAAGGATCGTCGGTCGCAGCCATGGATCACGCTTGCCAGCAGGCCTCCTGAGGATAGCGTCGATGACGGACACCGCATACGGAAACTCCGCGACCAGCCTCGTCCGCACCAAGACGAGGTCCGGTGCGGCCGGCAGAGGCAGGGGCTTCCCGAAGAATTCCTTGAACTCCTTCTCGACCTTCTTTCCGTCCGGGGTGGTCTCGTTTCCAACTGACCTGAAGACAATGACGGACCCCGGTGACGATTGAGCCTTCTCCGGCTCCGCGGTTCCGGCTTTTTCAAGCTCGTCGACAGACACTTCGAAAGCTTCGGGCCGCCGCGAAACCTGTCGCTTCAGGATTGCCGCCTGGAACTGATATTCGAAGCTGTGCTTCTCGCGAAGAAGCCCCGATCGGTGCCACGTCGAGAGGCCGTATCCCTGCGACCGAATGGAACTGGAGAGCGCGCTCCAGGCCAGCGACAGCCACAACAACTCCAAATCATCGGACGCTGGGAGGTCCTTCAACGCCAGCATGGCGATTCCTCCAGCGGTCCGGGCAGCTGCGTCGGAATTGCCCCAGATTGCCAGATAGAACTGACAGCGCACGCCGCCTGACTCGAACGAGGCGTCCATCCGGCTTGCCAACGCGGCGAATGCTGCCACAAGGTTTTGAACTGTGTGTTCGTTCTGATCGACGGTCACTTCGTCGAGGGCGGCGATCAGGCTGCCGAGCTCGGGATCGCGCCGCGTCTTGAGTGCCCCCGAAAACCGGGCGGCGTATTCCCGAATATCTTCACCAACGTCTCCCTTGAAGAAGCTCATGCCCCGCAAGAGCTCATCCTCGGTCGGCAGGTGGAGCCCCGACAGCGCCGCCGTTTGACGGCGCTCGAAATGTCGGCGGTGCGCTGTGTCCTTCACCGACATCCGAGAACTCACGCGTCCCGTCGGAACTGGCCGGCGGGACGGCCGAGTTGGTACCAACGCGAAAGCGTCCGGGCCCAGTCGCCATCGACGGACAGCATCCACAGATCCGAGGTGCCAATGGCACGGTTCTGTCCGGGAAGCGTCGGATGTCCGGTCGAAAGTCCCGCCAGGCAGGGTGCCGGTCGTTTCGTCAGTAGCCATTGGTTCAGAACTGGAATCTCGTCTCCGGCCATCGCTTCCGGCCGCACGCCACGATGAATGCGCTCCATGTCGGCGGCCAGCGACAGCATTCGCTTCATCACTCTCACGAATTCGGGACCTTGATCATCACCTGGGTTGAAGAGCAGCATCGGGATCTCCGTCTGTCGGCCAAGGATCCGATCGGTCGGATCCGGTGATTCGAAGGAATCAGCCAGGCAGACATACGGCGTCGCCGATGCGGCGTCCACACGCCACTATCGGCGTCCCGACGCCGCTCAACGATGCTGGTATTCGCGAGTTCAACGAGCTAGAAATCGCACATGCAGGCATCCTACGACTTCCTCCGCGCCGCGCGATCGCTGCTGGACATCAGCGCGAGAGAACTCGCCGACAAGGCAGGCGTGAGCACCCGCTCAATCGTCCGGATCGAGGCCGGGGAACCTGTCGGTCTTGAGACCAGCATGCGCGTCCAGGTCGCACTGGAATCGTGGGGCGTCGAATTTCTCGAAGAGACGGAACTGAATGGGCCGACGATGCGAGTGCGCAAAGGGGTGGTCAAGAAAGTCGGATTCCAGATCTCGAAGAGGTAGGGGCAAGTAGGCCTGCCGGGTTGCGCGAGCAGGACTGCCGCTTCGGTGACTTTTCGGAACTGCATCTGCGGTTGCAACGCCGAGGCATTTTGATCGCCACATGTGAATTGGAATCGACGCACGACTGCGTCGCACGCCGTTTCCAATCCCCCTGTGACGATGCTGGAAAAAAAGCTAGTTTACAGTCGTGGAGTTTACAATGACGATGGTGGCTGCGGACAGAAGCTGAGGAGTTTCAGATGCTTGATGAGATAGTTGACGCCCTTCTCCACACAGAACCATTTTAGAGTAAGGGCCGGGTTACTGGCCTGGCTACGCGGCTGCGTGTTCCAGCCTCGTAGATATGGTGATCTTTTCGCGCAAAGGGATTGATTGCATGAACTTTTCTGTCCGATTGTCTCGCATATTGACGGCCGGCCTGGCGGCACTGGTGGCGGCCGCGGCTCCGGTCGGCGCGGTGGCTGCCGAGCTTCTCGACCCTGAGCCGCGCATAGCGGTGGTCTCGGCCTTCGAGCCGGAATGGCAGACGCTGAAATCGGAACTGTCGGATGCCAGCGAGCATCAGGTGAATGGCCGCAGCTTCATCACCGGAAAGCTCGCCGGGCGGGACGTGCTGCTGTTCCTGAGCGGCGTCAGCATGGTCAATGCCGCGATGAACACGCAAATCGCGCTCGATCGTTTCTCGCTCACCTCCGTGGTCTTTTCCGGCATTGCCGGCGGCGTCGACCCGGTCTTGAATGTCGGCGACGTGGTCATCGCCGACCAGTGGGGCCAGTATCTGGAGGCGGTGTTCGCCCGCGAGACGCCCGAGGGTTTTGCCATTCCGCCCTGGATGAAGGACCAGGGCTTTGCCGGCTACGGCATGATCGTGCCGCGCTCGGTCGGCGTCAGCCGCAAGGGCGGCGAGGGCGAGGAGGAACGGTTCTGGTTCCCGAGCGATCCCGCCTTGCTCGAGGCGGCGCGCAAGGTTGCCGGAAAACTCGACCTGGCGCACTGCGTCGAGGAGAACAAGTGCCTGAGCCGGAAGCCCGAGATCGTCGTCGGCGGCAACGGCGTCTCCGGCCAGGCTTTCGTCGACAACGCGAAGTTCCGCGAATATGTGCTAGCGACCTTCGAGGCGAAGGTGCTGGACATGGAGAGCGCCGCCGTCGCCCACGTCGCCTATTCGAACGGCGTGCCGTTCCTGGCGGTCCGCAGCCTGTCCGACCTGGCGGGCGGCGGCGAAGGCGCCAATGAGATGGCGACCTTCATGGGCCTGGCCTCGAAGAATTCGGCTGCCGTCGTGACCGCGATCCTCGCGGAAATTCCCTGACCCGGCGCGACGCCTGGCTTGCGGGCGATCCGGCCCATCGCATTCTCCTGGAGGAACGGTAGCAATGAAGGGACGGGTGAAGTGGGTCGAGGACCGCACCTTTGTCGGTGAGACCGGCTCCGGCCACAAGATCGTCTTCGGCACGGCTTCCGGCCCCGACGGGGCAAAGCCGAAGCCGGGCCCGAGCCCGATGGAACTGGTGCTGATCGGAGCGGGCGGATGCTCGGCCTACGATGTCGTGCACATCCTGGAAAAGGGCCGCGAGGCGGTCGAGGACTGCGTGGTCGAGATGGATGCCGAGCGCGCAGAGACGGAGCCGAAGGTCTTCACGCGCATCCACATGCACTTCGTCGTCAAGGGACGCGGGCTAGCCGAGGCCAAGGTGAAGCGCGCGATCGACCTGTCGATCGGGAAATATTGCTCGGCGACGGCGATGCTGGCGAAGACGGCGACCGTCACGCACGATTTCGAGGTGATCGACACCGCTGCCGGATGAGCGGCGCTAGCCGGCGGCCAGCGCCTTGACGCCGTCGGCGACGAACTGGACGGAGAGCGCGGCCAGGAGCACGCCGAGCAGCCGCGTCATGATGGAGCGGCCGGTTTCTCCCAGGATGCGGTCGACGCGGTCGGCGAGCAGCAGAACCACATAGGTCAGCACCAGGCAGATCGCGATGATGCCGATGAGCGCAGCCTTGGCGAGCGGTCCCTGGAACGTGCCCGAGAGCAGCACGGTCGCCGAGATGGCGCCCGGACCGGAGATCAGCGGGATCGCCAGCGGGAACGCCGCGATGTCGCGGATCAGATCCTTGGTGACCGCCACCTCGGCGGTTTTCTCCTTGCGGTTCTGTCGTTTCTCGAAAATCATCTCGAAGGCGATGAAGAAGAGCAGGAAGCCGCCGGCAACCCGGAAGGCCGGCAGGGTGATGCCGAAGACCGACAGGATGGTTGCGCCGGCAAGCGCGAACAGCGCCATGATGCCGAAGGCGATCAGCGACGCGCGGATCGAGACCTGAACGCGCTCGTGGCGGTTCATGCCGGCGGTGAGCGCCAGGAACAGCGGCACCAGCGCCAGCGGATCGATCGTGACCAGGATGGTCAGGAAAGCGTTGAACAGCGTGTCGAGGTTCGGCATTGCATCCCCAGTCCCTGGTCATCGGAGCGTTTTCTAGCGCATCGCGGCCGAAGGCGGTATCGGCTTTCTAGGCTGAGCAGCGACGAGAGGTTCAAGCCAGCCGGGAACGCGGGAACGGCGGCTTTCCGGAGTGTCCGGGTGCAGCGGGCAGTTCCATAATATATCTTATGCGACTTTTGGATAGGGCGGGATGCGATCACGAAGACTTCCTCTACGCCCTCCTTCGTTCCGCCTACAATCTGGCTCGGGTTCGCCGAGTGTGAGTTTCGCTCGAAACGGAGTCCGTTATGCACGATATTCGGTGTCTCGTTCAGCCGAATCGTGGGGCTGGGCGATCATCGGCAGCGAAGTTGACCCCGCCGAGCGCGGTGAAGAGCCCATATCCTTGCTGGTTTGCTTCCTCTTTTACCGCAACGACCCGCTCCATGATCTTCCACGCCGCCGACGTGTCGTTCTTTCGCGAGACCATGCCAACGGTG
>Ga0233385_1000649_pt1 | contig 16499 bp, 20 predicted proteins | sample ElkDunMinimDraft_16_FD_191543 | JGI IMG/M metagenome (GOLD analysis project Ga0233385, IMG submission 191543) | Fecal eukaryotic communites from dung pellets of Tule Elk in California, USA - Elk Dung G36 | ecosystem: Host-associated > Mammals > Digestive system > Large intestine > Fecal | place...
ATGATCGCGTTCTGGGTCCCCATGATCCGCCCCCGCAGCTCATCGGGGATGCGCTCGATCATCAGCACGCCGAGCAGGCTGTTGAACAGGCCGCTGGACGCACCGATGACGAAGGCGCCGACAAATACCAGCCACGGCGCGGAGAGCGTGGCGATCATCCCGAAACCGAGCGTGATCCCGGCCAGCCCGCTCAGCAGCCGGACCCGGCGGGATACCTTCTCCCCCACCGCCGCGTTGACGCCGGCGCCGAGCAGCATGCCGAGCGCCAGCGCGGTCAGCACGAACCCGAACGCCCCCGGCTGCCCGATCAACGTGAAGTACACGGGCAGGATCAGCCCCTGGAGCGCACCGAGGGTGAAGACCGAGACCAACCCGATCGCGGTCACCGTCATCAGGAAACGGTTCCGCAGCAGCGCCTGCCAGCCGTCCCGCAACTGCGCCCACGCCGACGCCGACGACGGTGCCGATGGCACGCTCTCGTCGGTGGCGATGCGGCCGACCTGACGGGGGATCAGCAGCGTGACCAGAGCCGCGGCGGCCGACGTCCCGGCGGTGATCCAGAGCACAGTGGATCCGGCGAAGAGCACCATCAGCACTCCCGCGGCCGCCGGTCCCAGCAGCAGGGCCACCGCGCCGAGCGCCTCACGGATGCCGACGAGCCGGTCCGCGGAGACTGCGCCGGCCCGCACGATCGCGGGCAGCATCGCCTCCCGGGCAGTCAGCCCCGGTACGTCGCCGAGCGAGCCGATGATTCCGAACAGCACGAACCAGCCGATGCCGAGCCCCGTCACCGCGTCGACGACCGGCAGGGCCGCCACCGAGGCGGCGGAGATCAGGTCGGTGAGCACCGAGGCGGTGCGCCGGTTTACCCGGTCGATGACGACGCCCATGAACAGGCCCGCCGCCACCGCCGGCACGGCGGTGGCGGCGGCTACCGTTCCCGCACCGAGAGCGCTGCCGGTGCTCTGCAGGACGATCAACGGCAGCGCGATCCCGGCGATGGCGTTGCCGAGCAGCGAGAGCAGATACGACGCCAGATAGGCGACTGGAACGAGACGCATGCGGGCAGCCAAAACCATGACGCAGCGGCGGGGTCAAGCCGCGACCCGCAGGCACCGGGCTTCAGGCGACTGGTCGCGCTCGTACGGTGATCACCGCTCGGTGTCGGAAGGCTGCGCCGCAGCGGGACCCGCGGTGGCGGTGGCGTACCAGCGTCGCGTGGTCGGCGTCAGCAGCAGCACAAGAGCCGCCAGCGCGAGGAGCGCCGCCAACGGCATCACGACCACGGCGAGCAGGTACGTCGCATCGCCGCCGACGAAGCCGGCGGTGGCCGCCTGTTCCAGGGCCACGGAGAACGCGTCGGCGGGCGCGTCGCCACTGCGCGGCCCGCGCCACAGCGCCAGCAGCCCGTCGTTGAGGCCCCCGCAGAAGCTCAGGCCGATCAGCACCGTCAGCCCGGCGCCGGCTGTCGCCGCGAGGCGTCCACCGTTGTGGCGGCGCAGCAGCGGCCGCAGGGTTCCCGCAGCCCAGAGCAGCAGGAATCCGGCCAGGACGGTGAAGGTGAGGGCGGCGCCGAGGTGGTAACGCCGCCGCGCCGCCACCTGTTCGGCATCGGCCTCGGGGACCATCCGCAGCGCGGAGTCGACCAGGCCCGCGAAGTCCACATACGACCACCAGGTGACGGCGAGCAGCAGCAGCGCGATGCCGGCGATCGCCGACTGCAGGACGGCCGTGGCGGTGACCGTACGCGGCCGGCCGGTGGGAGTGGTATTCATGATCCACACAGTGTCTGTCGTGGCCGCGCCCGGCATGAGTACCGGTACCTACCGGCGTCGCTGCCGGGCCGGGGCTGCCGCGGGAGGCATCGACACCTCCCGCGGATCACGTCGTCAGGCGGGGCGGTGCGAGGCGGTGCTGCGGCCGATGACCGCGACCAGCGTCGTGGCGGCAGCCGATCCCAGCGCCAGCAGCAGCGCGCCGATCGGCCAGAAACCGGGTTCGGGACTGCTGACGGCGATGACGGCGAACGCGGCGGTGAGTGCCAGCGGCAACGCCACCACAGCCGAGAGGACCTGGTGTTTGCGTCCCGCCAGGAACGCCAGCGCGGCCACGACCAGGCCGAGGCCGATGATCTGCCAGGCCTCGTACGGGCCGGTCTCGTTCCCCGTCACCACGTCCAGGTCCTTGCGCTGGTCCCAGCCGAGCAGCGCAAGGTAGGCGGCGACGGTGGTGGCGCCGAGCGCGATGATCCAGAGCAGGCCGCGACTGCGGCCGGGGGTGGTGGCTTCCATGGCAAGGGAGTCTGCCCTAGCGCCACCGTTGGCGGATGGGTAGCCGTACTCAATCGGGCAAGCAGAGTGCTGGCCGCGGAAGGCTCAGTGCTCGCCCGGGGCGTCGACGCGGAACGGGTCGCGCATCCGGGCCATCGCGCCGGGCCGGTGGTCGACCGGCAGCAGCTCATCCTCGGGGGTGTCGCCGGGGGGCGCCTGGAAGGGGGCATCCGCGCAGGGAGCGGCCTGCGGACCGGACATGGACGAGACGGGGTAGGACATGGGACTCCAAGACATCGAGCGCCAGGGCGAGAATTCACCGGCGACGGCGGGCCGGACGTCCTTGTGACGCAATCTCGTGCCCGCCGGTGTGATCTACCCAGCCTACACCCGGGCCGCCACGGCGGCCGTCCTATGCCCGGGGCGGCCCCTGATAGTCGGCGGTCACGTAGACCGGCAGCCGCTCGTCACCACAGCGGGCGAAGCGCCGCCGGTAGGTGACGTGCCGGCGCGAACCGGCGGCTACGGATACGTGGAAGACCGCCGGTAGCGAGCACCCCGCGGAGGAAACCCGCGTCGGGGTGACGTCGTGCCGTTCGTCGTGCCAGGGACCGCCAAGGAATAACACGTTCACCCTGCCAATAATCCTCCACCCAGCCCAATACCGCCTCCCCCGACCGGCTGATGGGATTGAAAACACCATTACTCTCCGTGGTCAGGGAAATGCATTTGGTCCAGATCAGGCGTGGAAGTAGCTTTCGTCGATGACCGAGCGCAGTGATTTCACCCCGACTGTCGACGCCGACTACGCCGCCCGGATCCGGGCGTGGCACGAGAACGCGTACCGGCAGGCCCAGGCGGAGGCCGCCGACGGGCCGCAGACCTTCAGCTACCTCGGGCGCACCCTGGTGGTGCCGCCGCGGGTGCACCCGATCAACGGCACCTCACACCTGCTCGGCGAGGCGGTGCTGGCCGAGGTCCGCCCCGGCGACCGGGTGCTGGACATGGGGACCGGCTGCGGTGTCAACGCCATCCTCGCCGCCGCCGTCTCGACCGACGTACTGGCGGTGGACGTCAACCCCGAGGCGGTCGCCGCGGCGCAGGCGAACGCGGCCCGCAACGGCGTCGCCGACCGGATCCAGGTACGCCTCGGCGATGTCTTCTCCGCCGTCGACGGCCGCTTCGACCTGATCGTCTTCGACCCGCCGTTCCGCTGGTTCGCGCCGCGGGACCTGCTGGAGATGGCGAGCACCGACGAGAACTACGCGGCGATGACGCGCTTCTTCCGCCAGGCGCGGGAGCACCTGACCCCGACCGGCCGGATGCTGATCTTCTTCGGCAGCTCCGGGGACATCGGCCACTTGCGGAACCTGATCGGCGAGACGGGCTTCGACACCGAGGTGGTGGCCTCCACCGACCTGGTCAAGGACGACTGGCGGGTGGAGTACTTCACCTTCCGGCTCACCCAGCCGCAGAGTTCTCCCCGAGGTACTTGAGCTCCACCAGCCGGCAGCGGTACGGGGTGTCCCCGTGGTTGGTGAGCATGTGGATCTCGCCGGGCTCCCGGTAGACCACCCCACCCACCGACTCGTGCACCAGGCGCGGCTGGCCCCCGGCGAGCGCGTCGATGCGGTTGTCGGCCTCGGCCAGGGCGATCACCAGGTACGGGTTGCGGTGGTGGTGCCACGGCTGCCGCTGCCCCGGCGCCAGGCTGATCTCCCAGACCCGTACCTGGTCGTTCTCGAAGACGATTTCCTGCCCGACCGGACCGAGCGCGACGGCGCTGCCGTCGGGAGCGGTGGCGTGACCGTGGTTCTGCATCGCCGCAGACTATCCGTTGTGGCCGGACGCGGATCAGGGTGGCGGTGCCTCCACGAGACAGGCACCGCCACCTGGGATCACTTCTCCTGCAGGGCGATCGACATCCGGTCGGCGGCCTTGCCGGTGGGGCTGAACTCGATCGTCGGCACGCCGCCGGCGCAGGTGTACGGAACGGAGGCGATCGGCGACGAGGCGAAGAGCTCGCGGGCGGGACCGCTGGCGTCGATCTTCTGACCACCGACGTCACCGGTGGCTTTGACCTGGCTCTTGTCCTTCTTGGTGGTGATCGTCGATCCGTCGGTGCGGTACTCCCCGCTGATGACGGCCGCCATGGTCAGGGTCATCCCCTCGGCCTCGCCTTGGAGGTCCACGGTGTACTCGTACCGGTTCTTCTCGGTGAAGCGCAGCTCGGCGGTGCCGGCGGCATCCAGCGGCTGCCCGTGGTGGGTGGTGACCACCTTGTAGAACCGGGCCAGGTCCTTCGGGGGGACGGTCCAGGTGCCGACGAGGCAGTCTTCGGCTTCGGTGGCGCTCGGCGACGGCGTGGCAGCCGAGGCGGCGGTCGTCGCCGGGGCGGCCGAGACGGAAGCCGGGGCCGCCTGCGGGTCGGCGGTCTCGCCGCCGCAGGCAGCCGCCGACACGGCGGTGGTCAGCGCCAGCAAGGTCGTACCGATGAAACGCAGAGGTCGCTTGTGCATCGGCAGATGCTAATCGAGCGCGGCCGGACGAGACGTCACGGCCCCGACGGCAGCTCGCTCAGTTGGACTTCTTCTTGCGGCGCAGACGCTCCCGTTCGAGCTCGACCGCCTCTTCCGGCGTCGGCGCGCTGCCACCGAGATGCGCCGGGAGCCACCAGCCGTCCTCAGCGGATTCCGGCTTGTCCGGGTACTCCTGCTGGGCCCGGGCCACCAGCGCCACCAGCCTCGACCGCAGCTCCGCGGTGGTCGCCGCGACGTCACCGTGTTCCCCGGGCTGCATCGGCTCGCCGATCAGGATGGTGATCGGGGTGTGGCGGCGGGTCAGGTTCTTCGGCAGGCCCTTGGTCCAGAGCCGCTGGGTGCCCCAGACCGCCACCGGCAGGATCGGCACGCCTGCGTCGGCGGCCATCCGGGCGGTACCGCTCTTGAGGTCCTTGACGGTGAACGACCGGCTGATCGTGGCCTCCGGGAAGACACCGACGACCTCGCCGCGCTTGAGCACGTCGACAGCAGCGTTGAAGGACGCGGTGCCGGCTCCCCGGTTCACGGGGATGTGCTTCATGCCCCGCATCAGCGGACCGCCGATCTTGTCGGCGAAGACCTCCTGCTTGGCCATGAACCGCACCAGGCGCTTGGAGTCCAGCGCGCCGAGACCGCAGAAGATGAAGTCGAGGTAGCCGATGTGGTTGCAGGCCAGCACGGCACCGCCGGTACGCGGCACGTGGTGGCTGCCCTCCACGTTCAGGCGCAGATCCAGCACCTTGAACATGGTCTTGCAGGCGGCGATCACAGGCGGATACACGAGGTCGGGCATGGGCCGAACGATACCCGCCCCGGCACTCGGTTAAGCAGGGCCGCCAGGCCTGTCCGACACAGTGGCGGGCGTGCTACGAGTCCGCGCAGGTCAGGACGCCCGCTCGACCAGACCGGTGCGGCCCGCGGTCGGCCGGGCCGGTCAGCGTGGCCGCTCGGGCGGGTGCATCCGGCCGCGCCCGAAGGCGTCCATCCGCCCCCAACGGCCGGGAATGTCGAGCAGCTCCATCCGTCCCAGACGTTCCGGAATGGCCGGGTTCACCACGAGCTGGTCGCCCTGCGGTTCCAGTCCGAGCAGCACCCGCAGCATCAGCAGCGGCGCTCCGGTCGACCAGGCCTGCGGGCTGCACGCCGTCGGATAGCGCACCGGCACGCTGGTCAGCGAGCGCCCATAGCCGCCGAACGCCTCCGGCAGCCGGCCCTCGAAGTACTCGGCTGCCTGCAGCATCGCCTCGGCCAGCGTGGCGGCCTCCGCGAGGAAGCCGTACCGGCGCAGTCCCCAGGCGATGAACGAGTTGTCGAAGGGCCAGACGGTGCCGACGTGATAGCCGACCGGGTTGTAGCGGGCCTGCTCGCTGGCGAAGGTGCGCACGCCCCAGCCGGTGAACAGCCGCGGCCCGAGCAGATGCTCGACGACCTTGCCGGCCCGCTCCGGCTCGACGATCCCGCTCCAGAGCAGGTGGCCGATGTTGGACGTCAACGCGTCGACCTGTCGGCCGTCCGCCTCCCGGCCGAGGGCGTAGTACTCCCCCTCGGCCACCCACCACTCCCGGTTGAAGCGCGCCTTGAGCTCGGCGGCGTCGCGCTCCAGGCGGTGGGCGAGCACCTCGTCCCGCCAGAAGGTCCGGGCCAGCCGCGCACCGCGGATGCGGGCGTCGTAGGCGTAACCCTGCAGCTCGCAGGTGGCGCGGGGGAAACCGGGCAGCCGGCCGTCGCGGTAGGAGATGGCGTCGCCGGAGTCCTTCCAGCACTGGTTGTGCAGGCCGGTGCGGTCGTTGCGGCTGGAGTACCAGATGTAGCCGTCACCGACCAGGTCGGCGTACTTCTCGATCCAGTTCAGCGCCGCCCGGGCCGGCGCCTCCAGCTCCTGCACCAGCGCGCTGTCACCGCTCCAGCGCTCGTACTCGTCGAGCAGGATCACAAAGAGCGGGGTGGCGTCGACGGAGCCGTAGTACGGCGAGTGCGGCTGCTCCTCGAAGGCCGCCGACTCCCCGTACCGCATCTCGTGCAGGATCCGGCCCGGATCCTCGTCGCGGAAGTCGTCGAAGCGGGTGCCCTGCAGGGCCGCCAGGATCCGCAGCGTCGTCTGCGACAGGTGCGGGGCGAACGGCAGCGTCTGCAGACAGGTGAAGATGCTGTCCCGGCCGAACATGGTCATGAACCAGGGCAGCCCGGCCGCCGGCAGAACCGAGTTGCCCAGCGCCAGCGGCGAGAAGCGCAGCGCCGCGAGATCGACCAGGCAGCGCTGGTAGATCCGGTTGAGCGCCCCCCACTCGGCGTTCAGCTTCGGTGCCCGCTCCACCCACTCGTCGAGGTCCTCGTGCAGGTCCCGCTCCCGCCCCTGCCCGGGCAGCGCCATCCGCAGCCCGCGGCGGCCCGGCATGACCGCCCGCGGATCAACATGGATCTTCAGGTCCGTCTTGGCGTGCGGCTCCAGCCGCAGCCGCATCGTGAATCCCTCGCGATCGAAGACGGCGGGCCGGCTCACGGTGATGCGGGTCTCCCGGGCGAAGTTGTCCCGCCGGTAGCCCAGCCGCAGCCCGTCCTCCTCGACTTCGTTGTAGTACTCGCCCATCTTTTCGATGCGGCGGTCCTTGACCTGGAAGATGTCGGCGAAGTCGGCTTCGATGTCCATCCGCAGCCGCAGCTCCACCGCGTGGTCGGCGTGGTTGAGAATGACCAGCTCCTCCACGAGCGCCCCGCCGACACTGCGCTTGCGCACCACGGAGATCTGCGCGTCGGTGTAGGTGGTGTGTGGTCCCGGTACCAGGAAGAAGCTCGACTCGAAGTACTGCTTGGCGTCGTAGGAGAGTGCGTTGAGGCGCCGGCCGTCGACGGTGAGCACCCACTTGGAGATGAAGCGGGTGTCCAGCGAGAAGAGCCCGGTCGGCTCCGCCGGGTCCGGCTCGATGTCACCGGTGCCCTGCGACACGGCGAAGGTGGCGCCGTCCAGGATCCGGACCAGGCCCTCACCCATGCTCCTGCGCCGCCTTCCGTCCGACGTAACGGGGGCCCTGCGTGTGCGGCGGCCCCGGCAGCAGCCGGGTCAGCTGCAGCGCCAGCCTCAGGTCACCGGTGACCACCAGGTCACCCCGCAGGGTCGCCGCGATCGTGTTCTTCCGGCCGTCGGAGAGGGCGTCGAAGAGCTCAGCGCTCGCCTCCATGCAGGCGTCCGCTCGCAGCTCCTCCCGCGTCAGCCCGATCTCGCCGTCGCGGATCGTCACCGCCCAGCGGTTCTCCCCGTCCGGCCGGTACGCGACCAGCTCTATCGTGCCGCGGACCCGTTTGAGCAGCGGCTCGTAGCCCTGCTCGTGGAGTCTTCCGAAGAACGTGCCGGCCGCCCCCATCACCGCTCCCCTCGCTGCCCCGCGGTCGTCGAGGTGCGCGGGGCGGACCCGGTCCGGCTTCCCACTCCCCGCGCGGGCAATCCCGTCGGACGGACGCCAGGGGAGAAACGGCCGACGCCGGCCCCGTTACAGGGCCGGCGTCGGATCGCTCCGGATCAGCGGTTGGGGTCGTCGGCGCTGATGTCGGCCAGCACCGACTCCGGCTCCCGCTCCACCGCAAGGTCACCGATGGAGACCAGGCCGACCAGCCGGCCGTCGTCGGTCACCGGCAACCGTCGTACGCCGTACGCGCGCATCATGTCCGCCGCGGTGAGCGCGTCGTCCTGCCGGCTGACCGTCACCAGGTCGGAGCTGATGATCTGGCTCAGCGTGGCGCGCTGCGGATCGAGCATGTCCGCCACGGCACGTACCGTGATGTCCCGGTCGGTGACCACGCCGACCACGTTGTCGTCCCTGGTGACGATCACGTCGCCGATGTTGCTGTCACGCATCTTCTGCGCGGCCTCGGTCAGCGTGTCGTCGCAGGACATGGTCACCAGACGAGTCGTCATGAACTCCTCGACGGTCGTCATGCTGTTCCCCTCTCACTGTGGGCACCACGGGTTACCCGCGAGAGGGCGGAAGGTAACGACCGGCGAGGGGGTCAGGCGCGCGCGGCGAGCTCGGTGGCGACCAGTTCGGCGATCTGGACGGCGTTCAGTGCGGCCCCCTTGCGGAGATTGTCGTTCGCACAGAAAAGCGACAGACCGTGCTCGACGGTCTCGTCGGCACGGATACGCCCCACGAAGGTCGGATCCTGCCCGGCCGCCAGCAGCGGGGTGGGCACGTCGGCGAGCGCGACACCGGGGGCGCCGGCGAGCAGTTCGCGGGCGCGCTGCGGCGTGATCGGCGCGGCGAACCGGGCGTTGATCTGGAGCGAGTGGCCGGTGAAGACCGGCACCCGCACGCAGGTGCCCGAGACCTTCAGCTCCGGAATGCCGAGGATCTTGCGGCTCTCGTTGCGCAGCTTCTGCTCCTCGTCGGTCTCGCCCGAGCCGTCGTCGACGATCGAACCGGCCAGCGGAAGCACGTTGAACGCGATCGGCGCGGCGAAGGAGTGCGGCTGCGGGAACTCGACGGCCCGGCCGTCGAAGGCCAGCCCGGCGGCCTGGTCGGCGGTCTTGGCGACCTGCTCGGCCAGCTCACTGACGCCGGCGAGCCCGGCGCCGGAGACCGCCTGGTACGTCGCGACGACCAGCGCCACCAGCTGCGCCTCGGCGTGCAGCGGGCGCAGCACCGGCATCGCCGCCATGGTGGTGCAGTTGGGGTTGGCGATGATGCCCTTCGGGCGCTCGGTGGCGGCCTGCGGGTTGACCTCGGCGACCACCAGCGGCACCTGCGGGTCCATCCGGTACGCGGAGGAGTTGTCGATGACCACCGCGCCGGTCTCGGCGACCCGGGGTGCCAGCTCCTTGGCGGTGCCCTTGCCCGCCGAGAAGAGCACGATGTCCAGGCCCCGGTAGTCGGCGGTCGCGGCGTCCTCGACCGTAATCTCCCGCCCCTGCCACGGCAGGGTCCGTCCCGCCGATCGGGCGGAGGCGAAGAGCCGCAGCTCGTCTGCGGGGAAGTCCCGCTCCGCCAGCACCTGCCGCATCACTCCACCGACCTGGCCGGTGGCCCCCACAATGCCGATCCTCATGTCCCGAGGCTACCCAGCATCACCGCGGGGCACGCAAGGCATTTCCCACCCCCGCAGTGGTGATCTTCACGTCATCTGCGGCCGCGGCGCCGCACGCTCAGGAAAGCTCGCCGCTGTCGATCACCTCTCCGAGCCCGGTGTCGGTCAGCTCCTGCCGGATTGCCGCGGCGTCACCCTCGATGACCAGGGTGAGCGCCTCCGGGCGCAGGTGCCGGGCCGCCGCCGCCGAGACCTCCTCCTCGCCCGCGGTGAGCAACTGCTGCCGCAGCTGCGCGTGGTAGTCGTCGGGGAGCCCGTAGACCACCAGCGTGGTCAGGGCGCCGGCGATGGCCCGTGGGCTCTGCAGCTCCACCGAGAGTCCCCCGGCCCGCCAGGACCGGGCGACCGCCAGTTCCGGCTCGGTCACCCCGTCGGTGCGGGTCCGTTCGATCTCGCCGACGGCGTCGACCAGGGCCGGGGCGGTGACGGCGGTCTGCACCGCGGAGCTGACCAGGAACCGGCCGAAGCGCCGGGACAGGCCGAAGTCCGACCGGATCCCGTACGTGTAGCCGCGCACCTCCCGGATCAGGTGGTTCAGCCGCGAGGTGAAGGCCCCGCCGAGCACGGTGGCGGCCAGCACCATCGGCACATAGTCGGGGTGGGTCCGTGGCGGGGCCGGATGCCCCAGCCGCAGCGTCGACTGCACCGACCCGGGACGGTCGACCAGAAGGATCCGCCGCCCGCCGTGCAGGGTGATCTCCAGCGGGCCTTCGAGGAGGGGCCCGCCTTCGGTGGCGCCCGCGAAGGCGGCCGCGCCGAGCGCGTCCAGGTCGAGCCGGTCGAGGTCGCCGACGACCACCAGCGTGCCGGGCCGGCCGAACCACTGGCGGTGGAAGGCGATCACCTCGTCGACGCTCAACGCGGCGACCGAGGCGGGGCTGCCGTGCAGGGGCCGGCCGATCCGCAGCTGCGTGCCGAAGAGGTCCGCCCGCAGGGCGGCGTCGGCGCGGGGGCCGGGGTTCGCCCAGTCCATCCGCAGCCCGTTCGCCTCGTCGTCACGCACCCGCGCCACGTCGGCCGGGTCCAGTCGCGGCGTACGGACCGCCTCGGCGAGCAGTTCGACGGCGGGCAGCAGCCGCTCGGCGGGGACCTGCACACTCGCCTGGAAGCTGTCCCAGTCAAGCGCGGTGACGACCTCGGTGCCGAGCCCCTCCACGGCGAGCGCGAAGGCCGCCGAGTCACGGCGGAGAGTCCCCTCCTCCAGCGCCTTGGCCAGTACCGTCGCCACCCCCGGGGCGCCGACCGGCTCCCGCCCGGCCCCGGCGGGCAGGATCAGCACCGCCACCGCGAGCCGGTGCCCGGGCAGGTGCGCGGCGACGACCTCGCCGCCGGCGACCGGACGGCGCACCACGGCGGGGAAGTGGTAATCGCGGGCCGGGCCCGCTTCGGGACGCTCGGCGATCAGGCTCATTGCGCCACCTCCGGCAGGTAGGTAAGGGTCACCCGGTCGGCCGGCGCCAGCACCTCGGCGGCGACGGCGGCGATCTCGTCGGCGGACACCGACAGCCACGACGGCAGCCGGTCACCGGCGCGGGCCGGATCGCCGAACTGGGTGGCGTACCGGCCGAGCGTGTCGGCCCGGCCGTCCACCGTGGCCAGCTGCCGCCACCAGGCTGTTGTCAGCAGGGCGTGCGCCCGTTCGAGCTCGGCGGCGGTCACCCCGCCGGTGGCGATCTCGTCGACCACCTCGGCCATCGCCGCTTCCAGCCGCGCGGCGTCCACCCCGGGACGGGTGGTCGCGGTGACGATCAGCGGTGCCGGGGCGTGGGCGAGGTCCACCCCGTAGGCCCCGACCAGGTCCGGCTGGGCCAGCCGGGCGCCGTCGGCGAGCCGCTGGTAGAGCCGGCTGCCCCGGCCGCTGCCGAGGATCGTGGCGAGCACCGTCACCACGTCGTAGCCGCGGGTGCCGAAGGGATGGGTCCGGTGCGCCAGGTAGATCCGGGCGGCCGGCACCTCACCGGTCACCGTCTCCCGCGCCGGTACGCCCGTGCCTGCCACCTGCCGGCCGTCCGGCGCGGGCGGGATGTCGAGGCGCGGCGCGAGCGCACCGAAGTAACGCTGCGCCAGCGCGAAGACCTCGGCGGCGTCGGTGTCGCCGACAACTGTCAGCACCGCGTTGTTCGGCGCGTAGTACGTGCTGTGGAAATCCTGGAAGGTCGCCAGACCCGCGGCGTTGAGGTCCTCCATGGACCCGATCGTCGCGTGGTGGTACGGGTGCCCCGGCGGGTAGAGCAGCGGCAGCAGCCGCAGCCAGGCGTCGCCGTACGGGACGTTGTCGTAGCGTTGCCGCCGCTCGTTCTTGACCACCTCGCGCTGGTTGTCCAGCGTCTCCTGAGTCAGCGCGGGCACCAGCCCGCCCATCCGGTCGGCCTCCAGCCAGAGCGCCGTCGCCAGGTGCTCGGCCGGCATCGTCTCGAAGTAGTTGGTGCGGTCCGGGTTGGTGGTGGCGTTCAGCGAACCGCCGGCGCCCTGCACGAGGCGCATGTGCTCGGTCTTGGCGACGTTGACGGAGCCCTCGAACATCAGGTGCTCGAAGAGGTGCGCGAAGCCGGTCTGACCCGGCGGCTCGTGACGCGAGCCAACGTCGTACCAGAGGTTCACGGCGACGACCGGGGCGGTCCGGTCCTCACTCACCACCACGCGCAGGCCGTTGTCGAGCCGCGTGGTCTCGATCGGCCAGGGGTAACCGGTCTCGGACATGCCCATGACGCTAGCCGACCGGAGGCCGGTCCCGGGGCACGGCGGCCCGCGGCGGCCCGGAAGGTCACCACGGAGCGCGGGCCGGGCATCGACGAGGAGGCCCGGCCCGCCTTCGCTGTCGGCTCAGTCCGGGGGCTCGATCGGGGTGACCGTCTCATCGGAGCTGCGCTGCTCCAGGACCGTGTCGGGGGCGAGGTTCTGGTCCTCCTCCCGCAGGTCCGACTCGGCCAGGACCGCCTCGGCCTGGGCGTGCGGGTCGTCGCTGCCGACGATGCGCTCCTCCGGCAGCAGGTACTCGGCGCGGGTTTCCACGCGCCCCGGTTGTTCGGTGTGCTCGGCGTCGGTGCTCATGTCGGCCCTGGTACCCGATTCGTCCCGGCGCTACTCCCAGCCAGTGGTAACCACCGGCGAATCGGGGCGCCGCCGGGGCCTGCTCGGGTATCGTCGCTGGCGTGACGCGCTCGTATCGATGGTTTAGGCAGCCGGCTTCGAAGCCGGTGACTCGACCATGAGCTGACGTCACCAGTTTTTCGAGCCGGCCGGGCAGGAGTTCTCACTCCTGCCCTTTTGCGTACGAGCAGCCGGCTCGACCGGCCCGGGGGCCGGCCCTGGGCGGGGGCCGGCAGAAGGAAGCCACGGTGTCCCCCTTGTCCTCCCCACGGGTCAGCGATCAGCGCATCGACCGGGTCGTCCCGCTGACCACCCCGGCCCTGCTGCGGCACGAGTTCCCGCTCGACGCCACCGGCGGCGCGGCGGTGCTCGCCGGCCGCCAGGCGGTGGCGCGGGTCCTCGACCGCGTCGACGACCGGCTGCTGGTCGTCGTCGGCCCCTGCTCGGTGCACGACGCGGCCGCAGCCCTGGAGTACGCCGGGAAGCTGCGGGAGGTCGCCGCGGAGCTCGCCGATGATCTCCTGGTCGTGATGCGGGTCTACTTCGAGAAGCCGCGCTCGACGGTGGGCTGGAAGGGGCTGATCAACGATCCGGCGCTGGACGGCTCCGGCGATGTGAACACCGGTCTGCGCGTCGCCCGCTCGCTGCTGCTGGATGTCATCGGGCTCGGCCTGCCGGTCGGCTGCGAGTTCCTCGACCCGATCATGCCGCAGTACATCGCCGATGCTGTGGCCTGGGGTTCGATCGGCGCCCGCACGGTGGAGAGCCAGGTGCACCGCCAGCTCGCCTCGGGGCTCTCGATGCCGATCGGGATGAAGAACCGGGCCGACGGCAGCATCGCCACCGCGGTGGACGCGATCCGCGCCGCCGGTGTGCCGCACGTCTTCCCCGGCATCGACGTCTCCGGCGCGCCGGCGATCCTGCACACCCGGGGCAACGTCGACGCCCACCTGGTGCTGCGTGGCGGCAACGACGGCCCGAACTACGACGCGGCTTCCGTCGCCGGGGCGCTGGCGCTGCTGCGCGCCGCCGGCCTGCCGGAGCGGCTGGTGATCGACGCCAGCCACGGCAACAGCGGCAAGGACCACCGCAGGCAGCCGCAGGTGGTACGCGAAATCGGCGCCCAGCTCGCGGCCGGAGAACGCGGCATCGCCGGGGTGATGCTGGAGTCGTTCCTGACCGAGGGGCGTCAGGAGCTGGATCCGACGCGCCCGCTGGCGTACGGGCAGTCGGTCACCGATGCCTGCATGGGCTGGGCGCAGACCGCCGAGTCGATGCGGGAGCTGGCGGCGGCGGTGCGGGCCCGGCGGGCGGTCACCACGACACCGGCCTGACCGGCACGAGCCGAAAACGGAACGCCGCCCACGGTTGGACCGTGGGCGGCGCCCGTGTCGATGTGCAGGTCGCCTCACGGCGAGTGGCGCGACGCGGCTCCAGCCGAACGGTATTCCGCGAAGGCTTTTTTCAGATGCGGCCCGGGGACACTGGACACACCGACACCACTACTGAACCACACCCGGGCCGGTTGTGTTCCATACCGGCGCTGTACTCCATCTCACTGGCGGTTCGCCCCCACCGCTGCCACCTGCGGGGCCCGGGCTCGGCGGATCACGCCGGCAGCCCTGCTCTTCAGGCCGCCTCCGGGCGCGGCGTTGTTTGGCCGAATCCCGGCGGGGTAGCTGCTGACCGTGACCGATGACGCGACCACCGAGGTACTCGACGGCTTCCTGGACGACCTCTACCTGGGCCGGGACCGGATGAACCAGACCGAGATCCAGCGACGCGCGGTCGTCGCGGAGCTCCCCGCGGAGCTGATGGTCCGGATCTCCGCCCTGCCCGAGGGCTCGTACGAGATCGAGGAGGTCGCCGAAATGCTCGGCACCACCCCCGGCTGAGAGGAGACGGCAGATGAACGACCGACCCGACCACGGCGCGGCCGACCGGGAGGCGCTCGGCGAACCGCCGGGCACCACCACCGCGGAACCGGAGCCGGACTTCGCCGCGGAGCACGAGACCACGGCGGTCTCCGACGATGTGATCACCGGAGCCGACGAGGACCGCCGGGAGCCGGAGAGCCCTCGCGGCTGGTCCGGCCTGCAGCAGGACTGACGACCGACGGCGGCGCCCGCGAGAGGGCGCCGCCGTCGGTCCTTGTCGTGCGGCGGATCAGTCGGTGTGTTCGTCGTGGTCGCCCTCGGCGGCCTGCTGGGCGACGGCGTACCCCATCTGGAGGAAGTCGGAGGCGGCCACGGCGGTCAGCGCGGTGGCGACCAGGCGGGTGAGCCGGGGCGCGAGCACCAGACCGGCGGTCATCCCGGTGGCGACCCAGACCGCCAGGCAGAACGGGCAGCTGAGGAGCTCCCCGATCGCGTGGCGGGTGTTGCTGCCCTCGTCGCGGACCTGCTCCATCACCTCCCCGCTGCCGATCGGGTGGTCGTAGCGGGTGAACGGGGCGCGGATCGGGCTGGTGATGGCGTCCTTGGCCAGCAGCCGGCTGAGCTTGTGCGTGGCGATCGAGACGAGCACCACGTCCTGCACGGCGACGCGCTCGGGCACCGGCCGGCCGGTGACCTTGACCAGGCCGGCGAGCGCGCCGGTCACGGTGGCGTAGGTGCCCATGCCGACGAGGTAGCCGTCGAGGGGCCGGTGTTCGTGGGGCGCGTACGCGCGGCGCAGTCGCGCCACCCTGTCCTTGAGGCCCGTCACGGCCGTCTCCTTCGTGCTGCGGTCCGCGGGAGCGCGGGGGGATGGGTTGCATGGGGTCACGGTCAGAGCCGTTTCACCGGCCCTGACCCGCGTCGTTCGGCCGCCTCGCCCGGCGGCGGGCTCAGCTCGCCTGGAGGTTGTCCGCCACCTCGCGGGCGAGGCTGTCAAGGGTTTCGTCGGCCAGGCCGGTCAGCTCCTCGGGTCCGGCGTCGCCGGCCTCGAGCACCAGGCTGACGTCCGCGCCGCCGGCCGGGGAGGCCATGACCACGAGGTGGGCCGACCAGTCCGGGTTGCGCTCGCTGCGCCAGTGGGCCCGCCACTCGGTTGATCTGTGCTGGGCGTCGGCGGTGGGGCTGTCGAGCAGTGCCGACGGCAGCCAGGCGGTGGCCCGGTTCGCGTCGGTGGCGGTGCTGAAGACCACCTCGGGCGGGGCGGACATCGGGCGTCGGGCGTCAGCCATCTCAATCACCTCGCAGCCGGTCGGGGTCGACCTCGCGGCCGGGGTGGCGGGTCAGGTACTCGGTCTCCAGTTCGGCCGTACGGCGCAGGTGGGTGGCGAGCGCGGAGTCGGCGGCGTGGCGCAGGGTGTCGAGCCGGGTGCGGTGCAGGCTCTGCATCTCGCGCATCAGGTCGTCGTCGCCGAGCTCCGCCGGGTCGATGCCGGCGGAGTCGTCGAGATCGACCGGGGTGTGGTCGGTGTCCCAGGCCGGCATGCGCTGCTCCGGGCTCACCTCGGTCTCGGTGGTGACGGAGATGTCCCGCTGCACAAATTCGTTCATCGCGCCCTCCTGTGCTCGACCGCTGCGGCGAGTACACG
>Ga0233385_1000654_pt1 | contig 16379 bp, 12 predicted proteins | sample ElkDunMinimDraft_16_FD_191543 | JGI IMG/M metagenome (GOLD analysis project Ga0233385, IMG submission 191543) | Fecal eukaryotic communites from dung pellets of Tule Elk in California, USA - Elk Dung G36 | ecosystem: Host-associated > Mammals > Digestive system > Large intestine > Fecal | place...
ACGTTCGAGGAGTTCAGCCCAGCGCTCGAGCCGCTCGCTGCGGGACATGTCCTGGCGCGAGTAGTTGCGATCTACTTCGGCCACGACCTGTAGTGTATCGAGACTTTGATGTTTCATGTCGGTTCTCCAATCGAGATGGAAGCCCGACCCCTGGTTTCTGACCGATAGCGTGACTCCACCGGCCGCCGTTGTCCAATCACGATGTTCGGCAGAAACGTCACCTCATGAGAATATTTCATCGCTTCAGGCACTTGTAGGTTGGTGGACGGCCGATGTTGTCAAACCGCTTTGCACTTTCTAGCGTCGCGCCATGGCCAAACTGCAAGCCTACCGAGCCAAGCGGAACTTCTCCAGGACGCCCGAGCCGTCCGGCGCCCGTGCCGCACAGGCCGGCAACCGCTTCGTGGTGCACAAGCATCATGCGACCGCCGACCATTACGATCTGCGCCTCGAGGTCGGCGGTGTGCTGAAGAGCTGGGCGGTTCCGAAAGGCCCCTCGCTCAACCCGGCCGACAAGCGGCTGGCGGTCGAGACCGAGGATCATCCGCTCGAATATATCGACTTCGAAGGCGTGATCCCGAAGGGCGAATATGGCGGCGGGCCGATGATCGTCTGGGACACCGGCGTTTGGGCGCCGATGGAGGACGTCGACAAGAGCCTGAGGAGCGGCTCGTTCAAGTTCCGCCTTGCCGGCCAGAAGCTGAACGGCGGCTGGATGCTGGCCCGGCGGAAGGGCAAGCAGGAAGACAAGGGCAAGAAGAACTGGCTGCTCTTCAAGGAGCGCGACCTTTCGGCCGACGAGAAGGCCGACATTCTTGCCGAGCGGCCGGAAAGCGTGAAGACCGGCCGGCGGATCGAGGAACTGGTCGAGGAGCCAATGCCGACGGCGGCGCCGTCCAAGCCCTTCCGCCCGCGGCCCGGCGCGGTTTCGGGCGCAAGCAAGGCTGAAGCGCCGCGTGTCGTCGAACCGCAACTGGCCACTCAGGTCGCCGCACCGCCCGACGGGCGGCTGACCGGGGATGCGTGGCTTCACGAGATAAAATTCGACGGCTACCGCACCATGGCGCATATCGCGGACGGCAGCGTGCGGCTAACCACGCGCGGCGGGCTCGATTGGACGAAGCGCTACGGCGACCTGCCCGAGGCGTTTCGCCGGCTGCCTTGCCGCGAAGCCATCATCGACGGCGAGGTGGTCGTGCTCGACGACCAGGGCATCAGCCGCTTTGCCCTGCTCCAGGACGCGCTGTCGGAAGGCGCCGGCAACAAGCTCGTCTTCTACGCCTTCGACCTCGTCTATCTCGACGGCTGGGATCTGAGGCAGGCGCCGCTCGTCAAGCGCAAGGCGCTGCTCGCGCAATTGCTGTCGGGACATGCGACCGGCCGCTCGGCGATCCAGTTCAGCGACCATGTCGAAGGCGACGGCCAGCAGCTTTACGAGCGCGCATCCGAACTCGGCCTCGAAGGCATCGTCTCGAAGCGCGCTTCCGCGACCTACCAGAGCGGCCGCTCGAAGACGTGGACCAAGACCAAGGCACTCTCCACCGGGGACTTCGTCATCGCCGGCTACACGACCTCGCAGGCGGCGGAGGGGCTTGCCTCGCTGGCGCTCGGCGAATGGGAGGACGGCGAGTTGCATTACCGCGGCAAGGTCGGCACCGGCTTCGACAGCGCCACCGCGCATGCACTGCACGAAAGGCTGGAAGCGCTGCGCGGCGGCGCCGTCCCGCTCGACGGCGCGCCCAAGGACATAATCTGGGTCCGGCCGGTGCTTTCCGCCCATATCCACTTCGCCAATCGCACGAGCGACAACCTGCTGCGGCATTCCGTGTTCAAGGGGCTCAGGGACGTCGAGCTGTCAGCTCCGGCTGCAGCACCCCAGCGCAAGCGGCTGATCTCGGAGGCCGACCTGGCGACGATCTGGGTCACCAACCCGACACGCCGGCTGTTCGGCAAATCCGGCCCCACCAAGCTCGACATCGCCGTCTACTACGCCTTTGTCGGCGACTTCATGCTGCCGCACATCTTGGGACGCCCGGTGTCGCTGGTGCGCTGCCCGACCGGCCGCCCGCAGGACTGCTTCTTCCAGCGCCACGCCTTCACCGGCATGCCGGCCTCGGTCGGCACTTTCGAGCTGACGAACTCGGAGGGCGAGGACAAGTCCTACCTGTCAGTGGAGGACGCCAAGGGATATCTCGCGCTGGCGCAATTCGGCGTGGTCGAGTTCCACACGTGGGGCGCGACGCGCAGGCGGCTGGAAAAACCAGACCGCGTCACCTTCGACCTCGATCCCGGCGAGGGCATCGCCTGGCGCGAGATCGTCGAGGCAGCGGTGCACATCCGCGGCGAGCTGGAGGCGCTGAAGCTGACACCCTTCGTCAAGACGTCGGGCGGCAAGGGCCTGCATGTGGTGGTGCCGATAAAGTCGAAGCTCGGCTGGAAGGCGGTGCACGAGGCGACCGGCAAGATCGCCGCGAAGCTGGCCGCCGGCCAGCCCGACACATTCACCACCAATATGGGAAAAACCCATCGCAAGCGGCGGATTTTCATCGATTTTCACCGGAACGCGCGCGGCCACACCTCGGCCGCGCCCTATTCGCTGCGCGCACGCACCAACCTGCCGGCCTCGACGCCGGTCCCCTGGTCCGACCTCGAATCCATCGACGCTCCGGAAGATTTGAACTATTCTTCTCTTCCAGGGCTCCTGTCGATGTCAGGAGATCCATGGGCGGATATTGACGAATTCGCTAGGGATTTGCCGATACTGTCCGCCGGCAAGTAAGTCTGTGTGCTGCGTAGGAGACGATCATGGCGCCCCGTGCGAGCTGGAAAGGCTACCTGAAACTCAGTCTCGTTAGCTGTCCGGTCCGGCTTTATCCGGCCACCAGCGCCAGCGAGCGCATCAGCTTCAACCAGCTGCACAAAAAAACCCACAACCGCATCAACATGAAGCCGGTCGACCCCGAACTCGGGCTCGTCGAGCGCTCCGACCTCGTCAAGGGTTACGAGTACGAGGACAAGCAGTACATCATCATCGAGGACAGCGACCTCGAAGCCGTGCGCATCGAATCCAACCACACGATGAATATCGAGGCCTTCGTCGACGAGGGATCGGTCGACGTCATCTACCACGACGCGCCCTACTACCTCGCGCCCGACGGCGCGATGGCGGAGGAGACCTTCATCGTGCTACGCGAGGCCATGCGCAGGACGGGGAAGCTGGCGATCGCGCGCCTCGTGCTGTCGAGCCGCGAGCGCGTCATCACCATCGGGGCGCGCGAGAACGGCATGTTCGTCTGCACGCTGCGCAACCCCAACGAGGTGCGCGGCACCGCGGAATATTTCGGCTCCATCCCGGCCGGCGAGCCCGATCAGGAGATGCTGACGCTGGCCGAAGCGCTGATCAAACAGAAGGAAACCACCTTCGATCCGAAAAACTACGAGGATCGCTACGAAGTGGCGCTAATGTCGATGATCCGCGAGAAGCTGAAGGGTCACAAGCCGATCATCGCCGCTGCACCCGAGCGCGGCAACGTCATCAACCTGATGGATGCGCTTAAGGCGAGCCTTGGGCAGTCGAAGCCGCCGGCAAAGAGCAAGAGCAAGGCGGTGGCCGAGGCGCCGCCGGCGAAGGTCGCGGCAAGCGGCGGCGCCCGCAAGGCCGCCGGCAAGGGCAAGAAGTGACCGATCACTCCGGCAAGGTCTTCGGAACCTACGGAGCGTTTTCCGCACTGCCGCATCGCCTGCTCGCGAAAGAAGCCGCGCGGCAGGGCATCCTTCTCAGCCGCGGCGCCTCGCGCCGCACCTCGCGGCTGGTCTTCGGCCGCAAGCTCCTCGACAGCGCCGCCGAAGCCGACATCGAGGAGCGCTTCGATGCGGAGGTGAAGGTCGGACGCCAACCGCTCAGCGAGAATGGCTTCTTGCGGCTGCTCGGCCTCGCCAGACCGGCGCAGCCGGCGGAGCTGAGCCGCCAGTCGCTGCTCGACCAGTCGCACCTCGAACCAAGCCTGCTCGACCTGCTTACCCTCTTCGACGCATTCGAGCACGACGCGGAACCATATTCCTTCCGCGACCTGATCCTGGCCCGGAAATATGCAGGTCTGGTCGCGAGCGGCGCGAACTGGAGCGCGATCGCCCGCTCCATCCACCGCTCCGGCCCGGTGGAGTCGCTGACGGCGCTGTCGCTTCACGCGGCGGACGCCGAGACGATCTACGCGCTCTCCGCCGCGGGCGTCAGCGAACTCAGCGGCCAGATGGTTTTCGACCTGGACACGGCCGATGACGCCCGGCTGGAAGAGCTTTTCGGCGCCGCGGAGGAAGCCGAGACCGGAGATCGGCACGACGAGGCGGCGGCTCTCTACCAGCGCTGCCTTGCCATCGACCCGTCCGACGCAGTCGCCGCCTTCAACCGGGCGAACTGCCTGCGCGCCGCCGGCCGGCATGCGGACGCCGCACACGAATATGCCCGGGCGATCAAGCTCGACGGCTCCTTCGTCGAGGCGTGGTTCAACCTCGCCGGCATGATGGCGGAGGACGGACGGGCCGCATCGGCGCGCCGCCACCTGCGCAAGGCCATCGCGCTCGACGCCGACTATGCCGACGCCATCTACAACCTGGCTAGGCTGGAATTCGAGGCAGGCGCTCACGGCGAAGCCCGCCGGCTCTGGGCGCGCTATCTCGAGCTGGACGACAAGTCGAACTGGGCGAAGATCGCGCTGCGCGGCATCCAGTTCATCGACCTCCAGGCCATCCAGAAATCGGCAGGTTAGAGCGGTTCAAAGTTTGATGGATTTCCTCTTCGACGGGCCGGAGCAGGCCGCCACCACCATCCTACTCGCGCACGGCGCCGGCGCGCCGATGGATTCGGCCGCGATGAACGCCATGGCGGCAGCCCTTGGCGGAGCCGGCTTGCGCGTCGCACGTTTCGAGTTCGGCTACATGGCAAGCCGCCGCACCGATGCCGGCCGCAAGCCGCCGCCGCGCGCCGAAACGCTGCTCGGCGAATACAGGAATGCAGTCGACGAGCTCGGCGCGTCGGGACCGCTGGTCATCGGCGGCAAGTCGATGGGCGGACGCGTCGCCAGCATGCTCGCCGACGAGCTTCTGGCTGACGGCAAGGTCGCCGGCCTGCTCTGCCTCGGCTATCCTTTCCACCCGCCAGGCAAGCCCGAGCAGTTGCGCACCGCGCATCTTGCCGGGCTGAAGACCCCCGCCCTGATCTGCCAGGGCACGCGCGACATCTTCGGCAGTCGCGAGGAAGTTTCGGGCTACACGCTGTCGAAGAAGATCGAGATTCTGTGGCTCGAGGACGGCGACCACGACCTCAAGCCGCGTAAGGCCATTTCCGGCTTCACCGCAGCCGATCACCTGAAGACGGTCGCGGAAAAGGTGCGAGACTGGAGCGCTGGGCTGGAGCGCTGATCCTCTACCGGGTCCTCTTCTGAGCGATACGGTGCGCACCGCGGCAACCTCTCGGCAGCAGGGCGTAGATCGAAAGCGTCGCCGTGCTGGCAGGGCCGAACAGTGGTATCCTGCGCGGCCCTTCAAGTTGCACTGTCAACATGGGAGTTCGCCATGAACGCCGTTGCCAATGCCGCCGTGGTCGTCTCGCCGGACGCCCGGCTCGACGACATTTTCTCCAGCCAGCGCGCCGCCTTCCTGCGCGACGGCCCGCCGACGCTCGCCCAGCGCCGCGCCGACCTGAAGAAGCTGAAGGCTGCCCTGCTCGCGCATCGCACCGAGATCGAAGCCGCGCTCGACACCGATTTCGGCAACCGCTCGCGCTACGAGACGGCGATGGTCGAGGTCCTGACCCCTGTGCGGGGCATCGACTATCTCCACCGCAATCTGCGCCGCTTCATGCGGCCGCAGCGCCGCCATGTCGCGCTGACCTTCCGCTTCGCCAGCGCGCGGGTCCAGTACCAGCCGCTCGGCGTGGTCGGCATCGTCGCGCCGTGGAACTATCCGGTGGCGCTGGCGCTGATGCCGCTCGCGACAGCGATCGCAGCCGGCAACCGGGCGATGCTCAAGCCGTCCGAATTCACGCCGCAGACCAGCAGCCTGCTTGACAGGATGCTCGGCGACATCTTCCCCGAGGAGCAGGTCGCGGTCGTCACCGGCGATGCCGCCGTCGGGGCCGCCTTCTCGGCCCTGCCCTTCGACCATCTGCTGTTCACCGGCAGCACGCTGGTCGGCCGCGCCGTGATGAAGGCGGCGGCGGAAAACCTCGTGCCCGTCACGCTGGAACTCGGCGGCAAGTCTCCGGTCATCGTCGCGCCCGGCCATGTCAATGACCGCACCGTCTCCAGCATCGCCTTCGGCAAGCTCGCCAATGCCGGCCAGACCTGCATCGCGCCCGACTACGTGATGGTGCAGGAGGAAGAGGCCGGGGCCTTCGCCGAAGCCTACGGCCGCGCCGTCTCGGCGCTCTATCCGCAAGGCCCTGAAAGCCCCGACTACACCTCGATCATCAACGAAAAGCACTTCGGCCGCCTGAACGGACTAATCGAGGATGCGCGCGCAAAGGGCGCGCGCGTGTCCATGGTCGGACAGCGGCCCGAGGCTGCGCGAAACCGGCGGCGAACGCTGGCGCCGACGCTGGTGCTCGATCCGACCGACGACATGGCGCTCATGAAGGAGGAGATATTCGGGCCGGTGCTACCGCTCCTTACATATCGCGCGATCGACGAGGCCATCGCCTATGTCAACGCGCGGCCGCGGCCACTGGCGCTCTATTTTTTCGGCAACGACGACGCCAATCGCCAAAATGTCCTCTCCCGCACCACCTCCGGCAATGTCGGCATCAACAACACGATGCTGCATTATGCGCAGGAGGACCTGCCCTTCGGCGGCGTCGGCGCGAGCGGCATGGGCGCCTATCACGGCCGCGAAGGCTTCGTGCGCATGAGCCATGCCAAGGGCGTCTTCGTGCAAGGCCGCTGGAACGCCGCCAACCTGCTGCGCGCGCCCTTCGGCCGTGTCGCCGACATGGCGCTGGCCCTCCTGCTGCGCTAGCGACGGGCACCGCTGCGGCGAACGGCATCGGCCTGCCGACGATCGATTTAGGGGATTTTTGAGAAGAATGGTCGGAGTGGCGGGATTCGAACCCACGACCCCTTGACCCCCAGTCAAGTGCGCTACCGGGCTGCGCTACACTCCGGACCGGGGAGAGCCTTAGAAGAGCGGGCGTTGGAGTGCAAGTGCGAAAATTGCCTGTCCTCGACGCAAAGTCGCAAACCGGCGGACTGCCCGGTGGGTAGGGATCGTGCCATGGGCATTATTTCGGCATGAGATCCGTCGCGATCCGCATTCGATGCAAATTTCGCCGCCGACCCGCCGCCACTGGACCAATGCTTATTGACAGCGCAAATGGACTGTCCTTCTGTTGAGAACGGCAGTGTCTGCGATCGACAGCGATCCTCAAACTGCCGGACCGACATCCGCGCCTGCTGCCGAAATGCGTGAACCGCGCCGTTCTCTGAACGATGCCAAAACAACACAACGAGGGAACTGCACTTCCGACAGCCGGCCGACAACCTTGAAACTTTAACCTTGAGTGAATGGGAGTCTAAGTCGTGAGCAGGTTTATAGGTTCATTGAATCGCCGCACCTTCCTGACGGGAAGCGCAGCAGGATTAGGCGCCCTGGCGGCGCCGGCAATCATCTCGCCAAAGGCGCTGGCTTCGTCGGGCGAAGTGAATTTCCTCGGCTGGGCCGGCTACCCTAAACTAGCCGAAGTCGTCTTCCCCGCCTTCGAGAAATCGACAGGCATCAAAGTCAACTTCACCGAAGTGCCCGACCAGGACGCCATGTTCGCGCAGGCCAAGGTGGCTGCCGAAGCGGGCGGCGTCGACGTCTCCGAGCCGACCATCGACCGCTGGGGCGGCTGGAACGTCAACGGCCTGCTGGGGCCGATGGACGAGGGCAAGCTCGCCATGTCGAACTATCTGCCCGGCCTTGCCGACGGCGCCGCCGGCGAGATGTCGCGCGCGGAGGGCAAGCTCTACTACGTGCCTTCGAACTGGGGCACGGAGGCGCTGGTCGCCAAGGAGAGCGACGCAAAGCTGTCGTCGCCGCCCTCGCTCGGTGACCTGTTCAACCAGGACAACCAGGTGGTCGTGCGCCCGCACTCGACCTTGGCCGCCATGGGCCGCTGGCTTGACGCGCAGGGCAAGCTGCCGCGTCCGTGGATCGACGGCTACAAGGACATGGCCGCCATGACCCAGCTCTGGGACATCGCGCTCGCCGAGGCGATCAAGGCCAAGGGCAATGTCGTGCAGTGGTGGTCGGGCGAGAACGAGGCCAACGCTGGCTTCACCGCCAACGGCGCCACGCTTGGCCTGAACTGGGATTCGACCGGCTACAACCTGCGCAAGGACGGCTACAAGTACATCTCTCCGGCCGAGGGCGCTTTCGCATGGCATCAAGGCTTCATATTGATGAAGAACGCTGCCAACGTCGACCAGGCGCACGAATTCATGAAGTTCGTATCGACGCCGGAAGGCGCCTCCGGATGGGCCACCGCCTTCTCGTCGAACCCGGTGGCCAAGGGCGCCGCCGACCTCATGGATCCCGAAGTGAAGGTTTACTACGAGGGCACCTTCAACGAAGAGGCGCTGAAGAACCTCTGGTGGTGGCCGGAGCAGACCGCGGAGTTCGTTTCCAAGCGCAGCGAGTACGCCGACAAATACAGGGCTGCCTGAGCGCTTGATGATCAAAGCCGCCGGGTTCAGAGAGGATTCGGCGGTTTATGTTGCACCGCGAAAAGTTTCTGCGGTAGCGTCACTCTCAACAACGAGAACGGCGAGCCGGGAGCACGCCGCAACGAGGGGCGTATACGTATGAGCGCGGCTGTCGAGCTCGACGACGTCAGTTGTGATTTCGGCCGCTTCCGTGCCGTCGATCACGTCAACGTTGCCGTCAAGCCGGGAGAGTTCTTCTCCTTCCTCGGGCCCTCGGGTTGCGGGAAGACGACCATCCTTCGCATGATCTCGGGCTTCACCAATCCGTCCGAGGGCATCATCCGGATCGGCGGCAAGGACGTCCGCGGCCGGCGGCCGAACCAGCGGCCGACGGCGCTCATCTTCCAGAACCTTGCGCTTTTCCCGCTGATGCCGGTCTGGGAGAACATCGCCTTCGGGCTGGAGGTGCGCGGCGAGGACAAGGCCAGGCGGCGCGCAAAGGCCGAGGAACTGTTGCGCCTCGTCGACCTGCCGGGCGCCGAAGACAAGATGATCGGCCAGCTCTCCGGCGGCCAGCGGCAGCGCGTGGCGATCGCCCGCGCGCTTGCCGTCGAACCGCAGGTGATGCTGCTCGACGAACCGCTCTCGGCGCTCGACCTGAAGCTGCGCCAGCACATGCGCGCCGAGCTGCGCGCCATCCAGAAGCGCACCGGCGTCACGTTCATCTACATCACGCACGACCAAGGCGAGGCGCTGGCCATGTCGGACCGCGTCGGCGTCATGAGCCAGGGGCGCCTGCAGCAAGTGGCCGACCCCAGGGAAATCTACAACAGTCCGGTCAACGGCTTCGTCGCAAGCTTCGTCGGCGAAATGAACATCCTGAAGGGCGAGGTCGAGCAGGTTGCCGACGGCTTCGCTAGCTTCGCCACGCCCCACGGCACCTTCCGCGCGCGCCTCGCAGGCGACGCCAGAGGAGCACCGGTCAAGCTCTACATCCGGCCCGAGCACATGGTCCTCGGGGCCGACGACGGCGGCGAGAACGCGGTTCCGGTGACGATCGGCGACATCGCCTTCGAAGGCAATTTCATCACCGTCTCGGCAACCACCGACACCGGCGCCCAGCTGACCGCCGAACTGCGCAACGACGGTGTAGCCAGGCTGCCGGAAGGCGGTGCTCGCATGGCCATGCGGTTCGATTCCCAACGCGCGATGATCCTGCCCGACGAAACGGCAAGGGGCTAGCGATGGAGAACCTGTTCCGCCGCTACGGCGCCACGCTGACCGGTGCATTCGTCGTGCTCACCGCCTTCTGGCTGCTCGCGCTGGTCATCCTGCCGAACATCACGCTGTTCGAGGCGTCGTTCCGCCCCTATCTGCCGGTCGTCGACATCGGCGGGCCGAGGGACGTCTACTCCCTCAACAACTACCGGCTGTTCACCGCCAACCCGGTGGATGTCTCGTTTCTCGGCTTCGGCTTCAGCATGCCGATCCATATGATCACCTTCTTCAACACGGTGATCTTCTCGGCGATTGTCACGCTGATAACCTTCCTGATGACCTATCCGCTGGCCTACTATCTCGCCAAGACGGTGCTGCCGCAGACATTGCCGACGCTGATCCTGCTGCTCTTCATCCCGCTCTGGGTGTCGGAGGCGCTGCGCGCCTTCGCGTGGTACATCATCCTGGCCTTCGACGGCCCGTTGAACGCCGTCCTCGCCGGCTCAGGCCTTGTCGAAAAGAAGGTGCGCTGGCTGAACGGCGTGGTGACGGCCTACGACGCGATCGTGATCGGCCTCGTCTATACCTACGTGCTGTTCATGCTCTTCCCGATCTACGGCTCGATCCAGTCGCTGGACCGCAACCAGATCGAGGCGTCTGAAGATCTCGGCGCCAGATGGTGGCAGACGCATTGGCGCGTCGTGCTCCCCCACGCCAAGCCAGGGATCGCCTCGGGCTGCGTCATGGTGTTCATGCTGTCGGCGGGCTCGCTGCTGGTGCCCTCGGTGCTGCCGTCGACCAGGTCCAACTGGTTCACACAGACCATCCAGAGCTACATGCTCGAGAGCCAGAACTGGAATGCGGGCGCTGCCTATTCCTTCCTCTACATCCTGCTCTGCACGGTCGTCGTGACGCTCACCATGTGGGCGTTCAAGGTCAAGCTCAGCGAGATCGCGAAGTAGGAGGCGAGATGAAACCGAAACGCAACCTGCTCGGCCATCTCTACTTCACGGCCTTCCTCCTCTACCTCTTCGTTCCGCTGGTCATCATGGGCGGCGCCGCTTTCAACGACAACCGGCTGCCGTCCGTCTATCCGTGGAAGGGCTGGACGGACCGCTGGTTCATCGATCTGTTCAACGACCGGATCATGTGGAACTCGTTGATCAACACGATCTGGGTGGCGGCCGCGGTGGTCGCCATCGCACTGCCGCTCGGCACGGCCGGTGCGATCCTGATCAACTCGATCTCGGGCAAGGTGCGCGGCGCGCTTTACGGCATCATGGTGGCGCCGATCCTGATGCCCGGCGCGGTGATCGGCATCTCGACGCTCCTGTTCTGGAACCAGGTCGACGTGCCGCCCGGCCTGCACCTTTCCGTGCTCGGCCAGGTTTCCTTCATCGCCGCCTTCGTCATGCTGCTGGTTCTGGCGCGGCTGCAGAGCTTCGACAGCGCCCTGGAGGAAGCCGCGCTCGACCTTGGCGCCAGCCATGCCCAGGTGCTGCGCCGCATCCTCCTGCCCCACCTTTACCCGGCACTCGCCGCCGGTGCCGCGATCGCCTTCTTCCAGTCGATCGAGAATTTCAACGTGACGCTGTTCACGCGCGGCACGCAGAACACGCTCACTGTCTACGTCTTCTCGAAAGTCCGCAGCGGCATCACGCCGACCATCAACGCGCTGGCGCTGATCCTGATCACGGCCACGGTTGCCGGCGCCGTGTGGTATGAGCTTTCCCGCCGCCGCGCCGAAAAGATGAAATTGCGGGCACTCCTATCCGAGCCGTCAGCGGCGGGCGCTCGCCTCGCCGACGCAATTTCGGGAGAAGGCCTTGGCCGGGCAACTGCGCATAGCCACGGCAGATGACAGGCCGGCAGTCGAAGCGATCGTCGAGGCCGCTTACAAGCACTACGTCGCGCGGATCGGCCGCAAACCCGGGCCGATGCTCGACGACTACGGCGCGCTGATCGAGGCCGGCCGCGTGCATGTCATGGAGAACGACGGGACGCCGAAAGGCGTGCTCGTCCTCATCCCCGAAGCTGACGCCATGCTTCTCGACAACATAGCGGTCGACCCTTCCGCGCAAGGCGCCGGGCTTGGCCGGGAGATGATGATCTTCGCAGAGGACGCAGCGCGCAACGTCGGCTACAAGGCGATCCGCCTCTACACGAACGCGATGATGACGGAGAACATCGCGCTCTACACCCGCGCCGGCTATGTCGAGACGCATCGCGGCGTCGAGAAGGGTTTGCATCGGGTCTATATGACCAAGCAGCTCTGATGGCGACTGGGCACTCGACTACCATCGGTTCACCGCGAGGCTGAAGCCGACGGCGCAGGCCAGCAGCACGACCCCGCAGCCGGCGGTCAAAGCGAGCACCGGCGTGAAGCCGGCGCCCTGCGCGTGCAGATATCCCATCAGCGGGATCGCCAGCGCGCTCGCCGCGAACCCGAGGGCGTAGCTGGCGCCATAGGCGACGCCGCGGCGCTTGCCCGGAACGAAGCGCGCCACGATGGCGTCGTCGACGACGACCTGCCCGTATATCGCCGCCATTGTGATCGCGAGGCCCACGAGCACCAGCGGTCCGGCGAAGACCCAAGCCATCAGCAGGCCGCAGAGCTGCAATGCCGAGAGCACGACGAACAGGACGGTGAGCGTGTAGCGGTCGATCAGCCGACCCGCGGCGAGTTGCATGATCGCGCCGCAGACGAAGATCAGCGTGGTCAACCCGCCAGCGGCCCAAAGCGGCTGCTCGGGGCCGAGAAGCTCCTCGACCATCTTCGGCAAGGCGACGGTCACGATGTTGTGGGTGATGCCGCCGGCGAGGATCGCGGCGATCACGGAAGCCAGCGCATGGCAGGGCCGCGCCACCGGCACCGTTTCGGCTGCCCGCGGCGGCGGATTGGCCTTGTCCGCCACTCCGCCCGGCCCGTTGGCGACGAGATAGACGATGCCGCATCCGATAGCCACGGCGCCCGGGATGATGAACGCGAAGCGCCACCCGAACGCCTGCGTCAGCGCGGCGGTGATCAGCGCCGCGAGGGCCGAGCCCAGATTGCCCCAGACGCCGTTGACGGCGAGGTCGCGGCCGAGCCGATGCGAGACAGAGGCGACGAGCGTCAGGCCCACCGGATGATACATCGCCGCCGCTGCCCCCAGCGCAAGCAGCGTCACTGCGAGCGAAGGATAGGTATCGGCGAAGGCGACGGAGACCGTTGCAAGCCCGATCAGCAGAAAATACAGCGCGAGCAGCCTCTGCGCGCCGACCAGGTTCACCAGCAGGCCGACCGGAAGCGACAGCAGCCCGAACGCCAGCATGGTGAGGGTCGCGAGCGGGATCATCTCGCCATAAGTCCACCCGAACTCGCCGCTCATCCCGATCACTGCGGTCGGGAATATCAGGACCATGTAGTGGACCAGGAAATGCGCGGCGTTGACGAACCACAGCATTGAGCGGCAACCAGCTTGGCGGCCATTGCCGCGTCCCATCGCGATAGCTCTACTATCGGCCAACGTTGGGCTCAATGGATCGATGGCAGGAGAGTGCGGCCTCGCCGCCGAGCGGTGGCAGGGCGTGCACGGGAGGCAGCGAAGTGCCGTGCCATCTTCCGCGATGACGGAATAGCCGGGGCTGCCGGAGAATGATGCTATCCACCCAGCGGGTCCACCCACCCGCTTTGGCCGGCGCCTGATCCCCAAGCCCCCCACGCCCCGGGCGCCGGCCGCTACTCCAATCGGGTGGCGGGACGCGCCGGTGTCTCCGGGTCGCGCAAGCGGTTTTTTGTTCCGCGATAACGGAATATGCGAATCGCGCCCTTTCGTGCTTTTGTCATCTTGCGGCGGACCTACCGGGCCCGTCCGGCCGGCGCTCCTCAGGCAACACTCCCATTGAGCGCCGGCCGCTTCTTCGGATTGTCGGCACTCCTCCTCCTCCCGGATGCCGGCAATCCGAGTTAGCCGCGACGATCTCATCCGCCGGCTGCAGTGCTGAAAGAAATTCCTTGCGCTGTCTTTGTGCAAAAAAGCATACCTCGCGTTAGGCTGCATTCCATCGGAAACTCGCCGCCCGTCTCAGGCGCGACGCCCAGATCGCCGCCGCTTCCTCGGAGTGTTCCATGTCCCAGGTCCCGTTCCTGTTTCCGCTCAGCCGCCGCGCCTTGCTGCAGTGCACGGCGATGCTTGCCGCCGCCACCGCCCTGCCCTGGAAAGCCTTTGCCCAGTCCGGCGGCCGGCTGATCGTCGCGGCCGATTCCGAGCCGAAGAACCTCAACCCGGCGATCGTCGCTTCGAACGGCGTCTTCTTCGTCGCCAGCAAGGTCGTCGAGCCTCTGGCTGAGGCCTCTTTTGAAGGCCAGGACGGTCTGGCGCCGCGGCTGGCGACGAGCTGGGAAGGGTCCGCAGACGGGCTGTCCGTCACCTTCAAGCTGCGCGAGGGGGTGACCTGGCACGACGGCAAGCCCTTCACCTCGGCGGATGTCGCCTTCTCCGCACTCAACGTGTGGAAGCCGCTGCAGAATCTCGGCCGGCTGGTCTTTGCCAATCTCGAAGCCGTCGAGACGCCGGACGAACACACGGCCGTCTTCAAATTCTCCAAGCCCACCCCGTTCCAGCTCGTCCGCAACGCGCTGCCCGCCGTCACCGCCGTGGTGGCCAAGCACATCTATGAAGGCAGCGCCGACATTGCCGCCGACCCGGCCAATGCAAAACTCACCGGCACCGGCCCGTTCAAATTCGAAGAGCACAAGCCCGGCGAATACTACCGGCTGGCGAGGAACGACGCCTATTGGGGCGAGGGCCAGCCCAAGCTCGACGAGATCGTCTACCGGGTGCTGCCGGACCGCGCCGCGGCCGCCGGCGCGCTTGAAGCCGACGAGATCCAGCTCGCCGCCTTCAGCCAGGTGCCGCTGGCCGACCTCGACCGCATCTCCAAGGTGGACGGCATCAAGGTCTATTCGACGGGTTACGAAGGGCTGACCTACCAGCTCGTCGTCGAGATCAACCACCGCCGCAAGGAACTCTCCGACCCCAAGGTCCGCCAGGCTATCGCGCATGCGATCGACAAGTATTATGTCGTCAAGACGATCTTCCTCGGCTACGCCAAGCCCGCGACCGGCATCATCCCGCAGAACGCGCCGGAGTTCTACGACCCCAGCGTGCCGACCTATGCCTTCGAGGTCGCCAAGGCGAACGCCCTGCTCGACGAGGCGGGCTATCCCCGCGGCGCCGACGGCAACCGCTTCTCGCTGAAACTGCTGCCTGCCCCCTATTTCGCCGAGACGAAGCAGTTCGGCGACTACCTGCGCCAGGCGCTGGCGGCGATCGGCATCGACGCCAAGATCGTCAACAACGATTCGGCCGCGCACCAGAAGGCCGTCTACACCGATCACGATTTCGACCTCGCCATCGCGCCGCCGGTGTTCCGCGGCGATCCGGCTATCTCCACGACCATCCTGGTCAGGAGCGGGACACCGGCCGGCGTGCCCTTCTCCAACCAGGGCGGCTACAAGAACGAGGCCCTAGACGCACTGATCGACAAGGCCAACGAGACGGTGGATGTCGCGGCCCGCACCGAGCTTTTCAAGCAATTCCAGAAGCTCGTCGCAGAGGATCTGCCGCTCATCAACGTCGTCGAATGGGGCTTCATCACGGTCGCGCGCGACAGCGTGAAGAACGTCTCCAACAACCCGCGCTGGGCGGTTTCCAACTGGGCGGATACCGAACTGGAATCGTGATAGACAGCGGGAAGCATTTCCCGAGGTCGCATCATCAGTGAGACGTGCCTTCCTCCTCGCCAGGCGCAGGCTGGTCAGCAGCATCCCGGTGCTGCTGATCGTCATTGCGGGCACCTTCCTCCTGCTTGAAGCCGCGCCGGGCGACGCGGTCGATGCCTATCTCCTCTCCATCGGCGGCGGCGACCCTGCGCTTGTGCAGTCGCTGCGCGAGAGCTACGGCCTCGACCAGTCCGTCTTCGCTCGGCTCTGGCTCTATGTCTCCGCGCTCGTCCGCCTCGACCTCGGCTGGTCGGTTTTGTTCGGCCGGCCGGTTCTCGACGTCATCCTCGAACGCCTGCCCAACACGCTCTGGCTGATGGGAAGCGCTGTCGCATTGTCCTTCGGGTTGGGCTCCCTGCTCGGCATCGTCGCCGGCGCGCGGCCGGGCAGCGCCACCGACCGGGCCCTCTCCATCGGCTCGCTGGCGCTATACGCCGTGCCAAGCTTCTGGCTCGGCCTCGTCTTCAGCGTCGTCTTCGCCGTGCAGCTTCGCTGGTTCCCGACGTCGGGCATCGAGACCATCGCATCGGGCAAGCAGGGTCTCGCCCGCGCGCTCGACATCGCCTGGCATCTGGTTCTGCCGGTCGCCGCCCTCGGCTTCATCTACCTCGCGCTCTTCCTGCGCATGATGCGCGCCGGCATGGCCGAGGCGTGGCGGCAGGATTTCGCGCTCGCCGCCCGCGCCAAGGGGCTGGCGCGCCGCCGCATCGTGGTGC
>Ga0233385_1000658_pt1 | contig 16309 bp, 17 predicted proteins | sample ElkDunMinimDraft_16_FD_191543 | JGI IMG/M metagenome (GOLD analysis project Ga0233385, IMG submission 191543) | Fecal eukaryotic communites from dung pellets of Tule Elk in California, USA - Elk Dung G36 | ecosystem: Host-associated > Mammals > Digestive system > Large intestine > Fecal | place...
GCCTGCCCGGCCGCGAGGGCGGCTTCCACATCTGCACGGCGTGGCTGATCGAGGCGTACCTGCGCACCGGCCGGCGCGCCGACGCCGAGGAGCTGTTCCGGCAGATGATCGACACCGCCGGCCCGACGGGGCTGCTGCCGGAGCAGTACGACCCGATGGCCGAACGGGGCCTGGGCAACCACCCGCAGGCCTACAGCCACCTGGGTCTGATCCGCTGCGCCCTGATGCTCGACGGCATGATCACCCCCAGCGACGGCGGGGTGCTCACCCCGTCCGCCTGACATCGGGCCCCGGCGCCCGTATCCGCCGCGCTATCAAGGGCGCGGCGGATACGGGCGTCGTGCGCATCCAGGCGCAGGGACGCCGGTGCTCCCGCCCCGGCGGAGATCCGGTGCTCAGGCCGCGTCGAGGGCGGTGACCACGTCGCCGATCACCACGATCGCGGGAGGCCGGATCCCGGCCTCGGCCACGGCGTCGGCGACGGTGCCGAGCGTGGCGCGCAGCGTCCGCTGGTCGCCGGTGGTCCCCTCCTGCACGACCGCCACCGCCACGTCGGCGTCCCGGCCGCCGGCCAGCAGGGCGGCGGTGATGGCGGGCAGGTTCTTCAGCCCCATCAGCAGCACCAGGGTCCCGCGCAGCGCCGCCAGCGCCGGCCAGTTCACCAGCGAGTCGGGGTGGCCGGGCGGCAGGTGCCCGGAGACCACCGTGAACTCGTGCGCCACCTGGCGGTGGGTCACCGGCACCCCGGCGGCGGCGGGCACCGAGACGGCGCTGGTGACGCCGGGCACCACGCTCACCGGCACCCCGGCCGCGGCGCAGGCGAGCAGCTCCTCGCCGCCGCGGCCGAAGACGTACGGGTCGCCGCCCTTGAGCCGCACCACGGTCGCGCCGGCCAGGGCCCGCTCGACGAGGATGCGGTTGATCTCCTCCTGGGTCCGGGACGGGCCGTACGGGATCTTGGAGGCGTCGACGAGTTCGACGTCGGCGCGCAACTCGTCCAGGAGCAGGCCCGGTACGAGCCGGTCGGCGACCACCACGTCCGCCTCGGCGAGCAGCCGCCGCCCCTTGACGGTGATTAGCTCGGGGTCGCCGGGGCCGGAGCCGACCAGCGCCACGCTGCCACCCTCGGCCCGCTCCCCCGCCGCGGGCACCGGCGCGCCGGCGGGCTGCCGACGGCTGCCGGCGTCGGCGAGCAGCGCGCGGACGGCGTCGCGGACGGCCATCGCCCGACGCGGGTCACCTCCACCGAGCACGGCCACGGTGACCGGTCCGCTGCGGGTGACCGCGGGGGTCCAGGCCGAGGCGGCCTGCCGGTCGTCGGCGCGTACGCAGAAGATGCGGCGCTCCTCGGCGGCGGCGCTGATCTGCGCGGCGGCGGCCGGGTCGTCGATGGCGACCTGCACCAGCCAGGTGTCGTCGAGGTCGTCCGGGCGGAAGGCGCGCGGCGACCAGCTGAGCCGGCCGGCGGCGATGTGGCCGTGCAGGGCCGGGGTGACCTCGGGCGCGACCAGCGCCACGGCGGCCCCGGCGTCGAGCAGCGCCGGCACCCGGCGGGTGGCGACGGTGCCGCCACCGACGACGAGGACCCGCCGGCCGGCCAGCCGCAGTCCGAGCGGGTAGGGCTGAGGGTCGTGCGGGGTCTGCGGGTACGCCATGCCCGCGATCCTGCCGGTCGGCGCGGACGTCGGACAACGCGGCGCGTACGTGGGCCGCGTCACCACCCCGAACCTGATGAATACATGTCATGATTTTCCGCGATTTCGCCTAGCTTCGAAGGGGTGAGACAACGCCCCCTGGACACCGGAGCCAACTGGTTCGTCGCGGTCTTCCGCGCCGGCATCATCGTCGGTGTCGTCATCGCGGCCCTACTCCTGCCGCTCGCCGCCGTGGCCGGGCTCGGCATCAAGAGCGGCACCGGCAAGTTCGAGAACCGCAGCGAAGAACTGCGCAACGTCGTGCCGGCCCAGACCTCGTACGTCTACGCCAACGACGGCAAGACGCTGCTGACCATGTTCTACGAGGAGCACCGCCGCTACACCAAACTCGACGACATGTCCCCGCACCTGCAGCAGGCGATCGTGGCCGCCGAGGACACCCGCTTCTTCCAGCACCCCGGGGTGGACGCCAAGGGCATCGCGCGGGCCTTCGTCGCCAACTCCCAGTCCGGCGGTGTCTCCCAGGGCGCCTCCACGCTGACCATGCAGTACACCCGGCTGGCGCTGCGCGACAGCGCCAAGACCCCGCTGGAGGCACAGCAGGCGACCGAGCAGACAACCGCGCGCAAGGTCCGCGAAATGCAGACCGCGCTCAACCTGGAAAAGGTGATGAGCAAGCCGGAGATCCTGGAGAAGTACCTCAACGCGGCGTACTTCGGCCACCGGGCGTACGGCGTCTACGCCGCCGCGGAGATCTTCTTCTCGAAGGCGCCGAAGGACCTGACCGTCGTCGAGGCCGCCACTCTCGCCGGGCTGGTGAAGTCCCCCTCCGAGTACGATCCGGCGAGCTCCGACCAGAAGGAGGCCCGGGACCGGCGCAACTGGGTGCTGGGGCGGATGTCGGAGATGGGCTACCTCGCCCCGGGGGAGACCGCCCAGGCCCAGAGCGAGCCGATCCGGCTCAAGCTCACCAACCCCCCGAACGAGTGCGTCTCGGTGCCGAAGTCCAAGAACAACTGGGGCTTCTTCTGCGACTACCTCAAGAACTGGTGGATGAGCCAGCCGGCGTTCGGGGACAACTCCCTGCAACGGGAGGACAACCTGCGGCGTGGCGGATACCGGATCGTGACCAGCCTCGACCCGAAGATGCAGGAGGTCGCGGAGAACCGGGTCCGCGCCAAGGAGGGCGACCGCAGCCCATTCGCCCACGGTCTGGTGCTGGTGGAACCGGGCACCGGCCGGGTGAAGGCGATGGCGGTCAACCGGGTCTACTCGCTGGACCTGGCCGGCAATGCCCCGAACTCCAACCCGGCGCTGCGCCGCCAGGACATGAAGGGCAACTATCCGAACACGGTGACTCCGCTGCTCGGCGGCGGTGACCTGCCCGGCTATCAGGCAGGGTCGACCTTCAAGATGTTCACCATGCTCGCCGCCCTCCAGGCCGGCATGCCGCTGGACACCGCGATCGACTCACCGCATCGCTACCAGTCCCGGGTCTATTCGGGCTGGGCACCGTCGAACGCCAGCGGTGCGATGACCGGCCGGCAGACCATGTGGTCCGGTTTCGGCAAGTCCGTCAACACCTACTTCGTGCAACTGGAGGAGCGGGTCGGCGCGGAGAAGGTGGTCCGCCTCGCCGAGCAACTGGGGCTGCGCTGGCGCACCGACGTCGACCGGGACCAGGCCTCCCCGGAGAAGGCCAACAAGTGGGGGGCGTTCACCCTGGGCGTGTCCGACGCCACGCCGCTGGAGATGGCGAACGCGTACGCGGCGATCGCCGCCGACGGCCGCTACTGCGACGCCACCCCGGTGGTCTCGGTGACCCGCCCGGACGAACAACCGGCGACCTTCACCACCACCAGTGGGATCAGCCATGAGGTGGCCAAGCCGAGCTGCCGCCAGGTCCTGAACCAGGAGGCGGCACGGGCCGCCACCGACGCGGCGCGCTGCCCGGTCGGGGACAAACCGGCGAAGGGCTCCTGCGGTGGCTGGTCGACCGCCGACAGCGTCCGCGGCACCACCGGACGGCCGGTGGCCGGCAAGACCGGTACGACCGACAGCACCCGTTCGGCCTGGTTCGTCGGCTACACACCGGAGCTGGCTGCGGCGAGTTTCATCTCCGACCCGGACAACCCGTTCAACGCCGTCGGTGACGCCCAGTCGCAGAAACCGGTGAACTCGGTCGCCGAGACGCTGCGCGACGCGCTCAAGGATCAACCGGTGAAGAACTTCAAGGCCCCGTCGGGCCGGCTCGCCGGCTGACCACGACGCCGCCCCGGCACCACGGGCGCAGGGCTCGGGCGCGGATCCGTGAGTGCCGGGCGGTAGCCTCGTGGCGTGTACCGGTTCCTGTTCACTGCCCGCTGGCTGGGCTTCCTCGCGCTCGCCGTGACAGCGGCGGTGGTCATGGTCTTCCTCGGCAACTGGCAGCTGAGCCGGTACGAGGAACGGTCGGCGATCAACAACCGCATCGACGCGGCGACGGGCGCCGTACCGGTGCCGCTGGACCGGCAGGTGCCGGCGCCGACCGGAGCGGCCGGCACGGCCGGGGCGGGGCCCGCCGAGGACGCGGTCTGGAGCCGGGTCACGGCCACCGGCCGGTACGACACCGAGAACCTGATCCTGGTCCGCGGCCGTACGGTCAACGGCACGGTCGGTTTCGAACTGGTCGTCCCACTGCTGCTCGACGACGGCACCGCGGTGCTGGTCGACCTGGGCTGGATCCCGCCCGCCTCCGGCGGTGATGCGCTGGCCCAGCCGCAGGTGCCGCCGATCGCCGGCGGTCAGGTGACCGCCAACGGGCGGGTGCACCTGACCGAGAGCCGGTCGGGTGAGGTGAGCCGCCGTAACGGGAAGCTGGAGACCCGCCGGGTGGATGTGGCGCGGCTCGCCGCCGAGCTGCCGTATCCGGTCTACGGGGCCTACATCCTGCTGGACGAGCAGGTCCCGGCCGCCGATCCGGTTTTCCAGGCGGTGCAGATCCGTCACGAGAACAACTGGCAGAACCTCGGCTACGTGGTGCAGTGGTGGCTCTTCGCGGCGATGACGCTCTTCGCCTACGGCTGGGCGGCGCGACGGGAGGCGCACGGCATCACCGGCAAGAAGCCGGAACCGCTGGACCGGGCCGCCGAACCGACCCCCGCCCACCAGCAGAGCTGATCGAGGGCGGGCGCGCCGCCGGCGCCGCGCCCGTAGGGGCACGACGCCGGCACCGGGTTCACGCGGCCGCCGGTTCCTCGATTCGCAGGCCTCGGGCGCGAACGTCGTCCGCGATGCGGGCCAGTGACGCGTCGAGGGCGCAGAGGGCGGTGGAGAGCTCACCGAGCTGATCCTTGAGCGTGGTCTCGGACCACGCGGAGACGTCGACGTCCCCCAGAGCACTGACCACGGCGTTGAGCCGCTCGACTGCCTCGTTCGTACTCATGTTCGAAAGCCTAGCGGAAACGACGGGCGTCTACCCCCACTTTCGCCCCATTTTCTTCTCGGCGTGGCGGGATCAGCCGGCGGTCCGGCCGGCGCGCGCGACCTCGGCCAGCAGCAGGGTCTCGGCGAGGCAGACCCGGGCGAACTCTCCCAGGTGCAGGCTCTCGTTGGGCCCGTGTGCCCGCGAGTCGGGGTCCTCGACGCCGGTGACGAGAATCGCCGCGCCGGGGAACATCTCCTGGAAGGTCGCGATGAACGGGATCGAGCCGCCGATGCCGACCTCGACGGGCGCGGTGCCGTCCCAGGCGGCCTGGAACGCGGCGCGGGCCGCGTCGTATATGGGGCCGGTGGTGTCGATGACGCAGGGCTGCCCGTCGTGTTCGAGCGTGACGGTCACCTGCGCGCCCCAGGGCGCGTGCTTCTCCAGGTGCGCCACGAGCGCCGCGTACGCGGTGGTGGCGTCGTCGCCGGGAGCGAGGCGGAGGCTGAGCTTGGCCTTGGCGGCCGGCACGAGGGCGTTCGGCGCTTCGGCGGTGGTCGGGGCGTCGATGCCGAGCACCGCCAGGGCCGGCTTGGTCCAGATCCGGTCGGTGAGCCGCCCGGTGCCGATGAAGGAGACGCCTTCGGCGAGGCCGGCTTCGGCGCGCAGCCGGTCAGCCGGGTAGTCGACTTCGGCGCCGGTGCGGCCGGCGAGCCCGGCGACGGCGACGTCTCCGGCGTCGTCGTGCAGGGTGGCGAGGAGCTTGGCGAGGGTGGTCAGCGCGTCGGGCACGACTCCGCCGTACATGCCGCTGTGCACCGGGTGTTCGAGGGTGCGGACCGCGACGAAGCAGTTGATGATGCCGCGCAGCGAAGTGGTCAGCGCCGGCACACCGATGTCCCAGTTGACCGAGTCGGCGATGACGATGACGTCGGCGGCGATCTCGTCGCGGTGCTCGGCGAGGAGGCGTTCCAGCGAGTCGGAGCCGTACTCCTCTTCGCCTTCGATGAAGAGCGCCACGCCGACGGGCAGGTCGTCGCCGAAGGCGCGCAGGGCGGCGATGTGGGCCATGACCCCGGCCTTGTCGTCGGCGGCGCCGCGGCCGTAGAGCCGTCCGTCGCGCTCGACGGGCTCGAAGGGCTCGCTCTCCCAGAGGCTGCGGTCGCCGACGGGCTGCACATCGTGGTGGGCGTAGAGGAGGACGGTGGGGGCCCCGTCGGGGGCCGGCTTGCGGCCGATCACCGCGGGCTGCCCGCCGGAGCTCACGATCCTGGTGTCCAGCCCGCAGCCGCGCAGCAGTTCGGCGACGGCCTCGGCGGAGCGTACGACGTGGGAGTGGTCGAATCCGTCGAAGGCGACGCCGGGGATCCGGACGAGTCGTTCCAGGTCGGCGCGGACGCCAGGCATTTCCCGCTCGACGGCGGCACGCAGCTGGGCTTCGGTCATCGTCTTGGTCATGACCGCGATCGTATGCGCTCTAGTTGCCGGCTCCGGGGCGTCGGCCCTTACCGGTGGCCCCCGATACCCAGGTACGCGCCCGCGCGGCCCCTTCTCCAGCCCAGGCGCCAATGTCGGTGGCGCCGTCACCGAGGCGGCGCAGCAGTCCGACGAGCGGGTCGGTGGAGTTGCTGAACGCCTCCCGGTAGGACTGGGCCGCGGCTTTGACCTCTTCGGTGACGGAGGCGTCGGCGTCGGTGTCGCGCCGCGGGTACTCGCCGGCGATGATCGTGGCGTACCCGCCGGAGTCGATCCAGCGGCGCAGGTCTGCGGCGCGGGCCACGGGCACGGGGTGGCTGCTGCCGGCGGTCATCCGCAGCTTGTGCAGGCTGTCGCGCAGGTCGCCGCCGCCGGCGTACTCGGCGGCCTGTTCGAGGAAGGCTGCGGTGTCGATCTGGCTGAGGTCCCCGCCGCCGGCGAGCTTCATCAGCAGCCGCAGCGAGGCTGCTGGGTCCTGCCCGGCGAGCAGGCCGGCCCGGTCGGCCGAGAGCTCGGCCTTGCGCCACCACTCCATCATCGCGGCGATGATGCCGCGCAGGGCGAGGGCGCCGACGGGCAGCCAGCTCAGGTTCGCCGCCCAGCCGCTGACGATGATCAGGATGGTCTTGTAGAGGGCGTGGCCGCTGCCGACGTGGCCGAGTTCATGACCGAGCAGGCAGCGCAGTTCGGCGTCGTCGAGCTGCTGCACGCAGGCGGAGTTGACGACGATGAAGGGCTTGTCGAGCCCGACCGCCTGGGCGTTGAGGTGCGGCGACTGGGCGACGTAGAGCTCGGGCAGGGTCGGCATGTCGAGGGTGGCGGCGGCTTCGGCGTAGATCTTGTGCACTCGCGGGTACTGCCGGTGGTCGACGCGGATGGCGCTGGAGAGCGCGGAGAGGCGGAAGGCGCGTTCGTTCCACATGCCGAAGAAGGAGCGGACGACGTCGTCGAATCCGCGCAGCTCCCGGAGCGCGACCAGGGCCCCGCGGTCGGCCGGGTGTTCCCAGGCCCGGGAGCTGATGCCGGTCAACGTCACCCGGCGCCGAGCCGGGACCTCCGCCGCAGTCATAGGTGTTCCTCCATAGCGCCGCTTGCCTGGCATCGTGCCGCAGTCTGGTGTGTGCCGTCCATCACCTTCCCGGCCTTGATCGACCGCCTGCGGGCTTTCGTCCCCATTTCAGGGCAACCGCAGGAAATGCAGCCGCGGGTCGAAGGCCGGTCCCACCCCGCCCGGGTCCGGTTCGACCGCCGCTCCGTCGACGACGACGTCGGCGGCGGCCCGGGTGCCGTCGGTGCGGTGGTGTTCCTGCTCAATGCGGTGCCAGCGGCGCAGTTCGGGCAGGATCTGCTCGCCGTCGCGGCGCAGTGCGCGGGCCAGCCGCAGCGCGGGCGGGGCGGTGACGAAGACCGCGAGGCTGAGTTCGGGCCGGACGGCGGCGCGGGCGGCGGTGACTCCTTCGAGGATCAGCACCGGGGCGACCGGCACCGGCACGGGTCGCGGGTCGAAGGCTTCCCGGTGCCAGTCGTAGCGCCGGTAGGCGCCGGGTCTGCCGTGGCGCAGCGGGGCGAGGACGTCGTTCTCCAGCCGGGGCCAGAAGGTGAGCTGGTCGGCCCAGCCGTCGAGCAGGTCGTCGGTGTGCACCAGGGGTGGCCGCTGCCCGGTGGCGGCGGCGAGGGCGTCGGCGAGGTGCGCGGCGAAGAGGCTCTTGCCGGCCCCGCTGGGCCCGTCGACGGCGACCAGCCGGGTACGCCCGAGCCGGGCGGGCGCCGTCAGCACCTCCCCCGCGAGCTGCTCGTACGTCTCGACCCGGGTCTGCTCAGCGGAAGCTGCGGGGTGTGGAGGCATCTGCGGCGTCACGAGGCCGGTCCGCCGAAGCGGTGTGGCAGGTGTGCGGCCCTCGCCGCCGCGGCCGGTGCGGTTCTGCGAGCCGCGATGCCGGTGATCAGCACGCCTCGGGCGACGCAGAGCCCGGCGGAGACGGCGAGCGCGCCGAGTCCGACCACCCGGGCCAACCGCGCGGCGCGCCGCAGGTGCTGCTCCTGCGGCCGGGGCCCGTCGCCGATGAAGGGCCGGGACGCTTCGGCGGCGTCGCTGTCGCTCGGACCGCCGAGGCGGACGCGCAACGCACCGGCGAGCGCCGCCTGGCTCTGCCCTGCGCCCGCCACCGGGTGGTCGTGCCGGTCCCGCCGCCAGATGCGCCACGCCTCGGCGGTACTGCCACCGGCCAGCGGCGCGGCGGCGACTGTCAGCAGTCCCGTCAGCCGGGCCGGCGCGGCGTCGACGAGCGAGACAGCGCCGCCGGTGACCCGCACCAGGGCCGGCTCCCCGCTGCGCAGGGCCCGGCGGTGCGCCGATCTGATCAGGTGTTGCGCGGTCAGACCGGGCAGCCCCGCCACGCCCGTCCAGAAGAGCGGGGCGACGACCTGGCCGCAGGTGCGCAGCGCGAGCGTCTCGACCGACGCCCGGGCCCGGTGACTGCGATCGGAGATCGCGACCTCGGCCGGCACCACGCCTTGCGCCCAATCGCCGGGGCCGCGACCCGCGACGTCCCGGCTGACCTCACGCGCCCGTACGGCGGCCCAGACTCCCAGGGCGGTGACGGCGGTGCGGGCTGCCGGTTGACGGCGGGTGGCGACGGTGACGGCGGCGGTGGCAGCGGCGAGCAGCACCGGCGCGGCCACGGTCAGCGCGGTCGGGACCGCGCCCGCCTCGGCCTCGGGTGCGCCGGCCCCCGGCCCGCTCTTCCCCTGACGGGGCCGGGTGTCGTGCTCGCCGCTGCCCGGTCCGCCCTTGCCGGGGCGCAACCGGATCCGGGTCGGCAGTCGTCGGCGACGCGGATCGCCGAACAGTGCGTCGAGGACATAACCGGCGGCCATTCCGGCCGCCGTCGCCACCGTGCTCTGCATCCGCGCCACCCCCCGTCGACAGCCTAGTGACCGCTTTCGCCTTGCCGGCCGGCGAACCTGTCACCCGCCGGCCGCAATGACAGGTCTACGCCGGTCCTGCCACTGCCTCGCCGTCGGCCGCCGGCCGGCCGCAGCGATCGAGACAGCTCAGGCCGGCACCGGTGTACGGGGACGGCCACGCCGTGCCCGCGTACCCGTCTTCGGCGCCCCGGCCCCGGGCCCGGCCTCCGGCTCGGGGGCGACCTGCTCCCCGAAGGGCGAGCCGTCCCCCGGTGCGACGTGCTCCCCGAACGGCGAGCCGTCCGCGTCGCCGCGGCCCGCGGCGCCGGTCTGCTCGTCGTCGTCGTCGACATCGCCGGTGCGGTCGTCGTCGCCGTCGTCACCGGGCTCGGTCTCGTGCTCCGGGTACTCGCTCAGCTCGTCGTCACTGCCACCCGGCATCGGCTGCGGACCCGCGTCGTAACGGGAACCGGCGCCCGCCGTGCTCTCGGCGGCGAAATCGAACTCGGCGTCGAAGGCGTGCCCCTCCCCCGCCGGAGCCTGGGCGGCCGGCACCGCGACGGTGGCCTCGCCGTGCACCCGGTTCTCGGTCTCGGCGTCCTCGACGGTGCTGGTCGTCGGGGCGGGCCGGTTGCGCATGAAGCGGGCCCGGCCGCGGGCAAGGTCGTGACCGACGGCGACCGCCTCGAGCTCGTAGACGGTGCGGTGGTTGCCCTCGTCGTCGGTCCAGTCGCGGGTGTAGAGGCGACCGACGACCACCACCGGGTCGCCGACCATCACCGAGGAGGCGACGCCCTCGGCGAGCTTGCGCCAGCAGTTGACCCGCACGCGCAGCGAGTTGCCGTCCACCCAGCGGCCGGTCTCGCGGTCGAGCCGGCGGGCGGTCGAGGCGACCTTGAAGTTGGCGACCAGGGCGTTGCTCTGGGCCGTCCGCCGCCACTGCGGGGCGGTCAGCACGTTGCCCACGACCGTCACATTGGTATCGAACATTGTCCCTCCACGGGGATTCGTCGGTTCATAGCGCCGAGCCTGCGCCGACCGCCCTCTCCTGAGCACCGGCCGTCGCCGACGTTGTGGACAACCCGCGCCCCTGTGGAAAAAGACCTGATCAAGCCCTTGCCTGCTACGCCCACCTCCGGGGAGCGCCGGCCGGCGCCGGAAACGGCGGGGTTCCCCGCACCGACGCCAGCGCGTAGCGTCCGCGTCATGGAACCGGACGTTGTCATGGAACCGGACGTTCTCGGGCAGCCGTACGAACGGCGGACGATCGACCTGGGCAGAGACGACGAAGGCCCGGTGGTCGCCACCCTGGTCCGCCGGTTCGCCGAGCACCGCAGCGGCCGGGCGGTGCTCTACGTGCACGGCTTCGTCGACTACTTCTTCCAGACCCACCTGGCCGACTTCTTCACCGGCCGGGGCTTCGACTTCTACGCCCTGGACCTGCGCAAGTACGGCCGCAGCCTGCTCGCACACCAGACGCCGAACTTCTGCCTCGACGTCAGCGACTACCACCCCGAGCTCGACGCCGCGATGGAGATCATCCGGGGCGAGGACGGGGCCCGGACCGTCCTGGTGATGGGGCACTCCACCGGCGGCCTGATCACCGCGCTCTGGGCGCACGAACGGCGCGACGCCGGGCTCGTCGACGGTCTCTTCCTCAACAGCCCCTTCTTCGACTTCAACGCCCCCTGGGTGGTGCGCCGGCCGCTGGCCGGGGCGGTGTCGCGGCTCGGGCGCCGCTCGCCGTACCGGATCATCCCGTTCGGGATTTCGGACGTGTACGGCCAGAGCCTGCACGCCGACCACCGCGGCGAGTGGCGCTACGACCTGACGTGGAAGCCGCTGGCCGGTTTCCCGGTACGCGCCGGCTGGCTGGCGGCGATCCGGCGCGGGCAGGGCCGGCTGCGGGCGGGGCTGGACATCGACGTGCCGGTACTGCTGGCCTGCTCGACCCGGACGTTCCGCGGCAAACGCTGGGAGCAGGGCGCGTCACTGGGCGACGCGATCCTCGACGTCGAGCACATGGTGCGCTGGGCACCCCGGCTCGGCCGGCACGTCACCCTGGTCCGCTTCGACGGTGGCATGCACGACCTGACGCTCTCCGGCCCGGAGGTGCGCGAGCAGGTCTTCACCGAGGCGGGCCGCTGGATCGACGCCTTCCTACCCGCCGGAACGGTGGAGAGCGACAAAACGGCGGAGGTGCCGGTCCCGCGTACGGCGTAGGCGCCCTGAGCTGCGGGGACGATTCGGTCTGGCGGGGCGCCCGGGCGTCCGGCGGGCGACGCTCGCCAGCCGGGGCGGGGAAACCTAAGATGTGCGTGCCAGCGGTGTGCCCGGACCGGCCCGTCGTGCCGATCGTGGCGGTACTCTGCTGGCGCGGCACGTCGCGCGCCCGTAGCTCAGCGGATAGAGCAGGAGCCTTCTAATCTCTTGGTCGTAGGTTCGATTCCTACCGGGCGCACCAACAAGAAGCCAGTTCACGGATCGGCTCGGGAAACTGGTCGCGCTGCCATCGGCACTCACGCCGCCCGGCCTCGTCGCGCTCGGCCTCCGGTTGCCTGCATCATCTTGACCTCACCTCGGGTCCAGGCGCGGACGTGCTCGATGGCCCGGCGTGGTCGTGGGTCCCCGGGCCGGACGGCTTCGAACAAGTCGAGGGCGTGCTCCGCGCAGACGCCGCCCCGAGAGCCGGCAGGTGATGATCGGAGTCAGTGAGGTTTCCCCTCCAGGCCAGTTCTCGGTCCGCTCAGTACACTCGCCGCGTGTCTGATGAGCCTTACGAATTTCTTGTGGAACGTCTGATCATGGCATTGGCCGCACAGCTTGGCGCTACGGAGCCGGCCGATCTTGCCCCTGAGGCAGTCGACGCGCTGTCCGATCTGAATAGGTCCGAAACGGATCTGATCTTCGGTCACGCCGGCCACCTTGCTCATTACGACCGCCCCCCGCACGTGGACACACTTATGGAGTTGCTTACCGCCATTCAACGCAGAGAGGCTGCGGCAGGCGCGCCCATCCTGCCGGGCGACGAGGTACGGCTCGTCGGTGAACTGCCCGCGAGTCTGGCGGATTACAACGCGGATGCGCTACGAGAAACAGCGTTTACCGTTCGTTACGTGGGCGACGATGAAACGATCGACATACAGCCACACCGGACCGATGACTACTTCATCGAGACGGTTCCCGTCACCGCTGTGAAGCTGACACATAATCAGTGAGGTGCGACAGGGCAAGGCAGCTCTTCCGACGGACGCTGGTCAGCCCGGACAGAGCCCACGAGATCGCGCAGAAGATCATGACGTTGGTCAGGACAGTGACGTCTTCATGCGCCGGATCGCCCGAACCACCTCGGTCCGGTTCCTGGCATCCTTAATCCACTTCGGAAGACGTTCCACCATGCTCATGCTCATGCTCCTGGCACCCCGGCCCCGCTCTCTCAGACCCGCCGACACGTAGCTCTCGAGCAACTCCAGATGCTCGGCGTTGTACGCCCAGAGCACCCGCCCGCGGCAATCGATGGACAACCAGAGGGACAGGCCGAAATAGGGGTCCCGGGGCCCGGAAAACCTGGGCAGGTTTCGCCCGGCGGATCCGGGAATGCGCGGCGCTTCCCAGGCAGCCGTACGCCCGCACCTGCGGCAGACAAGGCGGCGGCGCACCCAGAGATGCCGATGCCCCTTGTCGGCGGGGTCCGACACGATCGACGCCTGCCCGTCGCAGCGGGGGCACCGCACCAGTATTTCGCCGGCGAAGCAGCACAACCGTTCCGAGCGATCGACGAACCGTTCGTCCACATCACCGGCTGGTTGCATGCGGGTGAGAGTACCGAGCGGTCCGCGAGCCGGTCACGGAATATCCCGTCGCTTCCCTCAGGGCAGGAACGTGAAGATTGTCGCGGTGATGTCCAGCGGCCGCGGCACTCCTTCGAACCGGTGGACACCGACAGAGAATCGCGCATCCTCCGGGGCCTCGAAGGCATCCTGCACGAAACCGGCCTCCGCCAGCCACTCCCGTACGGCGGGTGTCAGGTCCGGCGCGCGCCGGGTCCTGGTCCAGATCACCGTGGCGCCGGCCGCGCACATCTGGGGCAGCGCGTTGATCGTGCGCTGCACGTCGGCGTCCGAGATGTTGCCGAAGACGCCGGCCATGAGCACCAGGTCAGCGGGGACCACTGCTGCGTACGACGAGAGCCGGCCGGCGTCCGCCTGCCTGATCACGAGATTCGTCAGCCCGGCCCGGTCGGCCGCGGCCCGGGCTGCGGCGACGTTGCCGACGTCGTACTCGAGCAGGGTCGCCCGCACCCGACGGGTATCGGGGCGGGTGGCGAACAGACCGATCAGGTCGTGTCCCTGCCCGGCGCAGGCACTCACCACTGTCACCTCTTCGTCCGGACGCCGGTCCAGCCAGGCGGCGATGTGTTGCTGGACGAGGCGCAGGCGACGCGACAGGGCGGAGTTCTCGTCGGCGTAGGGCTCGTGCCACGCCTGCCAATGGGTGCTCGTCATGAGTCGAACTGCTCGAACATCAGCTCGTACCCGTCCGGGTCCAGGCCGTAGAAGATCCGCGCCCAGCCGACATCCTCCGGTTCGAGCGTGACCGGCAGGCCCTCCTGCTGCCAGAGCGCGTACGTCGCATCAAGGTCGGCGGTCGGCACGACGAGCACAAAGCCGAGCCCCGGCGGACCCAGCCTGGTCTCGCGCTCACGCTCGGCGTTGTGGTGACCGTGCTGGTGGAGGTCGGAGAGGATCAGCCAGGTGTGCCCAAATGTGAGGTAGCGCAGATTCGCCTGTCCGGGCTGCGGAAGGTGCCGGAAACCGAGCCGTAGGTAGAGCGCGAAGGACCTTTCGAGGTCGCGTACCCGTAGACCCACTTTGAGCTGTTTGGCAGGCATCGACGGCAATGCTACCGAGCCGAAGCCCTGGCTGGGGTCCACGCGCTCACCCGGTTGCCCGAGCCGCTGCCTAGCCGTGGAGCCGCTGCGCCCAGTACACCTGACCGTCGGGTCCCATGTAGACCATGGCCAGCAGCAGGTCCGACATCGCGACCGGCGCGACGGCCACACTCGGCAAGGCTCTTGCATCCAACTCTTCCGACGCCTCCTCCTGAATGCGCTGCTCGTTGCCGAAGAGCGCGATGAACGTCAGGGGCGACGCGGCCGCGTCGGCCACGGACAGGTTGCTGCCGATACTTGTCCAGGTGCCGTTGTGCTCGACGTCGCCTGCGCCTTGCAGCCAGGGAAACCGCTCAGGGATCTTGTTGTGCGCTCCATGGCTTCCGACGGAGACGGCTTTCTGCTCCGAGGATATGGCGAAAGTGCCCGGCTTGGCATCGGTGCGCTTGTCGATCAGGAAGATTGCGAACCAGCCGCCGTCGAGCGGCGTGGGCGGCGCCTGCCAGGAAACCCGGCCGAGCACCAACTGGTCGCCCTCGCCGGGCACCACCACGTCCGCGCCGAGCGCCGCCTTCGCCTCTTCATAGGAGGCCAGGCTGAGTGAGGATGTGAGGGCAAGCGCCTCCGGACCGTACGGCGGGCGGTGGTGCCACCAGCGCCATCCGAAGGCGACCACCGGCACCGCGATAATGACGATCACCAGCACCGCGATGATGACGATCACTGCACCGGCCCGTGGTCGCGTCATGCGCGACAGTGAACCATGGATCACCAACTCAAGCGGCGATCGGCGGAACGGCGGGCTGCCACAGGGTCCCGGCGATTTCCCCGTCTCCCGCGACCCGGATGCGGACCCTTTCGGGCACCACGGCGGTCTCATGCTGCATGCGAAGCAACCTACGCCGACGCCTCAGATCAGGAGCAGGGTCTTGCCCAGGCCGCTGCGGTTCTCGATCGAGGCGTGCGCGTCGGCGGCGCGCTCCAGTGGAAATGTCTGCCCGATGACAGGCCGGATCCGGCCCGCTGCCGCCTCCGCCATGATCTGCGCGCCCCACCGCAGCATGTGCGGCCCGAAAGCGGGGAGCTGCTCAATCCCGATCACCGTCACCCCGCGCTGTTGCGCCTGCGCCGGGTCGATCACCGTGGCAGTACCGCTGGAGGCGCCGTGCACCGAGAAACGGCCGCCTCGGGCCGTCACCTCGAAGGCCGCCCGGCCGATCTTTCCGCCGACGCCGTCGAAGACCACATCTGGGCCCGCGCCGCCGGTCACGGCGATCACCTGCCTCGTCCAGTCCGGCTCGGAGTAGTCGACCACGGCGTCCGCGCCGAGCCGACGGATCAGGTCGTGCTTGCGGGTGCCGCGGGCAGCGCCGATCACTCGCGCGCCGGATGCGCGAACCAGCTGCACCAGCAGGCTGCCGAGGCTGCCCGCCGCCGCCTCGATCAGCACCCACTCCCCGGAACGGATCCGGGCGTTCTCCACCAGTCCCAGCGCCGCGCTGCCGTCCGGTTGCAGGGCGCAGGCTTCCGGCAGGCCCAGCGCGTCCGGCACCGCCAGGAGATCGTCGACCCCGGCCACCGCCTGTTCGGCGAAGCCGCCGGTCGACGCGGTACGGGCGACGACACGTCTTCCCGTCCAGTTCGGATCGACATCCGCACCGACCGCGTTCACCCGGCCGGCCACGACGGTGCCCGGAACGTACGGCAGGTTCGGCTTGTCGTGCCACTTGTCGGTGCCCTGCCGGATCTGCGTCTCGACGAAGGTCATCCCTGCCACGGAGACCTCCACCACGACCTGTCCGGCTCCCGCCACCGGCGCCGGCGCCTCACCTGGCACCAGTACCTCCGGCCCACCGAAACGCATTGCCCGTACCACCCGCATGCCGCCCCCTCTCGGTTGTCTTCCCGGCAGCACTCAGCCTCCAACATGAAGCAAGGTTGAGGTCAACGTCGGCCCTGGCGTCTGCGCCATCCGGC
>Ga0233385_1000659_pt1 | contig 16276 bp, 15 predicted proteins | sample ElkDunMinimDraft_16_FD_191543 | JGI IMG/M metagenome (GOLD analysis project Ga0233385, IMG submission 191543) | Fecal eukaryotic communites from dung pellets of Tule Elk in California, USA - Elk Dung G36 | ecosystem: Host-associated > Mammals > Digestive system > Large intestine > Fecal | place...
ACTAGCGCAGCCTTGTTCGCCTTGAGCTTGCGCCAGGCCCGGCTGGGCGAACGCTGCTCTGCCGCAAGCAGGTTGACCTGGTCGATTGAGGTCACAGCGCCGCCCTCATCCGTGGATTCAACAGGACATACAGGACGTCGGCGAGAAGGTTCATGAGGATGAAGCCAACCGCCGTGCACAGGACGACGCCCTGCACCACGGCGTAATCGCGATTGAAAACCGCGTCGACGACGAGCTTGCCGAAACCGGGAATGGTGAAGATCTGCTCCGTCAGGACCGCCCCAGCCAACAGTTCGCCAAACAGCAATGCGCCAAGCGTCACGATCGGCAGCACCGCGTTGCGAAAGCTATGCTGCAAGACCACTGAACGCTCAGGGAGCCCCTTGGCACGCGCGGTGCGGACGTAATCCGAACTCAGTACGCTGAGCATGGCGGATCGCGTGTGCCGCATCAGGGTCGCCGCCAGCGCGTTGCCGAGCACGAATGAGGGCATCAGCATCGTCTGCACGGATCGCACGGGGTCGCTGAAAAACGGCTCGTAGCCAGACGCCGGAAGCCAGCCGAGCTTCACGGACACCAGCAGGATAAGCATGATGCCGAGCCAGAAGTTCGGGATCGACAGGCCCGACAAGGCGACGATGTTGGCAATGTAGTCGAACATCGTGTTCTTCCGCGTCGCCGCCAATATCCCCATTGGCACGCCAATGAGTATGGCGAATGTCATCGACATGATCGCCAGCTGGATGGTCGCCGGGAGCTTCTGCAGGATCAGTTCAAGAACGGGCTGGTTGGTGCGGAGCGATATCCCCAGGTCTCCCTGCAAGGCGGAGCCCAGCCATGCGGCGTACTGATATGGAATGGGGTCGTTGAGCCGGTATTTTTCGCGCAGATATTCGAGTACCTGCGGATCGCGTTCTTCGCCCGCCATCGCCAGCACCGGATCGCCCGGCAACAGCTTCTGTAGCGAGAAGACGAAAACCGATATGATCAGGATCGTCGGTATGGCGACCAGCAGCCGCTTGGCGATGTAGACGTACATCAATCTATCTCAAGCAGCTGCGCCGGGAGAGCTCCGGCGCAGCGTTTCCATCTGCGTCACCCCTCCTTCTTCACGCCGACCAGGCGGATCATGCCGTCCGGCGAGGGAACGAAGCCGGTGACGGACTTCTTCAGTGCCCAGATCCAGCTCTGGTGGCCGAAATAGATGATCGGCAAGTCTTCGTTGAGGATCGTCAGGGCGGCGTCATACTTCTGTTTGCGCACCGCTTCGTCGGTCGATTGCCGGGCCTCGTCGAGCAGCTTGTCGACTTCCGGATTGCAGTATTTCGTATCATTGATGCCGCCCTTGCAGGTCACGAACTGATGGATGTTCCCATCAGGGTCCACGCGCCCCGACCAATCGGTCCTGGCGATCTGGTAATTGCCGGCAGTCTGCTCGTCGAGCAGCGTGGCGAACTCCGTCGTCTTGAGGCTAACGTCGAAACCCGCCTCGGCCACCATGGCCTGGACCATTTGCATTACCTGCATGACGATCGGGCTGTTCGAGGCGCCGAGTTCGACCTGCAGACGCTCGACCCCGGCTTCCTTCATCAACGCCTTGGCCTTTTCGACATCCCGGGCAGGGACGGGGATGGCCTTGTTGAACCATGGGCTGCCGGGCGGGAAGGGCTGGTTGCCAGGAACGGCTGTGCCTTCGAACGCTACCTGCGCGATGGCCTCGCGATCGACCGCAAGCGAAAAGGCCTGCCGCAGGCGCTTGTCCTTGCCTAGCGGATTGTCGGCGCGGGGACCGTTGCCGACGTTGGCGTACATCGACATGTAACCGAGGTTGACGACGTCGGCATAGGTCAGGTCGGGGTTCGACTTTGCCGCGCCGGCGTCGCTTGGCGCCAGCCGCTCAACAAGGTCGATGTCGCCCGACTGAAGATTGGCCAGTCTCACCGTCGAATCCGGAATCGGCAGGTAGGTCACCTTGTCGAGAAAGACATTGTCCTTGTCCCAATAGTCCTGGAATTTCTCGAGCACGATCTTGTCGTTCTGCATCCGCTCGACAAACTTGAAAGGGCCGGCGCAGACGGGCTTGCTGCCGAATTCGGCCCCAAGGTCCTTTACCGCCGTCGGAGAGACGATCATCCCGGCCCGGTCGGAAAGCTGCGCAAGCAACGTCACGTCGGCGCCCTTGAGCTGGAATTTCACCTCCAGCGGGCCGCTGGCTTCAACCTTCTCGACGGACGCGAGTTCGCTCTTTCGGCGCGATTCAGGCAGCGTCAGGTTCCGTTCGATGGTCGCGACAACCGCATCGGCGTTGAAATCCGTGCCGTCGTGAAATTTCACGCCTTCGCGCAACTTCATCGTCAGCTGCTTGCCGTCGTCCGACCAGTTCCACTCGGTGGCCAGTTGCGGCACGAATTTGAGGTCGGGGGTTATGTCGACCAGCTTGTCGCACATTGCGGTGTAGACGATCCGGCCCACAAAGGTGCGCGATTGCGCCGGATCGAGGACATCCGGATCCTCCTGCAGTCCGATCCTGAGCTCAGCCGCGAAGGCCGGAAGGGTCGCGACCATGCCTGCGGCGAGACCGGCGATAAGCTTGCTCCACATTGTCTTCTCCTGTGTTCCCAAGTTTGTTGTTATTTGCCGCGTGGTTCACGCGGGGACTGCACGTACCTCTCCATGTGAATGATCAAGAGACGTCAGCCGGGTCAGACTTTCCTGCAGCGTAAGCAGATGTTGACGCATGGCTTCTCCCGCCCGGATGGGATCGCGAGCGGCGATCGCATCCACGATGGCCGTATGCTGCCCGCCGACGACTGCTTGCGTGTGGTTCACGTTGCGGGCCAGTTCGCGCATCGCCTGCCAGGACTCGTCCTGTCTGACGCGGTTGATCACGTCGAAAATGACCAGGAAGAAGCGATTGCCCGCGCACTGGGCGATCTGGCGGTGAAGTGCGCCATCCCACAGTTCATGCGAGTCGGCATCCGTGCCGCTGGCGATTTTTGCGTTCAGATCGTACAGGCGCTCAATGTCGGCGCGAGTGGCGCGAACGGCCGCGAGTTGCGCCAGTTGCGGTTCGATACGAAGACGCACCTCCATTACTTCCAGGAAATTGGTGCCTGCGACCAGCGCCTCTATATGGGAATCCCACTGAATGGGACGCTGTCCGATGTAGGTGCCGGATCCCTGGCGGCGCCAGATCAGCCCCTCCGCCTCAAGCACCTCCAGCGCTCGGCGTATCGCCCGTCGGCTGACGCCGAGCGTCTCCGACAACGCGCGCTCGGTGGGGAGCTTCCCGTCGTCCTCCAGGCGGCTCGAACGAATGAGGGAACGCAACTGCTCCAGGGCATAGCTTGAATTGCCAAGGGTATCGTCCATTTGCATGGCCCAATTGGTGCGAACCAAATGTATATTGGTTCAACACATCCAAAAAGGCTGATCGCGTCAAGACAAAGATTTCGCGCGCTGGAACAATTCCATGGCCAATCGGCAAAACACCCAACCGCGGACATCCGTCATACAGATCCGGTCATGGTGCCGCCGAAAGCCTGCAACCGCCCATTCGCCAACGTCCGCGACATGGACGTATTCGTGATCCGCGCCTGGAACAATGTGCCACGCCGGATGACCGGCATCCTCTCGTCGAGTCCGCTGCGCAGAACTCCGTCCAGATCGGCTCGGCCTTGGATGTGCCGATCTCCATGCCAAGCACCTCGCGGCCGCAGACGCTGTTGACGCCGACCGCGATGATCGCCGCGACCGAGACGATGCGCCCGCCGCGACGGACCTTCAGATAGGTCGCGTCGATCCACAGGTAGGGCCAGTCGCCTTCGATCGGGCGATCGAGGAAGGCCTTCACCTTGCCGTCGATCTCCTCGCACAGGCGGCGGACCTGGCTCTTGGAGATGCCGCTGTGAGTTATTGAAATTTGTGGTGCCCCCGGCAGGGATTGAACCCGCGACCTTCGGTTTACAAAACCGCTGCTCTACCGCTGAGCTACAAGGGCAATGCGCGCCGGTTAGCACATCTCGCGCGCCAGTAAAATGGGGGTGCGAATGACGAGGTGAGCCAGAGTCCTTGAAACCAGAGTCGCTGAAATAGGTGCGAAGGCTTCCTACATCCAGGGTGCGGCTGCTTGGGGCCGCGTGGGAGAAGTTTGGCGATGATCAGGTTCGTCGTGATTGCGCTGGTCGTGGTGCTGGTCTGGGTGGTGCTCCTGAAGCTGACGCGCGACATCAGGGCGGCCAAGGTCGACTGGAAGGGCTGGGCCTTCATCGCCGGCTTCGTCGCGCTCGCCTTCTACCTCAGGCATGTGACCGGCATCGGCGATTTCTGAGCGCGCCGGCCGCGGCGGTCTTCAAAAAATCCCGCACGGGCTTCGAACCTTTTCCTGAGCCGTGGCGACTGATGGCCATGAGGCGGAGAGGCGCCTCCAACCGCAGGAGATCATCATGTCGCTCAGGACCAGAATCGTTTCCGGCCTTCTGTCGCTCACAGTCCTTGCCGGCGCCATGGCCGGCACGGTCGGCCAGTCGGAAGCCAAGAAATTTTCGAAGGGCGAGGTCGCTGCAATCGCCGGCGTCGGCGGCTTCGTGCTCGGCCTCGGCATCGCCAACGCCAATCGCGGGCCGGACTATTACGGGTACCATCCCACCTCGTGGGAGCGCCACGTCGACCGCTGCTACGCCCGCTACCGCACCTACGACCACCGTAGCGACACCTATATCGGCTACGATGGTTACCCCCATCGCTGCAGGCTCTGAGAGGAGGTGATCGGCCGTCATCCAGCGCTTTCAGGGGAGGGACGCCCGGCGTCCCTCCTTGAGCGTTGCCGGCCGCGACCAAGGTTGCAGGCGGCCGCCGCCTCGCTGGCGGAAAGCCGCTGCCCTACGACCTTACGGCGCTATTTCACCTACTGCGCCAAAAACTTCCGCGCCGCATACATCGCCACCGCCGCGGCGTTGGACACGTTGAGCGAGCGGATCGCGCCGGGCATGTCGAGGCGGGCGAGCGCCGTGACCGTCTCGCGCGTCTTCTGACGCAGGCCCTTGCCCTCCGCGCCGAGCACCAGCGCGATCCTTTCACCGGCGAAGGTTTTTTCCATCTCGGTCGGGCCGTCCGAATCGAGCCCGATGGTCTGGAAGCCGGCGTCGTGCAGCTTGCCCAGCGCGTCGGCGAGGTTCTTCACCTCGATCAGGTCGATGTGCTCCAGCGCGCCGGAGGCGGATTTCGCCAGCACGCCCGATTCGGTCGGGCTGTGGCGGGAAGTGGTGATCAGCGCGCCGGCGCCGAAGGCGACCGCCGAGCGCATGATCGCCCCGACATTGTGCGGGTCGGTGACCTGGTCGAGCACGACCACGAGGCTGGCGTCGCCGAGCGCCTCCAGCGGCTTCGGCGTCAGCGGCCTCGCTTCGACGACCACGCCCTGGTGCACTGCCTCGCTGCCGGTGATCCTGTCGATGTCCCTGGGCTCGACCAGCTCGGCCGGGAAGGGCAGGGCGGCGAGATCCGGCAGGCCGAGTCGCTCCGCCGCGTTGCGGGTGACCATCATGCGCGAGATCTTGCGGCCGGGATTGTCGAGGGCCGCGCGCACCGTGTGGAGGCCGTAGAGCCGTACCAGCCCTTCCGGCGCCGATTCGCCCGGCGGCACCGAGGGACGCGGGCGGAAGGCGGGCGCGCCGCCCGGCTTGCTCCCGGCTTTCTGGTCGCGATGGGCGCGGCGCAGGTTCGCGTAATGCTTGTCCTGGGGCGTGCCCGCGGCCGTGCCGGCAGGGCCGGGTCTTTTCTTGTCGTCGCTCATGGCGGTCGTATATCGGCAATGCGGCGGATTGCCTATGGCGAGGCGGAGCAGAAATTATCAGGTTTCCGCCGGATGTCGCGGTTGACAGCTTTGGGTCGGGCCGCCATAAGGCGCTCGCGGAACGGCTGCCTCGGCGCCGCTTCGCATCGACGCCTCGTTGCATGGCTCCGGCGGCAGTACGGAGAGGTGCCCGAGTGGTTAAAGGGGACGGACTGTAAATCCGTTGGCTATGCCTACGTTGGTTCAAATCCAACCCTCTCCACCACTGCCGCACCGGAAGCCAGCGCATCGCCCGCAAAGCAGGTCGCTTTTTAGGGGCGGCTATGCCAGAACAGGCGGGCGCCGGCAGCGCGGTGCGGGTGTAGCTCAATGGTAGAGCAGCAGCCTTCCAAGCTGAATACGAGGGTTCGATTCCCTTCACCCGCTCCATCTTGCCAGGCGGCGATTCGGACTGACTCACCCCTCGTGGCGACACCGGTTTTGCAGGCTGTTTTACGGCGACTGGCAGCGTTCCGGGCTGATCGGCTTGCCGAGAGGCCGGTGCTGGCGAGCCTGGTCGCCGCAACCGATTCGGTAACTGCGCTTCCGCTGTGGAGGCGAGATACTCCACAGCTTCCGAGTCCTGGCCAGCTCTCGATCCGACCAGTTTTGGCGGCCCGACCAACCGTTCCCGTAGCCGTTCCGGCCGACGTCGAGAGCTTCGCGGAGCGGCTCCTGACCGGCGTGGAACATCGTTCAGGCCAGGGCATTGTTCCTGCCGAAGTCGCTGGAAGACGGCACCCGGCTGGAGGAGGTTATCCCATGACGACGATGACGCGCGACAACGTGGTATCGGTGCTCGGACCCGTTGATGAAACCTTGATCTCGGAAGTGATCGCCACAGGCGCCTCGCCGGAGGAACTGCGCGAGGCATGGGCATGGCTGAATGGCGACGAAGCGCTGATGGGCGAGGGCCGGCCACTGCCGGGCGCGCGCATCGCGGCCCTGATCGACCTGCTGGAGGCGGACGAAGAACAGGAAGCCTCGCTGCCATAGCAAGACTGTCAGCGCAGTTGGTCCGAATGCGGTCCAATTTAGCCTGGGCGCGAAAGCCGGATCCTGGCCGTTGCCGAAGCCGGCCGCGTTGCCTATCTACCCTGGGCCACCTTCAGGGCTTTCAGCATGGAAAATGCGCGCCCCGGCAAAGCCAGAGGGGCAATGCTTCCGCTGGCGACCCTCCTGGCCTTGCAGGGGTGTAGCATCGGAGGCGCTCCCACCATTCCCTTCGCCGGGGCCTATTTTCCGGCCTGGCTGGCATGTGCGCTTGTCGGGGTGGTCGGTTCCGTCCTGGTGAGGGTCGTATTCGTTCGCATCGGCCTCGACGACGCGCTTCCCCTGCGCTTGCTGGTCTATGTCAGTCTGGGCTTCGCCATCGCCTTTGCGGCGTCGCAGCACTTTTTCGGGCGATGACCGATGGCCGCGGCGAAAAGAGGCAGACTGAAAATCCTGCTCGGCGCCGTCGTCGCCGTCGCCATCATGGCGGCCGCCGCGTACCTGGGCTGGCAATATATGGTCCGCAGCGAGAGCAATCCGATGTCCGACGACACCGTGCTCCAGGCCAATCTGGTCAATGTCTCCTCCACCGTGCCGGGCAGGATCGTCGAGCTCAACGTCGCCGAAAACAGCCGCGTCAGACGCGGCGACCTTTTGTTTTCCATCGACCCGGTGCCCTACCAGCTTGCGGTGGACCAGGCCCGGGCGGACCTGGAGATGGCCAAGGCAGCCCTGTCGACCCAGGAGCGGACCATCGTTGCCGAAACATCCAACGACGAGGTGGCTGCCGAACAGGCGGCCCGCGCGCGCACCAATCTCGAGCTCGCCACGCAGACCCTGGACAGGCTGACCGCACTGCGCCCCAAGGGTTATGTCACGGCGCAGCAAGTCGATGACGCCGCGACCGCCAAGCGCGATGCCGAAATCAGCCTCCGGCAGGCGGTAGCGCAGGCGGCCGCCGCCAATGCGCTGGTGAGCACCACCGAGGGTGCCGAAGCGCTGGTCAAGGCCCGGCAGGCGGCGCTGGCGCTGGCCGAGCGCAACCTGGAAGACACCAGGATCCGCGCGCCGCATGACGGGCTGATCGTGGGATTGACGATCGCCACGGGCGAGTTCGTCGTTTCCGGCCAGTCCGTCTTCACGCTCATCGACACCGATCACTGGTACGCATCGGCCGCTTTCGTCGAGACGGAACTGCGGCAGATAGGCGTTGGCGACTGCGCCACGGTCTACGCACTGGCCGACCGATCCGTCCCCATCCGGGGGCGTGTCGAGGGGATCGGCTGGGGCGTCATTTCCGAGGAAGTCGTCTCGGTTCCGCGCAACCTGCCCTATGTGCCGAAATCGCTGAACTGGGTGCGCGTGGCGCAGCGCTTTCCGGTGCGGATCGTGCTGGAGGACCCGCCGCAGAACCTGATGCGGGTCGGCGCGTCGGCGCTGGCCATCGTCCACCGGGACCAGCGCTGCTGAACCACGATGCTCCGAGAACTCTTCCAGGGATTTTCGCAGGAGCTGGCGCCGTTTCCGGGCCGCTTCGCGCTGACCTGGCGCATCGCGCTTCTGAGCGCCCTCGTTGCCGGCGTGGCGATGGTCTACGAGATCATCGAGCCGGCGATAGGATGCTACCTGATCATCTATCTGATGAAGCCGAACGCAGCCGAGACCATCGTCATGGGGATCGGTGCGCTGGTGCTGGTCACGATAGTGGTGGCCGGGATGTTCGGGCTCGCTAACCTGACGATCGAGAGCCCGCCGCTGCGGCTTGCCACGATGGCGTTCTTCTCCTTCCTCTTCGTTTATCTCGGTTCGGCCAGCCGCCTCGGTCCGCTCGGATCGGACATCGCGCTGGTTATCGTCTTCGTGCTCAGCCTGTTGAGCTTCACGCCCTTCGGCGAAGCGGTGGACAGGGTCTTCCTTTACGCCTGGCAGATGGTCGCCATGCCCATGGCAATGATGGTGGGCTTCAACATGGTGCTCGGCCGCCCGCCGCAGAGCCTGCTCAGGGAGACGATCGGGGAACGCCTCCGGGCGGCCGCCGCCGCTCTCCTCGACGGGGATGGCGGCCCGGCGAGGCTGAAGCCCATCCTTGCGGAGGGCAATGCGGAGCACAACCAGCGCGCCCTGCTGGCGCGCGCTCTCCACTACGTTCCAGACGCGGAGTCCGCCTGGCTCGCTCGCGGCGTCGAGAACAGCTATCGCCTGCTGCTGGCCATTTCGGCTCTGCCGGCTTCCGTCACGCAGGAATGGCGCGGGCAACTGGCCGCGCGCTGCACCGAACTGGCGGAAGCGGTGGCGGCCCGGCGCGAGGCCGCGCCATTCGCACCTATTCCCGAGACTGCCCCCGGCGCAGCGCAGGAGGCATCCTCGGCCCTGCAGGACATGGCGCGGCGCGATCAGTCCTGGCCGAAGATGCCCCAGCCGCCATTCTTTTCGCCGGACGCGCTTTCCAATCCGAACCACCAGCGTCTTGCCCTCAAGACCACCGCCGCGGCACTGGCGTGCTACATGATCTACACCGGCCTGCAGTGGCAGGGCATCGAGACCGCCATGGTGACGTGCTATGTCGCGGCGCTCGGGACGACCGGCGAGACGGTGCACAAGCTGGCGCTGCGCATTGCAGGCTGCCTGGTCGGCGCCGCCATGGGGATCGGCTCCATCCTCTTCCTCATTCCGCACATGACGTCGGTCGGCTCGCTGATGGCGCTGGTGTTTCTGGCCCTCCTGCCGGCGGCATGGATCTCCACCGGCAGCGAACGCTTCGCCTATGGCGGCGTGCAGATCGGTCTGGCGTTCCTGCTGACGGTGCTTCACGGCTTCGGTCCAAGCCTCGACATGGACACCGCCACGAACCGGATCATCGGCATCCTGCTCGGCAACGTGATGATCTATCTGGTGTTCACCAGGATCTGGCCGGTCGGGCTGGTGACGACCCTGCGCCACCAGCTGTCGGACGCCTTGCAGGCGCTGTCACGACTGGCGCTGCTTGCCCCCGGCCAGCGATCGGCGGCGGTGAACGAGGCAAGCCAGGCGATGACAAGCCTCGACGCGGCGCGTCTTTCCATCGAATACACGAAGTTCGAACCGCGCGGCATCCGGCCCGATCCCCACGAAACGGAGCGTCTGGGCAGGCTTGTCGATGAGGCGGAGAAGCTCACCGTCCGCCTGTTCCTGTCGGACGGCCCGCCGGCTGAGGTCGAGAGACTGCGGCAGCTGGCTGCGGCACCCGTTGCGGAAGCCGCGGCGGGCGCGCCACCGGTCAGGGGTCCGCGCTCGGCCTTGTAAGACCTGCCGCGACCGCCTACGCTGCCCGAGTGCGCTGACGACCCGGGGGGCAAGCTGACCGGGACATCATGGCGACACACAGGCATACCGGAAGAAACCTTGTCCTGGCCGCCGCGATGGCTGCCGCCGCTTCCCTTGGCGGCTGCGCGCAGAATGCCGAGAGTCTGGCCCCCAGGTCGGCGACCGAGCCATGGCGTCCCGGCGACAGCCGGCACAGCACGTTGTTGCCGGCGAAATACACGCCAAGCGCCCCCGGCTATCGCGACTTCTCGGTCCAGGGAGACCCCGAGGTTGGACACCTCCCGCCACCGCCGCAAACAGTACCCGGCAAGGTCTACCGCCTGCCCGAGTTGATCGACATCGCGGCGCGGAACAATCCGCTTACGAAGTCAGCCTGGGAGCAGGCGCGTCGATCGGCACTTGCCGTCGGCATTGCCGAGGCGACTTTCCTGCCAGCCCTTTCGGCCAACGTGGTCGCCGGCGCCCAGGAGATCACGACGCCGGTGGATATCCTGGGAGAGGAGCGCGACATCGACAGCACGGCTGACGGCGCCGTGGCCTCGCTGGGGGTGCAATGGCTGCTGTTCGACTTCGGCCAGCGCAAGGCAGCCGTGGATGCCGCCAGACAGCTGTCGGTCGCGTCCAACATCGCCTTCAATGGGACGCACCAGGCGCTGATCTACAACGTCACGCGCACCTATTATCAGTACGGCGCGGCGCGGCGGGGCGCCGAACTGGCGGGCCAGGCCTTGCAAAACAGCCGTTCCATCCTTGCCGCCGCGGTCCAGCGCGAGAAGGGCGGCATCGGCACCACGGTCGACGTCGCCCAGGCCAGGCAGCAGGTGGCCCAATCCGAACTGCGCCAGGTGGTTTCGCAGGGACAGGAACGCGACAGCTACCAGGCGCTGCTGGATGCCATGGGCGTTTCGCCGACGCTGAAGATCAGGGTCGCCGGTTCGGGTGACCGGCCGCTGGCAAGATCGGCGCGCGCGATGACCGACGAGGTGATCCGGTCATCCCTGCAGCGCAGGCCCGACGTCCTGGCCAGCTATGCCGCCATGAAAGCGAGCGAAGCCGGGGTCAAGGTGGCCAAGGCCGACTTCCTGCCCAAGGTCTTTCTGGGTGCGTCGGTGGGCACCGAGAACGACAGTTTCGAGATCGGCGGCCTGCCCACCATCGGCCAGCAGGCATCGGGCACGGGCGTGCTCGTCGGCGCAACCATGCCGATCTATGACGGCGGCGTCAGGCGTGCCAACGTGAAGCTCGCGGAATCCCGTGTTTCCGAAGCCAAGGCGGCTTTCGAGAAGACGCAGGAAGAGGCGGTGCGCGAGATGGTGGTGGCCGCCAACGCGCTTCGGTCGGCCGTTGAATCTTACCAGGCCTCCACCAAACTGACCGAGGCGGCGGCGATCACCTATGACGCTGCGCTGGACGCCTACCGCAATGGGCTCGGCACCGTGACAGACGCGACGGCGGCCGACAGCGGCCTGCTCGACGCGAGGCAGGCGCGTGCCGACGCCCATGCGGCGTCCCTGGTTGCGGCAGCCAATCTCGCTTTCGTCCTGGGTTCGATGACGTCATATTGACCTTGGCAGCGCCGGCATATCGGGCGGCACAATGCCCAGAGCGGGCCGATTTGCGAGGTCCTCCACGACCAGCCGGCGCCTATGGGCGGCTTTGCCGTTGGACGAATGCAGGCGGGGGTTTCCAAGCGAACGTCTTTTCGGCACTTTGCACCTTCCAACAAGCAATAAAATGGGAGATCGGAATGAGAACAACTTTTGCAGCGGCCACATTGGCGCTGGCGCTCGGCGTTTCAGGCGCCTTTGCCGAGCCGGTCAAGGTCGGCATGATCACCACGCTGTCGGGCGGCGGCGCGGGCCTCGGCGTCGACGCACGCGACGGCTTCATGCTGGCGATCAAGCTTTCCGGCTCCAAGGACATCGAGGTTGTCACCGAGGACGACGCCATGAAGCCGGAACTGGCGGTCCAGATCGCCGACAAGATGATCCAGAGCGACAAGGTCGACGTGCTCACCGGCATCATCTGGTCGAACCTCGCCATGGCCGTGGTGCCGAACGCCGTCGCGCAGGGCAAGTTCTACCTGTCGGTGAACGCGGGGCCGTCGCCGCTTGCGGGCGCCAAATGCGACAAGAACTACTTCAACGTCGCCTACCAGAACGACAATTTCCACGAGGCTGCGGGCAATTATGCGCAGACTTCGGGCATCAAGAAGATGTTCATCCTGGCGCCGAACTACCCGGCCGGCACGGATTCGCTCAACGGCTTCAAGCGCTATTACAAGGGCGAGCTCGTCGGCGAGGTCTACACCAAGCTCGGCCAGACGGATTATGCAGCCGAGATCGCGCAGATCCGCGCGTCGGGCGCCGATTCCGTCTTCTTCTTCCTGCCCGGCGGCATGGGCATCGCCTTCATGAAGCAGTACGCCCAGTCCGGCGTCGGCATTCCGGTGATGGGCCCGGGCTTCTCGTTCAGCCAGGACGTGCTCGGCGCGATCGGCGACGCCGCTCTCGGGGCAAAGAACACGGCGTCCTGGTCGCCGGACCTCGACAACGCCAAGAACAAGGAATTCGTCGAGGCGTTCAAGGCCGAGTACAACCGGATACCGTCGATCTATGCCGCCCAGGCCTTCGACACCGGCACGCTGCTGGCGGCCGCCGCGGCCAAGGCTGACGTCAAGGACGCCGACGCCTTCAGGGCGGCGCTCGCCGCCGCCGAGTTCGATTCCGTGCGCGGCAAGTTCAAGTTCAACACCAACCACCACCCGATCCAGGATTTCTACGTCCGCGAGGTGTTCAAGGACGGCGACGGCGTGCTGACCAACAAGATCATCGGCACCAGCTTCACCGATCACGGCGACGCCTACGCCGCCGAGTGCAAGCTGTAGGCCAAACCCGGATATGCCGGTGAGGCGGCAGGCGGCGGCATCGCCGCCTCCGCAGCGTCGCCGGCGCCTCGACCTTTTGCCGCCGGATGGTAGGTGCGGATCTTGCAAACAGCCCTGATCGTCGAACAGCTTCTGAACGGACTCCAGTTCGGAGTCATGCTTTTCCTCATGGCCGCCGGACTGACGCTGATTTTTGGCGTCATGGGCCTGATCAATCTGGCGCACGGCTCCTTCTACATGGTCGGCGCCTTCGCCTGCGCGGCGGTGGCCGCCGCGACCGGCTCCTTCTGGCTCGGCCTTGTCGCCAGCCTCGTCGCCGCCGCCGCGGCCGGCGCGCTGGTCGAGGTCACCGTGATCCGCCGCCTCTACGGCCGCGACCACCTCGACCAGGTGCTCGCGACCTTCGCGCTGATCCTCATCTTTTCGGAGGCCGTGCGCTGGCTCTTCGGAGATTTCCCGCTCTATCTCAACATTCCGCCGCAGCTTGGCGGCGCGGTCGCTCTGCCGGGCGGCGTGCACTATCCGGTTTACCGCCTGGCCATCATCGCAGTGGGCCTGCTTGTCGGCGTCGCGCTCTACGCGCTGATCGCAAGGACGCGCCTCGGCATGCGCATACGCGCGGGCGAGTCCGACCGCGAGATGATCGGGGCGCTCGGCGTCGACATCAGCACGCTCTACACGATCGTCTTCGCGCTTGGCGCCGCGCTCGCCGGCCTTGCCGGCGCCCTGGTCGGCGCGCTGCAGTCGGTGCAGGTCGGCATGGGGGAGCCGGTTCTGATCCTCGCCTTCGTCGTCATCGTCATCGGCGGCATCGGCTCGATCAAGGGCGCCTTCGTCGGCGCGCTGGTGGTCGGCCTGACCGACACGCTGGGCCGCATCCTGCTGCCGCAAATGCTCGCCGCCGCGATCGGACCGGCGCAGGCGGCCGGCATCGGCGCAGCGCTCGCCTCGATGTCGATATACATCGTCATGGCGCTGATCCTCGCTTTCCGGCCCAAGGGCCTCTACTCGGCGCAGGCCTGACCGATGCGGCGGGAAGGACTGCTCAACCTCGCCCTGGCACTCCTGCTGCTGGCGCTGCCTTTCGCGGCCCAGATGCTCGGCGAGCCGTTCTACGTCACGCTGGCGACGCGCATGGCGATCCTCGCGCTCGCTGCCGTCGGGCTCAACCTGGCGCTCGGCTTCGGCGGGCTCGTGTCGTTCGGCCATGCCGCATTCTTCGGCATCGGCGGCTATGCCGCCGGCATCCTCGCCAGCCACGCCTTCAACGCCGAACCGCTGCTCGGGCTGCCCGGCTCCGACCAGATGCCGGTCATCTGGCTGACCGCCGCGCTTGCCTGCGCGCTGGTGGCGCTGCCGATTGGCGCGATCAGCCTGCGCACCAGCGGCGTCTACTTCATCATGATCACGCTCGCCTTCGCGCAGATGGTCTACTATTTCGCCATCTCCTGGCCGGCCTATGGCGGCGAGGACGGCCTGTCGATTACCATGCGCAACGGCTTTCCAGGGCTGAACACCGCCGATCCGCTCAGCTTCTTCCTCATCTGCTATGCCGTGCTGATGGCGGCGCTGCTGCTCATGTGGCGCATCCGCGATTCCCGCTTCGGCGCCGCCTTGCAGGCGGCCAGGCAGAACGAGGCGCGCGTCGCCGCGGTGGGCATCCGGCCATATTACATCAGGCTCGCGGCCTTCGTCATTTCGGCTGCCGTCACCGGCGTGGCCGGCGCGCTCTTCGCCGACTTGAACCGCTTCGTCAGCCCTTCGATGATGTCGTGGCAGATGTCTGGCGAGCTCATCGTGCTGATCATCCTCGGCGGAACCGGCCGCCTGTTCGGTCCGGTCGCCGGCGCGATCCTCTACGTGCTGCTCGAATTCGTCCTTGGCGGGCTGACAGAGCGCTGGCAGTTCTTCCTCGGCTTCATCCTTCTCGGCGTCGTGCTCTTTGCGCGCGGCGGGATTGTCGGCCTGATCGCCGGAAAGGCGCGCCATGGCTGACGCGATCCTCGACATCCGCAATCTCTCCAAGAGCTTCGGCGGCCTGAAGGCGACCGATAATGTGAGCCTCGACCTCAGGGCAGGGGAGGTCCACGCGCTCATCGGCCCCAACGGCGCCGGCAAGACGACGCTGATCCATCAGGTCTGCGGCGCGGTCAGGCCGGACGCCGGCTCCATCCGCTTCCTTGGGCAAGAAGTGCTCGGCCTCGGCGTTGCCCAGCGTGCCCGCCTCGGCCTCGGCCGCACCTTCCAGATATCGTCGCTTGCACTGGATTTTTCGGCGCTGCGCAACGTCATGCTGGCGGTACAGAGCCGGCAGGGTTCGAGCTTCCGCTTCTTCGCCAACGTCATGGCCGATCCCGGCCTGACCGAACCCGCCATGGCAGCGCTCGATCGCGTCGGTCTCGCCGGGCGGTCCACGGTTCCGGCCGCGGAACTATCGCACGGCGAACGGCGCCAGCTCGAGATCGCGATTGCCCTCGCTCTCGGCTCGAAGGCGCTGTTGCTCGACGAGCCGATGGCCGGCATGGGGCCGGAAGGATCTCGGTCCCTGACCCGGCTGCTCGACACCTTGCGCGCCGAGACGCCCATCCTGCTGGTAGAACACGACATGGACGCGGTCTTCGCGCTTGCCGACCGCATTTCCGTGCTGGTCTATGGCCGCATTGTCGCCAGCGGGAGCGTCGACGAGATCCGCAACGATCCCGACGTGCGGCAGGCCTATCTGGGAACATCGGCATGACGCTGCTCGCAGTCTCAGGCATCGAGACGTTCTATGGCCCCAGCCAGGCGCTGTTCGGCGTGGATCTGGACGTCGAGGAGGGCGAGGTCGTCACCCTGATGGGCCGCAATGGCATGGGCAAGACGACCACCATCCGCTCGATCTGCGGCATGACGCCGGCGCGCGCGGGCCGCATCGACTTCGCCGGCGTCGCGCTTGCCGGCCTGCCTTCGCACCGCATCGCCCGGTTTGGGATCGGCCTCGTGCCGGAGGGGCGGCGCTGCTTCCCGAACCTCACCGTGCAGGAAAACCTCGTCGCGTCCGCCCGACCAGGCAAGTGGACGCTCGATGCGGTGAAATCCCTGTTCCCGCGCCTCGGCGAACGATTGCGTCAATATGCGAACACGCTATCGGGCGGCGAGCAGCAGATGCTGGCGATCGGCCGGGCGCTCATGACCAATCCGCGCCTTCTCATACTCGATGAGGCGACCGAGGGGCTTGCGCCGATCATCCGGCAGGACATCTGGGCGGCGATGCGCAAGCT
>Ga0233385_1000661_pt1 | contig 16120 bp, 12 predicted proteins | sample ElkDunMinimDraft_16_FD_191543 | JGI IMG/M metagenome (GOLD analysis project Ga0233385, IMG submission 191543) | Fecal eukaryotic communites from dung pellets of Tule Elk in California, USA - Elk Dung G36 | ecosystem: Host-associated > Mammals > Digestive system > Large intestine > Fecal | place...
CGGCTTGGTCACATAGTCGTCGGCGCCGACCTCGAGGCCGAGGATGCGGTCCTCCTCCTCGCCGCGTGCGGTGAGCATGATGACCGGCAGGTGGGCATGGCCCGCGCGCAGCCGCCGGCACAGCTCGATGCCGTCGATCCCGGGCAGCATGACGTCGAGCACCACCGCGTCGGGAGGGCGCGCGGACGCGATCTCGAGCGCGGTCGTCCCGTCCACGACGTGCTCCGCGGTCAGCCCTGCGCGCTCCAGGTAGGCCACCACGACCTCGGCGACGGTCACGTCGTCATCGACCACCAGGACCCTGGTCACGCGGACAGGATAGATCGGCGGCCGCCCGCATCCCCGGCGACGCTAGGGTTCGTGCCGGGCCCGACCGGAGGAGCACCACCATGGAACCTTTGCCCCTCGTGCGACGTGTTCCGGTCGTGACAGCCCTGAGCTCCCCGGTGACGACGCCCACGACGGCGCTGCTCGAGGTGCCGCTCGACGAGCCCGTGGACGGTGACCCGCACGTCGTCGTGCAGATCACGCACACGGACCGCAACGCCGAGTTCGCCGCCTTCATGCTCGAGGCCGCGCGGCCGCTGCACCGCATGGCCTACCTGCTCTGCGGCGACCAGCACCGTGCCGAGGAGCTGACGCAGCACGCTCTCGAACGCACCTACCGCTCGTGGTCCAAGGCTCGGGAGGGGGACCCGCTGATCTACGCGCGCCGGGTCCTGGCGAACCTGCGGATCGACAGCTGGCGGCATACGCGCCGCGAGGTGCTCACAGGTCCCGAGGACCTGCCGCACTCCGACGCGGCGGAGCGTGCGGCACCGGGTGACCGGCAGGCGAGGCACGTGGAGGAGCGCGACGCGGTCGTCCGCGCGCTGCTCCTGCTCCCGGTCAGGCAACGGCGGGTCGTGGTGCTGCGGCATCTGGTCGGCTTGTCCGAGGCCGAGGTGTCTGACGAGCTGAGCATCCCCGTCGGCACGGTGAAGTCCACCTCCTCTCGCGGGCTCGCCCGGCTGCGGACCATCCTCGACGCCGACACCTCCGGGAGTGCCCGATGACCGATCCCCAGTCCGATCCCCTGTCCGATCCCCTGTCCGACGACGCGTTCGCCGCCCGTCTGCGGCAGGTGACCGCCGAGGTCCCGCCGTCGCGCCTGGACCTCGACGCCGTCCTCGTGTCGAGCCGGCGAAGGGTCCGGCGCCGGCGCGCGGCCCTGGGCGCGTGCTGTGTGGCCGCCGTCGCCGCGGGAGCCGCCGCGCCGACGATCACCACGCTGGTGCCCGACGGCCAGGTGACCGCGGCGCTCGTGGCCGGCAGGGGCACGAGCGGCGAGGGGACGGCCCGCAGCACGTGCGATCCCGCCGACGTCGACGTCACGTGGCGGTCCGAGAGCGTGTCGCCGGTCGTCGCCCGGGTCGAGCGCACGACCCACGACGGCGCGGCGCTCACGACCGAGGAGCTCGTGCCGTTCGACCGGCACGCGAGTGCGCCGTCGGTGACGGGGGTCGGACCGGTCAGCCCGGAGATCGAGGAGGGAGTTCTCCGCGAGGCGGCCGAGACGGAGGGGTCCGGGGTGACGTTCGCCGAGCGGTCGGGCTTTGCGCTGGGCGGCCCGGCCGGCGCCGCGCACGAGCCGGACGCGCTCCAGGGCTTCTCGGGTGCCGACCGCACCTTCGTGGCCCTGTACGGCTCCGACGTCCGCGAGAACCTGGAGGCGGGTACCTACCTGTTCTACGCGGCCGGGGACGAGCACCGTGCCACGGGGTACGCGGCGTGCGGGGACGGCGGCAGGCGGTTCGAGCTGTCCTACTGGGCTGTCGACGAGACGGGCACGATCAGCTGTGCGTCCCCGGTGGAGGGCAACCCGATCGCGGTGTACCTCAAGCGCGCCTACTGCGACGTCCCGCTCTCCGAGCACGAGCGTGCCGCCATCGGGCTGGTCCTCGACGACCCCAGTACGGTCGCGGGGGTCGACGCGGTGGCGGCGCGGCTGCGGATCGGGACGCCGACGAGCGAGTAGCGCACCGGATCACGGACCGATCGGCCGTGCCGGGACGGCGGTCGGCGGGCACCCGCCGACCGCCTCGTGGGCTACTCGCCGTCCTCGCAGGCGACGCCGTTCCCGTTCGGGTCCAGGGCTCCGCGGTACGCGGGCTGGTCCTGGGGGATCGGAGCCGCACCGGCCGCCCTGGCGGCGTTGCAGTCCCAGTAGAACCAGGCGCCGCCCTGCCCCGGCCCCGGCTGTGCCTGCTCCTGCTCCTGCTGCTGCTGGTCGAGCTGCTGCTGGCGGCTCGTCAGCTCGGACTCCTTCGACGCGATGTCCGTCTCGCGCTCCCGCAGCCCCTTCTCCCTCTCCTCGAGCTCGGTGCGCATCGCCTTGAGGTCGTCGCGCTCCTGGTCCACCGCGGCCTCGAGATCGCGCGCCTCGCGCTGCGCCCGCTCGGCATTGGTGATGGCCTGGGTCGCGTCCGACGTCCGCACCACCGAGACCATGACGCCCAGGATGCAGCCGAGCGCGAGGAAAGCGACGGCCACACCGGCCAGCAGCATGTTGCCCGGCCGAGCCGCTGGGCTCTGCCGGACACGCTGCGTCACTGCCCGGGCCGCGCTGGCCGCGGCGGCGGCCGAGGACGCGCCCCGGGACGACTCCCGGGATGACGCCCGGGACGGGCCTGCGGGCGTCTCGCCGGGAGCGGCTGCCGGCGGCGTGGGCGCGTTGGCCGCACCGCGCGTCGCCGACGTGCGCAGCGGGGGGACCGCCGCGGTGTGCTGCTCGGCGGGCGCCGCGTAGCCGTACCCGTCGGGTGCCGTGACGGACCCCATGGCGATGGTGCTGTCGGGACCGCCCCGCCCGGCGTACAACGGCTCCGAGACGGGCGCCAGGACCGTCGTCGCATCCGCCGGGGCCGGCGCGCGCACGGCCGGCGGCTCGGCGCCGAGGCCCTGAGCGCGGCTCCGGCGCTCGGCCCGGGTGGCCACGCGCGGCGGCGCGGAGTCCTCGATCCAGTACTCCCAACCGGGCGGCGCAGGCGGCCAGGCCGGGTCCGGGGCCCAGCCGGCCTCCGGGCGGAAGCCCGGGGGGACCTGCCAGCCAGGGGGTGCGTTGAATCGCACGGACATGTCACTCCTTCGACGTCGAGCGGACCCACTATGGCGGAAACCTGCACCGTCGGTCCATGTCGGAGGCCGCTGGTAGACCTTGGACATGTTCCTGCTCGAGAGCGACGGCCCACCCGAGGGCGTCGGTGCGCCCGGCGCGACGCTCGTCCACTCGGCGAGCGATCTCGTCGTCGCCTCCGAGTGCGAGCACGCGTTGCTGCGCAGGCTCGACGAGGTCCTGGGGCGTTCGCCGCGCCACGTGCGGCCCGCGGACGAGATGCTGGCGCGTACCGCCGCCGTCGGCGAGGCGCACGAGCGGCGGGTGCTCGACGAGCTGGTCGCGCGGTTCGGCTGGTCGCCCGACGACGGCGCACCGGGCGGGGTCGTCGGCATCGACCCGCCGCGCGTCATGTCGCGAACGGAGCTGACGGGGGCGCACGCGCGGACGCTCCGGGCCATGGAGCAGGGCGCCGACGTCGTGTACCAGGGCGCGTTCTTCGACGGGACGTTCCACGGGAGGGCGGACTTCCTCGTCCGCGACGCTCTCGACGCCGGCTCTGGTGTCCCGCGCTACGCGGTGTGGGACACCAAGCTCGCCCGGCGGGAGAAGGTGCGCGCCGTGCTCCAGGTCGCCGCCTACGCCGACCAGCTCCGCCGCGCGGGTGTCGACCCGACGGAGCACGCCCACCTGGTCCTCGGCACCCGGGTGCGGACGAACCATCTGCTGGCCGAGGTGCTGCCGGTGTTCTCCGCCCGCCGGGAACGCATGCTCGAGGTCGTCGGCGAGCACCTGGCCGACGACGGCCCGGTCGAGTGGGGTGACCCGCGGTACGCGGCCTGCGGGCGCCTCGCGGTGTGCCCCGACTGCGCCGAGTCGGCCGAGCGTGCCCGGGACGTCCTGCTGGTCGGGGGCGTGTACGGCCCGCAGCGGGTCGCGCTCGCGGCGTCGGGCATCACGACCATCGATGCGCTCGCCGCGGCACCGCAGCCGCCCGCCGAGCTCTCCCGCGAGCGGTTCGAGCGGCTGCGGTTCCAGGCCGCGCTCCAGCTCGGCACGGAGCCGGGCCACGGCCAGGTGGAGTACGAGGTCGAGGGCGCCGAGGGGCCGGAGGCCGAACGACTTCGGTGGGCGATCGTCGACGCCGACCCGATCGACCGCCTTCCCGCGCCCAGTCCCGGGGACATCTTCTTCGACTTCGAGGGCGACCCGCTGTGGACCGACACGGCGGGGAGGGAACCTGGGTCCGGCGTGTTCGGGCTCGACTACCTGTTCGGCTGGGTCACGCGCGAGGCCGACGCCCAGGGCGGTCCCCGGTTCGAAGGGCTCTGGGCCGACGACCCGGTCCAGGAGCGCGAGGCGCTGGTCGCCTTCGTCGACTACGTGGCCGACCGCCGCCGCCGATGGCCCGACCTGCACGTCTACCACTACGCCGACTACGAGCGTGCTCACCTGCTGTCGATCGCCGCCCGGCACGGCGTGTACGAGGACGAGGTCGACCAGCTCCTGCGGGACGGGGTGCTGGTCGACCTGTGGAACGTCGTCCGCCCCGCACTGCGGACGTCGAACCGCTCGCGCTCGATCAAGAAGCTCGAGCCGCTCTACATGGCGGACGAGCCCGGGCGCGAGGGCGTCAAGGACGCGGCGAGCTCGGTCGTCGAGTACGCCGAGTACACCGCGCTGCGGGACTCGGGCCGGCTCGACGAGGCCGCGGAGCGCCGTCGGCAGATCCTCGACTACAACCGGTACGACTGCATCTCCACGCTGCGGCTGCTCGAGTGGTTGCGCGACGCCCGGGCGGCCGTGGGCACGCCGCCGCACGCCGCGGCGCGGCCGGCTGCGGACGACGCGCCTCCGACCGACGAGGTGTCGAAGGCGCTGACTCCCCGCCAGGCCGAGGTGCGACGGCGGATCGCGCTCGAAGAGGAGATCTTCGCGCTCGTCGAGCAGGAGCGGGTCGCGCTCGCCGCGGCCCCGAGCGCGCCGTCACCCGCGCCCACGACCGATGCCGTCGAGGCGGCACGCAGGGCGGAGGTCCAGGCGCTCGCGCTCCTGGGTTCGGCCGTCGGGTACTACCGGCGCGAGGCGAAGCCGTTCTGGCACGAGCACTTCGCGAGGCTCGAGCTGCCGCCCGAGGAATGGCCGGGCCGGCGGTCCTCGTTCCGCGTCGAGGCAGCGACCGTGCGGCGCGACTGGTCGGTGCTGGAGGGCAAGGCCGTGCTCTCGCGCGATCTCGAGCTCACCGGGCGCCCTGTCGAAGGGTCGGAGCTCGTGTCGGGAACGACCGCCTTCCTGCTCTACGACCCGCCGGTCCCCGACGCCGTCGGCGAGCTCGAGGCGCGCGCCGTCCGGGGCGCTCACGGACGAGCCGTCGTGCTCGACGCCCGGCGGGCCCTCGTCCCGGTGGCGCAGCCGGACGGGAGCGCCCGGGGCGTCGACCGGGACGTGCTCGTGGTCCGGGAGATGGCGCGCCGCAACGACGCCGGGCACGACCAGCTGCCGATGGGTGTGGCAGCCAACGACCATCTGCACAGCGGCCCGCAGGAGCAGGCTGTCGAGGACGCGGCGGCTCGCGCGCTCGCGGCATGGCGCGCCGGCCCCGCGCCGTCGCGGCCCGGCGTTCCGGCGGACCGGCTTCCGGCCGGGCCGGTGGTCGACCTGCTGCTGCGCAGGCCGCCACGGCTCCTGGGCGGGGCGCCGCTGCCCGACGGCATGGATGACCTGGTCACGGCGGTGCACGACGCCGTCCGGCTGCTGGACCGGTCGTACCTCGCGGTCCAGGGCCCGCCGGGAACGGGCAAGACGTATCTCGGTTCGCACGTGATCGCCCGGCTCGTCGCCGAAGGCTGGCGCATCGGCGTCGTCGCGCAGTCGCACGCCGTGGTCGACAACCTGCTCCGGGCTGTTCTGGCGGCGGGCACCCCCGCCGCGGCGATCGCGAAGAAGCGGCGTGACCGTGACGTCGGTGAGCCCGTCGACGACTCACCCTGGGAGCAGGTGACCGCGGAGCGGCTCGAAGCGTTCGCCTCGGCGGCTCGCGACGCCGGTCAGGGCTGCGTCGTGGGCGGCACCGCGTGGGACTTCGCGCACCGGCGGTGGCCGGAGCAGGGGCTCGACCTCGTGGTGGTCGACGAGGCCGGGCAGTTCTCGGTCGCGAACACGATCGCCGTGGCGCGCGCCGCGCAGAGGTTGCTGCTGCTGGGTGACCCCCAGCAGCTCCCGCAGGTGAGCAAGGGCAAGCATCCCGAGCCGGCGGTCGCGGGCTCGGCCCTCGGCTGGCTCGCCGACGGCCACGACGTCCTGCCCGGCGAGCTCGGCTACTTCCTGCCTCGGTCCTGGCGGATGCACCCCGGCCTGTGCGAGGCGGTGTCCCGGCTCGCCTACGAGGGCCGGCTGCACGCCCACGCCGCGGCAGCCGAGCGGCGACTCGACGGGGTCGCCCCGGGCGTGCACGAGGTGCTCGTGGACCACCAGGGCAACGCGGTGTCGTCTCCGCAGGAGGCGGCTGAGGTGGTGCGCCAGGTCCAGGGCGTGCTGGGCGCGACGTGGCACGCCGGCGCGGGCGCCCCGGGCCGGCCGCTCGAGCCGTCGGACGTCGTCGTGGTCGCCGCCTACAACGCCCAGGTCTGGCTGGTGCGCCGGGCTCTCGACGCTGCCGGCCTTGCCGGGGTGGCGGTGGGCACGGTCGACATGTTCCAGGGGCGCGAGGCGGCGGTGGCGATCCTCACCATGGCGGCCTCGGCACCGGCGGACGCCCCGCGCGGGATGCGGTTCCTGCTGAGCAGGAACCGCATCAACGTTGCGGTGTCACGGGGGCAGTGGTGCGCGATCGTCGTGCGGTCACCGCACCTGACGGACTACCTGCCGGGAAGTGTCACCGAGCTCGAACAGCTCGGCGCCTTCCTGCGGCTCGTCACCCCGGCGGCGTGACGGGTCAGAACCCGCCGTCGAATCCTCCGCCGAAGTCGCCGCCACCGCCGAAGTCGCCGCCGCCGAAGAACCCGCCGCCGTCGCCGCCCGCGTCGGCACCCGAGGCCTCGGTGTAGCCGCCGCCGTCCCCGGCACCTGCGTCGCCCTCGGCACCTGCGGCATCCTGACCGCCGTCCGCTCCCTCGCTGCCGCCCTCGCCCGAGCCGTCACCGGCGAACTCCTGCGACGGGTCGCCGAACGCCGACCCGAACATCGCGTTCGCCACGGCCGAGCCGATGACCACACCAGCGATCGTGCCGAGCATGCTCGATCCGATCATGGCGCCCATCCCCATGCCGGGGCCCTGGGCGCCGCCCTGGCCCGGCCGCCCGCGGAACGTCTGCTCGAGCGTGCCGGGGTTGCGCATCTCCGCACGCGTCGCCATCCGCGCGAGGGACTGCGGGTCGTCGGACGTCGCCCGCTCGGAAGCCGGCACCGTGGCGCCGAGCTCTGCCAACACACGCTGGCGCTGCTCCGGCGTCAGCCGGGCGAACGCCTCGGCATGAGCCTGCTCGACGGCGTCCGGCGGAGCCGTGCGCAGCAGGTAGCGGTACCGCTCGACGGCGACGTCGTCGGCGCTGCGTCCCTGGTCCCCGGCCGCAGTCGACGCGCCGTACCCGGGCGTCGCCGGAGAGCCCGCAGGGTACTGCCCCGGCGCGGCCCCGTATCCGGGCTTGCCCGGTGAGTACCCGGGCTGTTGCGGCGCATAGCCCGGCTGACCGGGCACGCCGTGATAGGTGCGTTCGTCACGAGACCTGCCGAGAAGGCGATCGAGGAATCCCATAACGGTGGAACGCGGGCGGGTCTGCACCGGTTCCCGAAAAGACGACGGCCCGCTCGCCCTCCGTGAAACGGTGGGGCGAACGGGCCGTCGTCAGAGCTTCGGCCGGCCGGAGCCGGCGCGAGCGCTCAGAGTCAGAGCGGGCGAATGTTCTCCGCCTGCGGGCCCTTCGGGCCCTGCGTGACGTCGAACTCGACGCGCTGGTTCTCCTCGAGCGAGCGGTAGCCGCTCGACTGGATGGCGGAGAAGTGGGCGAAGACGTCAGCGGAGCCGTCCTCGGGGGCGATGAAGCCGTAGCCCTTCTCAGCGTTGAACCACTTCACGGTTCCGGTAGCCATGTGATCTCCTTCAAGAGGTGTCGACGACCCCGCCTCTCGGGGTCGTACATCACGGTGAATCGTCGACAACTCTTGATGAAACAAGGTCCGTCGAGCGGTCCGCGCCAATCCTGACGGCACGGCCCCTCGACGCAGACGACAACTAACCGTCCGGTACGAGCGAGGCACTGCAACAGTGGTAAATGGTATGCGAGCGGAGCCGAGACCACCAGCCCTCTGTGGATGACGGGTGGGAATTGTGACGGCAGCGTGCGAGTCGGCCGGTCCAGGGCATAGAAAGTAGGCATGACAGTGCCCTCCATCACGCTCAACAACGGTGTCGCGATCCCGCAGGTCGGGCTCGGCGTGTTCCAGGTTCCCGACGACGGCACGCAGGCGAACGTCGAGCAGGCGCTCGAGATCGGCTACCGGCACGTCGACACCGCCGCCGGGTACTACAACGAGGCGGGCGTCGGCGCCGCCGTGCGCGCGTCGGGCATCCCGCGCGAGGAGCTGTTCGTCACGACGAAGCTGCGCAACGGCGACCAGGGCTACGACCGCGCGCTCGCGGCGTTCGAGAAGTCCCGCCGCGAGCTCGGCCTCGACGTCGTGGACCTCTATCTGATCCACTGGCCGGTCCCGTCGCGGGACCTCTACGTCGAGACGTGGAAGGCGTTCGAGAAGCTGCTGTCCGACGGCGCGGTGAGGGCCATCGGCGTCTCCAACTTCCTGCCCGAGCACCTCGACCGGCTCGTCGCCGAGTCCGACGTCGTGCCCGCCGTCAACCAGATCGAGGTCCACCCGACGTTCCAGCAGCGCGACGTGCGTGCGCGCTGCGGCGAGCTCGACGTCGCCGTCGAGGCCTACTCGCCGCTGGGCCAGGGGGCGGACCTGGACGCCGACGCGGTCGTCGGGGTCGCGGAGGAGCTCGGGGTCACTCCGGCCCAGGTGATCCTGCGCTGGGAGGTCCAGCAAGGGCTCGTCGTCATTCCCAAGTCGATGTCGGCCGAGCGGCAGGCGACCAACATCGACCTCTTCTCGTTCGAGCTCACGGACGAGCACGTCACGAGGATCGCGGGCCTGGAGTCCGGGGTCGACGCGCGTCTCGGCGCCGATCCCGCGGAAGCGTCGTTCACCCAGTTCCGCCACTGACCCGCCACTGGCCGGCCAGTGACCGGCCAGTGACCGCCACTGACCCGCTCGTGCGGCGGTTCCGGCGTGTCGTCGCCGAACTGCCGCCAAACCGATATCTCCTCGTTACTGAGCGGTAACCGGCCGCGACATTCAGGGAAATCCCGCACGTCTAGCGTCTGTGGACCTGGCGCCAGATCGTGAGACGGGCCGTCCAGCACCTCGGACAGTCGTGAGAATGCGGCGCTGACCGAGGGGCGTGCGATGGATGCACTTCCGTCTCAGGTGTGACCTGTGCCATATTGCAGCACGCGATTCAGTCTTGACTCAGACGATCGACCGTGGCGTTGCGGACCCCGTTTCGCACGTCGGGAGATCCAGGCAACGGAGGTTCGTTCCATGCAACACACGGCGCGTCGAACGACCACAGGGGTGGCTCTCGCTCTTGCGGCCGTCTTGACCTTCTCCGCCTGTTCCCAGCAGTCGCAAGGCGAGGAGGAACCTGGCGGCACCGAGACCTCGGAAGGCGGCAGCTCGGCCGAGCTCGCCATCGTTCCCACGGTCCAGATCGACATCGACGGCAACGAGGTCGAGGCCGAGACCGGCGGCGACGCAGCCGACCCCGCCGGTGACGGCGGCGCCGAGTGTGCAGAGGGCACCTCGATCGGCATGGCGGGCGCACTCACCGGTCCGAACGCCGCACTCGGCCTCAACATCCTCTACGGCGCCAAGGTCGCGGTCGATGCGTTCAACGCCGCGAACCCCGGCTGCCAGGTGACCCTCAAGGAGTTCGACACCGAGGGTGACCCGCAGAAGGCCACGCAGGTCGCACCGCAGATCGTCGGCGACGACAGCGTCATCGGCCTCCTCGGCCCGGCGTTCTCGGGCGAGACGGCGGCCACGGGCGACGTCTTCAACCAGGCCGGCCTGCTGTCGCTCACGGCGTCGGCGACCAACCCGGACCTCACCGGCAACGGCTGGACCAACTTCTACCGCGGCCTCGCCAACGACGCCGTGCAGGGCCCGGCCGTCGCGGCCTACCTGACGGGTACCGCAGGGTTCGAGAACGTCTGCGTCATCACCGACAACTCGGACTACGGCATCGGGCTCGCGGAGCAGATCACGACGGGTCTCGGCGACGCCGCGAACCCCGACTGCGCCAGCGAGGTCAAGGCAGGCGACAAGGACTTCTCGGCCACCGTGCAGATCGTCTCGGGTGCGGACGACGCGGACGCGATCTTCTACGCGGGCTACTACGCCGAGGCCGCGCCGCTCGTCCAGCAGCTCCGTGACGGCGGGGTCGAGATCCCGTTCGTCTCGGCTGACGGCACCAACGACCCGCAGTTCGTGAGCCAGGCCGGTGCAGCGTCCGAGGGCGCGATCCTGTCCTGCCCGTGCGGTCCGGCTCCTGACGAGTTCGCCGCCGAGTACGAAGAGGTCAACGGCCAGGCGCCGGGCGTGTACTCGGTCGAGGGCTACGACCTCACGACGATCATGCTCAGCGGCATCGCCTCGGGCGTCACCGACCGTGCCGGCCTCATCGAGTACGTGAAGAACTACTCGGGTGACGGCCTCGCCCGCACCTACGAGTGGGACGACACGGGCGAGCTCGCCTCCTCGCTGATCTGGATCTATACGGTCGAGTAGTCGCGACCACGCGCCGGCCGTGACCGGGCCCCCCGCCGCCATGACGGGGGGCCCGGTGCGGGTCGGCGCACACGATCGCGTCCACCCGCACCACGACACCGAGGAGCAACATGTCAGGTGTCCTCGTCGACAGCATCCTGGCCGCCGACATCATCGACTTCAACCTCGCGGCACTGGGCCGTAACTTCTGGGCCCTCACCGTCGAGGGACTGACCTACGGGTCCATCTACGCTCTCGTCGCCGTCGGCTACACCCTCGTGTACGGCGTCCTGCGGCTCATCAACTTTGCCCACTCCGAGGTCTTCATGCTCGGGATGTTCGGGCAGTACGCGACCCTCTGGGCCCTCGGCTTCTACCCGAGCGGCAACGCGTACGACAAGGGCATCATGCTGACGATCCTGTATCTCGGCATAGCGATGATCGGCGGCATGGCGGTGTCCGGCGCGACCGCGGTCGGGCTCGAACGCGTGGCGTACAGACCACTGAGACGCCGTGGCGCACCATCGCTGGTGTTCCTCATCACCGCGATCGGCGCGTCGTTCGTCCTCCAGGAGTTCGTGCACTTCGTGCTCCCGCGCCTGACGGGCGGCACCCTGGGCGGTGTCAACGCGCAGCAGCCGATCCGCCTGGTCGAGCCGAAGGTGCAGTTCGAGATCTTCGGTGCGCCCGTCACCAACGTGACGCTGGTGATCATCGGGGCGGCGCTCGTCCTGGCCTTCGTGACGGACCGGTTCATCAACGCCACCAAGTTCGGGCGCGGCATCCGTGCCGTCGCCCAGGACCCGGTGACCGCCACCCTGATGGGCGTCTCGCGCGAGCGCGTCATCATGCTGACGTTCCTCATCGGCGGCATCCTCGCGGGTGCGGCGGCGCTGCTCTACACGCTGCGCGTGCCCAACGGCATCATCTACTCGGGTGGGTTCATCCTCGGCATCAAGGCGTTCAGCGCCGCGGTGCTCGGCGGCATCGGCAACCTGCGCGGGGCGCTGCTCGGCGGTCTGCTGCTCGGCGTGATGGAGAACTACGGCCAGGTCGTCTTCGGCACGGAGTGGCGCGACGTCGTCGCGTTCGTCCTGCTGATCGTCGTCCTGATGTTCCGCCCGACGGGCATCTTGGGCGAGTCGCTAGGGAGGGCACGAGCATGACCACGTCGAGCACTCCGAACCCTCCCGCCAACCCTCCCGCAAACCCGCCCGCCAGCCCGCCCGAGAGCCTGCCACCGGCAGGGCGCGCCGCGACGAAGGACCGTCCGCACGGCGGGATCGGCGACCGCCTGCGGCTGTGGTGGGACGCGCAGTCCCGGCCGGCGCAGTGGGGCATGGGCGTGCCGTTCTGGCTCCTGCTCGCCGTCGTGCCGATCCTCAACATCCCCGTACTGACCACGGTCGGTACGAACTTCGGGGGTGTGATGGCCCAGTTCGGGATGATCGCGCTCATCGCGATCGGCCTCAACGTCGTCGTGGGCCAGGCCGGCCTGCTCGACCTGGGCTACGTCGGCTTCTACGCCGTCGGCGCGTACACGGTCGCGATCCTCACGAGCCCCGACAGCCCGTGGAACCAGACGACGCCCGACGGCTGGCTCGCCAACGAGTGGGGCTGGCTCGCGGCGCTCCCGGTGGCCATCGCGATCACGTCGCTGTCGGGCCTCATCCTCGGGTCCCCGACGTTGCGCCTGCGTGGGGACTACCTCGCGATCGTCACCCTCGGCTTCGGCGAGATCGTCCGCCTGCTGGCGGACAACCTCGACGAGCTGACCGGGGGCGGCCAGGGCCTGCGCGGAGTCGACTACCCCCGAGCGGGCGTCACGGAGGACCTGCCGAACGGCGTCTTCTCCGCGGGCAACGCGAGCGGGACGCTGAACTCCGGCGTCTGGTGGTACTGGGTCAGCCTGCTGTTCATCGTCATCTCGCTGCTCCTGGTGGGCAACCTCGAGCGTTCCCGCGTGGGCCGCGCCTGGGTCGCCATCCGCGAGGACGAGGACGCGGCCGAGATCATGGGCGTGCCGACGTTCAAGTTCAAGCTGTGGGCGTTCGTGATCGGTGCCTCGATCGGTGGCGTGTCCGGAGCCCTCTATGCGGGCCAGGTCCAGTTCGTCATCCCGACGAACTTCAACGTCATCAACTCGGTGCTGTTCCTCTGTGCCGTCGTGCTCGGCGGCCAGGGCAACAAGCTCGGCGTGATCCTCGGCGCGTTCATCATCGTCTACCTGCCGAACTTCTTCCTCGGACGGACGGAGATCTTCGGGATCCCCATCAACGGCAACGAGATCGCGAGCTACCGGTACCTGTTCTTCGGGCTGGCACTCATGGTGCTCATGGTCTTCCGACCGCAAGGCCTGATACCGGTGCGGCAGAAGCTGCTCACCTACGGCCGTGAGCTCTACGTCGCGGCGCGCCGGATCCAGAAGCGTGCCGAGACCCCGGCACCGGCGACCACGGACGGAGGCGACCGATGAGCCAGCACGGGCCCGGCGGTATCGCCGCCGGTGGCGACCACGCCGACGAGCACCACGCACCGTCGACCGACGTGACGGCCCAGGCGGGCGAGCAGTACCTCCCCGGCGCAGGGCTCGAGGAGCCGGTGATCGTCGACGTCGCCGACGTCAACCCGGACCTGGCCGACCCGGAGCTCGTGGCCGAGATCGTCGAGATGTCCCGCGACATCGAGACCGAGGTGGGCAAGCCGCTCCTGCGGATGCAGGACGTCACGGTGCAGTTCGGTGGCCTGACGGCCCTGTCCGAGGTGACGTTCGAGATCCGGCGAGGCGAGATCCTGGGCCTCATCGGACCCAACGGCGCCGGCAAGACGACGGCCTTCAACGCGATGACGGGCGTCTACCGCCCGACGTCGGGCCACGTCGAGTTCGACGGCACGGTCATCGGCAAGGCCAAGCGCAACGAGATCACGCGCCTCGGCATCGCTCGGACGTTCCAGAACATCCGGCTGTTCAACGAGATGACGGCGCTCGAGAACGTCGTGGTCGGGACGGACGCGCGGCACCGTACGTCCGTGCCCTCGGCGCTCCTGCGCACGCCGCGGCACCGCCGGGAGGAGCGTGACGCGATCGACCGCGGCATGGCCCTCCTGGAGTTCGTCGGCGTCGGCGGCCGCGCGACCGAGAAGGCGCGCAACCTTTCCTACGGCGACCAACGGCGTCTCGAGATCGCCCGCGCGCTCGCCACCGAGCCCAAGCTCCTGTGCCTCGACGAGCCGGCGGCCGGGTTCAACCCGGCCGAGAAGGAGGCCCTCATGGGTCTCATCCGGCAGATCCGCGACGACGGCTACACCGTCCTGCTCATCGAGCACGACATGCGCCTGGTGCGCGGCGTCACGGACCGGATCGTCGTGCTGGAGTTCGGCCAGGTCATCGCCGACGGTACGCCCGAAGAGGTGACGAACGACCCTCGGGTGATCGCCGCCTACCTGGGCGTTCCCGACACGGAGGAGGTGTGACGTGGCGCTGCTCGAGATCAGCGACATGACCGTCGCGTACGGCCGGATCGAGGCCGTGCGGGACGTCTCGCTCAAGGTCGAGGAAGGTGAGCTCGTCACGCTCATCGGTGCCAACGGCGCCGGCAAGACGACGACGATGCGCGCGGTCAGCGGCATCCGTCCGGTCGCTCGCGGCCGGATCATGTTCAACGGCCAGGACGTGACGCGCATGAAGCCGCACCTGCGCGTGGTCGCCGGCATCGTGCAGGCACCCGAGGGTCGGGGCATCTTCCCCGGCATGACGGTCGTCGAGAACCTCGAGATGGGCGCCTACGCCCGCACGTTCCCGACGAAGGCCGAGCACGACAAGACGCTGGACCGCGTCTACGAGCTGTTCCCCCGGCTCGCGGAGCGCAGCACCCAGGTCGGAGGGACGCTCTCGGGTGGTGAGCAGCAGATGCTCGCCATCGGGCGCGCGCTCATGGCGCGGCCGCGGCTGCTCCTGCTCGACGAGCCGTCCATGGGCCTGGCGCCGATGGTGATCCAGCAGATCTTCCGGATCATCTCGGAGATCAACGCCCAGGGAACCACGGTGCTCCTCGTCGAGCAGAACGCGCAGCAGGCGCTCTCCCGCTCCCACCGCGCGTACGTCCTGGAGACGGGCGAGGTCGTGAACTCGGGCCCGGGCAAGGAGCTGCTCGCCGACCCCAGCATCAAAGAGGCCTACCTGGGCGTGGCGTGACGCCGGGCCGCGCCGGACGAGCGTCCGGCGCGGCCCGCGCTCACGGCCCGGCAGCCCTCACGCCCACGTGGTGGTGCGCGCCGTGAGGTCCGTCGTGCCCTTGCGGCCCGTCGGCGACATCGTGAGCACGCGACCGCCGGGACGCAGACGCGCGTCGTGGGCGTACCGGTGCGCCAGCTCCGCCTCGGCCTGCCGTGCCGCGGCGTCGTCCCCGCGTTCCCGCGCGCGGTCGGCCGTCACCAGCAGCTCGGCGACCTCGTCCGCGACCGCATCGGCGGCAGCGACGGCGGCCTCGTCTGCGGGCGTGGCAGGGGCTTCCCCGGACGAGGCGGAACCGTCGGGAGACGGCTCGCCCGCCGCCCACAGCTCCGGGTGCCAGCCGTCCCACAGCAGCACCTCCTCGCGCATCCGGTGAGCGAGCTCGAGGCCCACGTAGGTGCGCACGAAAGCAGGGCCGGTCAACCAGGGCATGGCCGGGTCCACGCCGTAGGTCGACGCGTCCGCCCGGCCGGCGCGGATCGCCAGCCAGGCCTCCGCGGCGGTCTCGAAGGGGGCGCCCTCACCGGTCGGCATGTCGTGCACGTCGAACGGCCAGTCCTCCGGGGCGAGCTCCGGGTCGAACCGGAGCCAGCGTGAGCCGTCCCACCGCTCGGCGACCACATGGTCGTGGTGGAAGCCCGGCCGGAAGTAGCCGGAGAAGCCGATGCGGCTCCGCGCGGGGACCCCGTGCTCCCGAAGCGTCGCGACCGCGAGCAAGGCGTGGTCGCGGCAGCACCCCGCGACCTTCTGGGTGACGGCCCGACCGATGCCGAGCGGCCCGGCTGAGCGGTCCTGCAGGACACCGAGGATCGTCGCGGTCCAGCGTGAGTCGATGTCGCCCGCCTGCTCCGGGGACAGCTGGTCGGCGAAACCGCGGTAGTGCACGACGGCGTCGCACACCGCGGCGTGCAGGCTGCCCGGGTCGGGCGCCACGGCGCGCACGAGCTCGGCGTGCGCCCCGGGTTCGG
>Ga0233385_1000662_pt1 | contig 16118 bp, 12 predicted proteins | sample ElkDunMinimDraft_16_FD_191543 | JGI IMG/M metagenome (GOLD analysis project Ga0233385, IMG submission 191543) | Fecal eukaryotic communites from dung pellets of Tule Elk in California, USA - Elk Dung G36 | ecosystem: Host-associated > Mammals > Digestive system > Large intestine > Fecal | place...
TCTGGAAATCGTGCCGTTGGAGAAGCTCACCCCGACCGACTGGACCGTCGACCAGGCGATGAGCTTCATCATTTCCGGCGGCGCGGTGGCGCCGGACACGATTCCGTTCGATCCGCCCCCCACGGGCAAAGAAAAAGCCCCCACTTAGTAGGGGCTAGGCAGGATCAGTTCGGGCTACGCGGCGTCCACCGCATTTCCGTCCGCGGCACGGTCAATGAGTCGACACGCGAACCGCTGTGCGCGTTGCCCTCGCCTGTGCACTGATACTCCTTGGTTACCTGCCAGACCGTGCAGCCGCCAAAGCCGCCTCCCTGGGAACACTGTCGCGTCGTCCCGCCAAACGCCTCAGCGCCGGTATAGCCCCAGGCTTCGCATCGGCGTGTTGCCAACCCAACTGCTTGCGGCTCGCTCAGTACGGGCTTCTCCAGGTCGCCATGCTCGTAAGAAAGCCTGACCACTCCATCCGCTCGACTTCCGCCGGTCGCGGACCAATCCTTCGTCGTGGAGCAACCTGATACGAATGCTGCAACAACCAGCAGCGCCATTAACTTTTTCATTCCTTCCCCTTAGACCCGGCCGACCTTGGCCGGCCCGAACTATACATTTGATCAGTAGTATCCCGAGGCCCACCCTGACCTCCGGCCCTTGCCGACCACCTGCGTGCCGCTCAGCATCGATCGACCTTCCGGAGCCCCGTCATGAAGCAGCCGCTCGTTCTTGCCATCGCCGTCGCCGTCGCCGCCAGCAGTGGCCTTGCCGGCTGCAACCGCGCCGCGCCCACGCCCGACACGACCGCACCGGCGGAAGTGCCTGCCGAAGACGCGCCCGCGCGCGCCGCGCGGCTGGCCACGCACTACGCCGAGTACTGGGAAGAACTGCTCAAGCTCAACCCGGTGCAGGCGACCTTCCTCGGGGACCCGCGCTACAACGACCAGCTGCCCGATTTCGCCAGCGCCGAATACCGCGAACAGCTCCGCGCCTTCAACGAGCGCTGGCTGAAAACGGTCGAAGCGATCGGCAGTGCCGGCCTCGAGGGCCAGGACCTGCTGAGCTATCGGATCTTCGCCCAGGACCGGCGCGATGCCCTGGACGCCGAACGCTTCCCGGGCTGGATGATGCCGGTCAACCAGATGGGCAGCACGGTCAGCTACGCGGTGCTGCTGGGCTCGGGCCAGACCGCGCAGCCGTTCGCGAGCGTCGCCGACTACGACGCGTGGCTGCGCCGCGCGGCGCGGATCCCCACCGTGCTGGACACCGAGATCGCCAACATGCGTATCGGCATCGAGTCCAACGTGGTCCAGCCCCGCGTGCTGATGGAAAAGGTGTTGCCACAGTTCGATGCGATCCTCGTCGAGGATCCGGAGAAGAGCCCGTTCTGGGGCCCGATTACGAACTTCCCCGACGACGTCCCCGCTCCCGAGCGCGAACGGCTGACCGCCGCGTTCCGCAGCCTGATCACCGAGCAGCTCAATCCGGCCATCCGGCGCCAGCGCGACTTCATCGCCAATGACTATCTGCCGCATACCCGCGACAGCGTGGGACTCGACGCCCTGCCCGATGGCATGGCCTGGTATGCATTCTCGACCCGTCAGCAGACCACGTCCGACCTCACGCCCGAGGCGATCCACCAGATCGGCCTCGACGAGGTGGCACGCATCCACGCGGAGATCCGCACCGTCATGGCCGAGACGGGGTTCGAGGGCTCGCTGCAGGACTTCTTCCGCTTCATGCAGAGCGACCGCCGCTTCGAGTTCCGTTCCGAGCAGGCGCTGCTCGCGCACTACCGTGGCATCGAGAAGACGATCGCAGCCCGGGTTCCCGAACTGTTCTCGCTGACCCCCAAGGCCGGATTCGAGATCCGGCCGATCGAGGACTTCCGGGCGGAATCGGCTGCCGGCGGCGAATACATGCCGCCGAGCGAGGATGGCAGCCGTCCGGGCATCTTCTACGTCAACACCTTCGACCTGCCCACGCGCAAGCGCTGGGATGCCGAGGACCTGTTCCTGCACGAGGCGATTCCCGGCCATCACTTCCAGCTTGCACTGCAGCAGGAACTGACCGAACTGCCGGCCTTCCGCCGTTTCGGCGGCGAGACCGTCTTCATCGAGGGCTGGGGCCTGTATGCCGAGAGCCTGGGCCGCGAACTGGGCATCTATGCCGATCCCTACGACTACTTCGGCCGACTGCAGGGCGAGCTGTGGCGCGCCGTGCGCCTGGTGGTCGACACCGGCCTGCACAGCAAGGGCTGGACGCGGCAGCAGGTGCTCGACTACATGTTCGCCAATGCCTCGGTCAGCGAACCCGACGCGATCGCCGAGGCCGAGCGCTACATCGCCTGGCCCGGCCAGGCGCTGGCGTACAAGATCGGCGAGCTGAAGATCCAGGAACTGCGCAAGCGCAGCCAGGACGCACTGGGCGAGGCATTCGACATCCGCGAGTTCCACACCGAAGTGCTCAAGGACGGCGCAGTGCCGTTGCCGGTGCTCGAGGCGAAGATCGACGGCTGGATCGCGGCGCAGCGCGAACGCGCGGATGCACCGGCGGCGACCGCGCTGCCTGTGGACGCGACGCCCTGAGGCGAACACTCGCTCGCCGGCGCGCGCGCCGGGCCCGACCGCCCACGAACGCGGGGCATGCCGTATCGGGTGGCACGGTCCGCCGCGGATGTAACGCCCCGCGGCTTGCCCTGCTGCATCCGCCGCGCGATCCTGCGCGCTGGTCGCGCGCGGGGGAGGCGCCATGATCCGTACGATGTTCTCGGTGATGCTCGGCATGCTCGTCGCCACGATGGTGATGCTGGGGCTCGAATTCGTCGGCACCTGGATGTTTCCGATGCCGGCCGGCCAGCTGGCCGAAGACGCCGATCTCGCCACGATCATCGCCAATGCACCGACCGGAAAACTCGTCTGGGTACTGCTGGGCTGGCTGGGCGCAGCGGTCTGCGGCGGCTGGGTCGCCACGCGTTTCGCAACTGCGCGATGGATCGGCGCGGCGATCACGGTCGGCGTGCTGCTGACATTGGGCGTGCTGCTCAATGCGTGGATGCTGCCGCATCCGCTCTGGATGACGCTGCCGGGGCTGATCGGCCCGGTCCCGCTGGCCTGGTGTGGCGGCAGGCTCGCGCTCGCGGGTACCCGCCTCGCCAACTGACGCTTTCGCTCTAGCCACGTCCGGGGAAGTCCATGCAGGCATCGTTGCTCACCACATTGCTGCTGCCGCTCGCACTCGGCGTGATCATGTTCGGCCTGGGCCTCGGTCTGGGCCTGGACGATTTCCGCCGGGTCGCACGTTATCCGCGCGCGGTGCTGACCGGACTCGCCCTGCAGATCGGCGTGCTGCCGTGGGCGGCACTGGCGCTGGCGCTGCTGTTCCGGCTGCCGCCGGAGCTCGCGGTCGGCCTGATGCTGCTCGCCGCTTCGCCGGGCGGCGCGACCGCGAACATCTACAGCCACATCGCGCGTGGCGACGTGGCGCTCAACATCACCCTGACCGCAGTCAACAGCGTGCTGTGCCTGGTCACGCTGCCGGTCATCCTCGACCTGTCCCTCGAATTCTTCCTTGGCGCCGGCCAGTACGTTCCGCCGCCGACGCGCAAGATCGTCGAGGTCGCGCTGATCATCCTGCTGCCGGTCAGCATCGGCATGCTGGTCCGGGCGTTCGCCACCGGCTTCGCGGCGCGCATGGAGAAGCCGATCCGGCTGCTGTCGGTGGTCGTGCTCGCGCTGCTGATCGTTGCGGCCGTCGCCAGCACCTGGAGCACCCTGCTGGCCTACTTCGCCGCCGTCGGCCTCGCCTGCCTGCTGTTCAATCTCGTCAGCATGGGCGTCGGCTACGCCGCGCCCCGGGCCCTGAAGCTGCCGCGCCGTCAGGCCATCGCGATCGCGATGGAGATCGGGATCCACAACGGCACGCTGGCGATCTTCATCGCGCTGAGCGTGCTCGGCAACGCGACCATGTCCGCGCCGGCAGCGGTCTACAGCCTGCTGATGTTCCTGACCGCAGCCGCGTTCGCGGCCTGGCTCAACCGGCCCGTCGCGCGCGAGGCAGCCGTCTGACGCGGTTTCGGAGACGCAGCTCGCGGAAGAGAGGGCGACGGCAGGCTGAGCGATCGCGCGAGCGGACATCGTCCCGTGGGCGCACGGCCCCAGCGTCGCAGCGTCCCCTGACTCGCGTGCAGTGGAATGGGAAAAAAAGGCCCCGCGATTGCGGGGCCTTCTGCATTACCCGGTGCGCGGCTTCACTCGCCGCTGCCGAACGTCCCGTAGTCCTTCAACTGATCCGCGACTGCCGCGTCGCCGACCACGACGATGCTCTGCTGCTTGGGATCGAAGAACTCGCGCGCGACCGACTGCACCTGGGCAGCTGTCACCGCATTGGCCTTGTCGACGTAGCTGCTGAGGTAGTCGGCCGGGCGGCCAAGCACCCAGTTCGAGGCCAGCGCCGCCGCCACCGCGCCCTGCAGCTGGTTCTGGAACAGGTAGGTGCCGGCGGTGAAGCGTTTGGCGCGCAGCAGCTCGTCGGCATCGACGGCGACGTTGCGCATCTGCTCGAACTCCTTGAAGAACTCGCCGATCGCCGCGCCCGTCACCTCGTTGCGCACGTCGGCCTGGGCCTGGAATGCGCCGCCCTGCGCACGCAGGCCGAAGCTGCTGCCCGCGCCGTAGGTATAGCCCTTGTCCTCGCGCAGGTTGCGCATCAGGCGGCTGTCGAAACCGCCGCCGAGGATGGTGTTGGCCAGAGCCGCCGGAATCGCGCGCTCGTCGTCGGCATCGAATGCCGGACGGCCGATGCGCACTGCCGACTGCACGCTGCCCGCGCGCGGCACCAGCACGAACCGGGGCCCGGCCGGATAGTCCGGGGCAGCCACGTCCGCCACCGTCGTCTCCGCGCCGCGCCAGTCGCCGAACGCCGATTGCGCCAGCGCCATTGCCTCGCGCTCCGTCACCGGGCCGGCGATCACCAGCAGTGCGCGCTCGGGCTGGAATCGCGCTGCGTGGGCGGCTGCGAGCCCGGCGGCGTCGGTGCCTTCGATCCCGGCCTCGGTCGGCAGCATGTTGCCGTAGGGATGCGCGCCGAAGAGCACGCGTCCCATCGCCCGGTTCGCCTGGTATGCCGGCTGCGCCTGCATCGCCTTGAGGCCCTGCAGTGCATTGGTCTTGGCCAGCTGGACCTCGTTGGCCGGAAACGCCGGATTGCGCACGACGTCCGCGAAAACCGCGGCCAGCGGCTGCGCCGACGACGACAGGCCGGACGCGGTCACGAACACGCCGTCGCTGCTGGCACTCGCGCCGATCGACGCGCCCAGGCGCTGCAGTTCCTCTGCGATCTGCACCGAGCTGCGCGTCGCGGTCCCTTCCTGCAGCAAGCCGGCCAGCAGGTTCGACATGCCCGGCAGCGTCGCGGGATCACTGGCCAGCCCACCGCGGACGGCGAGCACGTAGTCCACCTTCGGCAGGCCGTCCTGGCGCGGCAGCACCCAGACGGTCAGGCCGTTGTCGAGGCGACGTTCGATCAGTCCCAGCTCGGGCAACGGTCGGTCGGCGCCGTAATCGGGCAGGCCCGCGGGCAGTTCGGTCGGCGGCGCGGTGGCTGCGGACGGCTGCTGCGCATGGGCCGCGCTGGCAAACAGGCAGGCGCCGAGCGCCAGTGCGAGCGGGCGCAGGCCACGGGTCGGAATGTGGTGCTTGTCCATGTCGGTCTCCTCAGTCCTGCGCCGGTGCTGCAGCGGGCGCCGGCGCGGCCGGCGGGGCGATGCCACGCGCAGACGCCATCGCGGCGGGCACGCGGTCGATGACGGTGCGGTTGGCATCGGTGAGATAGGTCTTCGCCACGCGCTGCACGTCGGCGACGGTCACCGCCTGCACCAAGCCGGGCACCTGGTTGAGCGCCTCGGCGTTGCCCCACAGCAGCTGCGCCTTGGCGAGCTCGTCGGCGCGCGAGATGAAGGGCTCGAGGCCGTTGACGTAATCGGCCAGCAACTTGGTCTTGGCGGCGGCCAGCGTCTCGGCCGGCACGCCCTCGGCGGCGATGCGCGCGACTTCCTCGTTCACTGCGCCCAGCACCGCGTCCGGCTCGACATTGGGCTTGTACAGCGCGAACAGCGTCAGCAGGGTCGGGCCGTCGTAGTCCCAGGCGTGGCCCAGTGGCCAGCCCAGGCCGCCGTCGATGTTGAGCAACTGCTCGCGGCCCTTGACCAGTCCCTGATACAGACGCGAGGCGTCGCCGCCCGCCAGCAGCTGCGACAGCACCGCCATCGGCGCGTGATCGGCATGGCCGCGCGCGGGCATCTTCCAGCCCACCGCGAGCGCCGGCACCTGTGCCAGCGCGTCGGCCTGCGCTTCGCGCCGGCCTTGGGTGTTCAACGGTTCGGACACGTCAGGCCGCGCAGGCGTCGCACGCGCCGGAATGTCGCCGAAGTATTCCTCCACCAGTGCGAAGGCTTCTTCGGCCGAGACGTCGCCGGCGATGCCGATGACCGCGTTGTTCGGGCCGTAGTAGTCGCGGTGGAAGGATTCGACATCGGCGAGCGTCGCGCCTTCGAGATCCTTGAAGCTGCCGTAGCCGTCGTGCGCGTTGGCCCACTTCGAGAACGCGAGGCGGTTGATGTCGAAGACGAAGAACAGGCCGTAGGGCTGGTTCTGCACGTTGACGCGGATCTCTTCCTTGACCACGTCCTGCTGGTTCTTGAGGTTCTCCGCGGAGAAGTCGAGCGTCTTCATCCGATCCGCTTCCAGCCAAAGGATCGGGCGCAGCGCGGAGACCGGCGCGGTCTCGATGTAGTTGGTGTAGTCGGGACGCGTGGAGCCGTTGAGGCGGCCACCGCCCCCCTGGATCACACGATCGAAGACCCCCTTGGGCGCGGTCGGCGTGCCCTGGAACATCAGGTGCTCGAACAGATGGGCAAAGCCGGTACGGTTCTCCGGCTCCAGGCGCATGCCGACGCGATAGACGACGCTCACGCCGACGGTCGGCGAACTGCGGTCCTCCGACACCACCACGGTCAGGCCGTTGTCGAGCGTCCTGGTTTCGATCGGCATGCGCCAGGCGGCGGGCTGCGCCGCCACCGGCGCGGCGAAAATTGCGAGCAGCACGCAGGCGCTGCCCATCCGGGCAAATCGTTTCATGGTCGTTCCCTGTCCGCCCCGCTCCCCGGGGCACGAAGGCCGACTATAAGCTGCGCCGCAGTGACCGCGCATGCTGCGCTGCGGATCACGCGCGGGTATATCGACCCAGGCGAATCGGGTCCGCCGTCGATACCCGGTAGACGAAAGTCCCGCGCGCCGGCCGCGGCGTGGCCGCTATTTGGTCGCGCTGCTGTCTTCCACGTCGTCGATGCCCACGTTGCTGTGCGCGGCCTCGTAAACCGCGCGATCGAGCAGCCCGGTTTCGCGCGCCACCAGCACCGGCACCAGCATCTGCCCGGTGACGTTGGTCATCGTGCGCATCATGTCGAGGATGCGGTCGATCGCCAGCAGCAGCCCCAGGCCCTCGAGCGGCAGGCCGGCCGCCGACAGCACCACCGTCGCCATCACCACCGCGGTGCCGGGCACGCCGGCGGTGCCGAAGCTGCCGAGCACCGAGGCCAGCAGGATCGCGGCGTACTGGGCGAAGCTCAGCTCGATGCCGAAGTACTGCGCGATGAACACCGAGGCCAGGGTCGGATAGATCGCCCCGCAACCATCCATCTTGATCGTCGCGCCCAGCGGTACCGCGAACGCTGCGTAATCCCGGTTGACGCCGAGGTTGTGGGTAACCGCGCGCAGGGCCACCGGCATCGACGCCAGGCTCGACGAGCTGACGAACGCCACCTGCATGCCGGGCGCGGCGCCGCGGAAGAACTTCAGCGGGTTGAGGCCATGCGCGAGCAGCAGGCCACCGTAGACGAACACGATGTGCACCGCGCAGGCGGCATAGAGCGCGATGACGAAGCTGCCCAGCGGCAGCAGCCGTTCGAACCCGTAGGTGCCCACCAGGGCACCGATCAGGCCGAAGGTCCCGATCGGCGTGAGCTCGAGCACGAAGCGGGTGACCTGGATCATCGCCTCGGATGCCTGCCCGACCAGCGCGCGCAGTGCCGCCACGCGCTCGCCCAGCTTCACCAGCGCGAAACCCAGCAGGCCCGCAAAGAAGATCACCTGCAGGATGTTGCCGTTCGACAGCGCCGCAAACGGGTTGGTCGGCACCACGTTCAGCAACACCTCGATCGCTGACGGTACTTCGCGCGGCGTGTAGTCGGCGGCCGGGGTCAGCGAGCCGGCCTCGATGCTCAGGCCCGGATTGAAGGTGTAGGCGACGGCGAACCCGACGCCGACTGCAAGCACCGCAGTGGCGGCGAACCAGCCGAAGGTACGCCCGCCCAGCGCCGCGATGGACTGCTGACCGTGCAGCGCGGCAACCGCATTGATCACCGCGAAGAACACCAGCGGCACCGCGATCATGCGGATCAGGTTGACGTACAGCGTGCCCAGCGGCTGCAGCCAGGTGCCGGCCGCCGGTCCCATCAGCCAGCCCACCAGGGCGCCGAGCACGAAGCCGCCAAGCACCCGTTGCCAGAACGGAATCCTGAACCACCATGCCAGAGCGCCCATAAACCAGTCTTCCCAATCCAACACGCGACGATACGTGAGCGCACCGGTGATCGCGATGCCGGTGCTGGGACGCCAGCGTCCCGCGTATGGCTCTAATCGCGGTGTTCCGGGCCCCGTTCAGCGGCCAATACAGCAGTTCGGCTGCGCCACGAATGTGAAGCCGACGCGGCCTCGCGGGCATAATTGCGCGCTTTCCCCCATCACGGTCCGTCTCCCGCATGCGCTTCATCTCCGCAGGCCTCGCCTGCTCGCTGACCCTGCTCTGCGCCGCGTGCGCGTCGCCCGGCCCTTCCGGCACCGGCCATATCCGCCCGATCGACGTACAGCCGGCCGCCTCACGCAGCGACGAGACCGCGCAGTGGTGGTACCGCAGTGGCGCGGCGCGCGCCGCCGCCAACGGCGCGATGGAGGGCCGGGCGAAGAACGTCATCGTGTTCCTCGGTGACGGCATGAGCCTGACCACGGTGGCCGCGGCGCGCATCCTCGAAGGCCAGCGCCTCGGCGGCAACGGCGAGGAGCACGCCCTGAGCTGGGAACACTTCCCGGCCACCGGCTTCTCCAAGACCTACAACACCGATTCGCAAACGCCCGATTCGGCCGGCACGATGACCGCGGTCGCGACCGGGGTGAAATCGCACATGGGTGCGATCGGTGTCTCGGCCGGCGAACGCTCCGACTGCGCCGACAGCCAGCAGCGTCATGTGCAGTCGTGGCTGCGCCTGGCCAGTGAAGCCGGTCTGGCGACCGGCATCGTGACGACCGCGCGCCTCACCCACGCGACGCCGGCCGCCACCTACGCCCATGTGCCCGACCGCGAATGGGAAAGTGACGGCCAGATGCCGGCGGCTGCCCGCGCGGCAGGCTGCGCCGACATCGCCAGCCAGTTCATCGATGCCGTGCGTTCGGGCCATGGCCCCAGCATCGCCCTCGGAGGCGGCGCCGAGCACTTCCTGCCGGGCGACGAGGTGATGCCCGGCGTCCGCGGCCGCCGCCAGGACGGTCGCAACCTGATCGAGGAATGGCAGGCAGCCCGCCCGGATGGCGCGTTCGTCTGGAATACGGCCCAGTTCGAGGCCGCGCGCGGTGCACCGTCCGTCCTGGGCCTGTTCGAAGCAAGCCATATGCAATACGAGCACGACCGTGATCGCGGGCCCGACGGCGAGCCGGATCTGGAAACAATGACCCGCTTCGCGATCGAGCATCTGTCACGGCAGAACAAGGGTTTCGTGCTGCTCGTCGAGGGCGGCCGCATCGATCACGCGAACCACGAGGGCAACGCATTCCGCGCGCTCGACGAAACCGTATCGATGTCGCGGGCAGTGCGCGCGGCTGCGGAGCTGACGTCCGAGGACGACACCCTGATCCTGGTCACCGCCGACCATTCGCACACGCTGAACTTCGTCGGCTATCCGACCCGTGGCAATCCGATCCTGGGCAAGGTGCGCGGCCGCGTCAGCGAGGACGACGATCCGGACGCCTATGCCCTCGACGGAACCGGCCTGCCCTACACGACCCTGGTGTACGCGAACGGCCCCGGTTACACCGGTGCCAGCGACCAGCAGCCTGCCGGGCCGAAAACGCATCTCCACAAGCCGCGCAGCTTCGAGCCCGCCGTCGGGCGGCCGGACCTGAGTGCGGTCGACACCGAGCATCCGGACTTCATGCAGGAAGCGCTGGTGCCGATGCGCAGCGAATCGCACGGCGGCGACGACGTCGGGATCTGGGCGCGCGGCCCGGGCAGTGGCGCGGTCCGTGGCACGGTCGAGCAGAACGTGATCTATCACCTGATCGTCCAGGCCACGCCGGCGTTACGCGCGCAGCTGTGCGCGACCGGCCACTGCAATGCCGACGGCGTGCCGGTCGAGCTGCCGAGGATGCCCACGCCCGACGCGCCGCTGCCGTCCGCCGACTGAGGCCTCACGCCTCCCTGGGGTGCGCGCCCGCACGCGAAAGGTTTCCAGAGCCTCTCCGCGCCGGAGCGCGCGCCCTCCCAGGGCCCGGGCCCGGTCACCACCGCTACGGAGCGCCCGGCAACATCGCTAAGCTGGCCGTCCCCACAGCGCGGAGCGGCCCCATGAATCGACTCGACCGCAAGGTCTGCGTGGTCACCGGCGCGGCCAGCGGCATCGGCAAGCGCATCGCCGAGGTCTATGCCGGCGCGGGCGGCCGCGTCGTCGTCGCCGACCTGGAGTTGGATGCGGCCGAAGCGACCGCGGACGGAATCCGCGACGCCGGCGGCGAGGCGCTGGCAGTGGCGATGGATGTCACCGACGAGGCGCAGGTCGTCGAGGGCATCGCGAAAGCTGTCGCCCACTACGGACAGGTCGATGTGCTGGTCTCGAACGCCGGCATCCAGATCGTCAACAAGCTGACCGATTTCAGCTACGCCGACTGGAAGAAGATGCTCGCCGTCCATCTCGACGGTGCATTCCTGACCACGCGCGAATGCCTGCGCGACATGGAGAAGCGCAGGAGCGGCGGCGCCATCATCTACATGGGCTCGGCACATTCGCACACCGCGTCCAAGCTCAAGGCGCCCTATGTCACCGCCAAGCACGGCCTGCTGGGACTTGCCCGCACGGTGGCCAAGGAAGCCGCGGGCTATGGCGTGCGCGCGAATGTGATCTGCCCCGGTTTTGTCCGCACGCCACTGGTCGACCGGCAGATTCCGGAGCAGGCCAGGGAACTGGGCATCAGCGAGGACGCGGTGGTCCGCGACGTCATGCTCAAGGACACCGTCGACGGCGAGTTCACCACCGTCGACGACGTGGCCAATGTCGCCCTGATGCTGGCGGCGTTCGAGACCAACGCGCTCACCGGGCAGAGCGTGATGGTCAGCCACGGCTGGTTCATGCAGTAAGCCGCGGCGCTGGATACCCGGAGCGCATCGCGGCGAGGCGGCCGCGCGATCCAACTGGCCCAGGCGCTGCAGGCCGCGCGCCCGCTTGGCTAATGCACCGCGGCCGAAGCGGCCACGGCCCATCGGCATGCCATTGCCCGGAGACGGGGTCATCGCGGCGCGCGCCGGCATGCGACTTGCATGCACCCGGAACGGCGTGCGGACGCCTGCAGGCAGCCGGGCATTCCCATGGTGACACCGATGCAAACCCTGATCCGGCGCTGCCTGCTCGTGCTTGTGCTCGTGCTGGCGCTGGGCGCCTGCGCGGTGTCCCGCGACGGCGCCGGGGGCGGCCCGGCCTATGTGCTGGGCGGCGCCCCCACCGACGAATCCACCCCGTTGCGCAGCTGCGATCCGGCCGTGCTGGCGACGCTCGAACAGGTCGAGATTCCGGCACCCGTCGAGGGCTGGTCGGGCACCCCGCAGGCGGTCAGCGTGTTCAACGTGTTCGCAGGTGAGGTGATGATCGGCCTGGGCGATCGGGTCGTCTGCGGCCGCATGCACGACGCCCGGACGCGCGACTCGCGCTTTCGCGCAAGCGTCGGCCTGGTGGTCGTGCCGGAAGCGGGCAGTCATGAGCCGATCCACGTCGGCTGGCGCACGCCGCTCAAGGCCCACTGGATCCCCGGCATCCGGATCGGCGCCCCCAGCGCGATCCAGCAGGAAGACACCCTGCGCCTGGTCGTCCGCACCTCATGCCTGGCCATTGCGCTGGCGCTGGCGTTCTCGGCACTGATGGGCTTTGTCGGCGCCCGTGACAGGACCTTCCTCGGCCACGTCGGCATGTGCGTCACGCTGCTGCTGTGGCAGGCCACGCTGGGCGGGATGAGCGGATTTCCCCAACCCTGGCTGCCGATCGGCGAGCAGGAATCCCGTTGGCAGGTCGCGCTCGCGGCGCTCAGCTTTGCGGCGATCACGTTCGGCATCGCGACCCAGACCGGTATCGCCGGACAGCGACCGCGGCTTCGGCGGGCCACCCGCTGGGCCATCAGGCTGATGATCGCCCTGGGGCTGCTGGCGCCGCTGGCTCCCCTGTCGGCCCTGCCTGCGCTCTTGTGGATCGCCGACCGCCTATTCCTGCTCACCGGACTCGGGCTGAGCCTCGTGGCCTGCCTGTCGATCCATCGCGGCGACAGGCGCGCGACGGCCGCACTCGCGGCCTCGCTGCCCTTCCTGCTGCTCGCCATTCAGATCGTCAACGGCAGCCCGACGGTGGCGGCGTATCGCATCGAGATCGTCCAGCTGGTGCTGACCTGGTTCCTGGTGGTCATGGCCTACACGCTCACCACCCGGTACGGACAGCTGCGCGCGCAGCGCGATGCGATGCGTCAGCTCGCCGATACCGATCCGCTGACCGGGCTGCCCAACCGTCGCGCCGGGCTCGTCCGCCTCGAGGAGGCCTTCGCCGTGGCGCGCCGCCGGGGCACACCGTTGTCGGTTGGCTTCGTCGATGTAGATCTGTTCAAGCGGATCAACGATGTCCACGGCCACGATGTCGGAGACCGTGTGCTCATCACCGTGGCCGACGCACTGGTCGCGGTGACCCGCAACGCCGACGAGGTGATGCGGATGGGCGGCGAGGAATTCCTGGTGCTGCTGCCGGGCCTGGCCGGGGCTGCCGCCCACGCCCGCCTGGAGACCATTCGCCGGCGCATCGGCGAGCTGGCGCCCATGCTCGACGTGCCGGGGCTGCACTTCACCGCAAGCATCGGACTGGCGTCACTGACGGCTGCTGACGATAGCCCCGCAGCGCTGCTCCGCCGCGCCGACGACGCCATGTACCGGGCCAAGCATGCGGGGCGCGACCAGGTGGTCGGCGACGGGTCCTGGCCTGCGGCGGCCTCGGACTGAACTCAGAACGGCTTGGCGAGCACCAGCCAGACCACGCCGACGAGCAGCAGCACCGGAATCTCGTTGAACCAGCGCAGCGCTTTCGTCGAGGGCAGCGCCCGGCCCGCGTCGGCGCCCTTGAGCCAGCTGCCGGCCACGACGAAATGCACGATCAGCAGCACCACCAGCGCCAGCTTGGCGTGCAGCCAGCCTGCACCGCTGCCGATCGGCGCCATGGTCGGAAAATCCGGAATCACGAGGTAGCCCATCCACAACACGAGGCCCATCAGCAGGGCCAGGCCGAGCATCACGTGGCCGAAGCGGTAGAGCCGCCTGCCCATCAGCACCAGGCGCGCACGCACGTCGCCCGCCGCGCCGGCCTCGACGAGGTTGATGAGGATGCGCGGCAGATAGAACGCCGCGGCGATCCACGCCATCACGAAGACGAGATGGAACGTCTTGACCCAAAGATATGACTGCATCGCGCTGGCTCCTCGGCTGGCGCACAGGATCGCATGCCGGCGGCCCGATCACCGACCTCAGGAGCGGCGCGCTTCGCCGCGCAGCCACGGCTGCGGGGCCACAGCGCCTAGAATGCGCTTCCCTTTCACCCGGCCCGACGATGACCAAGCAGTACGACCGCGCCTATTTCGACCGCTGGTATCGCGCCGGCGACATCGGCGGACCCGCGCGACTGGCGCGCAAGGTCGCCCTGGCCGTGGCGACCGCGGAATACCATCTCGAGCGGCCTGTGCGAACAGTGCTCGACATCGGCTGCGGTGAAGGCGCGTGGCGCGCACCGCTGCTGAAACTTCGCCCCAAGCTGGAGTACCTCGGCTTCGATGCCAGCGAGTACGCGGTGGCCCGCTTCGGCCGCACGCGCAACCTGCACCGCGCCAGGTTCGGCGATTTCGCGATGCTGCGGCCCTGCGGCCCGGTCGACCTGCTGGTCTGCAGCGACGTCCTGCACTACCTGGACACGCGCGAACTCGACCGCGGGCTGCCGGGCCTGGCCGAACTCACCGGCGGCGTGGCCTTCCTCGAATGCTTCACCCGCGAGGACGGCGCCGAGGGCGATGACGACGGCTTCAAGCGGCGGCCAGCGCGTTTCTACCGCGAGCGCTTTGCCGGCGCCGGCTTCCGCGCGCTGGGCTCGCACTGCTGGTTGTCGCCGGCACTCGCCGATGCCGCGACCGCGCTGGAAGCCTGCTGAATCCTGCCGTCATGCGGCCGCGCTGCGCGTTGCGGCGCCCCGGCCTTTCACGGCCGATACGATATGCTGCGTCGCAGCAACACCACAGACGGAAGGTCGATGTTCTACCAACTGCACGAGATGGGCCGCGCCTGGATGAAACCCTGGACGTTGCTGGCCGACGCCAATGCGCGCGCCTTCGCGTCCAACAGCACCTGGCTGTCGGCTTTGCCCGGCTCCGAACAGCTCTCGGCCGCCAACGAGCTGCTGTACCGGGTCGGCAAGGACTACGAGAAGCCGCCGTTCGCGATCCACGAGGTCGAGAACCCGAGCAACGGTCGCACCTATCCCGTCGTCCAGCTCGATGCGCTGGTCAAGCCGTTCTGCCGGCTGCTGCGCTTCAAGCGCTACACCGACGATCCGGCGCATCTCGAGGAGATCAAGGCCCAGCCGACCGTCCTCGTCGTCGCGCCGCTGTCGGGGCATCACGCCACCCTGCTGCGCGACACTGTGCGCACGCTGCTGCGCGACCACAAGGTGTATGTCACCGACTGGATCGATGCGCGCATGGTGCCGGCCGAGGCCGGCGCATTCTCGCTGGACGACTACGTCGCCTACATCGAGGAATTCATCCGCCACATCGGCGCCGGCAAGCTGCACGTGATCAGCGTCTGCCAGCCGACGGTGCCGGTGCTCGCCGCTGTGTCGCTGATGGCCGCGCGCGGGGAGACCACGCCACGCTCGCTGGTGATGATGGGCGGGCCGATCGATACCCGGCAGTCGCCGACCGCGGTCAACAATCTGGCGACCGAGAAGCCGCACGAGTGGTTCGAGCAGAACGTCATCCACCCGGTGCCTGCGAACTATCCGGGCCACGGCCGCCTGGTCTATCCGGGCTTCCTGCAGCACATGGGCTTCATGGCGATGAATCCCGAGCGCCACCTGGAATCGCACTGGGATTTCTACCAGAACCTGCTCAAGGGCGACGACGAGGACGCGCAGGCGCACCGGCGCTTCTACGACGAATACAACGCCGTGCTCGACATGCCGGCGGAGTACTACCTCGACACCATCCGGGTGGTGTTCCAGCAGCACCTGCTGCCGCGCGGCGAGTGGATCGTGGCGGGCGAACGCGTCGACCCCTCCCGCATCACCGGCACCGCGCTGCTGACCATCGAAGGCCAGCTCGATGACATCTCCGGCGAAGGCCAGACCCGCGCCGCGCACACCCTGTGCACCGGCGTCGCCGAAGCCGACCGCGCACACCTGACCGTCGAAGGCGCCGGACACTACGGCATCTTCAGCGGCCGCCGCTGGCGCAACCAGGTGTATCCGCAGGTCCGCGACTTCATCGCGTCGCACGCGCAGGGCGCGAACGCGGCGAAGCCGAAGCCGGCAGCGAAGATCGCGCGCAAGCGGGCGGCGGAGCGGGCTGCGAAGACGCATCCCTGATCCGCGCCGTGCTGGCGTGGACCATGCAAAGAAAAAGGCGCGCCGGTCAGACCGGCGCGCCTTTCTTCCGGATCGAACACAGACCTCAGCTGTACTGCGCTGTCTTCACCAGCAGGTGCTTGGCGATGCCGCCGTGCATGCGGCCGATGCCGCGGAA
>Ga0233385_1000664_pt1 | contig 16109 bp, 9 predicted proteins | sample ElkDunMinimDraft_16_FD_191543 | JGI IMG/M metagenome (GOLD analysis project Ga0233385, IMG submission 191543) | Fecal eukaryotic communites from dung pellets of Tule Elk in California, USA - Elk Dung G36 | ecosystem: Host-associated > Mammals > Digestive system > Large intestine > Fecal | place...
CTCGAACCCGCGTCCTCCAGCGCAGAGGTAGGACTTCTCCGAGCGCAGTCTGCTCTATCGTTTTCTCAGCCCCGACACTCGAACAGACACGTCGTCGACAGGCTCAGTCGCTGTAAATGTCCCCTGTCAGTCCCGCGACCGGACTAACAGAGCAAGCCTCCTAGCTGAGGCCGGTGACTGGGACGGAGGCGTTCCCAGGCCGACCCTTCACTTAGCTCGCCTCAGGCGGCGAGAGCGAAGTCAGTGCGATTGGAATCGGCACTTATTGGTTTCCAAGGAACGTTTACGAGATGACCTTGGATTCTCGGCTCGCTTCTCCTACGTCGTACGACCGAAGTCGAAACCGATCAGCCCCGCTGTGTAGTTGTGGTTGAAGGGTACCTGGTCCAACCAGCGTGGGACGAGCGGTATTCCGCCTGTCACCCGTCGAACAGGCTCAGTCCGTTGCGCCACAGCACGTCGCGCAGCCACTCGTCGCCGAGGTCGAGCCGTGCGAGCGCTTCGACCTGGTGCGCGTACGAGTACGGGATGTTCGGGAAGTCCGACCCCAGGAGGACCCGGGCCTGCAGGTCGCGCAGGCGCGGGAGCAGGTCGCGCGGGTACGGAGCGGTCTCCTCGGTGAAGTCGGTGAACACCATCGTGGTGTCCAGCCGGACCTGCGGATAGCGCTCGGCCATCGCGAGGAAGTCCTCGTACTCGGGGATCCCCATGTGGGCCACGATCATCGGCAGCTGCGGGAACGCCGCCATGACCTTCCCGATCAGCTCTGGCCCGGTGTACGTCCCCGGCGCGGGCCCCGAGCCAGCGTGCACGACGACCGGGGTCTGCGAGTCGCTCAGCGCACCCCACACCTCGTCGAGCATCGGGTCGGTCGGGTCGAAGTCGCCCACCTGGACGTGGGTCTTGAAGACGTCGACGCCGGCCTCGATCCGGCTCCGCACGTACGCGGCGGCCTCCGGCTCGGGGAAGAACGTGGCCGACCGCAGCGCGTTGCCGTGGGCGTCGGCGAACTCCGCCGCCCAGTCGTTCAGGTACTCCGCGATGCCGGGCTTGTGCGCGTACGGCAGCGCCGAGTAGCGCAGGACGCCGATCTTCCCGAGGTAGTCAGCACGCTCCTCGACCGGCCAGCGATAGCGGATCGGCCACGGCCTGCCGGTCAACGGCCCGACCGCGTCGAAGTAGCCCCAGACCTTGTCCATCACCCGCGGCGGGAGGAAGTGGACGTGGGCGTCGAAGAAGCCGGGGAGGCCGAGCCTTGCCGCGAAGGACGGCAGGTCGGCGTCCTCCAGGGTCATCCCGTCATGCCCTTGATCTTGCGCCCCACCTCAGCCTGGACCTCTCGGGTGGCCTGGCGCTCGGCGATCGCCTGACGCTTGTCCCACGCCTTCTTGCCTCGGGCCACCGCGATCTCGATCTTCGCGCGCCCCGACACGAAGTAGAGCGACAACGGGACGAGCGTGACGCCCGGGTTGGAGACGGCCTTCTCGATCTTCTCGATCTCGCGTCGGTGCAGCAGCAGCTTGCGCTTGCGTCGCGCGGAGTGGTTCGTCCAGGTCCCCTGGGTGTACTCGGGGATGTGGACGCCGTGGAGCCACACCTCGCCGCCCTCGATGTCGGCCCACCCGTCGGTGAGGTTGGACCGGCCCTCGCGCAGCGACTTGACCTCGGTCCCGGTCAGCACCATCCCCGCCTCGTACGTGTCGTCGATGTGGTAGTCGTGACGCGCCTTGCGGTTCTGGGCGATCAGCTTCTTCCCGGTCTCCTTGGCCATTCCTCCATTGTCCCTGCCCTGTCCAGCAGATTCACGCCCGGGCACGTACGGTCGGACCGTGACGGACCCGGCACGTGACATGCGGTGGAGCGCGCTCGTCGTGTGCCTGGTCGCGGGATTCATGACGCTGCTCGACGTCAGCATCGTCAACGTGGCCCTGCCGTCCATCCGCAGCGGGCTCGACGCGTCGGACTCGCAGATCCAGCTGATCGTCGCCGGCTACTCGCTCGCGTTCGGCATCGTCCTGGTCCCGGCCGGTCGACTCGGCGACGCGCTGAGCCGCAAGGTCGTGTTCTGCATCGGCTTGGTCGTCTTCACCGCGTCGAGCGCCTTGGCCGGAGCGGCGTCGGACCCCGGCTGGCTCGCGGCGGCGAGGATCCTCCAGGGCATCGGAGGCGGGTTGATCAACCCCCAGGTCTCGGGGTTCATCCAGAACATGTTCCGCGGGGACGAGCGGGCCCGCGCGTTCGGTCTCTTCGGCGCGACCGTCGGCATCTCGACCGCCATCGGTCCCCTGCTCGGCGGTGTGCTGGTCACGCTCGGCGGCGACGAGAACGGGTGGCGGTACGTCTTCTTCGTCAACGTCCCTGTCGGCATCGTCGCCCTTGTCCTCGCGCTGCGCTGGCTCCCCCGTTCCGAGCGTGGCCCTCGCGAGTCGCTGGACCCGGTCGGGACGCTCCTGTTCGCCGCGGCCACGTTCCTCGTCCTCTTCCCGCTCGTCGAAGGGTCAGGAGGCGAGTCCCTCTCCTCCCGGCCGTGGTGGGTGATCGGGGTCGCGCTCGCCCTGCTCGCGCTGTTCGCCGCGTGGGAGCGCGGCTGGGCCCGTTCCGGCCGCGCGACACTGGTCGACCTCGCGCTCGTACGGGTGCGCTCGTACATGCTCGGGCTCGGTCTCGGCACCCTCTACTTCGCCGGCTTCACCTCGATCTTCCTCGTCCTCACGCTGTACTTGCAGAACGGTCTGGGCTACAGCGCCTTCGAGGCGGGGCTGACGCAGATGCCGTTCGCTCTCGGCTCCGCGGTCGCCGCGGTGGTGGGCGGTCGCCTGGTCACGCGGTACGGCCGGGCGCTCGTGGTGGGGGGACTCGTCCTCGTGATCGTCGGCCTCGTCGGGATCGACCTCCTCGTCCCCCACCTCAGCAACCGCGTCGGTCTCTCGCTGGCCCCGCTGCTGGCGGTCGCCGGGTTCGGCGGCGGGCTGGTGATCTCCCCGAACGTGACGATCTCCTTGTCGGAGGTCGACGTGCGTCATGCCGGGGCCGGCGGCGGCATGCTGCAGACCGCGCAGCGCGTCGGGAGCGCGATCGGTGTCGCGCTGGTGCTCGCGCAGTTCTTCAGCAGGCTCGCGGTCGACGGCGACTACGCGGAGTCCATGAGCCTCGCCCTGCGCACGACGATCGGCTTCGTGGTCGGCGCGCTGCTGCTGGGGGTCGCCGACCTCGTGACGAGCAGGCGTCGTCGAGCCTGACTACAGCCAGTTCATCGGGTTGGTCGTGTCGCCGTCGAGCATGACCATGAAGTGCAGGTGGCACCCGGTCGAGTACCCCGTGCTGCCGACGTAGCCGATGATCTCCCCGCGGCTGACGCGCTGACCGGTGTACGTCGAGAAGCGGGACAGGTGGTTGTAGGTCGTGGCGACGCTTCGCCCGCGCTTCTGGCCGTGCGCGATGATGACGCGGTTGCCGTATCCCCCGTTGTAGTAGCGGTCCACGACGCGTCCGCCGGCGGCTGCGCGGACGGGCGTACCGCAGCCCACACCGAAGTCGGTGCCGTCGTGGAGCTTCCACACGTGGAGCACCGGGTGGAACCGCATCCCGTACGACGAGGTGATCGGACCGTCGACCGGGTACGACAGCGCGCTTCCGCTGTCACTGCTGCCACCTCCGCCGCCTCCCCCGCCACCGGAGTCGCCGCCACCGCCCGAGCCACCGTTGCCGCTGCTGCCGCTGCTGGACCCCTTGTTCTTCTTCCTGTTCTTCTCCGCCTCACGACGCTGACGCTCGCGCTCGCGCTGGGCTGCGAGCCGCTCCTGCGCGGCGATGGCCTTCAGGCGGCTCGAGATCTTGGTGCGCTCGGACTCGAGGGCGGCCAGCTCGGCGGCGTCGCTCTGCCGGGCGGTCGCGGCGCTCGCCTCGGCGGCGGCACTGGCCTCGACGAGCTCCCCGACCTTCGCGGTCTGCTCGCGCGCGGCCTGCTCGAGGCGCTTCTGCTCGGCGAGGTTGTCGGCCGCCTCCTGGCGCTTGACCGCGACCTCGTCGCGGAGCGTCTGGACCTTCTTGCGGTTCAGGTCGAGCATGACGCGCGTCGCGTCGAGCCTGTCGACCTTCGCCACGCGGGCGTCGGTCACCGCCCGGTCGAGGCTGATCTGCTTGCCGTACGTCGCCGGGTCGACACCGTTGACCAGTGCGGCGAAGGCGCGCATGCTCGGCGAGCCTCCCTGCAGCGACTCGACGGTCATCCGTTCGACCTCGCGGGCAGCCCGCTTCTGGGTGCGACGGCCCTTCTTCGCCTCTTTCTGTGCTCGGGCGAGAGAGGCCTCTGCCTTGGTCAGCGCGGCCTGCATGGCGAGGTCGCGGGCCTGTGCGGTGGCGAGCCGGCTCTGCGTCGTCGCCAACGCGCCGCGCGCCGCGGTCAGCGCTGCTTGCGCCGTCTGGAGCGCCTTGGTCGCTGACGCCAGGCGGGCGCTGGACTGGTCGAGCTCGGCACGGGCACCGGAGATCTCCGACTGGACCTCCTTGCGCCGGTGGTTCAGGTCGCCCTTGTCGTCACCGGCGCTCGGGCTGGCGACCACACCGGTCATCGCCACGACGGCCGCGAGCGCGAGCGCCGTCCGCGTACGCGCTCGCCGGGAAACGGCGGGTGATGGCACAGGCCTACCTCTGGTCGGGGACGTTCCTAGGGACGCTAACCCTCAAGTTGAGCAAGAGGGTGCATTTCGCCCCGTCGGCGCGCCGTGTCGCCTTCAGCCCGCCGTCAGACCTTCAGGTAGCGACGTGTCATGACCAGCGTCGGCACTAGCGCGAGCAGGAGCGCCAGGATGCTCGTGTACGCCATCACCCCGAAGGCCTCCTGCCACCTCACCCACGTCGTCAGCCCGGCCAACCGGTCACGCAGGAACCCGTACACGACGAACTGCATGAACGCCGCCAGCCCGCCGCACGCGAGGAGCGCCGAGATCACCGCGGCCACCAGCGACTCGAGGATGAACGGCAGCTGGATGTGCCACGACGACGCACCCACGAGCCGCATGATGCCGATCTCACGGCGGCGCGCGTACGCAGTCATCCGGATCGTGTTCGAGACCTGGAGGACGGCCGCGACGATGAGGAGCAGCGACGTGCCGAGCGCGGCCCAGCGGAGCTTGGAGAGCACCTCGAACAGCGGCGCGAGGAGGTCGCGCATGCTGACCACGCCGGCGACACCGTCGAGGCCGCTGACCTGGCTGACGACACCTTCGAACTCGTTGGGGTCACGCAGCGTGACCATGTACGAGGTGCCGAACGACTCCGGGCCGAGCGCCTCGAGCTGCTTGCGCCCGTCGGCGTTCTGCCCGAGGTACTCCTGCGCCTGCTCGTAGTTGCGCTCAGGGCTCCAGCGCTCGAACGACCGCACCTCGGGGTTGTCGTCGAGAGCAGTCTCGACGATCTTCTCCTGGTCAGGGGTGGCCCGACCACCGACGCACGTCTCCGCGGAGGAGTTCTGCGTACACAGGTTGACCTGGATCTGGAGCCGGTCGCCGTAGTACTTCTCCGTACGGTCAGCCTGTGCCTGCAGCAGCAGGCCCAGCGACGCGAGCACGAGCGAGACGCTCATGGTGACGACGAGCGAGACCGTCATCGAGAAGTTGCGCCGAAGCCCTGTCGTGAGCTCGGAGATGATGCTTCCCAGTGCCATCGGTCCTCGTCAGTCCTCGTAGCCGTACGCGCCGCGCGACTGGTCGCGCACCAGCACGCCACCGCTGAGCTCGATCACGCGCTTGCGCATCTGGTCGACGATCCCCGCGTCGTGGGTCGCCATGATCACGGTGGTGCCGGTGCGGTTGATCCGGTCGAGCAGCTTCATGATGCCGACCGAGGTGGTCGGGTCCAGGTTGCCGGTCGGCTCGTCGGCGATGAGGATCATCGGCCGGTTGACGAAGGCGCGCGCCACCGCGACGCGCTGCTGCTCACCGCCGGAGAGCTCGTCGGGCATCCGGTCGCCCTTGCCCTCCAGACCGACGAGCTCGAGCGTCTCGGGCACCACGCGGCGGATCTCCGAGCGCGGGCGTCCGATCACCTGGAGCGCGAACGCCACGTTCTCCGAGACCGTCTTGTTGGGGAGCAGCCGGAAGTCCTGGAACACGGTGCCGAGCTGGCGGCGCAGCTTGGGCACCTTCCAGTTGGCGAGCCGGTTGATCTCCTTGCCGGCGACGTACACGCGGCCGGTGGACGGCCGGGTCTCCCGGAGGAGCATGCGCAGGAACGTGGACTTGCCGGAGCCGGACGTCCCCACCAGGAAGACGAACTCGCCCTTCTCGATCTCGAGACTGATCTTCTCGAGCGCCGGTCTGGGCTGCCCCGGATAGGTCTTGCTGACGTTCTCGAAGCGGATCACCGTGAGAGTGTACGCAGCGCTACTTGGCGGCGGCCTCAGCGCCACGCCGCCAGCGGATACCTGCCTCGATGAACTCGTCGATATCGCCGTCGAAGACCGCCTGGGTGTTGCCCGTCTCCTGCTCCGTACGGAGGTCCTTGACCATCTGGTACGGGTTGAGGACGTACGAACGCATCTGGTCGCCCCACGACGCCTGGACGTCGCCGCGCAGCTCGTCGATCTGGGCGCGCTCCTCGGCCTTCTTGAGCGCGAGGAGCTTGGCCTTGAGGATCACCATGGCGCTCGCCTTGTTCTGGAGCTGGCTCTTCTCGTTCTGGCAGCTCACGACGGTGCCGGTGGGGATGTGCGTCAGCCGGACGGCGGAGTCGGTCGTGTTGACGCTCTGCCCGCCCGGACCCGAGGACCGGTAGACGTCGACGCGGATCTCGTCCTCGGGGATGTCGATCTGGTCGGTCTGCTCGAGGACGGGAACGACCTCGACGGCCGCGAAGGACGTCTGGCGGCGACCCTGGTTGTCGAACGGGCTGATGCGGACGAGCCGGTGGGTCCCGGACTCCACGGACAGCGTGCCGTAGGCGTACGGCGCCTTCACCGCGAAGGTCGTCGACTTGATGCCGGCCTCTTCCGCGTACGAGGTGTCGTAGACCTGGACGGCGTACTTGTGCTTCTCGGCCCAGCGGATGTACATGCGCTGGAGCATCTCGGCGAAGTCGGCGGCGTCGACGCCACCGGCACCCGAACGGATGGTGATCAGCGCGTCGCGCACGTCGTACTCGCCGGACAGCAGGGTGCGGACCTCGAGCCCCTCGACGGCCTTCTGCACCCGCTCGAGCTCGGTGTCGGCCTCGGCGAGGACCTCGGCGTCGTCCTCCTCGCGGGCCAGCGACACGAGGATCCCGAGGTCGTCGATGCGCTGACGAAGGTTGGTGACACGCTCCAGCTCGGACTGCAGCGCCGACAGCTTGCCCGTCACGGCCTGCGCGTTCGGCTGGTCGTCCCACAGGTCAGGCGCAGCGACCTGCTCCTGAAGCGTCGCGACCTCCGCGCGGATCGTGTCGAGGTCAAGAACGGCCTCGATCGACGACATCGTCGAGTCGAGGGCCTTCAGTGCTGCGTCGTAGTCGCGTTGTGCCACACACCGAGACTACCCGTGACCCCCTGGCCGAACGGCCCGAGGGCGCACGGCGCCGGAGCGGTGATCCCTCAGCGGGTCAGCGCGACGCACTCGGCGCCTTCGCAGTCGGCGAAGGCCTCGAGCCTGCGGAGCAGCGCCTGGACTGCGGGGTCCCGAGGGCTGTAGCGGTTCGTGCTCTCGAACGCGCGCGGCCGCGAGAGCCCGGTGTAGTACTCGTACGTGTAGCCGGCGGGATCGCCACGGCGCGTGTCGTAGCGGACGAGCATCGCGTCCGCGGACCGGATCGCCAGGTACGACGGCGTCTCGAGGCTGATCGCCTCGTTGTCGGGGTCGGCGAGGTCACGGACCGGCTTGGTGTGCTCGACGAACGCGTAGCGCGACCATGCCGCGCGCGGGTTGCGCAGGATCGGGAGCAGCGAGCGGCCGTCGCGACGCTGGTCGGGACGCAGTCCGGCGATGTCCTCGAAGGTCGACGACAGGTCGATGTTCTGGACGACCTGGTAGCGCGGGCCCCGTACGACGCCCGGGCCGGCGATGATGAGCGGGACGCGGATGTCGGTGTCGTACGGCGTGGTCTTGCCTCGCCCCAGCCGCTTGTGACCGAGGTGGTAGCCGTTGTCACTGGTGAAGACGATGTAGGTGTCGGGCCCCACGGTCCGCATGACGGCGCCGATCATGTCGTCGAGCGACTGAGCCATGCGGACGCGGTCGCGGTGGTACCGGCGCATCCGGTTGACCTCCGACTTGCGGAGCTTGGCGGTCCGTCCGTACATCGGCGCCGGACGGCCGTCGGCGTAGCGGGGGCGAGACCCCGCACGGCTGGCGTTGAAGCCGGGCTGCTTCGCGACGTCGATCCGGTTGCAGCGGACCGGCCCGCAGTCGCCGTGGCGCCGCTTCGGGTTCTTCTTGGCCTTCTTGCCCTTCAGCGGCCGGTCACGCAGAGCCGCCGGGAACACCGGCTCGCCCTTGCGCACGATCTTCGAGGCGCGGCTGTGGACCGACGTCGGCGCGAGCTCGACGAAGTACGGGCGGCCCTCACGTTCGGCGGACTTGAGATAGCTCACGGCACGCCGGCGAAGCACGTCGGTCGAGTACTCCGTCGGGCGCGTGCCGAAGGTGCGCGTCGCCACCTGCCGAGAGCCCGGCGTCCCCGGGGACATCGAGGCGAGGCGGTAGCCCCACATCGCGTAGAGGTTGCCGGTCAGTCCCTGGAAGGTGTCCCACCCCGCCGGAGCGGCGCTCCCGGGCGTGCCCTGGTAGTGGTTGATGAACTTCCCGAAGAAACCGGTGCGATAGCCGCCCTGCTCTCGCGACATCGCGTACGCGAACGTCTTCCGGTCGTTGCCGGCCTTCACCCAGGCCACGTGGCCACCGATCGGGTTCGCCGGATCGGGGCCGGTGGTGTTGATGAAGACCTTCGAGTTGTGCGGGTACATCCCCGTGAGGAACGACGCACGCGACGAGCAGCACAGCGAGTCGACCACGAAGCTGCGGCGGAAGTCCGCCCCACGCTTCTGCAGCTTCTTGAGGTTCGGCATGTACTTCACCAGCGAGCCGTCGAGGTCGTCGGCCACGATCGTCACGACGTTCGGACGGTAACGCGGCGCGCCCGCTGGGACCACGGCGGCAGGCGTATCCGCGGCGGGAACGCTGTTCGCGGCAGCCGCGGCGCCCGAGGCAGCAACAGCTGTCCCCCCGGCGGTGGTGGCCGAGACGGGCACCGGGTCCTCGGCGAGCCTCACCGCGACGGCAGCGGACGCGACGAGCGCAACGGCTATCGCGGCGACGGTGAGACGGCTACCAGACGCGCGCATGCCGGATCCTCCTGAGGCGGGTGACGGAAGGCACAAGTGTACGACGGGGGCACCCCGCGTACTGGCTCGATCCCGCCCCCTGGGGACAACTCAGGAGCTTTCGAGCGCCGTGATTCTTTCCTGGGCGTCCGTGGCATGCTGAGGATCAGCGGCGAGGACCCGGTGGAACCACTCGAGCGCATCCTGCGTACGTCCAGCCTCGGCCAGCGCGTCGGCGTACGCGTAGCGCAGGCGCGCCAGCCACGTCGTCGGGCTGCTGTGGTGCAGGGGCTCCTGCTGGAGCACCGCCAGGGCTGCATCGAGCTGGCCGAGGTCGCGCCGTGCACCGGCCGCGACGATCGACGCCTCGACACGCAGGTCCGTGTCCTCAAGCTTCTCGCGTGCGTCGGCGATGACCTTGAGGGCACGTTCGGGACGTCCCAGCGCGCGCTCGGCGTCGGCGATGAGCGGGATGTGGTCGTAGCTCCCGGTCATGCGTTTGGCCGCACGCAGCTCAGAGATCGCGTCCGCCCAGCGGCCCGCCGCGTACGCCGTCTCGCCGGCGGCCTCGCGGATGACCCCGATGCGGGGCGCGAGCTCGCGCGCCGTGCGGGCGTGCTTGTACGCGAGGTCAGGGTCTTCGTCGATCAGGATGCCGGCCGCGACGAGGTGGGAGGCGACGGCGTCGGCCTTCCCCGGCGTCAGCGACGTCAGCAGGCGACGGACGCCCTTGTCGAGCTGGTCAGGATGGACGCCCTCGGGGATCGGGGGCCCCTCGATGCGACGAGGTGCCTCGCGATCGGTGTCACGGCGGGGACGGTCCTGCCGATCTCCCTCGCGACGGGGTCCGCGCTGGCTGTCACGAGGACCGCCGCTGCGCTCGGGGCGGCCGCGTCCGTCGGGACGTCCGCCACCGGGGCCGCCGGAACGTCCCTGGCCACCCGGGCCACCGGAACGTCCCTGGCCACCCGGGCCACCGGAACGTCCCTGGCCACCGGGACCACCCGATCGTCCCTGGCCGCCACGTCCGGATCCGCTGTTACCACCGCTGCCTCCGGGGCGGCCTCCGCCGCTCCGGCCCTGGCCTCCGCGGCTTCCTCCACGCTCGCTCATCGCTCAGTCCTCCTGCGCATACCTGCGCTCAGTCTTGCGTACATGCCCACATTCGCAAGGCTGTGCACACGTCAAAAAGGGTCGTGGGCCGTTTCAACCACCCCGGTGAGGGGGTGGGAAACGACCCACGACCTGAAATATTGTCCGGCGGCGTCCTACTCTCCCACACAGTCTCCCGTGCAGTACCATCGGCGCTGAAGGGCTTAACTTCCGGGTTCGGAATGTTGCCGGGTGTTTCCCCTTCGCCATGGCCGCCGTAACCCTACGGGTTACACAACCAACAACGTTGATTTTGTTGTTGTTACTGGGGTTGTGGTCCCAGAACCTCACAGTGGACGCATAATGTCTTTGTAGATGTGTGTAGACAAGCCCTCGGCCTATTAGTACCGGTCAGCTGCACGCATTGCTGCGCTTCCACTTCCGGCCTATCAACCCAGTGGTCTACTGGGGGCCTTAACCCACGAGGGGTGGGAAACCTCATCTTGAAACGTGCTTCCCGCTTAGATGCTTTCAGCGGTTATCACTCCCGAACGTAGCTAATCAGCAGTGCTCTTGGCAGAACAACTGACACACCAGAGGTTCGTCCATCCCGGTCCTCTCGTACTAGGGACAGCCTTTCTCAAGTTTCCTACGCGCGCGGCGGATAGGGACCGAACTGTCTCACGACGTTCTAAACCCAGCTCGCGTGCCGCTTTAATGGGCGAACAGCCCAACCCTTGGGACCTGCTCCAGCCCCAGGATGCGACGAGCCGACATCGAGGTGCCAAACCATCCCGTCGATATGGACTCTTGGGGAAGATCAGCCTGTTATCCCCGGGGTACCTTTTATCCGTTGAGCGACGCCGCTTCCACATGCCAGCGCCGGGTCACTAGTCCCGACTTTCGTCCCTGCTCCACCCGTCGGTGTCACAGTCAAGCTCCCTTGTGCACTTACACTCAACACCTGATTGCCAACCAGGCTGAGGGAACCTTTGGGCGCCTCCGTTACATTTTAGGAGGCAACCGCCCCAGTTAAACTACCCACCAGGCACTGTCCCTGATCCGGATCACGGACCTAAGTTAGATATCTAGTACGACCAGAGTGGTATTTCAACATTGACTCCACAACCACTGGCGTGGCCGCTTCACAGTCTCCCACCTATCCTACACAAGTCGAACCAAACACCAATACCAAGCTGTAGTGAAGGTCCCGGGGTCTTTCCGTCCTGCCGCGCGTAACGAGCATCTTTACTCGTAGTGCAATTTCGCCGAGCTCGTGGTTGAGACAGCGCCCAAGTCGTTACTCCATTCGTGCAGGTCGGAACTTACCCGACAAGGAATTTCGCTACCTTAGGATGGTTATAGTTACCACCGCCGTTTACTGGGGCTTAAGTTCAGTGCTTCGCCTTACGGCTAACACGTCCCCTTAACCTTCCAGCACCGGGCAGGAGTCAGTCCGTATACATCGAATTACTTCTTCGCACGGACCTGTGTTTTTAGTAAACAGTCGCTTGGGCCTGGTCTCTGCGGCCTTCATCGCTTCCCGCCGCAAGGGCGTTCACGAATCCGGCCCCCCTTCTCCCGAAGTTACGGGGGCATTTTGCCGAGTTCCTTAACCACGATTCACTCGATCGCCTTGGTATTCTCTACCTGACCACCTGTGTCGGTTTGGGGTACGGGCGGCTCTGGTACTCGCTAGAGGCTTTTCTCGACAGCATAGGATCACTCACTTCGCCATAACGGCTCGGCATCAGATCTCAGGCACATGACAGACGGATTTACCTATCTGTCGCCCTACGTCCTTACACGCGGACAACCATCGCCGCGATGAGCTACCTTCCTGCGTCACCCCATCACTTGCCTACTACCAGTTCGGGTCACACGCTTACCAAGACACGCCACCCCGAAGGGTGATCACGCTCGGCTCGGGTGCTTAGCATCACTGATTCAGCATGGGCGCACCAGCGCCGGTACGGGAATATCAACCCGTTGTCCATCGACTACGCCTGTCGGCCTCGCCTTAGGTCCCGACTTACCCAGGGCAGATTAGCTTGACCCTGGAACCCTTGGTCATTCGGCGGAAGAGTTTCTCACTCCTCATTCGCTACTCATGCCTGCATTCTCACTCGTGTGGCATCCACGGCTGGGTCACCCCGCCGCTTCACACGCCACACGACGCTCCCCTACCCATCCACACACCTGGACCCACAAGGGGCCGAGTACACGTATGAATGCCATAGCTTCGGCGGATTGCTTGAGCCCCGCTAAATTGTCGGCGCGGAATCACTTGACCAGTGAGCTATTACGCACTCTTTCAAGGGTGGCTGCTTCTAAGCCAACCTCCTGGTTGTCTGTGCGACTCCACATCCTTTTCCACTTAGCAACCGCTTAGGGGCCTTAGCTGATGGTCTGGGCTGTTTCCCTCTCGACTACGGAGCTTATCCCCCGCAGTCTCACTGCCGCTCTCTCACTTGCCGGCATTCGGAGTTTGGCTGATTTCGGTAAGCTTGTAGGCCCCCTAGACCATCCAGTGCTCTACCTCCGGCAAGAAACAAACGACGCTGCACCTAAATGCATTTCGGGGAGAACCAGCTATCACGGAGTTTGATTGGCCTTTCACCCCTATCCACAGGTCATCCCCTCAGTTTTTAACCTAAGTGGGTTCGGTCCTCCACGCGGTCTTACCCGCGCTTCAACCTGCCCATGGATAGATCACTCCGCTTCGGGTCTAGAGCACGCGACTCAACGCCCTATTCGGACTCGCTTTCGCTACGGCTACCCCCCAACGGGTTAACCTCGCCACGTACCACTAACTCGCAGGCTCATTCTTCAAAAGGCACGCCGTCACAACCCACAAGGGATCGCTCCGACGGATTGTAGGCACATGGTTTCAGGTACTATTTCACTCCCCTCCCGGGGTACTTTTCACCTTTCCCTCACGGTACTTGTCCGCTATCGGTCATCGAGGAGTATTTAGGCTTAACGGGTGGTCCCGCCAAATTCACGCGCAATTCCAGGAGTCACGCGTTACTCGGGATAACACAAAAGAAGACTCAGACTTACGCCTACAGGGGTCTCACCCTCTACGCCGGACCATTCCAGGCCCTTCGACTTCACCTGAGTTTTATCACTTCTCGCCAGCTCGGCAGAACCAGCAATGCGCTCCCACGACCCCGCACGGACAACAACTGCCGTCTATCACATCCGCACGGTTTAGCCTCATCCGCTTTCGCTCGCCACTACTCACGGAATCACTGTTGTTTTCTCTTCCTGTGGGTACTGAGATGTTTCACTTCCCCACGTTCCCTCCGAACGCCCTATGTGTTCAGGCGCCGGTGACCAGACATGACTCTGGCCGGGTTTCCCCATTCGGACACCCCCGGATCACAGCTCGGTTGTCAGCTCCCCAGGGCTTATCGCAGACTCCTACGTCCTTCATCGGCTCTCGATGCCAAGGCATCCACCATGTGCCCTTAGTAGCTTGTAAATTACACACACTACAAAGACACTCGCGTCCACTGTGAAGTTCTCAAACCACAACCCGCAACCACCCGACCACGAGACAAACTCCCGCGACCGGCATGGCCGGAACCAAGACAACCGCACCCCACCGGACCCCCCGCAACCCACACGGAAGACCAAGCAGGGCGCCTGATGCCTCAGGACCCAACAGTGTGCCCAACCAGCCAACACCACACCCACCACGTTCCACACCCACACCCACAAGGAGCACAAGCAGTACTAGCACCAGGCGGCACCAACCAGCTGAATAATCGACGTTCCACTATCTGAGCACCCGACCACCACGACATTCGCGTGATCAAGCCGGGAACACACCACCACCACAAACCAGTTGCAGCAGCGATGAGCAATGCTCCTTAGAAAGGAGGTGATCCAGCCGCACCTTCCGGTACGGCTACCTTGTTACGACTTCGTCCCAATCGCCAGCCCCACCTTCGACAGCTCCCTCCCACAAGGGGTTAGGCCACCGGCTTCGGGTGTTGCCGACTTTCATGACGTGACGGGCGGTGTGTACAAGGCCCGGGAACGTATTCACCGCAGCGTTGCTGATCTGCGATTACTAGCGACTCCGACTTCATGGGGTCGAGTTGCAGACCCCAATCCGAACTGAGACCGGCTTTTTGGGATTCGCTCCACCTTGCGGTATCGCAGCCCTTTGTACCGGCCATTGTAGCATGCGTGAAGCCCAAGACATAAGGGGCATGATGATTTGACGTCATCCCCACCTTCCTCCGAGTTGACCCCGGCAGTCTCCCATGAGTCCCCGGCATAACCCGCTGGCAACATGGGACGAGGGTTGCGCTCGTTGCGGGACTTAACCCAACATCTCACGACACGAGCTGACGACAACCATGCACCACCTGTGCACCGACCTTGCGGGGCCACCATCTCTGGCAGTTTCCGGCGCATGTCAAGCCTTGGTAAGGTTCTTCGCGTTGCATCGAATTAATCCGCATGCTCCGCCGCTTGTGCGGGCCCCCGTCAATTCCTTTGAGTTTTAGCCTTGCGGCCGTACTCCCCAGGCGGGGCACTTAATGCGTTAGCTGCGGCACGGAACTCGTGGAATGAGCCCCACACCTAGTGCCCAACGTTTACGGCATGGACTACCAGGGTATCTAATCCTGTTCGCTCCCCATGCTTTCGCTCCTCAGCGTCAGTTGCGGCCCAGAGACCTGCCTTCGCCATCGGTGTTCCTCCTGATATCTGCGCATTCCACCGCTACACCAGGAATTCCAGTCTCCCCTACCGCACTCTAGTCTGCCCGTACCCGATGCCAGCCCGAGGTTGAGCCTCGGGTTTTCACACCAGACGTGACAAACCGCCTACGAGCTCTTTACGCCCAATAATTCCGGACAACGCTTGCGCCCTACGTATTACCGCGGCTGCTGGCACGTAGTTAGCCGGCGCTTCTTCTGCAGGTACCGTCACTTGCGCTTCTTCCCTGCTGAAAGAGGTTTACAACCCGAAGGCCGTCATCCCTCACGCGGCGTCGCTGCATCAGGCTTTCGCCCATTGTGCAATATTCCCCACTGCTGCCTCCCGTAGGAGTCTGGGCCGTGTCTCAGTCCCAGTGTGGCCGGTCACCCTCTCAGGCCGGCTACCCGTCGTCGCCTTGGTAGGCCATCACCCCACCAACAAGCTGATAGGCCGCGAGCTCATCCTCCACCGAAAAACTTTCCACCACCCACCATGCGGCAGGAGGTCATATCCGGTATTAGCCACCGTTTCCAGCGGTTATCCCAGAGTGAAGGGCAGATTACTCACGTGTTACTCACCCGTTCGCCGCTCGTGTACCCCGAAGGGCCTTACCGCTCGACTTGCATGTGTTAAGCACGCCGCCAGCGTTCGTCCTGAGCCAGGATCAAACTCTCCGTCGAAAACCCAACCAAAGCTGGGCAACAACTTCTGTTGACCCGGACTAACTATTTGCTGACAAATAATTTGTCACGGAATCACACCCCAAACCCCACCCCTCCAAAGAGAAGCAAAGCCGAGGCAACTTACTGATTATCTCGTCGACTTTTAGCACACTGTTGAGTTCTCAAACATCAGACACACAAAACCCTCAACCCCAACGGGCATCAGATCAAGGCGCGACCCCCAAACCTACCAGGTGCTCCCCGGACTCCCAAACTGGGCTCCTAGGCGCACCTCGTAGCGACCGTCCCCGCTCCACACGCAGTGGAAGCAGCTAGGCTCTTGC
>Ga0233385_1000665_pt1 | contig 16104 bp, 12 predicted proteins | sample ElkDunMinimDraft_16_FD_191543 | JGI IMG/M metagenome (GOLD analysis project Ga0233385, IMG submission 191543) | Fecal eukaryotic communites from dung pellets of Tule Elk in California, USA - Elk Dung G36 | ecosystem: Host-associated > Mammals > Digestive system > Large intestine > Fecal | place...
CCGCGTCTGGGTGTGCCGCCCCAGGACGACGCCCCGGCCGCGCAGCTCGTCCAGGTGGTCCAGGACGTTGCGCACCTCGGCGGACGCGTCGGGGTTGCAGGGACGGTCGTCACCCACGTCCCGCTCCGTCGCGGCCCAGCAGGTCGTTCGCGCAGCGCACCGTGCCCGCGAAGGCCGCGGGGTCGACGTCGGCGGCGGTGGCCACGTGGAACGTGACCGACGCCCCGGCCGGCAGGCTCACCATGCCGCCGGCGACGCGCGCGGCCGGGTCGACCTTGTCCGCGAGGACCATGAGGTCCCGCACGTAGGACGAGGCGGTGACGGTCAGGTCCACGCCGCCGTCGACGGGGACCGCGTCGACCGTCACCGGTGCCGGGTCGAGCACCTGCCCGACGACGTCGGCGCCGTCGAGGAAGGCGGGCGCGAACCCGCTGCCGGTGTCGTCGGGAACCACGACGACGACCTCGCGCGAGGCGTCGGTGAACGTGACGACGTCAGCGGGGAGCACGACGTCGACCGCGCCCCGCGCCGGGACCTCGGCGGCCAGCGTCGCGGTCGCGAGCACGGTGCCGTCGAAGGTCTGCCGGGTCGCGGTGAACGTGCCGGCGACGTCCTCGGCGGTGTCGTTGACGAGCACCAGCGCGGTGGTGTCGGGCTCGGCGGGCAGCCCTTCCCAGGCGGCGTCCCGGGCGGCCTGGGAGGCACGCGGCTGGATGGTGGCCAGCCGCGGCGCGTAGGCGTCACGCATCGCGTGCCACAGGGGCTTGCGGTGCCCGTCGTGGTCGACCGCGGCCCAGGACACCACCGGCCAGTTGTCGTTGAGCTGCCAGAGGATGGTGCCGGTGTTGTGCGGCGTCAGCGACCGCCAGTGCTCGACGCCGAAGCGCACCGCCTGGGCCTGGTTGAGCTGGGTGGTCCAGTGCCAGTCCTCGATGCCGCTCGGGTCGGGCAGGTGCCCCTGCCAGCCGCGCTCGAGCTTCTTGTTGCCCTGGTTCGCCTTCTGGTGGACGAGCATCTCGTGCCCGAAGGGGTCCATCGGCTCGTCGTGGACGACCCGCGTGAGCGTCGACCACGCCGGCGGACCCTGGAAGCCGAACTCGCTGACGAACCGGGGCCGGTAGTCCCGGTAGACGGTGTAGTCGACGCGGTTCCACACGTCCCAGACGTGCATGGTGCCGTAGCGCTCGTCGTTGGGGTACCGGTAGTCCCCGAACGAGAAGGGCGAGGCCGGCGAGTAGAACCGCGTGGTGTCGAGCTCGGCCAGCAGTGCGGGGAACAGCTCGGTGTAGTAGCCGTCACCCCAGGGGCGACCCGCGAGCCGGTGCCCCCAGCCCCAGTCGACGCTTCCCCAGGTGTTCTCGTTGTTGCCGTTCCAGACGACCAGCGAGGGGTGCGGGGACAGGCGGGTGATGTTCTCCCGCGCCTCGGCCTCGACCTCGCTCCACATCGCGGCGTCCTGCGAGTAGGCGGCGCACGCGAACAGGAAGTCCTGCCACATGAGGATCCCGGCCTCGTCGGCGAGGTCGTACAGCTCGTCGTTCTCGTAGATGCCGCCGCCCCAGACGCGGAGCAGGTTGACGTTGCCCTCCAGCGCGTCGGCGACCGCCCGCCGGTACCGGTCGGGTGTGACGCGCGTGAGGAACGCGTGGTCGGGGATCCAGTTGACGCCGCGCACCAGCACCGGCCTGCCGTTGACGAGGAGGGTGAACGGTGCGCCCGCCTCGTCGTCGGCCGTGTCGACCGTGACGGTGCGGAAGCCCACCCGCCCGGCCCACGAGCCGTCGCCCGCGCGCACGTCGACGCCGTACAGCGGCTGCCCGCCGTGCCCCACCGGCCACCAGAGGTCCGCGTCGGGCACCCGGACCTCGACGACGCCCGTGCCGGCGCCGGCGGGGACCACGCCGTCGGCGGTCAGGACGTCACCGGCGGGGGACGTCACGGTGACGGTCACGGGCACCTCGCCGTCGCCCGACGCCCGCTCGACCTGCACGTGCGCGCTCAGCACGCCCGTGGTGCCGTCGACGTCGACGAGCGGACGGACGGACGCCACCCGCACGCCGGACCACGAGTCGAGGCCGAGCGGCTTCCAGATGCCCGCCCCCGCGACGTCGATCCCCCAGTCCCAGCCGAAGGAGCAGGCCATCTTGCGCAGCTGGTTGTACTCGTGGTGGTTGGTCCGCGGCAGGGCGCCGTCCCGCTCGGCGCGGGCCAGCGCCTCGGGGACCGGCGCGGCGAACGTGACGGTCAGCGTGTTGGTGCCCTCGTGCAGCAGCTCCCGCACGTCCCAGCGGTAGGAGCGGTGCATGTTCTGCGTGCGGGCGACCACGGCCCCGTTCAGCTCGACCGTCGCGACCGTGTCGAGACCGTGCGCCACCAGGTCATGGCGCTCGGCCTCGCCCGGGCTCCACACGAACGTGGTGGTGAAGCGCCACGAGGTGTCGCCGATCCACTGCTGCGCGGCCTCGTTGTCGCCGTCGAAGGGGTCGGCGACCAGCCCGGCCGCCAGCAGGTCCAGGTGCGCCTCGCCCGGCACGACGGCCGGGACACCGGCCGCGAGGGCCTCCGCGGCGGCGGCGGGCACCGGGCCGTCGACGGCGGTGAGGGTCCAGCCCTCGTGCAGCGGGCGGAAGGTCGGGGGGAGGTACGTCACGGGAGTCCTCGCGTGTCGGTGGTGCGGGAAGGGTCGGGGTACCCGCCGGGCGTGCGTGCCGGGCAGGTCGGGGGGCGGGCGGGGGCGGTCAGCGTTCGCGCACGACGCGCACGGTCCCCGGCGGGAGCGTCACGCGCGGCTCGACGTCGGTACCCGTGAGCAGCTCGGTGCCCGTCGCGGCGACGGTGTGCTCGTCACCCGTGTGGTTCAGGAGGAAGAGGTACGACCGGTCGTCGCCGACCCGGCGTACCGCCTCCACGCCGGGCGGCGCCTCGACGGTGCGAGCGATCCCCGTCTCCGCCAGCAGCCGGGCGGTGACGCGGTCCACCGCGGCGGGCTCCAGCGGGGCGGAGACGTACCAGGCGGCACCGCGGCCGACCTGGCGGCGCGTCACCGCCGGACCACCGGCCAGGGAGCCGGAGGTGTAGGAGACGACCGCCTCGGCGCCGTCGAGGTGCACGCGCTCGGTCCAGTCGGCCACCGAGCTGCCGTCGTCGAGCGTGGCGCGCTCCCCGACCTGCAACGGGTAGAACTCGTCGGCCCAGGCACCCAGCACCTCGCGGAAGGCGCCCGGGAACCCCCCGGGGATCACCTGGTTGCGCTCGTCGCACGCACCGGACAGGTACGTCACGAGGAGCGTGCCGCCACGCCGCGGTACCGCGTCCAGCCGTGCCGCGAGGTCCTCGTCGACGACCAGGAGCGTGGGGACGACGACGAGGTCGTACCCCTCCAGGTCGGCGTCCCGGGGAACCACGTCGCACAGCACCTGCAGGTCCCACAGGGCGCGGTGCCAGGCGCGCAGCTCGGGACCGTAGCGGAGCCCGCGGTGCGGCTTGAGCCCGTGGCCCAGCGCCCACCCCGCCGCGTCGTCCACGACGATCGCGGCCCGCGCGGGCTCCACCCGGGTGCCGGCGACCTCCGCGATCGCGCGCAGGTGCCCACCGAGCTCGACCACCTCGCGCCAGATGCGCGACCGCGTCCCGCTGTGCGGCAGCATCGCGGAGTGGAACTGCTCCGCCCCGGCGCGTGAGGCGCGCCACTGGAAGAACAGCACCCCGTCCGCGCCGCGCGCGACGTGCGCGAGCGCGTTGCGCCCGATCTCGCCCGGGTCCTTCGCCCGGTTGCGCTGCTGCCAGCTCGGGCTGCCGGTGGAGTGCTCCATGAGCAGCCACGGCCGCCGGCCGGCGCTGATGCCCCGCATCCGGTCACCCGCGAAGGCCAGCTCCTGCTCGCGGTACGGGTCGTCCACCAGCGTGTAGTGGTCGTTCGCCACGACCGCCGTGTGCGGCGCCCACGAGGCGTAGTCGACGACCTGCGCACCCGCACCCACCATGAAGTTCGTCGTCACCGGGGCGTCGGAGTGCCGTTCGATGACCTCCTTCTCGGCGAGGTACTGCGACAGCAGCGCGTCCGACGAGTACCGCTCGAAGTCGAGGAACATGGACGGGTTGGGGGCGCCGTGGCGGCCGCGCGGAGGGTCGATCTCCTCCCAGGTGCCGAAGCGGTGGCCCCACTGCGCGGTCCCCCAGGCGGCGTTGAGGGCGTCGAGCGACCCGTACCGGTCCTCCAGCCACGCCCGGAACCCCGCGGCGGACAGGTCGCAGTAGCACCGCATGTTGCCGCCGCCGAGCTCGTTGCCGACGTGCCACAGCCTGACGGCGGGGTGCCGACCGTAGCGGGACGCCAGCTCCTCGACGTGCCGCAGCGCGTAGTGGCGGTAGACGGGGTTGGCCGGGCACCACGCGTTGCGCCCCCCGGGCGGCTCCCGGTACCCGTCGGCCAGGACCGGGGCGATCTCGGGGTGCGCGGTGAGCAGCCAGCTCGGCGGCGCGGCCGTCGGCGTCGCCAGGTCGATGGCGATGCCGTTGCCGTGGAGCAGCTCGACGACCTCGTCGAGCCACGACCAGTCGCGCACGCCGTCGGACGTCTCGACGGTGCCCCAGGCGAAGATCCCCAGCGAGACCAGGCTGACCCCGGCCTCCCTCATGAGGCGCACGTCCTCGTGCCAGACCTCCCGGGGCCACTGCTCGGGGTTGTAGTCACCGCCGTAGGAGATGCCGTCGGTGGGCCAGGTCAGGGGCGCGGGCGCCGGGGGCGGCGGGATCGACGCCCGGACGAACTCGGTCACGCTGTCCTCCGTGCGGTTGCCGCGCTCCGTGCGGTTGCCGCGCTCCGCGCGGGGGATCCGACCTGCTGCCACTCGCCGGCGAAGTGGTCGTAGCAGACGCTGTTGTCGATCGCGGCGCGGTCGATCACCGCACCGGCGGCGACCCGCGCCGGCCCTCGCTCCGGATCCGGGGCGGCCATCGCGAGCAGCTTGGTGTAGTCGTGCTGCGGGTCGAGGATGACGGCGTCCGCCGGCCCGCGTTCCACCACCCGGCCGCGGAACAGCACGACGATCTCGTCGGAGAAGTGGCGCGCGGTGGCGAGGTCGTGCGTGATGTACAGCACCGCGAGCCGGTCCTCGCGCTGCAGGCGGCCGAGCAGGTTGAGCACCCCCAGGCGGATGGACACGTCGAGCATCGACACCGGCTCGTCGGCGATCAGCACCTGCGCGCCCGGGGCCAGCGCCCGGGCGATCGCCACGCGCTGGCGCTGTCCGCCGGACAGCTCGTGCGGGCGTCGGGCAGCGATCTGCTCCGCGGGTGAGAGGTTGACGCGCTCCAGCATCTCCAGCACCCGCTGGTGCGTCTGGGCGGCGCCCGTGGTGCGCTGGTGGATCCTCAGCGGGCGGGCGACGTGGTGCTCGATGGTGTGGAACGTGTTGAGCGACGCGTAGGGGTCCTGGAACACCATCTGCACCTGACGGCGGTACAGCGAGCCCTGCACGGGGGTGCCGTCGTCGAGGCGCACGTCCACGGTCCCCGACGTCGGGGACTCCATGCGGGTGAGGATCTTCGCGATCGTCGACTTGCCCGACCCCGACTCGCCCACGAGGGCGACGGTCCTGCCGGGAGTCAGGTCCAGGCTCACGTGGTCGACGGCGCGCAGCCTGCTGCGCCGCAGCCCCTCGCGGATGGTGTAGTCCTTGACCAGGTCGGTCACGTGCACGCGGGTCATGCGGGCACCTCCGTCGTCGGCTCGGGCCCGGCTGTCTCGTCGACGCCGGAACGGATGAACGCACCGCGCTCGCCGTGCAGGCTGGGGAAGGACCCCAGCAGCTTGCGGGTGTAGGGGTGCCGGGGCTCGCGCAGCAGCCGCTGGGAGGTGTCCAGCTCGACGATCTCGCCCCGCAGCATGACGGCGATGCGGTCGGAGATCTCCAGCAGGAGCGGCAGGTCGTGGGTGATGAAGACGACCGCGAAGTCGAGCTCGTCGCGCAGCCGGACGATCTCCGTGAGGATCTCGCGCTGCACGACGACGTCGAGCGCGGTCGTCGGCTCGTCCATGATCATGATCTGCGGCTCGAGCAGCATGGCCATGGCGATCATGACGCGCTGGCGCATGCCGCCGGACAGCTCGTGCGGGTACGACGAGAGCCGTCGCGGGTCGACGCCGACGCGCTCCAGCACCTCGACGCTGCGCGCCTCGACCTGCGCCCTGGTCATGCGCGGGCGGTGGGCCCGGAGGGTGTCGCGCAGCTGGGCACGGATCGACGTGACCGGGTTGAGGGCGTTCATCGCCCCCTGGAACACCATCGAGAGCTGTGACCAGCGGAACTCGCGCAGGTCGGCGTCCTCGAGCGCCAGGACGTCCACGTCGTGACCCGCCCGGTCGTGGAAGACGATGTCCCCGGACGCGATGCGCGCGGGCGGGCGGTGCAGCCTGTTGACGGCGTACGCCAGGGTCGTCTTGCCGCAGCCGGACTCGCCGGCCAGGCCGAGGATCTCCCCGCGGTGCAGCGTGAGGCTCGCTCCCTCGACGGCGGTCACCGGCTCCTCGACCTCGTAGACCACGGTGAGGTCCCGGATCGTCAGGACCGCGTCGCGGTCCGTCGCGTCGGGGCCCACGGCGAGGGTCGCTGTGCTGGTCATCGGGACGCCACCTCCTGGGCGCCCGCCTCGGACCGGCCGGCCGTGCGGCGGTCCGCCCGCCGGACCTCCCGCTCGAGGCGGATCGCCTTCCTGGCCCGCTTGCGGTGCGCGCGCACGTTCTTGAGCTTGGGGTTGATGATCTCGTCGATCGAGAAGTTGATGAGGGACAGCCCCATCCCGAAGAGGGCGATGAGGAGGCCCGGGGGCGCGAACCACCACCACGCACCCATGCCGAGCGCGAAGCCGTTCTGCGCGAAGAACAGCATCGTGCCGAGCGTCGAGGCGTTCGAGGCGCCCAGGCCGATGAACGCCAGCCCCGCCTCCCCGAGGATGGCGGCGATGACCGCGAACACGAACTGCGACGCGATCACGGGCAGCAGGTTCGGCAGGATCTCGACGACGATGACGCGCCACGACCTCTCGCCGGCGACCCGCGCGGCCGCGACGTAGTCGCGGCTGCGCACCGACAGCGTCTGCGCGCGCAGCACGCGGGCGGATCCGGCCCAGCTCGTGATGGCCAGCACGACGGCGATCGTCCAGAGCCCGCGTGCCTCGCGGGGCACGAAGCCCGAGATCACGATGACCAGCGGCAGCCCGGGGATGACGAGCATGACGTTGGAGAGCAGCGAGAACGCCTCGTCGGTGAGACCGCCGCGGTAGGCACCGTAGATGCCGAAGAAGCAGGACAGCGCCGTGGCGATCAGGCCGACCAGCAGGCCGATCTGCAGCGACCCCCGGGTGGCGTGCGCGAGCTGGGCGAAGACGTCCTGACCGGTCTGCGTGGTGCCGAGGACGAACTCGCCGGACGGTGCCGTCAGGCCGATGTCGCGGATCTGGCCCGGGTCGCCGACGAGGTACGGGCCGATGGTGCCGAACAGCGCGATCGAGATCACGAGGAACAGGCCGAGCGCCAGCCACGGCGTCATCGTGGGGAGCATCGCCCGCCACCCGGCGCGCGGCCTGTCGGCGGACGACGCCACCGGGGCGAGCTTCTCGTCGGCGGCCGAGCCGACCGTCGGTCCGTTGTCGGTGCTGAGGTGGGTCATGGTCGTCTCCTGTCAGGACCGAGCCCGGGTGCGGGGGTCGATGAGGCCGTAGAGAAGGTCGACCACGAGGTTGGCGGCCAGCACGGAGAGCGTGATGAACAGGAACATGCCCTGCATCAGCGCGAAGTCGTTGTTGGACACCGCCATCAGCAGCCGGCTGCCGATGCCGGGGTAGGAGAACACCTGCTCGGTGATCACGGACCCGCTGACGACGAACCCGAGCGAGATGGCGAACCCGGCCACCGACGGCAGGACGGCGTTGCGCGCGGCGTACGAGCGCAGGATCTTCGTCGGCGACAGACCCTTGGCCTCCGCGGTCAGGACGTAGTCCTCCGAGAGCGTGGAGACCATCATGTTGCGCATGCCCAGCAGCCAGCCGCCGATCGACGCCAGCACGATCGTCAGGGCCGGCAGGAACCCGTGCTGGATCGCCGAGCCGATGAAGTCCGCGTTCCAGCCGGGCTGCAGGGTGACGTCGAACCCGCCCTGCATGGGGAACCAGCCCAGGTTGCGGGCCAGGAAGTAGACCAGGACGAGCGCCAGCCAGAAGTACGGCATGGACGCCATGAGGGTGGTGGCCGGCACCAGCGAGTCGAGCCAGGTGCCGGGCTTCCACCCGACGAAGGCGCCGAGCAGGACACCCAGGATCGCGGTGATGACCGTGGCGAGCCCGACCAGGACGATGGTCCAGGGCAGCGACTGCAGGATGACGTCGCTGACGCGGGCCGGGAAGTAGCTGACCGAGACCCCGAGGTCCCCCCGCAGGAGGTTGCCGAGGTACTGCACGTACTGCTCGAGGATCGGCTGGTCGGAGTCGCCCCCGAGGAGGAGGGCGTACGCCGTGCGCGTCTCCGCCGTGACCTGGCCGCCACGCTGCTGGAGACGTGCCAGCAGGATGTCGACCGGGTTGCCGGGCATCAGGCGTGGGATCGCGAAGTTCAGCGTCAGCGCGGCCCACAGTGCGACGGCGTAGAAGCCGAGCTTGCGCAGGACGAAGCGCATGGGTCCTCCTCCTCGGGGGTCGACGTGCCGCTCAGCCGACGGGGCTCAGGCGCTGGTAGATCTGCGCGTTGTCGAACGACGACCAGACGGCCGGGAAGGCGTAGAGGTCGTCCTGCGTGGGCCAGCCCTCGAAGCGCGCGGTGTTCCACACCGAGGTGGTGCCGCCGTTGAGGACCGGGATGTACGGCATCTCGTCCAGGAGGATCTGCTGGATCGTGTCGAAGTGCGCCTGGCGGGCCGGGTCGTCGAAGGCCATGGCCGTGAGCGCCTCGATCGCGGCGTCGACCTCCGGGTCGGCGAAGCGCGCGAAGTTGTTGCCGGCACGCTCACCCACCGCGGCGCCGTTCCGCGAGTGGAAGAAGTCCTGGTAGACGAAGTACGGGTCGGGCTGCGGGCCCTGGTGCACACCGTCGATGGCGAGCTGGAACTGACCGGTCACCTTGCGCTCGGTCCACTCGTTCCACGACGACTGGGAGACGTTGATCTCGATGCCCGCGGCACGGGCCTGCGAGCTGATGACGTCGAGAGCGGTGATGTAGTCGGTCCACCCGGTGACGACCTCGACGGACAGGGACAGACGCTGCCCGTCCTTGGCGAAGATGCCGTCCGCGCCCTTGGCCCAGCCGGCGTCCTCGAGGAGTCGCGTGGACTCCGCCGGCTGCGCGGTCATCGGGGCCTGGTTCTCGTCGAGGATCGTGACGAAGTCGTCCTGGCCGGGGGTCAGGGCGAAGACCGGCGAGACCGGCGCGGCCGTCTTCTCGAACGCGAGGTTGTTGAGCTGGGTGCGGTCCAGCGCGTTGTAGAGGGCGTGCCGCACGACCGGGTCGGTCTGCGGGCCCTCGCACCCCATCTCGACGGACGAGCACGTGGCCAGGACCATCTGCGACGAGAACGCCGTCAGGTGGTGGTACTGGGGGTGGTTCTTGTTCGTGTTCTGGATGTCGGGGATCGGTCCGGTCAGCCAGTCGATCGTGCCGGCGGAGACCGCGTCGGCGCCGGCCTGGTTGCCGGAGAGCGCGATCCAGCGGATCTTCTGCAGCTCCGGCTCGCCGCCCCAGTAGTCGGGGTTGGCGACGAACGTGAAGGCCTGCGGCATGAAGCTGTCCAGCATGAAGGCGCCGGTACCGACCGGGTTCTCCATGATGTCGGTGGTCGGGTCGACGTCGGCCCAGAGGTGCTCGGGCACGATCACCTGACGACCGAGGATCTGCGCCCCCAGGACGAAGGACGCCCGGTCGAACGAGAACTTCACCGTGTGCTCGTCGAGCGCCTCGACCTGACCGTCCCAGCCGAAGCTGTCGAGCTGGGGGTACTCGTCGATCAGCTGGAACGAGAACACGACGTCGTCGGCCGTGAACGGCTCCCCGTCGGTGAAGGTGACGCCCTCCCGCAGGGCGACGGTCAGCTCGGTGCCGTCCTCGTTCCACTCGTAGGAGGTGCCGAGCACCGGCTCGAACTCGTCCGTGGACAGCTGGTTGATGAAGAACAGCTGCTCGTAGATCGTGCCGACGCCACCGATCTGCGACGGCGAGAACGGGTTGAAGTTCTTCTGGTAGTCACCTGCCTGGCCGGTGAACGCCACCAGCGTGCCGTCCTCGGCGCCGGACGTGCCGGCGTCGCTTCCGCCGGAGTCGGAGGAGCCGCATCCGGCCACCATGAGGCTCAGCGCGGCGGCACCTGCGAGCACCGCGACCGCGCGCTTCTTCAGGAACATCCTTGGTCCTTTCTCAGCGCCGAGCACCGACGCCTGGCGGGTGTCGAGCGGGATCCCCTCGACGTTGAGGTATCCTTCACACACTTAATTATTGCTGTCAAGTAAAGCGAGGAGGCATCGATGGCCGCGCAGACGGGCGCCCGCCGACCGGCCGCGACCACGATGCTCGACCTGATCCGAGCGGGTGGCCGGCTGAGCAGGGTCGAGCTCGCCGCGCTCTCCGGGCACACCCCGCCGAGCGTGACCAAGGTGATCCGCGCCCTCGTCGAGGAGGGCCTGGTCCGCGAGGCCGGGCTCGAGCACCAGTCCCGGGGGACGCCGCGACGCCTGCTCGAGCTCGTCCCGGACGCCTGGTACGCCGTCGGCGTCCAGGTGGACCGCACCTCCAGCACCGTGGTCGTCATCGACTTCGCCGGCCGTCAGGTGGCCGGCGCAGGGCTGCGCGGATCCGGTGACGACGCCCCGCAGACGACCGTCGAGGGACTCGTCGACCACGTGGCCGACCTGCTCACCAGCGTCGGTGTGCCCCGCGAGCGCGTGCTGGGCGTCGGGCTGGTCACGCACGGCCCCCAGGACCGCGAGCGCGGCATGCTCCTGACGTCGCAGCCGACACCTGCCTGGCTCGGCTTCCCGCTGACCAGGACCCTCGGGGACGGGCTCGGCCTGCCGACGCTGCTGGAGAACGACGCGACCGCCGCCGCCATCGGGGAGCAGTGGGCCGGCGCGGTGCCGATCGACACCTTCGGCGTGCTGTACATGGCGACCGGAGTGGGCGGTGCGGTCGTCGTCGACAGCGAGCCGTACCGCGGACGCGCGTCCAACGCCGTCGAGATCGGCCATCTCAGCCTGGACCGGGGCGGCCGCCGCTGCGTGTGCGGACTGTCCGGCTGCGTGCAGGTCGAGGCCTCGCCGGTCGCGGTCGTCGAGGCAGCGATCGGCCGGGCCGGTGTCGCCGCACGCCTGGGGCTGCGCGGCGGGAGCGAGGAGACGCTGGCCGACTTCGAGCGCATCGCACGTGCAGCGCGCGACGGCGACGGCGCGGCCCGCGAGCTGCTGGAGCACTCGGCGGCCTGCCTGGGCGCCGCGGCGGTGACCCTGGCCAACCTCTTCGACCTCAGCACGTTCGTGCTCGCCGGGCCGGCGTTCAGCACCGCCGGGCCGCTGTACCGCGACACGGTCGAGGCCACGCTGCGGGCCGAGGCGCTCAGCCGCGACCTCGTGGCCGCCGAGGTGATCATCAGCTCGAACGTCAGCACCGCAGCCGCACTGGGCGGCGCCCTGCACGTGCTGCGCACCATGCCGCCGAGGCGCGTGCAGCACGCGCCCCTCACCGGGGAGGCGCGCACCCTCCCCACGACGACAGGAGCACCATGACCCCCGCCTCCGCCCCGGCCCCGCGCCCGACCTGGACCGTCCTGCGGCGCGACGGCGTCGGCGTCGTCGTCCGCCACCCCGCGCAGGGCCTACCGGCAGTGGTGCACTGGGGCGCCGACCTCGGCGAGCTCGACGACGCCACGTTGGCCGCGCTCGACCCGATCACCGAGCGGCAGACCGCCCCCGGCACGCTCGACGCCGCGTGGCGGCTGCCGCTCGTGCCGCAGGAGTCCGACGGGTGGGCGGGCCGCCCCGGGCTGCTCGCCGGCCGCGGCGGGCGCCCGCTCTTCCCGCGCTGGACCGTCGTCGACGTGGAGCGCCGCGGTGGGGCGGCCCTCCACGTCGTCGCCGAGGACGACGTCGCCCACCTGCGGCTCGCGCTCGGCATCGAGGTCGGCGCCGGCGGGCTGGTCCTGCTGCACCAGGAGCTGACGAACACGGCGGGACCCGACGCCGGCGTCGTCGACGTCACCCAGCTCGAGGCGACCCTGCCCGTCCCCCGGACCGCCGACCACCTCACGTCGTTCGGTGGTCGGTGGACGCGCGAGAAGTCCCCGCTGACCACCCTCATGCCGCGCGGCTCCACGACGCGCCAGTCGCGCCGCGGCCGCGGTGGGCACGACAGCCCGTGGGTCACGCTCGCCAGCGTGGGTGAGCCGCGCAACCGCTCCGGCGAGGTGTGGGCCGTGCACCTCGGCTGGAGCGCCGACGTCACGCACCGCACCGACCGCCTCACCGAGCACACCACCCTGATCGGTGCCGGCGAGCTGCTGCGCCCCTGCGAGATCCAGCTGGGCGCCGGTGAGACCTACACGGCGCCGGTCACCTACTTCGCCTGGTCGGCGAGCGGGCTGGACGGCGTCTCCGACCGGTTCCACACGTGGTTGCGCACCCGTCCGCAGCACCCGCGCACGCCGCGGCCGCTGGTCCTCAACACCTGGGAGGCCGTGTACTTCGACCACGACCCCGCGACGTCGGCCGAGCTCGCGCGGCGCGCCGCCGAGGTCGGGGTGCAGCGGTTCGTCCTCGACGACGGCTGGTTCTCCGGGCGGCGCGACGACACCACGTCGCTCGGCGACTGGACCGTCGACACGGACGTGTACCCCGACGGCCTCGAGCCGCTCGCCGACCTGGTGCACTCCCTGGGCATGCAGTTCGGCATCTGGTTCGAGCCGGAGATGGTCAACCTCGACTCCGAGCTCGCGCGGCGGCACCCCGGGTGGATCCTCGGCAACCCCGCCTCGGTGCCGTCCCCCGACGGCATCTCGTTCCGCACCCAGTACGTGCTGGACCTCGCCGAGCCGGCAGCGTGGGAGCACGTGCGGTCGCAGATGTCCGAGGTGGTGAGCCGGCTCGGCGTCGACTTCATCAAGTGGGACCACAACCGCGACCTCGTCGAGGCCGTGCACGACGGCACGCCCGGCACGCACCGGCAGACGCGTGCGGCCTACCGCCTCATCGCACGGCTCAAGGCCGACCACCCCGGCCTGGAGATCGAGTCGTGCTCCTCCGGCGGCGCGCGCACCGACCTGGGCATCCTGGAGCACACGGACCGCGTCTGGGCGTCGGACTCCAACGACCCGGTCGAGCGCCTGGACATCCAGCGCTGGACCGAGCTGGTGCTGCCCCCGGAGCTGATCGGCGCCCACGTCGGCCCCTCCCCCGCCCACTCCTCGGGCCGGATGACCGACCTGTCCTACCGGATCGCGACGTCGCTGCAGGGGTCGCCCGGGTTCGAGTGGGACATCCTGCAGTGCACCGCGGAGGAGACCGCGCAGATCGTCGAGCTCGGGCGGCTGTACCAGGAGCTGCGACCGCTGCTGCACACCGGCACCGTGGTGCACCCCGACATGCGCGACCCGGCGCTGCGGGTGCGCGGCGTCGTCGCGAAGGACCGGTCCGCAGCGGTGTTCACGGTCGCCACCGTGGCCTCCCTCGAGGAGGCGCAGTCCGAGCGCCTGCGCATCGACGGCCTCGACCCCGACCGGCGCTACACGGTCCGCGTGCTCGACGAGATCGGTGCGGGCAGGCGCGGCTGGGTGCACCCCGGCTGGATGGGCGCGGAGCGCGCGACCGTGCCGGGCCGTGTGCTGGCGGAGGTCGGTCTGCAGCTGCCGACGTTGTGGCCGGTGCAGGCGGTCGTGCTGCACCTCACGGCGGTGTGACCCGCCGCCGTACGCACTGCTGCGCTACGCAGGAGTCCCGGTCACCTGCCCGGCCGCCTGACCAGCGGCCCCCGGGGCGGACCGGCCGTGCGGCGCCGGCCGGCGCCCGCCACCAGGGCGACGAGGCCGGCGCCCACGGTCGTGCCGAGCAGCACCAGCAACGCGCCGACGAGCCAGAGCCCGGAGTCGTCCCGCGGCGCCTGGGTGGCCACCCACGCCGCCGTGAACGTCACGGCGACCGCGGCCACGGCGCGCCGGCCGCCGAGCGCCCGGACCGCGAGCACCGTCACGGCGACGAGGCTGACGACGCAGCCCACGACCTGCCACGCCTCGTAGGGCCCGGTCACGTCGCCGGTGACCGGGTCCGTCCGGTACTGCGTGTCCCACCCCAGCCAGGCGAACCAGCAGGCGGCGGTCAGGACCGCGACGAAGGCGTACCGGGCGGCGGTGCGCCCCGGCCCGGCGGCGGCGTGGTCCGGTGTCGTGGTCACGCCCGGAGTCTGGCAGACCGTCAGCCCTCGGGGCCGAGGTACGCCACGTCGCCGTCGGACGTGCGCAGCTCGACGCGCACGTCGGCGGCGGGATCCGTCGCGCCCTCGACGCGCTGGCGCCCGTTCGACGTGATCTCCAGCGCGACGGGGTCGCCCGTCCCGTGGACCGTCACGTCACCGTCGGTGGCCTGCACCGTGACGTGGCCACGCACCTGCGCGACCAGCACGTCGCCGTCCCGGTGGCGCACCGTCAGCGCACCCCGCACGTCGCGCACCTCGACCTGCCCGTCGGAGGCCCGGACGTCGGCGTCGGCGGCCAGGTCGGCCAGGACGACGGCCCCGTCACGGCTGCGTACCGCGACGTCGCCACCGGCCTCGGCGACGCGCACGTCCCCGTCGGAGAGCTCGACCGCCACACTCCCGCGCACGCCCTGCGCGGTCACGTCGCCGTCGCGACCGCGCACGTCGAGGTCGCCGCGGGCGCCCGCGACGTGGACGTCGCCGTCGGACGCGCGCACCTCGACGTCCGCGGCGGGCCCGGCCACGCGGACCTCGCCGTCGGTGGTGCGGACGACCACGTGCGTGCCCTCGGGGACCGTCGCCTCCAGCCCGGCGGAGCAGCTCGTCAGCCACACGCCCTCGCACTCGTGCCGCACGACCGTCCGCACGCCGTCCGACGTGACCTCGTACCGGGGCCCGGTCCACGCGAACCGCGCGACCCGCTCGACGCGCACGTCGTCCACCGCGGACACGGTGACGAGCACCTCGCCGTCGGCGACGAGCTCGACGACGTCCGTGGCCGCGAGCGTCGCCACGGCGGACGTGGTCCGAGCGAACATCGACGCGAGGACCTGCACGACGCCGAGCGCGAGCAGCAGCGCCGCGAGCACACCGCCCACCACGGTCAGGGCGCGACCACCGGCCGGGCGGCGCGCCGGTCCAGGCGGGGCGGCGCCCGGCGTCGTCGGCGGCGGGACGTGCGTGGGCTGTGCGGCGGTCACGGTCGTGCTCCGTTCGTCGGGCCGTCCTCGAGCCAGCGCAGCACCGCGAGGACGCGGCGGTGGTCGTCGGCGTCGGGCGGCAGGTCGAGCTTGGTGAGGATGGAGGTCACGTGCTTCTCGACGGCCGGCAGCCCGACGACGAGCCGCTCGGCGATCGCCGCGTTGGACCGGCCCTCGGCCATGAGCGCGATGACCTCGCGCTCGCGGGGCGAGAGCACGTCGGACAGGGTGCGCCGCGAGCGGGCGAGCACCTGCGCGACGACCTCGGGGTCGAGGGCCGTGCCGCCGGCGGCGACGCGGGCGAGGGCGGCGAGGAAGTCGTCGACGTCGGCCACCCGGTCCTTCAGGACGTACCCCAGCCCGCGCGCGTCGGCGGCGAACAGCTCACGGGCGTAGCGCTGCTCGACGTACTGCGACAGCACGAGCACGGGAAGCCGGGGGTGCAGGCCGCGCAGGTGCACGGCGGCGCGCAGACCCTCGTCGGTGTGCGTCGGGGGCATGCGGACGTCGGTGACGACCACGTCGGGCAGGTCGGCGGCGGGGTCACCGAGGTCGGCGACGAGCTCGTCCGCGGTGCGGTAGCCGGTGACGGTGTGCCCCTCGGCGGTGAGCAGACGGGTCAGCCCGTCGAGCAGGAGGACGGAGTCCTCGGCGATCACGATGCGCACGGCACCTCCACGGTGAGCA
>Ga0233385_1000669_pt1 | contig 16016 bp, 15 predicted proteins | sample ElkDunMinimDraft_16_FD_191543 | JGI IMG/M metagenome (GOLD analysis project Ga0233385, IMG submission 191543) | Fecal eukaryotic communites from dung pellets of Tule Elk in California, USA - Elk Dung G36 | ecosystem: Host-associated > Mammals > Digestive system > Large intestine > Fecal | place...
TCGTGGCCGCGCTTCAGGATCAGGCCGGTCGCAGAGACCACCGACCACATGCCCTGCTTGCGGGCGAGCGCCGGGTTCTTGGTGATCCTGTACAGCGGCGTTTCGCTGGTGCGGCGGAAGACCGAGAAGACGGCCCGGTCGGAGAGGTGGTCGATCGCGTAGTCGCGCCATTCGTTGGCGGCGACCATGCGGCCGTACAGGCGGAGAATCTGGTCCAGCTCTCCGCGCTGGAACGCCACGGGCATGTCCTGGCGATCGCGCCGGGCGTCCTGCAGCGGGATCAATATTGAGGAATCGTCCCCACCCTCCGTTCCGCTGACTCGCTCCATCGTGCTCGCCTTTCGTCAGAGTGCCAGAAGGCGAGCGTGACGTTTTCATGTGCGAATTGCAACCCCCGACGCGGCGATCCGGGCAGGGTCCCAACTTTAATCACAAATTGGTAACAGGACTGAAACATTACGTTACGATTGGTGATCCTGCGCCACATTGCTGCCTTTTTTTATCCGCGCTGGCGCCCCAATGTCCGCCCACTTTACGCGTGTTGCCTGAGACGGTTCGATCCGGCACCGGCTCGTAAACCCCAAGCCCCCCGCCCACGGGTCAGCGTCGGATCGAACCAACCTCGGCTTCCAAGGAAGCCGGGTGCGACGATCCCAAATTCTGAATGACCGGTGTCAGAAGCAAGCTGGCACCGGTTTTTCTTTGTCCGCGCTCCGGCCGCTGGTCGCGCCGTTCGTCGGCATTGCGCCCGCAACGCGCCTCTCCTTCAACTGGCTCAGGGCGTCTCGGCCTCCGGCGGTACCACCGCGGCGCCGAGGATCGGCCCCGGCAGGCCCTGCTTGCTCACCTGCTGCAGCAGGATGGCGCAGCCGCCGTCCTTGTTGACCTCGCTGCGCGGCAGCTCGAAGCGAGCCGCCTTGCCGTGCCACATGCCGGCCGTCTGCACGCTGGTCACCGGATTGGCATAGGCGATGGTCTTGCCCTTGTTCTCGCCCCGCTCGATGGTGACTGGCTTAAGCGGGTCGAAATGCACCAGCACGAGATGCGCGTCGCCCTTGCCGCCGGGCGCCGCCGCCGCGTCGATGGTCACGCTTTCGCCGGTGCGCGTCACGTTGATCTGAACGGAAAGCCCGGCGCCGTTGTTCTCCATCTCGGTCAATGCGCCGGCGACGGCCTCGCGCTTGGCGCCGTTGACATGGGTGCGGCCGTTGATGACGGCCTGGGGCGTGTAGACCTCGCGCTTGCTGAAGGCCTTGCCGTAAAGCTTCTGCCGCTTGGTGTTCTCGGGGCGGCCCAGCGTATCCTTCCAGCCGAGATAGTCCCAGTAGTCGACATGGTAGCCGAGCGCCACGACGTCGCCTTTCTGGGCGAGTTCGGAGAGAACCTCGTCGGCGGGCGGGCAGGCACTGCAGCCCTGGCTGGTGAACAGCTCCACGACGCCCTTAGGCTTCAGGATGTCGCCGGCAAAGGCGGGCACGACGCAAATCAGCGCCGCCGCTGCAGCCAACACGAGCCTTCGGTTCATGGACGTTCCGGTTCCGCCGGTAGGGCCGGCTCTCTTCTTTCGATTGCCGGCATGCTTGCCAGACCGCCGGAACAAGAGGAAGTCACGTTGCGGTGAAATTTCGCGATCCGGAGGAAGCGGCCTCGTCCCTTGGACGAGGCCGCTTCGTTCGCGACGGCTTACGCCGCGAGGTCGCGCAGCACGTATTGCAGGATGCCGCCGTTCTTGAAGTATTCGAGCTCGTCGACCGTATCGATGCGGCAGAGGATCGGCACGTTCTTCACCGTGCCGTCGGCGTAGGTGATCCTGGCCGTCATCTTCTGGCGCGGACGGATCTGCTCCAGCCCGTCGATCGTCACCGTCTCGTCGCCCTTGAGCCCGAGCGAGGCCCAGGAGGTGCCCTCCTCGAAGACGAAGGGAACGACGCCCATGCCGACCAGGTTCGAGCGGTGGATGCGCTCGAAGGACTGGGCGATGACCGCGCGCACACCAAGCAGGTTGGTGCCCTTAGCGGCCCAGTCGCGCGACGAGCCATTGCCGTATTCGATGCCGGCGAAGATGACCAGCGGCACGCCTTCCTGCTTGTAGAGCATGGCGGCGTCGTAGATCGACATCTCCTCCTTCGACGGATAGTGGACGGTAAAGCCGCCTTCCTTGCCGTTCTCGCCAAGCATGTGGTTGCGGATGCGGATGTTGGCGAATGTGCCGCGCATCATCACCTCATGATTGCCGCGCCGCGTGCCGTACTGGTTGAAGTCGGCGACGCCGACGCCGTGCTCGGTGAGGTATTTGCCGGCCGGCGACGCCGCCTTGATCGAACCAGCCGGCGAGATGTGGTCGGTGGTGATCTTGTCGCCGAACAGGCCGAGCACGCGCGCGTTCTCGATCCTTCCGATGTCGGCGGGCTTGCTGCCCATGCCGACGAAATAGGGCGGGTTCTGCACATAGGTCGAATTGTCGTCCCAGGTGTAGGTCTGCCCTTCCGGCGCCTCGACGGCCTTCCAGTATTCGTCGCCCTTGAAGACGTCGGCGTATTTGCGGGCGAAGAGTTCCCGCGTCACGTTCTCGGCGATGAACTCCTCGATCTCCTGCGTCGTCGGCCAGATGTCCTTGAGGTAGACCGGATTGCCGTCCTTGTCCTCGCCGAGCGGCTCGGTGGTGAGGTCCTTCGTGACGGTGCCGGCGAGCGCATGGGCGACGACCAGCGGCGGCGAGGCCAGGTAGTTGGCCTGCACGTCGGGCGAGACGCGGCCTTCGAAGTTGCGGTTGCCCGAGAGCACCGCAGCGGCGATCAGGCCCTTGTCGTTGATGGTCTTCGAGATCGGCGCCGGCAGCGGACCGGAATTGCCGATGCAGGTGGTGCAGCCGAAGCCGACGAGGTTGAAGCCGATCTTGTCGAGCTCCTTCTGCAGGCCGGATTTCTCCAGATACTCGGCGACGACCTGCGACCCCGGCGCCAGCGAGGTCTTCACCCATGGCTTCTGCTTGAGGCCGAGGCGGTTGGCGTTGCGGGCGAGCAGCCCGGCGCCCATCAGCACCGAGGGGTTCGACGTGTTGGTGCAGGAGGTGATTGCCGCGATGACCACGTCGCCATGGCCGAGATCGTAGTCGGTGCCGGGCACCGCGTAGCGCGTATGGACGTCGACGGTCTTCTTGTACTCGGTCTCCATCGCCTGGGCGAAGCCGGCGGCGATGTCTTCGAGCGCCACGCGGCCCTCGGGGCGCTTCGGCCCGGCCATCGACGGCACGACGCTCGTCAGGTCGAGCTCGAGCAGGTCGGTGAAGACCGGGTCGGCCGAATCCTTGTCGCGCCACATCCCCTGAGCCTTGCAATAGGCCTCGACCAGCGCGATGCGGCTTTCGGCGCGGCCGGACATGGTGAGATAGCGGACGGTCTCCGAATCGACCGGGAAGAAGCCGCAGGTCGCGCCGTATTCCGGCGCCATGTTGCCGATGGTGGCGCGGTCGGCGAGCGTCATGTTGGAGAGGCCCGGGCCGAAGAACTCGACGAACTTGCCGACGACGCCCTTCTTGCGCAGCATCTGGGTGACGGTCAGCACGAGGTCGGTGGCGGTGACGCCCTCCTTGAGCTTGCCGGTGAGGCGGAAGCCGATCACTTCCGGCAGCAGCATGGAGACGGGCTGGCCGAGCATCGCGGCCTCGGCCTCGATGCCGCCGACGCCCCAGCCGAGCACGCCGAGGCCGTTGACCATCGTGGTGTGCGAATCGGTGCCGACGCAGGTGTCGGGATAGGCGATGATGTCGCCATCCTCGCCGGTCAGCGTCCACACCGTCTGGGCGAGATATTCGAGATTGACCTGGTGGCAGATGCCGGTGCCGGGCGGCACGACGCGGAAATTGCGAAAGGCCTGCTGGCCCCATTTCAGGAAGTTGTAGCGCTCCTGGTTGCGCTGGTATTCGAGTTCGACGTTGCGGGCGAAGGCGACAGGCGAGCCGAACTCGTCGACGATGACGGAATGGTCGATGACGAGGTCGACCGGGACCAGCGGATTGATCTTCTCGGGATCGCCGCCGAGCGAGGCCATGGCGTCGCGCATCGCCGCGAGGTCCACCACCGCGGGAACGCCGGTGAAGTCCTGCATCAGAACGCGGGCCGGGCGGTAGGCGATCTCGACGCCTGCCTTGCCCTTGTCGGTCAGCCAGTCTGCGACGGCCTGGATCGCCTCCTTGGTGACGGAGCGGCCGTCTTCGTTGCGCAGGAGGTTCTCAAGCAGAACCTTCATCGAATAGGGGAGTTGGCTGATGCCGGTCAGCCCGTTCTTCTCCGCCTCGATGAGATTGTAATAGATGTATTCCGCGCTTCCCACCTTGAGGGTGCGGCGGCAATTGAAACTGTCGAGCGATTTGGACACGTACGATCCCATCCTGGTCTGTTCGGCCTTAAGGGAACGGACTCCGATGGCATGCTCATCACGCGCATAGGTGCGGGTACGGCCATTTCCGCTGTCCGCTCCCGGCATCTTCGCCGTGAGGAACGGCGCGACGCTGGTTCGGCGCTATAAGGTTGCCTTCCCCGACCGCTGGGGTTGGTAACTGGCATATAGAGAAGTTTCTGGAATAGTTCTAGACACACAATGGCCATTTTTGCACCGCCGCACGGGCCGCGGCATTCAACCGCGAGACGGGAAAAACGATGCGGCTGATCGCCGAGAAACTCAGCGGCGAGCGTGGCGGCCAGCCGGTCTTTGCGGATGTGGATTTTTCGCTCGGCGCGGGCGAGGCGGTCACCGTCACCGGGCCGAACGGATCAGGCAAGTCGACGCTGCTTCGCGTCGTCGCCGGGCTGCTGGCCGTCGCCGGCGGCAAAGTGCGGCTGGAGGGTGGAGGCGAGGCGTTTCCGACGGTCGCCTCGGCGGCGCATTACCTCGGCCATCTCAACGCCATGAAGCCGACGCTGTCGGTGGCGGAGAACCTCGCCTTCTGGCGCGATTTCTCCGGCGACGCGGACATGGGCGTCGGCGAAGCGCTGGAGACGGTCGGGCTTGGCGCCATCGACCATCTGCCTTTCGGCTACCTGTCGACCGGGCAGAAGCGGCGCGCCGCGATCGCGCGGCTCCTGGTCAGCCGGCGTCCGCTCTGGTTGCTCGACGAGCCGACCTCCGGGCTCGACGCCCGGTCGGCGCAGCAATTCACGGCGCTGATGGAGAGACACCGTGCCGGCGGCGGGATGATCCTTGCCGCGACGCACCTGCCGCTCGGGCTGGCAGGGGTCGCGGAATTGAGGATGGGGGAGTTGGGCTATGCTTGAGGGCGAGATGGCCGGCAGGCCAGAGGGGGGTGGGACAGGCGACGACAGTGCCCGCCACCACCACCCCGGCGCTGCGCGCCGACCCTCCCCGCAAGGGGGAGGGTAAGGTGCGCGCGCTCTTCCTTCGCGAACTGAAACTCGCCACCCGCGCGGGCGGCGGGGCGCTGACCGGCGTGCTGTTCTTCCTCGCCGTCGTCGCCACCATGCCCTTCGCGCTCGGACCGGACCTCAATCTGCTCGCCCGCATCGGACCGGCGGTGCTGTGGATCGGCGCGCTGCTCGCCTCGCTGCTGGGCCTCGACCGGCTGTTCCAGGCCGACCGCGAGGACGGCTCGCTCGACCTCCTGGTGATGTCCTCCGACCGGCACATGCTGGCGCTGACGGTGCTGACGAAATGCCTGGCGCACTGGACGGCGAGCGTGCTGCCGCTGGTGATCGCAGCCCCGGTGCTCGGATTGGTGCTCAACATGGAGCCGGTGGCGATCGGCGCCACCGCGCTGACGCTGCTGGTCGGCACGCCGGCGATCGCCTTCGTCGGCGCCGCGGGTGCGGCGGTCGCGGTCAGCCTGCCGCGCGGCGGCTTGCTGGTCTCGGTGCTGGTGCTGCCGCTGGCGATCCCCGTGCTGATCTTCGGCGTCTCGGCGAGCTATGCGGCGGTGAACGAGCCGGACCCGTTCCTGCCGCCCTTTCTCATTCTCGCCGCGCTGACCATGTTCCTCGCGGTTATCGGCCCGGCCGCCGCCGCGCTGGCGTTGCGCTATTCGGCGGATTGAAAGCGATGACCATGCGGCGTCGGGGGCGATTGCGGCCGGGGCAGGCAGACTATATCTAGCGGCCAGAGGAAGATGATGACCGCGCACGCTATCTACGTCACAGCCGCCTACGGCGTTTCGGCGCTGGCGATCGCCGGGCTGATCGCCTGGGTGCTTCTCGACAGCCGGGCGCGCCGGCGCGAACTGGCGGAACTGGAGGCGAGCGGGCTGCGCCGCCGCTCCGATCGGAAGGAAAACGCCTGATGGCGACGGAAGCCGCATCGCCGAAACCGCGGCGTCTCGTGGTGCTTTTGCCGCTGCTGCTGTTCCTCGGGCTGGCGGCGCTGTTTCTGATGCAGTTGCTCTCAGGCCGCGACGTCGCCGAGATCCCGTCCGCGCTGATCGGCCAACCGGCGCCCGAGACCAGCCTGCCGCCACTCGAAGGCATGTCGCTGCCCGGCATCGACAGCAGGGAATTCGCCGGCAAGGTGACGCTGGTGAATGTCTGGGCGTCGTGGTGTGCGCCCTGCCGCGAGGAGCACCCGATGCTGCTTGCGCTCGCGCAGGACCAGCGTTTCGCCATCGCCGGACTGAACTACAAGGACGCGCCTGAGAATGCGCGGCGCTTCCTCGGCAGCCTCGGCAATCCTTATTCCGCGATCGGCGTCGACGATTCCGGCCGCACGGCGATCGACTGGGGCGTCTACGGCGTGCCGGAGACCTTCCTCGTCGGCAAGGACGGCAAGATCGCCTTCAAGCATGTCGGTCCGCTGAGCGAGCAGGCAGTCATGACCGCGCTCCTGCCGGCAATAGAAAAGGCGCTGGCCGCCAATTAGCAGCCAACGCCTTTGAACTCACACCGGACCTGCGCCTCAGGCGGACAACGGCTCAGCCGTAGACCTTCTGGTAGGCGTGGCGCAGCATCTCGCCGCGGTCGGCCCTGAGATCGGCGAGGTCGCGTTGCGACAGGCTGGCGATCTCGTTGGCGAGGCGGTTGTACTGCCGGCGCTTGGCCACGCGGTCCTGAGCATAGCTGATAAGGTTCTGGATCATTACGAGGCTCCTTCTTTGGCCGCTCCCCAGTGGCGGCTGAACAGGTTGTTCCTCCCAGGTGACGTAAAGATATGCGCTGGCGCGTGCAGTGCAACATTCTATGTTGCAACGCAGCAATGCAGTCTTTGCATGACAGGTCAGGCTCGTATCGACGTGCCGGCCGGCTGCCGGGTGCGGCTACCACATGGTCTGCTTGTAGGCCTCGTCGAGCCGGCGGTCGGTCTCGGCCGCGGGCTGGTCGGCGGCAAGCTGATCGCGCAGGATCTCGCCGAGCGTCGGCATAGAGCTGCGATCCGGCCAGCTTTCCGGCTTCCACAGCTCGGAGCGCATGAAGGCCTTGGCGCAATGCATGTAGGCCGCCTTCACCGTGACGATCACCACGCTGATCGGCGGCTTGCCCTCGACCGCAAGCCGCTCGCGCAGGGCGGCGTCGGTGGTGATCCGCGCCTCGCCGTTGACGCGCAGCGTCTCGTTCATGCCCGGGATGAGGAAGAGCAGGCCGACGGCCGGGTTGATGACGATGTTCTCCAGCGTGTCCAGCCGGTTGTTGCCGGGCCGGTCGGGGATGGCGATGGTGTTGTCGTCGAGGATGGCGGCAAAGCCGGGCTTGTCGCCCTTCGGCGTCACGTCGGCATTGCCCTTGCCGTCCGAGGAGCCGATCAGCACGAAGGGGCTTCGGGCGATGAAGGCCTTGCAGTGGCCGTCGAGCTTCTTCTGCTCCTTGCGGATCGAGCCGGCATCCGGCGCCGGTGTTTTGTATATGGACCTCAGTTCGTCATGCGTGCCGATAAAGTCCATCGCCTCCCCCCGGGCTATTTCTTCTGGAACTTCTCGTCGAGCGAATGGCGCATGATGAGCGGCATCTGGCTGAAAGTGAAGACCAGCGTGATCGGCATGATGCCCCAGACCTTGAAGGCGACCCAGGCGTCGGTCGAGAACGAGCGCCAGACGATCTCGTTGACGACAGCCAGGAAGAGGAAGAACAGGCCCCAGCGCAGCGTCAGCTTGCGCCAGCCTTCCGCGTCGAGGCTGAAGGCCGACTCGAAGACGTAGCCGAGCAGTGACTTGCCGAAGAAAAGCCCGCCGAGCAGCACCGCGCCGAACAGCGTGTTGATGATGGTCGGCTTCATCTTGATGAAGACGTCGTCCTGCAGCCAGAGTGTCAGCCCGCCGAAGACGAAGACGACGACGCCCGACACGAGCGGCATCATCGGCAGCGTGCGCGTCAGCGACCAGGAGACAGCGAGCGCAATCGCCGTCGCGATCATGAACAGGCCGGTGGCGATGAAGATCGGGCCGCCGAAGGCGGCAAGCGCCGGGAAACGCTCCGACAGCCATTCGCCGCGCGCATTGGCGAAGAAGAAGACGAGCAACGGCCCGAGCTCCAGCGCAAGCTTGAGCAGCGGGTTGATCTCCTTCTTCTGGGGATCGCCGGGGTCGCGTTCGAAGATGGGCTGGTTCATGCTCTGAATGCTCACCACATTTGCAAGATCTTACGCCACTCCCGCGATCGCTTTCGCGAAATCGCCGGCGGAAAAGGGTTCGAGGTCGTCGACCTGCTCGCCGACGCCGATGAAATAGACCGGCAGCTTGTGCCTGGCTGCGATCGCCACAAGGATGCCGCCGCGCGCCGTGCCGTCAAGCTTGGTCATCACAAGGCCGCTGACGCCGGCAATGTTGCGGAAGATCTCGACCTGATTGAGCGCGTTCTGGCCGGTGGTGGCGTCGACCGTCTGCAGGACCGTGTGCGGCGCGTCGGGGTCGTGCTTGCCGAGCACACGCACGATCTTCTCCAGCTCGGCCATCAGTTCGACCTTGTTCTGCAGCCGGCCGGCGGTGTCGATGATCAGCACGTCGGAGCCGGCTTCCTTCGCCTTCGCATAGGCGTCGAAGGCGAGGCCTGCGGCATCCGCGCCGAGCTTCGAGGAAACGACCGTCGAGCCGGTGCGCTCGCCCCAGATCTTGAGCTGCTCGATCGCCGCGGCGCGGAACGTGTCGCCGGCCGCGAGCGTCACCTTCAGGCCGCCTGATGTCAGCTTCGCTGCCAGCTTGCCGATGGTGGTGGTCTTGCCGGTGCCGTTGACGCCGACGACCAGCACGACATGCGGCTTCACCGAGAGGTCGAGCTGCAGCGGCTTTGCGACGGGCGTCAGTACCTTCTCGATCTCGGTCGCCATGATGGCGCGCACATCGGCGTCCGAGACGTCGCGGCCGTAGCGGCTGGCCGACAGGGCATCGGTGATGCGCAGCGCCGTCTCCATGCCGAGGTCGGCGCGGATCAGCACGTCCTCCAGGTCCTGCAGCGTCTCCTCGTCGAGCTTCTTCTTGGTGAAGACCCCGGCGATGTTGCCGGTAAGCTCGCGCGAGGAGCGCGCCAGCCCCTGGCTGAGACGCTGGAACCAGGAGAGCCTCGGCGCTTCCGGAGGAGGGGCGGCAGCGGGTTCGGCGGCCTGGGCTACGGTCCTTCCGACGGTGACTTTGCCGGGCGCGGAGCTCTCTCCCCCCTTGAGGGGGAGATGGCCCGAAGGGCCAGAGGGGGGCGTCTCGGCAGAGCTCGGCGGTTCGTCCGGCGAGACCGGAGCGTCGAGCACTTCACCGGCTACCCCACCCCGATCGGCTTCGCCGATCGACCCTCCCCCCTGGGGGGAGGGAACCTCGGTCGGCACGGTCGAGGGAATCTCGGCAGGCCCGGGGCCGGGCGTCTCGGGTGGAACCGGCGGGGGCGTCTCGGGCGGAGCCGGGGAGGGCGGCACTTCCTGCGGCCGTTCTGGCCCCGGCGACGGCGGGATCTCCGGAGCGGGCGGGGACGGCGGGGCGCCTGGCTCAGGCGCCGGCGGCGTTTCAGGCGGGCTCGGCGGCGTCTCAGGCTGTGGAACCGGTGGCGCCTCCGGCGGAGCCGGCGGTGTCTCGGGCGGGCGAGGCGGCTCGACAGGCGTCGGCGTGTCGGCCGCGCCGCCGAACGAGAAGACTTTTCGGAAAAAACCCATCGCCATATCCGTCAGGCAGCCCGGTTGTGCTGGCCGGCAGCGGGCGCAGCAAGCAGCCGCTGGCCGTCATGGCCTGATATGACGGCTTCGATGATCTCGCCGGGCTGGCCAGTTGCAAGCGCGGTAAGCGTGAAACCTTCCGTGCGGCCGAGGCCCTCGCGTTCGATCAGCACGGATTGCGCCGTGCCGGGCAGCGAGGCGAGATGTTTAGCGTAAGCATTCTCGCCGACGGCGCGCAGCCGCGCGGCGCGTTCCTTGACCAGTTCGCGCCGCACTTGCGGCATGCGCGCGGCAGGCGTTCCCTCGCGCGGCGAGAAGGGGAAGACGTGGAGATGCGTCAGCCCGCACTCCTCCACGATTTTCAACGAGTTCTCGAACATCGCGTCGGTCTCGGTCGGGAAGCCGGCGATGATGTCGGCGCCGAAGACGATATCGGGACGCAGCGCCCGCACCTCCTCGCAGAAGCGGATGGAATCGTCGCGAAGATGCCGGCGCTTCATGCGCTTCAGGATCATGTCGTCGCCGGATTGCAGCGACAGGTGCAGATGCGGCATCAGCCGCTTCTCGGCGGCGATCGCCTCCATAAGTTCGCCATCGGCCTCGATGGAATCGATCGAGGACAATCTTAGCCGGCGCACGTCGGGCGCCTGCCGCAGGATGGTCTTCACCAGCCTGCCAAGCTTCGGGCTGCCGGGCAGGTCGGCGCCGTAGCTGGTGAGGTCGACGCCCGACAGCACGACCTCGGCATAGCCGTTGCCGGCGAGCCGCTTCACCTGCTCGACCACGGCGCCCATCGGCACGGAGCGCGAATTGCCGCGCCCGTAGGGGATGATGCAGAAGGTGCAGCGGTGGTCGCAGCCGTTCTGCACCTGCACGAAGGCGCGGGCGCGGCCCTCGATCGCGTCGACCATGTGCGAGGCGGTCTCGCGCACGGAAAAGATGTCGTTGACGCGCGCCTTCTCGAAATCGTTGACGCCGAAATCCGGCAGCGCACGGTAGTTATGGCTCTTCAGCTTCTCCTCGTTGCCGAGCACGAGGTCGACCTCGTCCATGGCGGAGAAACTCGCCGGCTCGGTCTGCGCGGCGCAGCCGGTGACGATGATCCTGGCGTTCGGATTCTCGCGGCGCGCCTTGCGGATCGACTGCTTGGCCTGGCGCACGGCCTCGGCCGTCACCGCGCAGGTGTTGAAGATCACCGCGCCGTCCTTCAGCTCGCCGAGGCCGGCGGCCGTCGCCTCGCGGCGCATGACTTCCGACTCGTAGGTGTTGAGCCGGCAGCCGAAGGTGACGATGTCGAGTCTATTTCCCATTGGGCATCACGCCGCGCTTTCGGTGTCGCGCGCCCAGACCCCCGTCGCCGGGTCGAAGGTGCCGGAGAATTCCCATTCGGCCGGTCCGGTCATGACGACATGGTCGTTGTCGCGCCAGTCGATCTTGAGCGTGCCGCCGCTCGGCACCGTAACCGTGACCGTGCGGCCCGTGCGGCCGGTTCGCGCCGCCGAGACAGCCGCGGCGCAGGTCGCCGAGCCGCAGGCCGCCGTCAGGCCGGCGCCGCGCTCCCAGGTGCGCAGGTTCAGCGTATCGCGCGAGGTCACCTGTGCGATCGAGATGTTGGCGCGCTCGGGGAAGATCGGGTGGTTTTCCAGCAGCGGGCCGAAACGGTCGAGCTCATAGGACCAGACGTCTCTGTCGACCCAGAAGATGGCGTGCGGGTTGCCCATGTTGGCGACGGAGGGCGAATGCAGCACCGGCGCGTCGATCGGGCCGATCTGCAGCTCGATCATGCGCGTGTCGCGGAATTCCTCGGCCAGCGGTATCTCCTGCCAGCCGAAGCGGGGCACGCCCATGTCGACGGAGATCAGCCCGTCCGCATGTTCCTCGGCAGTCAAGATGCCGGCGATGGTCTCGAAGGTGAAAAGCTTCTGGCCGGTCTCGGCCGACAGCGCCTGCACCACGCAGCGCATGCCGTTGCCGCAGGCCTGCGCCATCGATCCGTCCGAGTTGATGATCTCGATATAGTTTGCGGTGCCCGGCGTGCGGGGATCGTGGATCGCCATGATCTGGTCGAACTTCGTCGCCGGATCGGCGTTGAGCGCGCGCGCAGCGGCCGGCGTCACGCGGTCGGCGCGACCGCGCATGTCGGCAACGACGATGTCGTTGCCGAGCCCGTTCATCTTGCCAAATGGGGCCGCGCTGGCCATCAATGATGCATCCCGCTGTCCTTCGGCGCTATATGGCCGAATCAGGCCGGAATTACCAGTGCGGCAGGCCGCCCTCGGCGAGCGCGCGCTCCGGTTGCGGCCGCGCCCGCCAGCGCCGGCTCGCTCGACAAGCTGCACGGCATGCGCGAATGCCATGTCGTCGGGCCGAGCTCTGCGTGTTCGTGCCAAGTCTGGCGACCGGCGGCTGACGCAAGCCGGCCAGGCTTGTATTCTGAGGAAATATATTCTGAGGAAATTTTCGCAATAAGCTGGCCGCATACCGAATTTTAACCATATCAGGCTGAAATTTGGCCACCTTCGGCGGTTTGATGGGTGGTGAAGGTTTTGGTCCTGGCGCCTCTGCGCGCCGACGGAGGGTTTTATGGTTGTTTCGAAGACTGGTCTCGTCGCGGTAGCGCTGGCAGCCCTGTTTGCCGCGGGCTGCTCGAGCACCCGCCTCTCCTCGATGAACGAGCAGCCGGCGCCGCTGCAGCCAGCGCCATCGGGTAGCGTGACCTCGTCGACCGCGCTGCCGCCTCCTGCCGCGCCCGGTACGGGCGCTACCGATCCGGCAGGCTTCCCGGCCGCTCCCGAAACGCAGGTTGCCGCCGTCGACCCGGCTGCCACGGCCCCCGACCTCACCACCGGCAATGTCGTCGGCGCGTGGAACGCAAATGTCTCGGGCCAGAGCTGCCAGCTCATCACCTCGCTTACCAAGCTCGGATCGAACAACCGCGCCGCGTCGCGCGCCTGCGCCGCCCCGGTCAACGGGGTGAAGAGCTGGAACGTGTCCGGCAAGCAGCTGTCGCTCTACGACGAGGCCGGCTCGGTCGTCGCCCGGCTCTATTCGTCGGGACCGGAAAAATTCGATGGACAGACCTCCACCGGAGTGCCTATTTCGCTCTCCAGGTAGACAAGCACCCTCATTCTTCCACCCGTGACCGATGCACCTGCGTGACGGCCTCCAGCCGCATTTGACCGTTGCGCAGCGCTATGCGCATCTCGTGGAGACCGGCGAGATCGCCGAGGATTCCGCGCAGCGTCCGGTCGTCGCCGCGCTCGACCGCCTTATCGACGAGATCCGCACGAAACGCCTTGCCCGCAAGTCGAGCGCGCTCGGCTGGTTCTTCGCTAAGAGCCGCGCCACGCCCGAACAGGTGACGGGCCTCTACATCCATGGCGGGGTCGGCCGCGGCAAGACCATGCTGATGGACCTGTTCTTCGACACGGTGCCGGTGCGGCGCAAGCGGCGCGTGCATTTCAACGCCTTCATGGCCGACGCGCACGATCGCATCCAGAAGCACCGGCTGGCGCGCAAGAACGGCGAGACCAAGGAGGACGATCCGATCCCGCCGGTCGCCAGGGCGCTCGCCGACGAGGCCTGGGTGCTCTGCTTCGACGAGTTTTCCGTCACCGACATCGCCGACGCGATGATCCTGTCCCGGCTGTTCTCGGCGCTCTTCGCCAACGGCGTGGTGCTTGTCGCCACCTCCAACGTGGCGCCCGACGATCTCTACCGCGACGGGCTGAACCGCCAGCTTTTCCTTCCCTTCGTCAGCCTGCTCAAGCGGCATACGCGCGTGATGACGCTCGATTCACCAACCGACTACCGGATGGAGAAGCTGAACCGCATGCCGGTCTATCTGACGCCGCTGTCTGCGGAGACGGACCGGCAGATGGACGAGGCCTGGCGAGCGGTGACGGGCGGCGCTGTCGCTGCGCCCGGGGCGCTGACGGTCAAGGGACGCGTGGTTCAGGTGCCGCTCGCGGCGGGCGACGCAGCCCGCTTCAGCTTCGCCGACCTTTGCGACGCCCCGCTTGGCGCCAGGGACTATCTGGCGATCGTGGCGCGCTACTCGACAGTCTTCATCGACCGCATCCCGGTGCTCGACCAGACTCGCCGCAATCCGGCGAAACGCTTCATCCTGCTGATCGACACGCTCTACGACAGCCATTCGCGCCTCGTTGCGAGCGCGGAGGCGCTTCCCCAGGACCTCTACCGCGGCCGCCCCGGCGTCACCGAGGCCTTCGAGTTCGACCGCACCGTCTCGCGCCTCATCGAGATGCAGAGCCGCGAGTGGCTGGACGGCTGGACACAGAAGCGTCAGACTGCGCCGCGGGCGGCGACCGCTCCCTGACCACTTTCCTGGACGCCGGGCGCGCGCAAGCGCTCGGTCGCTGGCCGTTGAGAGGGCCGATTCTTTGACGTTTACGTAAACGCCGTTTAATCTAACCGATTGAAAATATTCACCCAAAAATAATCAATTGAACTTTATAGAGTGCGGCGCTATTTCGAGGCGCGAATTTCGGTATTGCCCTTCTCTCAGGCCTTTCGCTCTCCGGGTCATCCGCCCGTTACCGACTAAGGGAAAAATCCTCACATGGCACGCAGCAAGATAGCCCTCATCGGGTCCGGCATGATCGGCGGTACCCTCGCCCATCTCATCGGCCTCAAGGACCTTGGCGACGTCGTCCTTTTCGACATCGCCGAAGGCATACCGCAGGGCAAGGGCCTGGACATCGCCCAATCTTCGCCGGTCGAGGGCTTCGATGCGCGCTTTGTCGGCGTCAACGACTATTCCGGCATCGAGGGGGCGGACGTCTGCATCGTCACCGCCGGCGTGCCGCGCAAGCCCGGCATGAGCCGCGACGACCTCATCGGCATCAATCTCAAGGTGATGGAGCAGGTCGGCGCCGGCATTCGCAAATACGCGCCGAAGGCTTTCGTCATCTGCATCACCAACCCGCTCGATGCGATGGTCTGGGCGCTGCAGAAATTCTCGGGCCTGCCCAAGACCCACGTCGTCGGCATGGCCGGCGTTCTCGACTCGGCGCGCTTCCGCTACTTCCTCGCCGAGGAGTTCAAGGTTTCGGTCGAGGATGTGACGGCCTTCGTGCTCGGCGGCCATGGCGATACGATGGTGCCCCTGGTGCGCTATTCGACGGTGGCCGGCATCCCGCTTCCCGATCTCATCAAGATGGGCTGGACCTCGAAGGAGAAGCTCGACCAGATCGTGCAGCGCACGCGCGACGGCGGCGCCGAAGTCGTCGGTCTCCTGAAGACCGGTTCGGCCTATTACGCGCCGGCTGCTTCGGGCATCCAGATGGCCGAGGCCTATCTGAAGGACAAGAAGCGCGTGCTGCCCTGCGCGGCGCACCTGTCGGGCCAGTACGGCGTCAACAACCTCTATGTCGGCGTGCCGACGGTGATCGGCGCCGGCGGCGTCGAGCGCATCATCGAGATCGACCTCAACAAGGCCGAGCAGAAGATGTTCGAGAAGTCGGTCGAGGCCGTGCAGACGCTCTGCGAAGCCTGCGTCAAGACCGCGCCGAACCTGGCCAAGAAATAGGGCTGCCCCCATGAACATCCACGAATATCAGGCGAAGCAACTGCTGAAGTCCTACGGCGCTCCGGTCGCCGAGGGCGTCCCTGTCTTCGACGCAAGCGAGGCCGAGGCGGCGACGAAGAAGCTGCCCGGGCCGCTCTATGTGGTGAAGAGCCAGATCCACGCCGGCGGCCGCGGCAAGGGCAAGTTCAAGGAACTGTCCCCCGACGCCAAGGGCGGCGTCAGGCTGGCGAAGTCGGTCGACGACGTGGCGGCCAACGTCAAGGAGATGCTCGGTAACACGCTGGTCACCAAGCAGACGGGTCCGGCCGGCAAGCAGGTCAACCGCCTCTATATCGAGGACGGCGCCGACATCGACCGCGAGCTCTACCTCTCCATCCTGGTCGACCGCTCGGTCGGGCGG
>Ga0233385_1000674_pt1 | contig 15952 bp, 13 predicted proteins | sample ElkDunMinimDraft_16_FD_191543 | JGI IMG/M metagenome (GOLD analysis project Ga0233385, IMG submission 191543) | Fecal eukaryotic communites from dung pellets of Tule Elk in California, USA - Elk Dung G36 | ecosystem: Host-associated > Mammals > Digestive system > Large intestine > Fecal | place...
GCGGTGAAGTCCTTGGCGCCGGCGAGGGAGAGCATGTGGCGGAAGTACTCCAGACCGCCGGCGCGGTTGCGGGCCTTGGCGGGAACGATGAAGGGCTCACCGGCGGTGCCGCGGATCGCCTCGAAGGGGAGCTTGTCGCCCGCGCCCAGGCTCGGCGTCGGGGCGATGGTCATGTTGAACCCGGCCGGGGTGACGGCCTTCTGCTCACTCTCCAGCCAGGAGCCACAGGAGATGAAGGCGGCCTTCCCCTGGCACCAGGCGGTCTGCGACTGCACGTGGTCCAGGCCGGGTGAGCCGTCCAGGATGTACCGGTCCTTGACGATCTGGTACCAGGCGTCGGCGGCGGTCTTCATCGCGTCCGAGGTCCAGGCGTTCGGCTCCAGGTTGTCGATGGCCAGCGCCACCTCCTTGCCACCGAACTTGATCGCGGTGGCGATCACCGGCCAGCTCATGTACCGGGGGTGGGCGCCGGCGTAGGTCCAGGGCGCGATGCCCGCGGCCTTGATCTGCTTGCAGAGCGCGATGTGCTCGTCCCAGGTCTTGGCGTACTCCCAGCCACGGTCGGCGAAGAGCTTCGTGGAGTGCCAGATGCCGTACGCGGTGTAGGTGTAGTTGAGCACCAGGAACGACCCGTTGTACGAGCCGATCTCGACCACGCCGGGCAGCAGCGTCTCGCGCACCGTCTTGCCGGGGATGTCGAGGCTGGGGGCGTCGAGCAGCTCGCCGAGGTCGGCCAGCGCCCCCTGGGAGACCAGCCCGTTGAAGTCGATCTGGCCGGCGCCGGAGTTGTTGATGACATCCGGCGGGGTGCCGTCGACGAAGCGCGGCTGCAGGGTCTTGCTGATCTCCTGCGTCGCGGAGTGCTTGATCTCCGCCTTGGGATAGGTGGCGCGGTACATCGTCTCGTGCGCCTTGGCGTAGTCGTCGCCGAAGCCGCCGTTGAAGATGACGACCTCCAGCGGCGCCTCCTCGGCGACGCCGAGCGGGTTCTGGGCGGTCCTGGTGCCCTCGTAACGGTCACGGTCGTTCCCGCCGTCGCCGGTGGCGCAGCCGGTGAGCAGACCGGCGGCGGGGGTGGCGAGCAGGCCGGCGGCGGCGGTACGACGGAGGATGTCACGCCTGTGCATGGGAGTCTCCTCGAATCAGGGTCCGGCGGGCGTCGGGGCGCCGGGGCGCGCGGGGCCTGGCAGTCGGGTGGACGGGCGCGTCGCGGTGTGTCGCTTGTCTTCACGTTCGGATGAACGTCTGAAGAATTCTTACGGCACCCTCGCACCGACAGCAAGACCCTGGCCCGAACCGTTATCAGCGAACGCCGATGGACACCCGTCAGACCGCATCAGCCACCGCCGATGACACCTGCCGGACCATCATCAGCCACCGCCGATGAGACCCGCCGGAGCGCCCTGACTCAGGCGGTGTCGCGGATCGCCTGGGCGAAGACCTCGGAACGGTGCTCGAAGTTGCGGAACTGCCCGTAACTGGGTGCTGCCGGGGAGAGCAGCACCACACCGCCGGCCGGCGTCAGCCGCCGGGCCTGGCGCACGGCGGCGACCAGGTCCTCGGCCAGCTCGGCCCGGACACCGGGCAGATCGCGCAGCTCGCCGATGATCCGCGGGCCACTGTCGGGCACCCCGATCACCGTCAGCTCCCGGGCCGCCAGATGCTCGCGCAGCGGGGTGTAGTCAAGCCCTCGGTCGGCGCCCCCGACGATCACCGTCAACGGCCGGTCCTCGTACGCCTCGATCGCGTGCATCGCCGAGTAGGGGCTGGTCGAGAGGGTGTCGTCGACAAAGGTGATCCCGGCCGGGTCGGCGATCTCGGCGAGCCGGTGCGGCAGCCCGGTGAAGGTGGCGACCGCCCGGGCCAGTGCCTCGTGCTCGGCCACACAGTCGATGCCGAGCGCCTCGAGCACCGTCAGCGCCACACAGAGGTTGCTCTCGTTGTGCCGCCCGACCAGCGGCAGGAGCGCGCGGATGAAGAGCGGCCGGTCGCCGGCGTACACCCAGGCGGTGCCGTCCGGGCCGGACGCGACGTGGAAGCCGTCGGGGAGCCCGGCGCGGATCGCCGGCCGCGACCCCAGCTCGGCCAGCAGGCGCGGGTCGGTGCCGTTGACGACGGTGACCTCGGGGCCGTGGTCGATCAGGTTGAGTTTGTCGCGGTAGTACTCCCGTTCACCGCCGTGGGCGTCCAGGTGCTCGGGGAAGAGCGAGGTGACCACGGCGACCCGCGGCGAGTCGGTCAGGTCGCTGCACTGGTAACTGGAGAGCTCCAGGACGTAGCGGTCGGCCTCGGGGAGGTTGAGCAGCGGCACCCCGATGTTGCCGCCGAAGACGTTGGCCCGGCCGAGCACGGTGAGCAGGTGGCTGATCAGGCTGGCGGTGGTGCTCTTGCCCTTGCTGCCGGTGACGCCGACGGTGCGCGCGGCGTGGTCGGCCATCCAGAGCGCGGTGCCGCCGGTGACCGGCACCCCGCGCTCGCGCAGCTCGATCACCCAGGGGTGGGTCTGCGGCACCCCGGGCGAACGGACCACCACGTCGGCGGCGAGCAGCCGCTCGTGGGCCTGCTCGCCGGTGTACACCGCCGCCACCTCGGCCGGCGCCCCGCCCCACGGCAGCGCGTCGCCCGCCGGGCGGTCCTCGACGGCTACCAGCTCGGCCGGCTGCTGCGCGGCGATGGCGGTGACCGCCGCCCGTCCCTCCCGTCCGGTTCCCCAGACGACGACACGACGGCCACGCAGATCGGACAGGCGCACAGGGATCTCCTCCGGTGGGCGGGCAAACCGGGACTAGTATGGCGTGTGCTCAACGGACAGCTGCGGCAGATGGACGCCTTCACCTTCCCCTCGTACTCGCTGGATCTCAGCACCGGCGAGGCCCGCTTCGACTACGCGCTCACCGGCGCCGACGGTCAGCTGCGCTTCACCGAGGTGGTGACGTTCCCGCTGCCGGCGCAGCCGCCGACCGGGACGCGGCTGGCGGCGCTGCACCGGGTGCTGGAGCTGCTGCACCTGGCCGCCGGCGTGAGCTACTACAAGGCCGCCGCCCCACCCCGGCTGATCGCGCCGCACCCGCTGGGCGAGGCCGCGACCGCGTTCCTGACCGCCCTCTACACCAAGGGCCTCGGCGAGTACGCCTACCGCAACGACCTGCCGTACGTACTCGAACTGGCCCTCGATGTCCCGGCCGGCGAGGTGGCGCCGGTCGCGCCGCTGGACACCGCTTCGGCCCGTCCGCTCTCGGCCGTCGGTGGCGGCAAGGACTCCATCGTCAGCCTGGAGGCGCTGCGCGGCGCCGGACTGGACCCGGTCCCCTTCTCGGTCAACCCCAACCACGTGATCGTCTCGGTCAACGAGGCCTCCGGGCTGACCGCGCTGACCGCCCGCCGGCGGCTCGACCCGGCGCTGTTCGAGCTGAACGCCGCCGGCGCGCGCAACGGCCACATCCCGGTCACCGCGATCAACTCGCTGATCGCGGTCGCCACCGCCGTGCTGCACGGGCTCGGTCCGGTGGTGATGTCCAACGAGCGCTCCGCCTCGGACCCGAACCTGATCTGGAACGGTCACGAGATCAACCACCAGTGGTCAAAGGGCGCCGAAGCCGAAGGGCTGCTGCGGGCGGCGCTCACCGCGCACGCGGGGCTGACCGAGCCGTACTTCTCGCTGCTGCGGCAGCTCTCCGAGCTGCACATCGCCCGGCTCTTCGCCGGCATCACCCGCTACGACGACGTGGTGACCAGCTGCAACGCCGCTTTCAAGCTGCACGACCCGAGCGCGCGCTGGTGCGCGCACTGCCCGAAGTGCCGCTTCATCTTCCTGGCCCTGGCGCCGTTCATGGAGCGTGCCCGGCTGGTGCACATCTTCGGCGCGGACCTCTTCGCCGACCCCTCCCAGCTGCCCGGCTACCGGGAGCTGCTCGGCGTCGACGGGCACAAGCCCTTCGAGTGCGTCGGCGAGGTGGAGGAGTCGGTGGTGGCGCTGAGCCTGGTGGCGGCGCAGCCGCAGTGGCAGGACAGCCCAGTGGTCACCGCCCTGCTGTCGGCCGTGCCCGATTCGGCGTGGGAGACCGCCGCCGCCTCCGACGTCTTCACCCCCGCCGGGCCGTCGTTCGTGCCCCCGGCGTACGCGAAGGCGCTCGCCGCGCTCGACTGAGCCGGGGTCAGTCGACTGAGCCGGGGTCAGTCGACTGAGCCGGGGTCAGTTGTCGCGGACGGCGTCCAGGGCGAGCAGGGCGACGTGCAGGGAAAGACAGGCCGCCACGGAGTCGAGGTCGGCGCCGAGGACCCGGCCGATCCGGGCGAGCCGGTCGTAGAAGGCCGGCCGGGACAGGTGCGCGGCCGTCGCGGCCGCCGATTTGTTGCGCCCCTGCTCCAGGTACGCCCGCAGCGTCTCCAGCAGCTGCTCGCGGGGGTGCCGGGCGTCGTAGGCCAGCAGGGGGCCGAGTTCACGTTCGACGAAGGTCTGCAACCGCGGCTCGTCGCGGAGCAGGTGCAGCAGTCCGGCCAGCCCGACGTGCGGCAGGCGGAACACCGGCAGGTCACGCCGGTCCCGGCGGGCCGCATCGGCGACCTGCCGGGCCTCCAGCAGCGACCGGCGCGCCTCGGGCAGGCCCGCCACCCCGGAGCCGGCGGCGATGATCACCGGAGGGCTGGAGCCGGTCACCGCGCCATTGACCGCGGCCGGTCCGGCGCCGATCAGGCGGATCCGGCGCAGCGCGGCAGCGAAGGCGCTCAGCGCCGATTCCTCCGCCGCCGGGTCGGCGAGCACCAGCAGCGCGCCCACCGCCTGGTCGTCGACGGCGCTGGTCAGCGCGGTCAGTTTCGTCTCCCGCAACGCCTGTCCGACGGCCTCGGCGAGGTCCCGTAGCCGGGCCTGCGCCACCTGCGGGCCGTGCTCGGCGGACGGATCGTCGACCCGGTTGCGGACCATCACCCCGATGAGGTGGCGGCGCTCCAGCGTCAGCCCCAGCGCGCGGGCGCGCAGCTGCACCTCGTCCAGGGAGCCGGTGTGGTCCAGCAGGGCGGTGAGCAGGGTCCGGTGGATCTGCCGCTCCAGCCCTTCGACGTCGCGGCGGATGAGCCGGCCGAGCGCCAGCGCCGACGCGGCCCGCTCCACCAGGATCACCAGCCGGGTCGGCGGTGATCCGCCCGCGGCGTCGAATCCGGCGCCGGGCCAGCGCAGCAGCAGTCGCCCCCAGTCCTGCCCGCGGGCGCCGACCATCGTCACCAGCCAGCCGGCGTCGGCGTCGTACCCGGTGCGGCCGGGTGGGCGGACCCGGCGAGAGTGCTGCTCCCAGCCGTCGAGCAGGGCCTGCGGACTCTCCCCGGCCGCGTCGTAGGCGAGGACCTGACGGGCCAGGTTCTCCAGCACCACCGGGCAACCGGCCAGCGCCGCAGCCTGGCGCAGCACCTCGGCCGGCTCGGCGCCCTCCACCGACAGCTCGGTGAAGCGCTGATGGATCTCCTCGGTTGCCCGCAGCTCGGTGAGCTGGGCGTCGATGACCAGCGCGTGCACCGCCTCGGTGATCGGCACGAAGGGGGTGGCCCGCCGCAGCTCCACCAGGGGCAGGCCGCGCCGGGTCGCGGCGTCGGCCATCGCCCGGGGCACGCTGCCGGTGTAGCGGCGGCCGAGCTCCACCATCAGCCCGGCGACTCCCACGTCGGCGAGCTCGTCGATGAAACGGCGCAGCGCGGCGTCGTCGGCGGGCAGCCCGATGCCGGTGCTGAGCACCAGCTCGCCGCCGCGCAGCAGCGCCGCGATGTCCGGCACCTCGGCGACGTGCACCCAGCGCACCGGCCGGTCGACGCCGTCCTCGCCGGCGACCAGTCGCGGGCTGCCGTGCCGCACCGGACCCAGCGCCAGAACCTCCCGCACCGTTGGAAACACGGCGACAGGTTACGGCTCCACTCCGACGGTTGGCGAGGGTCAGAGCGGGTCGTCGCGGCCCAGCTCCCAGGCGGCGACCGCGGTGGCGGCGGCGACGTTGAGCGAGTCGACGCCGCGGCGCATCGGGATGACCACCCGTACGTCGCTCGCGGCCATCGCGGCGGCGGTCAGCCCGGCGCCCTCGGCGCCCATCAGCAGCGCGGCACGGGCCCGCTGCGCGGCGGTCAGGGTCTGGATCGGCACGGCGTCCGGCGCGGGTGTCAGGGCCAGCACCGTGAAGCCGGCCGCCTGGACCTGGGTCAGCCCGGCGGGCCAGGGCTCCAGCCGGGCGTACGGCACGGCGAAGACCTCGCCCATGCTGACCCGGACGCTGCGCCGGTAGAGCGGGTCGGCGCAGGAGGGCGACAGGAGCACGGCGTCGATGCCGAGCGCCGCCACGGCCCGGAAGATCGCGCCGAGGTTGGTGTGGTTGTTGACATCCTCGAGGATCACCGCCCGGCGTGCCCCGGCGAGCACCTCGGCGGCAGTGGGCAGCGGCTTGCGGTGGAAGGAGGCGAGCACCCCGCGGTGGACGTGGAATCCGGTCGCCTCCTGCAGCACCTGCGGGGTGGCGGCGTAGACCGGGGCGTCGCCGGTGTCGAGGTCACCGAGCTGGTCGACCCGCTTGGCGTCGACCAGGAACGACCGCGGCGGGTAGCCGGCCCGCAGGGCGCGGCGCAGCACCAGCTCCCCCTCGGCGATGAACAGCCCGTGCGGCGGCTCCCAGCGGGTCCGCAGCTCCACGTCGGTCAGCGCCCGGTAGTCGGCGATGCGTACGTCGTCGGGGTCGGTGATCTGTTCCACGGGCACCGGTCGATTCTGCCGGTCGCCCGCGGTGGGTCACGCACCGCCCACCGCGGGCGTCGGCCACCGCACCCGCCGACCGCCGGGTGCCTCACCCGCCGGGCAGCGCCGCGCGGGTCACCGGAAAGTCGAAGTACCGGTTCGGGTACGGGTCGTCGTCGTAGTCGTAGTGCCACCACTCGCCGGGATAGTTGGTGAAGCCCTGCTGGCGCATCAGGTCCCGCAGCAGCAGGCGGTTGGCGCGGGCCGCACCGGTGACGGCCGGGTTCTCCGTGTGCGACAGCGACTCGAAGCAGTCGTAGCCGGTGCCCATGTCGATGCTGTTGTCGGCGTAGCGCCGGCCCGCCGGCGCGGTGCAGGACCGCAGCTCCTGCCCGGGGCTGAACGTCGGCTGGGGTGCGGCCGGCGTTCTGACCAGGGTCAGGTCGACGGTGCTGCCGCTGTTGTGGGAGCTGGGGCTGGCGATGAAACCCTGCGGGAAGAGCTGTGACTTCGCCAGGGTCGGATAGAACTCCGCCCGCATCCGGTCGTCGTCGGGGTCCCTGGCCCAGCGCACGAACTCATCCCCGGCCGACAGCGGCCGGTAGCAGTCGTAGACCTTCAGGCGGTAACCGCGGGCCTGCGCCGCCACCTGCACCCGGCGCAGCGCGTCGGCCGCCTGGCGGGTGAGGACGCAGATCGGCTCGGTGTAGCCGGTCACGGGCCGGCCGACGAAGTTGTGCGCGGTGGCGTAGCGGACGTCCTCGATGATCGTCGGGTCGATGCTGGAGAGCGCGACGAATCCGGCCGGGGCGGTGACCGAAGGGCGCGGCGTCGGCGGCGGCGTGCTCCGGGTGGGCGCGGGCGCGGCGCTGGAGGGAGCCGGCTCCGGGGTGGGCGCGGGCGGCGGCTGGTTCTCGTCGCCGCAGCCGGCCACCAGCGCCACGGCCAGCGCGAGGACGAGCCGGCGTGCCCGGCGGACGCGCCGCCCGGTTGCCACGGCCGCTGCCGCGCGCACCGGCATGCCGGGCTGCGGGGACGGCGGCATGGCGGCCACGGTACCGGCTCAGCCGGCGGCGAGGGGGTCGGTGCTCTCCGGGGCCACCGGGGTGGCGACGCTCGCCGCCGCCGCCTGCCGGGCGATGATGGCCGGGACGAGACGGCCGGCCCGCCAGGCCACCCCGATCCCGGCGGCCAGCACGAAAACCGCGCCGAAGGTCTGCAGGGCGCCGAGCAGGGCGCCGGCGATCCCGAGCAGCGGGGCGGCGATCATCAGCATCGTGCCGTCGCCGACGCTGAACACCCGGGAGCGGCTGACGGCCCAGCCGGTCAGGGCCCAGCCGAGGCTGTAGACCGCCGAGCCGAGCAGGACGAAGACGCGGGCGTTGACGCCGAAGACCGGCGCGGTCTCCCCCACCCCGGTGAAGGGGAGCATCAGCACGATGCCGGCGAGCGCGGCGGACATTCCGCCGACCGCCCACCAGCGCGTCCGGGTCACCACCAGCAACGCGGTCAACGCGAGCACCGCAAGCAGGCCCACCCAGACGGTGACCGCCCAGCCCAGCAGGTAGAGCGAGCGGCCGTCGAGCGGGTACGAACGGCTGCCGAGCCCTTCGCCGTCGCTGTACAGGGCCATCCCGCCGAAGAGCAGGGCGTAGCAGGGCAGCAGCCAGACCGCGACCCGGGCCAGGCGCCTCAGCGACCAGGCCCAGGTGGCGTCGGTGGCGGCTGAGTACGGGGAGGGTTCCACCACGAACGGCAGGATGCCGAAGCCGCCGTTGCGGCCGCGTTTGCCGCGGGTGCCGCCCCGCGTCGCGGACACCGCGCCGTCCCGCTCCCGGGATCTCGCCATCCGATCCACCCCGTTCCGTTCACCGGCGCCGGGGCGGCTGCGGACGCGGACTCCCCGGCGGTCAGGACCCTTGCGCCACGATCGTGGCAGGCCCCGGGGCGACCTCGACGGCGCTTGGCCGAATTGCCGTCGTTCGGGTGGCGCCGCGGATAACGGCGGACGTGCGGCGACCGTACCGGTTCGCAGACACACACCGGCCCCGGCCGCCAATGGCGGCCGGGCCGGTGTGAACGTGCTGTCAGAGCTGACGCTGGTCGGTGCCGCTCTGGTCGCCGAGCAGGCTCGTCGGGGAGACCGGCGCCGGGGCGGGCAGCCCCTGAGGCGCGTTGCCACCCGAGGTGACCTGCGCTTCGGCGGCGCGCACCTCGTCGTTGATCTGCGCGGCGGCGCGGGCGGCGGCCTCGGCCGCCTCGGCGGCCTCCCGCTCGACGGCGCCGGCGTCGGCGCTCGCCTCGGGCGACGGCATGTCGCCGACCATCCGGTTGAGCCCGCCCAGCGCGCCGCCCATGCCCTCGAGGGCCTTGGTCAGCTCGGCCGGGACGATCCAGACCTTGTTGGCGGTGCCGTTGGCGATCTGCGGCAGGGCCTGCAGGTACTGGTAGGCGAGCACCTTCTGGCTCGGATTGGCGGTGTGGATGGCGTCGAAGACGGTACGGATGGCCTTGGCCTGACCCTCGGCCTGCAGGATCCGGGCCTGCCGGTCACCGTCGGCGCGCAGCACCGCTGCCTGCTTCTCACCTTCGGCGGTGAGGATCTGCGACTGCTTGTGGCCCTCGGCGTTGAGGATCGCGGCGCGGCGGTCCCGCTCGGCGCGCATCTGCTTCTCCATCGAGTCGCGGATGCTCGGCGGCGGCTCGATCGCCTTGATCTCCACCCGGGTGACCTTGATGCCCCAGCGGCCGGTGGTCTCGTCGAGCACGCCGGAGAGGTGCCGGTTGATCTCCTCGCGGCTGGTCAGCGCGCGCTCCAGGTCGAGCGAACCGATCACGTTACGCAGGGTGGTGACGGTGAGCTGCTCGATCGCCTGGAGGAAGTTGGAGATCTCGTACGTCGCACGGGCCGAGTCGATCACCTTGAAGTAGAGCACCGTGTCGATCGACACGACCAGGTTGTCAGAGGTGATCACCGGCTGCGGCGGGAAGCTGACCACCTGCTCGCGCATGTCCACCTTGGTGCGGACCGCGTCGATGAAGGGAATCAGCAGGTTCAGTCCGGGGTTGAGGGTGCGCTTGTACCTACCGAGCCGCTCGACGACGTCCTGCCGCTGCTGCGGCACGATCCGCACCGCCTTGACCAGGGTCACCACCATGAGCAGCGCGATTGCGCCGATCAGGATCAAGAGGCCATCCATCAATCACTCGCCTTCTCGCTCCGGCAGCTGGACCGGAGTCGTGGGTTGGTCCCGCCAGACCAGGGCCGTCGCGCCCCGGACCTGTATGACCTGCACCCGGTCGCCCGGGTCGAACGTCTGAGTGGTGTCGAAGGAGCGTGCCGACCAGACCTCGCCGTCGATCTTGACGAGACCGCGCGCCGCGTCGACCGCTTCCAGCACCTCCGCGGTGGAGCCCTCGATCGCACCGACCCCGAACGGCGGAGTGCCGCTCTCGGTGGGCGACGCGAGGTGGCGGCGGATCGTCGGCCGGGCCACGGCCACCGTCAGTGCGGAGACGACGGTGAAGATCAGCACCTGCGCGAGGACCGGGGCGCCGAGACCGGCCGCGATCGCGGCGGCGAACGCGCCCGCCGAGAACATGATCAGGAAGAGCGTGGTGGTGAAAATCTCGGCAACCGCCAGCACCACGCCCAGAACGATCCACAGCACAAGCTCCACCCATAGGATTCTGTCACGGCTGCGCACGTCCAACCACCCCAAACGATCATGGGTGCGGCACAACCGCCCGCGCGGGGCGAACCGGGCCGCCACCGAAGGCCGCACATACAATGCGTGCGGCATCGACGGAGGTCGTCCGACCGCCGTCGATGCCCCCGAAGGAGCCGCACCGGTGTCGCTGTTGATGGAGACCACCCGCCGCATCGACCTGCTCGTCGCCGAAGGGCAGGCGCAGGGGCGGACGCCGACCCTGGTCGCCGGGATCGTGCGCGCCGGCGCGCTGGTGCACTTCGCCGCCGCCGGTGAGCTGCTCAGCCCCGAGCGGAGCATGCAGTACCGGATCGGGTCGATCACCAAGACGATGACAGCTGTCCTGATCATGCAGCTGCGCGACCGGGGCCTGCTCGACCTCGACGACCCGCTCGAGGCGCACCTGCCGGGCACACCCGTCGGCGCTGTCACCCTGCGCCAGCTGCTCGGCCACGCCGGCGGACTGCAGCGCGAGCCGGAGGGACAGTGGTGGGAACGCGCCGACGGCGCCGATCTCACCACGCTGCTGGCCGGGCTCACCCCGGGCAAGCTCAGTCACCCGCCGCACCGGGCCTACCACTACTCCAACCTCGCCTACGGCCTGCTCGGCGCGGTCGCCGAGGCCCTGACCGGGCGCGGCTGGGCCGAGCTGCTCACCGAGCGTGTCCTGGAGCCGCTCGGGATGACCCGCACCACCTACCTGGAGCAGGAGCCGTACGCCACCGGTTACGTCGTGCACCCCTGGCACGAGACGCTGCGCGAGGAGCCGCGGACCGACACGGGCGCGATGGCCCCGGCCGGGCAGCTCTGGTCGACGGCCGAGGACCTGGCCCGCTGGGCCGCGTTCCTGGCGTCGCCCGACCCGGGGGTGCTCGCCCCGCAGACCCTCGCCGAGATGTGCGTACCGGTGATCATGAGCGATCTGGACTCGTGGCGCTCCGGGCACGGTCTCGGCCTGCAACTGCACCGCGTCGGCGAGCGGGTCTACACCGGCCACGGCGGCTCGATGCCCGGCTATGTCGCAGGGCTGGCGGTGCACCGGCCGACGCGCACCGGCGTTGTCACCTTCGCCAACGCGTACGGCCTGCGGACCGGCTCGATCGGCGAGTTCACCCGTACCCTGCTCACCACCGTGCTCGACGCGGAGCCGGAGCCGACGAGCCCGTGGCGACCCCGGCCGCAGCGCCCGTCCCCGGAGATCGACCAGCTCTGCGGGCGCTGGTGGTGGATGGGCGAGGAGTACGAGTTCACCTGGGACCCGCACCGCGACGAGCTGGTGCGTACCCGGCTGCAGCCGGCGGGCGGCCAGGTCTGCTTCCGACACGAGGAGGGCGACCGCTGGCGCGGCACCGGTGGTGACGAGCACGGCGAGACGATGACCGTGCTGCGCGACGAGAACGGGCAGGTCACCGCCCTGGACATCGCCACCTTCGTCTTCACCCGCGACCCCGACCGGCTGCGCTGACCCGCGGCCGACGGCCCACACGCCGGACCTCGGCCACCGCTGACGGAGCCGGCCGCCGGCCCACCCCGCCGCAGGCGCTCGTTCAGTCGCCGGCCGGCGGCACCGTCACAAAGTCGATCATGCGCTCGACCGCGTTGATCAGCGGTGTCTCCACGTCGGCGTAGCTGTCGACCCGCGACAGGATCAGCCGCCACATCTCGGCCGGGGTCGCCACCCCGAGCGCGGCGCAAACGCCTTCCTTCCACGGCCGCCCCGGCGGGACCACCGGCCACGCGGCGATCCCCAGCGCCGACGGCTTCACCGCCTGCCAGACATCGACGTACGGGTGCCCGGTCACCAGCACGTGCGGCGAGGTAACCCGGGCGACGATCCGGCTCTCCTTGGAGCCGGGCACCAGGTGGTCGACGAGCACGCCGAGCCGGCGCTGCGGGCCGGGGCCGAACGCGGCGATGTGCGCGTCGAGGTCGTCGATGCCGTCCAGCGGTTCGACGACCACCCCCTCCACTCGCAGGTCGTCGCCCCAGATCCGCTCCACCAGGGCGGCGTCGTGGATGCCCTCGACCCAGATACGGCTCGCCTTGGCCACCTTCGCCGGCACGCCGGAGACCGCCACTGAGCCGGAGGCTGTGCGACGTCGTACCGGCGCGCTCGCCGTCGGCGCCGGGCGGCGCAGGGTCACCGGCCGGCCGTCGAGCAGGAAGGCCGCCGGCAGCAGCGGGAAGTTGCGCCGCCGCCCCTTGCGGTCCTCCAGCACCACCGCGCCGGACTCGAATCCGACGACCGCGCCGCAGAAGCCGGAGTCGGCGTCCTCCACCACCAGGTCCAGCTCCGCGTCGACCTCGGGGGTGACCCTGCGACGCCGCCAGTCACCGGCCAGGACATCATTTCCGTATCGCCCGCTCATGGGCCGACAGGCTAACGGCCGGCGCCGTTTCCGGCTCGTTGACGCGCCGCACGGGCCCGCCGCCAAGGGGCGCCGGCGGGGCGCCCGGGACGACCGCGGGCGGGCATTCAACCCGGTCCGGACCCGCCGCGAAGCGGCACCGCCGGGACCGAGACACGACCGGCGTCAGCACGTACCCTTGCCTGCATGTCATCCGTGACCGACACCGTCAGCCTGACCGCCCGCCGGTCGAGCCGATTCGTGGCCTGGGTACGGGCGTGGCGCGCCGGGCTCGTGCCCTTCGACGAGGTGGCCGAGTCGATCGCCGCCGGCGAGGAGCATCTCGTCGCCGACGCCCCGGGAACGTGGACGGACGTGCCCCTGGCCGACGCGCTGCCGTCGCTGGCCAAGCACTCCCCCGACGACATCCGGCTGGTCCTGCCGGCGGCCGGCGACCCGCGCGGGCTGCCCGGTCCGGGCGACTTCAGCGGCGCGGCGCTGCTGGCCGGGGAGGCCGTGGTGACAGCCGGTCTCGGCTTCGTGCCGCAGGTGCGCAGTCACACGTCCGGCTCCGGGATGACCTTCGAGACGGTGCTCTGGCGGGTCTTCCCGCTGGCTGCGGACGCCCCCGCCGCGTCGCTGACGATGCCCGGCGCCGCCGAGGCCGAGGCGGAGCTGGCGAGCGTGCTGGCGGAGACGACGATGACGCTCACCCGGCTCGACGTGGCCGCCTGGCGGCCCGAGCTGGCCGGGGCGCTCGCGGCGCTGCGCCGGCCGGACGGCGTTACCGACCTGCCGCCGGGCTTCGACCCTCGGGCCCGGCGTCTCTTCGCCCGCGCGGCCGTCCTGGACCGGGTGCTGGTGCTGGCCGGACAGGCCGCTCCGGGCGGGGCGGTCAACGGCTACGAGGCCCAGCAGCGCGACGCGGCGCTACGGCCGCTCACCACCGCCTGCCGGCGTGCGCTGGTCGCCGCCTGCAACGCCCCGCTGCGCCCCTGACCACGACCCCGGGCGCGGCCCTGAGCACGACCCCGTACGCGCCGGTCAGATCTCGTCGATCAGATCGGCCACCGAGTCGACGATGCGCGACGGGCGGTACGGGTAGCGCTCCGCCTCGGCCCGGGTGCTGATCCCGGTCAGGACCAGCACCGTACGCAGCCCCGCTTCCAGGCCGCAGAGGATGTCGGTGTCCATCCGGTCACCGACCATGATCGTGTCCTCGGAGTGGCCGTCGATGCTGTTGAGCGCCGACCGCATCATCATCGGGTTCGGCTTGCCGATGAAGTAGGGCGCCATCCCGGTCGCCTTGGAGATCAGCGCCGCCACCGAGCCGGCCGCCGGCAGCGCCCCCTCCGCCGAGGGACCGGTGGCGTCGGGGTTGGTGCAGATGAAGCGGGCACCGTCGTTGATCAGGCGAATCGCCTTGGTGACCGCCTCGAAGCTCCAGGTCCGCGTCTCGCCGAGCACCACGTACTCCGGGGCGAAGTCGCTCAGGACGTAGCCGACGGCGTGCAGCGCCGTGGTCAGCCCCGCCTCCCCGATCACGTACGCCGTGCCGCCGGGACGCTGGTCGGCGAGGAACTGGGCGGTCGCCTGCGCCGAGGTCCAGATCACCGACTCGGGCACCTGGATGCCCACCCGCGCCAGCCGGGCCTGCAGGTCGCGGGGGGTGTAGATGGAGTTGTTGGTCAGCACCCGGAACGGTTTGCCGGAGGCCCGCAGGCGGGCGATGAACTCGGGGGCCCCGGGAATGGGCTGCCCCTCGTGCACCAGCACCCCGTCCATGTCGGTGAGCCAGCACTGCGCCGGGCCGGTGACCGTCGGTGTCTGTTCGTAGCCGGCCACGTCAGGACCGCCGCGTCGGCAGGCAGCAGGAGGCCGGGCAGGTGTTCCACGCCGGGAGTGTGCCGAGCCGGCGCCACTGCGGCGGCGGCACCTGCTCGACGCGCTCGCGGACGAGGTCACGCACCATCGCCACGAACCGGGGGTCGACACCGGGGGTGGCGGCGCGTACGTAGTCCAGGCCCAGCTGCCCGGCGGTCGCCGCGGCTTCGGTGTCGAGGTCCCAGACGACCTCCAGGTGGTCGGAGACGAAACCGATCGGGCTCACCACCACCGAGGTGGTGCCGCCGGCGGCGAGCGCGGCGAGGTGGTCGTTGATGTCCGGTTCGAGCCACGGCACCTGCGGCGGGCCGGAGCGGCTCTGCCAGACCAGGTCGTACGGGACGTCGACCCCGGCGTGCGCGGCGACCAGCCCGGCGACCTCGGCCAGCTGGGCGGTGTAGCGGTTGCCGTCGGGTCCGGCGGCCGCGGCGGCGGCCAGCGGCACCGAGTGGGCGGTGAAGACGACCCGGGTGGTGTCCCGCTTCGCCGGGTCGAGCCGGGCCAGCGAGTCGCGGACCGCGTCGGCGAGCGGTTCCACGAAACCGGGGTGGTCCCAGAACTGCCGCAGCTTGGTCACCGCGGGAGCGTCCGCCCCGACGAGCGCGCGGGCCGCGGCGATGTCCTCGTAGTACTGGCGGCAGGAGGAGTAGCCGCCGTAGGCGCTGGTGGCGAAGCCGAGGGCGTTGCGGATGCCGTCGTCGCGCATCTGCGCCAGGGTGTCGGCGAGCATCGGGTGCCAGTTGCGGTTGCCCCAGTAGACGGGCAGGTCCACGCCGTTGGCCGCGAAGTCCGCACGGATCGCCGCGATCAGGTCACGGCACTGCTGGTTGATCGGCGAGACGCCGCCGAAGTTGCGGTAGTGCTCGGCCACCTCGGCCAGCCGCTCCGGCGGGATCCCCCGGCCGCGGGTGACGTTCTCGAGGAAGGGAAGTACGTCGTCGGGTCCCTCGGGACCGCCGAACGACAGCAGCACCACAGCGTCGTAGCCCATGGTCCCATTCTCCCCCTTTGCCGGGTGGACAGCGGAAAGGACCCCGCCTCCGGCCGTGGCACGGCCACGGAGGCGGGGTCCTTCGGCCGGGAGTTCAGGCGCCGATCGCGTGGTATCCGCCGTCGACGTGCACGATCTCGCCGGTGGTGGCGGGGAACCAGTCCGACAGCAGCGCCAGGCAGGCGCGGGCGGCCGGCTCCTGGTCGGTGAGGTCCCAGCCCAGCGGCGCCCGGCCGGCCCAGGCCTCCTCGAACTGATCGAAGCCCGGGATCGACTTCGCGGCCATGGTCCGCAGCGGTCCGGCGGCGACCAG
>Ga0233385_1000675_pt1 | contig 15946 bp, 14 predicted proteins | sample ElkDunMinimDraft_16_FD_191543 | JGI IMG/M metagenome (GOLD analysis project Ga0233385, IMG submission 191543) | Fecal eukaryotic communites from dung pellets of Tule Elk in California, USA - Elk Dung G36 | ecosystem: Host-associated > Mammals > Digestive system > Large intestine > Fecal | place...
CTTCTCGATAGCCCCCGTGAAGCGGTAGCCGACGCGCGGAACCGTAACGATCCATTCGCCGCCATTGCCGTCACCGGCGGGTTGGCCAAGCAGTTTCCTGAGTTGCGCGATCTGCACGGTCAGGTTGCCTTCCTCGACAGCCGTGCCCGGCCAGGCTGCGTCCAGAAGTTCCGCTTTACTGAGGATTTCGCCGGGCCGTCCGGCAAGCGCCGCAAGCAGCTTCAGCCCGCGGTGCCCGATGGCGACGGGGACATTGCCCCGAAGCAGCGTCCCCGCGCCCGGATCGAGCACGAACGGACCAAAGGCAATGCGCGCTCCCTGCATGCGGCGCATCTATAGCCGGTTTGCAAGTTTTTGGAACTTTTCGGACGGGTTTAATTACCGCGCGGTCCGCTTGCGACAGAAGTCGCGCATGACTGCCGAAAGCACGATATCGCCGCACGGAGACCGGATGCCTTTGGCCGCAATGGCGGCCATCATCGCGACCGTGACGGTTTTTGCCGTGTCGCAAGGGCTGACCTATCCGCTGCTCAGCTTCATCCTGGAGCGGCAGGGGACGACGCCGGGCCTGATCGGCTTGTCGGCGGGGATGACGCCACTCGGTTTCATCGTATCGGCGCCCTTCATTCCCGCGCTGGCGCGGCGCGTCGGCGAGGCGCGTCTTGCTATTCTCTGTTCGATCCTGGCCGCGCTTACCCTGACCGCGATTGCCTGGGCGCAGGACGTGTGGGCCTGGATGCCGCTGCGCTTCCTGCTCGGCTTCTTTGCCAACCCGCTCTACGTGGTAAGCGAGGTCTGGCTGATCTCGATGACGCCGGCATCGCGGCGAGGCCGCATCATGGGCCTCTACTCGTCGGTCGTCTCGGCTGGCTTCGCGGTGGGCCCGCTGTCGCTCGGCATGGTGGGCACCGTGGGTTGGCCGCCCTTCATCATCGGAATCGCTGCATTCCTCATCTGCGGCCTGATCGTGCTTGCTGTCGCGCCGCGCCTGCCGCAGATGCGGCACGAAGGGGCCGCAACATCGGTCAGCCGCTTCTTCGCATTGGCGCCGCTTCTGTTGTTCGCGGTCTTCGCCGCCGCCGCCTTCGAGCAGATCCTGGTTTCGCTCTTCGCCGTCTACGGCGCAGCGCTCGGCAGCGCCGACGAGCGAACCGCTTCGCTCATCGCCTGCTTCGTCGCGGGCAATGCCGTGCTGCAGGTCCTGCTCGGGCGGGCCGCCGAAAAGTTTGGCTCGACGCGGACCATGACGTTCTGTGTCCTGGCCTCGTTCGCCGGGTGCCTGCTGCTGCAGCCGCTCTTCGACGCATGGCTCGTCTGGCCGCTGCTCTTCGTCTGGGGCGGCGTCTCGTTCGGCATCTACACAATGGCGCTCATCCAGCTCGGCGAGCGCTTTTCCGGCCCGACGATGATCGCCGGCACGGCTGCCTTCGCCTTCGTCTGGGGCGTAGGGGGCATGGTGGGATCGCCCGCAACGGGTTTTGTCATGCAACTGGTCGGACACCGGGGATTGCCAGTGTCGCTCGGCCTCTTGAGCCTTGTCCTGGCGGTGCTGCTGATCGTTGCGAGGCGGCGGGGCTGATCAAGAGGCGCGCGTCGTCGCGCAGGCAGGCGCAGCTGATCGGCGTCGAGGTGTCGGCGAGCGCCGACTCGTCCCTCACATGGCGCGGATGGACAAGGTCAACGCTCCCGTGCTCACTGTCGACGGCGACGTCACGGCGACGTTGCTGCGGGAGGGAGGCCCACCGCTTTCCAGAAATCGGGGAAGTGCAGGACATGACGACGATCTGCGAAGCACCGGAAGACTTCGCCGCCACCGCGCTGGCCGGCTATTGCGCAATCCACGGACGCACCGTGCGTCTTGTCCGGGGCGGCGTGGTGCGTGCGACCGAGACACCCAGGGGCAAGGTCTCGATCGTCGTCGGTGGCGGCTCGGGCCACTTCCCGGCCTTCGCCGGCTATGTCGGACCAGGCTTTGCCGATGCGGCCGTGGCCGGCGATGTGTTCGCCTCGCCCTCCACCGCCGCCGTCGCACGCGTCTGCCGGCATGCTGATCGTGGCGGCGGCATGATCCTGGGCTTCGGCAACTATGCCGGCGACGTGCTCAATTTCAGCGTTGCCGCCGAGCGCCTGCGCGCCGAGGGCATCGATGTGCGCATCGTGCCGGTGACCGACGACGTCGCCAGCGCGCCGGCGGAAACGGCATCGAAGCGTCGCGGCATTGCCGGCACCGTGCTCGTCTACAAAGTCGCGGGCGCAGCGGCCGAGGCTGGCCTGCCGCTCGACGAGGTCGAGCGGCTGACCCGTCTCGCCAACGACCGCACCGTCTCGTTCGGCGTGGCTTTCGGCGGCTGCACGCTGCCGGGGGCATCGGCTCCCTTGTTCACGGTCCCCCACGGCAAGATGGGCGTCGGGCTCGGCATTCACGGCGAACCGGGAATTCGCGAGGAGCAGACGCCACCGGCTGGCCGGCTTGCCAAGCTGCTCGTGGATACGCTGATCACCGAGCGACCCGCCGGCACGAAGAAGGCGGCCGCCCTGCTCAATGGTCTCGGCGCGACGAAATACGAAGAGCTGTTCGTGCTCTGGCAGGCGGTCGCGGCCGAACTGAAGGGCCACGGACTGGAGATCGTTGAGCCGGAAGCCGGAGAATTCGTCACCAGCCTGAACATGCAGGGCTGTTCGTTGAGCCTCATGTGGCTGGACGACGAACTGGAACGCTATTGGCGCGCACCGAGCGACTCGCCTGTGCTGCGCAAGGGCTCTATCCAATCCAAGCCGGCAACGGACGCGCTGGACGACCGCGAAGACCACGCCGTTTACGATCCTGCATCCGACGCGTCCAGGGCGAGCGGGCAGTGCATCGCCTCCTTGATCGCCGACGTGGCGTCCGCGCTTCACGACGCGCAGGCCGAACTCGGACGGATCGATGCGATCGCCGGCGATGGAGACCACGGGCAGGGCATGGCGCGCGGCTCCGCGGCTGCGTCCTCGGTCGCGGCGAAGGCAGTGGCGGCCGGTGCAGGTGCGGCCAGCGTTCTTGCCGCGGCAGGTGACGCCTGGGCCGACAGGGCAGGCGGCACGTCTGGTGCGATCTGGGGGCTCCTGCTGCGGACCTGGAGCAGCGCATTCAGCGACAATCAGGCAGTGGGGCCGCAGCAGGTAGTGGCCGGAGCAAGGATGGCGCTCGACGGCGTCATCCGGCTCGGCCGCGCCAAGCTTGGCGACAAGACGCTGGTGGATGCGTTCGTGCCCTTCGTCGAGACGCTGGAACAGAGCAGCGCGGCCGGCAAGCCGCTCACGGCGGCCTGGGCCGCCGCGGCGAAGGCGGCGGGGACGGCCGCCGATGCGACGTCCGCGCTGACTCCGAAGATCGGCCGCGCGCGCCCGCTCGCCGAACGCAGCGTTGGCCATCCCGACGCCGGAGCGGTTTCGCTCGCGCTGACGGCCGAGACGGTGGCTTCCTTCCTTGGGAGGGCAGATATGGAGAGAGGGCAATGAAGATCGCGATCGGAGCGGACAGCGCCGGCAAGGCCTTCGCTCGACGTCGTTGCGGCTCAACTCGCCGACAGGCCGGAACATCAGGTCACCGACCTCAGCCAGGCCGGATTTCATCCGGACTCGCCAGCGTCGGAAAGCGCCTGCATCTCCGCCAACAAGGTGCGCGGCTAGGAGCCTCCGGCAGTCAGCGACCGCTCCCGATCCGCCTACCGTCGCCGTCGAACAGGTGCGACTGCGCGGGATCGAAGTGCAGATTGATCTCCTGACCCTTGGCGAAATCTGTCTTGCCACGCTGCTCGACAGTCAGCAGCTGGTCCAGCCCGTAGACCTGAACATACAGGAGGCTGGAGCCGCCGAGATGCTCGACCACGACAATCCGCGCGGGAACGCTGCGATCGGCGCCAGGCCCCGTTATCGAGATGGCGTCCGGGCGAACGCCCAGCTCGATCTTCGCGCCGGCGTCGATGGGGGCATCCTTGCCGAGCGAAAGCACGGATCTGCCGGATGCAGCGATGGCGAGGTCGATCCCGATCTCCGAATGTTCGGCGACAGTCGGGATGAAATTCATCTTGGGCTGCCCGAGGAAGCCCGCGACGAAGCGGTTGACCGGCTTCTCGTAAAGTTCCAGCGGCGCGCCCTGCTGCTCGATCCTGCCTTTGTTGAGGATGACGATGCGGTCGGCCAGCGTCATCGCCTCGACCTGGTCGTGTGTCACATAGATCATGGTGGTCTGCAGACGCTCGTGCAGCCTCGCGATCTCGACGCGCATCTGCGCCCTGAGGCCGGCGTCGAGGTTGGAGAGCGGCTCGTCGAAAAGGAACACGTCGGGCTTGCGCACGATCGCGCGGCCGATCGCGACGCGTTGGCGCTGTCCGCCTGAAAGCTCCTTCGGCTTGCGGCCAAGCAGCTCTTCGATCTGCAGAACGGCGGCTGCTTCTGCGACCTTGCTGTCGATCTCGGCCTTCTCCGTGCCCAGCATCTTCAGCGCAAAGCCCATGTTCTCAGCCACCGTCATGTGGGGGTAGAGCGCGTAGGACTGGAACACCATGGCGATGCGGCGGTCGGCTGCGGCCACGGAATTCATGGATTTGCCGCCGATCAGCAACTCCCCGGAGGTGATCTGCTCCAGTCCCGCGATCATGCGCAGCAGCGTGGACTTGCCGCAGCCGGACGGGCCGACAAAGACGACGAGCTCGCGGTCCTCGATGGCAAGCGACACGTCGCGGACGGCCTCGACCCTGCCGAAGCATTTGGCGACGTTCTTCAGTTCCACGGAAGCCAATTCTTCAATCCTTCGACTTGACGGCCCACATCTCGATCTCGACGAGGAAGCCGGGCAGCAGTATCGCCTGCACGGCGGTCCGTACGGGCAGCGGTTCGACCATCATCTTTTCGTAGACCGCGTTGAAGCGCGTCCAATCGGCGAGATCGGTGAGGTAGATGTTGACCTTGAAGACGTCGCCGAGCGTGCAACCGGCGGTGGCCAACTGAGCCGCGCAATTCTCGAGCGTTGCCCGCGTCTGCTCCTCGATCGTGCTGCCGATCACGTCGCCGCTCATGTCGACGGCGACCTGGCCTGAGATCACCACGAGCCGCCTGGCGTCGACCTCGAGCACCGGCGAATAGGGGCCGGCGGTAGCGTGCTGCCTGGCGCCCTTCGGGCGCGTCTTGAGCGGGTGACGGATGCTTTCGTCGCCGATGCCTGCCATGTTCTATCCTTTGACTGCGCCGCTGAGCAGACCCTCGACCACGAAGCGCCAGACGAAGATGACCAGCACCAGCGTCGGCACGATCGCGATGAAGATCGCCGTGTTGAGGAGGCTCCATGAGACGTCGGTGTTGCGCGCCAGCGCCGCCATCACCACCGAGACCGGCCGCGTGGCCGCGTCGCCCGAGAGCACCATCGAGAACATGTATTCCGAGTAGGAGAGCATGAAGGCGAACAGGCCGGTGGCGCCGATCGAAGGCAGGGCCAGCGGCAAGGCGACGCGGAAGAAGGTCTGGAAGTGGTTGCAATGGTCGAGCACGGCCGCCTCGAAGATTTCCGACGGCATCTTGCGGAAGAACACCGACAGGATGAGCACAGTGAAGGGCAGGGCCTTGGCCGTATGGACCAGGATGATGCCGGCCTGCGTGCCGACCAGGCCGAGCGTCTGCAGCATGATGTAGACCGGCGTCACCAGCGCGACCGCCGGCACCAGCGGCGAGAGGATGAGGAACATGAAGGTGAGCTTCTTGCCCGGAAAGATATAGCGGGCAAACATGTAAGCCGCCGGCGCGCCGATCAGCAGGTTCAGCACCATGGACGAGAACGCGATGACGCCACTGTTGAGCAGGCTTTGTGGAACCTGCCGTGCCGCGTCGGAGATCATCGCCCTGTTGGCGTTTTCGGCGAGATAGGAATCCGGCAGTTGGCCGGTGAAAACGTAGCGGTACGTCTCGAAATTCAGGCCCTCGCTGAAGAGCCCCTTGCTACCGTCGAGCAGGATGCGGTCCGGCACGACGCTGCCGATCAGCGAGAGGATGACCGGACCGCCGGTAAAGAGCACGATCAGCGAGGCGAACAGGAACGTCAGGAAAGGATGCAGGCCGCGTTGCATCTCACTCCTCCGCGAACAGATCGGAGGGGAGCGCGCGCGTGATGGCGACTATCAGCACCGCCGAGATGGCCACGACAATGAACGCGACCGCCGAGCCGCTGCCGAAATCGTACATGGAGAAGCTTTCCCGCCAGATCTGGAACGACAGCAGCGTCGTCGCGGTGCCCGGTCCCCCTCCGGTCATGGCGTAGACGAGATCGTAGCTCGTGAAGGCGGTGAGCGCGTTGTAGACGACGAGCACGACGATCATCGCCTTGATCTCGGGAAAGACGATGTAACGGAAGCGCTTCAGCGCGCTGCGGCAATCGATGGCCGCGGCTTCCAGCGTCTCCGAATTGATCCCCGAAAGCGCCGCCATGAGCAGGACAACGGCGAACGGGATCTGCGTCCAGACATGGGCGACCACGACCGAGACGAGCGCGTACCTTGGCGAGGTCAGCCAGGGTATGGAGCCGTCGATCAGGTGCAGGTCGCGCAGCAGCCCGTTCAGCACCCCGAAGCTCGGGTGGAACACCCAGATCCACAGGACCGCGCTGATCGCGCCCGGCAGGACCCACGGCAACAGGACGATGGAGCGCACGACCTGCGAGCCGAAGAAGCGCCGCTGCAGGAAAAGCGCGATCAACGTGCCGATGACGACGACAAGGGGCGCGGCAAGCAGCGTGAAGACCAGCGAATTGCGAAGCGCGTCCTGGAAATAGTTGCTGCTCACGACGCGCTTGTAGTTGTCGAGACCGACGAATGGCTCGCCCGGAAACAAGAGCATCACCGAATGCAGGCTCGTCCAGAGCGCATAAGCGACCGGATAGATCGTCATCAACGCGACCGGCAGGAGTGCGGGCAGCAGCCAGAGCGCCGGAAAGCGTTTGAGGGACCACATGGAAAGCCTGACGAGCTTGAATTCGCATGAAAGGCGGACGGCAATGCCGCCGTCCGCCGATGTCGCCGCCTAGCGGTTGGCGAACTGCTCCTTGAGCTGGTTCCAGCGGTCCGCGCCGTCCTTCATCGTCTGCTCGACGCTGGCTTCGCCCACCATCGCCTTGGCAAGCAGCGGACGGAAATAGGCCGACCACACCGAGCTGTATTCCGTATAGGTGCCGGCCTTGGCGATGGCTGCCTGGTCGCCGAGCGATTTCACGTCGGCCCATTTGCCCCAGGCATCGATCACATCCTTGTCCTGGAAGAGCGGCAATTGCGCGAAGCCCAGTCCCTTTTCCACGGCCCAGCGCTTGGCGACCGTGTAGGGCTGGCCGGCCATGAAGTCTACGAACTTCCAGGCGGCGTCGGCGCGCGCCGGATCGGCCGCGGCCTGCGCCGTCACGACGTAGGATTTGGCGAAGCCCAGCGTCGCATGGGTGGAGCCCGGCATCGGCGCCAGCGCGAACTCGCCGGCGCGCGGCTGGTCTGCAGCGTTGTTCAGTGCGGCGAGCACATAGGTGTAGACAATGGTGAAGGCGTGTGCGCCGGTGTTCATCGCCGGGATGATCTTCGATTCGTGCGTCTCGGATTGCACGAGGCCCTTGGCATAGGCGTCGGCGAGCCACTGCAACTGCTTGAACGCCTCGTTGTTCGGATCGGCGAACAGCGGGTTCAGGTCCTTGTCGAAGAGCTCTGCGCCACGCCCGTAAGCCTGCGCGACGAAGGCGTCGTAGAAATTGGGAAGCTCCTGATTGTATTCGTAGACGATCGGGTGCTCCATGCCGCCGGCCTTGAGCTTCTCGGCGGCTGCGGTGACCTCTTCCCAGGTCGTCGGCACGGCAATGCCGGCGTCGGCGAGGATCTTCTTGTTGTAGATGAACGAAATGGTGTCGGCGTAGTAGGGCAGGCCGTAGACCTTGTCCTTGTAGGTGACGTCGGTCAGTGCGAAGCCGGCGATGTCCTTCTTCAACTCGTCGACGGCGCCCGCCGGCGAAACGGAATCCAGCGGAGCTATGAAGCCGGCGGCACCCCAGGCCGGCAACCAATCCTGACCACCATAGATCACATCAGTCGGCGTATTGCCGCGAAACCGCAGCACCAAGCTGTCCTGGTAGTCCGGCCAAGTGTAGTCCGTCACCTTGACCTTGATGCCGGGATTGGCTTCCTCGAATTTCTTGACATTGTCCTGGATGGTCTCGAGCGAATAGTTCCAGACCACGAACTCAAGTGTGAGATCCTCGGCGGCGCCCGGCTGGGCGGCCAGGATGCCGGTAGCCAGCATGCCGGCGGCGAATAATGTTCTCATGATGTGTCCCATCCTCTTTTGCGGCCAACGCTTTTGGGCCTCCCATTCGACCCTAGGCGTCCAATTTGATCGTTGACATTGCGCGGCCTGGATTGGACTATAAAAACCAATATAGATCAATTGCAACCATATTCTGCGGCGAATGAATCGATGACAAGCGACGGGCTCTCCAACTTCATAGGCGGCATCTGGCGGACCGACGCGGCGGGCGAGGTGAAGCCGGTGCATTCGCCGATCGACGGCTCGCCTATCGGCACGATGAGCTGGAGCTCAAGGCTGGCGGCCATCGAGGCGATCGCCGCCGCCCGCCAGGCACAATACCGATGGCGCAAGGTTTCGGTGTGGGATCGCGCCAAGGCGATGCGTCGCATCGGCGACGCGATCGAGAAGCGCCGCGCCGAACTGGCGGCACTGCTCACCCTGGAACAGGGCAAGCCCTACGCCGAAGCCTTTTTCGAAGTCGGCAAGTCGGTGGATGGCTTCAACCTCGCAGCCGACCTCGTCAAATATCTCGAGGGAAACACGATCCCAACCGAGGACCCCACCAAGCGGGTGATGACCTTCTACCGGCCGCGCGGCGTCTATGCCGTGGTGACGCCGTGGAACTTCCCCGTGAACATCCCGGTGGAATACATCGCGCCGGGACTGGCGGCCGGCAATACCATCGTCTGGACGCCTGCGCCGACGACCTCGCTGGTGGCGGTGGCGATGACGCGCGCCATCGAGGATGCAGACCTTCCGTCCGGCGTTCTCAACCTGGTCACCGGGGCGGGCGCCGTCGTCGGCGACGAGATCGTGTCCAACCCCGGCACCGATGCCGTGGGCTTCACGGGGAGTGCTGCGACCGGCAAGCAGATCAGCCTGCGGGCCGCCGGCAAGCCGCAACTGATGGAACTCGGCGGCAACGGTCCGGTCGTGATCCTCGACGACGCCGACCTCGACCGCGCGGCGGCTGCAACTGCATCGGGCTGCTTCGTCAACGCCGGTCAGGTTTGCTCGTCGTCGGAGCGCATTCTCGTCCATCGCAAGGTCTACGACGCATTTGCCGAGCGTCTTGCGGCGGCTGGCCGAGCCGTGGTGCTCGGCGACCCGCGCAAGGAGGGTGTCACCATGGGGCCGCTCAACAATGCCGGCGTCGCCGCGAAGGTCGCCAGCCATGTGACAGACGCTCTGCAGCGCGGCGCCAGGGCGGTCATCGGCGGCAAGGCGGCGCCCGACTATCCAAGCCCCCTCTATTTCGAGCCCACGGTGCTCACCGGGGTGTCGCGCGAGGCCCTGATCAACACGGAGGAGACGTTCGGGCCGGTGGCGCCGCTGCTGGTGATCGACAGCGACGAAGAAGCCTTCGAGCTCGCGGCCGACAACCGCTACGGGCTCGTCTCCAGCGTCTTCACCCAGGATATCGACCGGGCCTTCCGTTACATCGAGGAGATGCCGACGGGCATCGTCAACATCAACGACACCTCCAACTATTGGGAGTTGCACATTCCGTTCGGCGGCATGTCGGGCAAGGATAGCGGCACCGGCAGGGTAGGCGGCCGCCACGCGCTGGCCGCCATGTGCGATCTCAAGACGGCAACCTTCTCGGTGAAATGATGCGCTTCGAAGAACTTACCTCTCCGGAAGCGGCCGCTCTCGACCGCGATCGCACGGTGCTCATCCTGCCGCTCGGCTCGGTTGAACAGCACGGCAACCACATGCCGCTCGGAACCGACACGCTGCTCGCCCATGCCGTGTCGCTGGCGGCGGCGGCGCGGTCGCCGGGAGCGACAGCCGTGCTGCCGCCGCCCTGGTACGGGTTTTCGGCACATCACATGCGCTTTCCGGGCAGCATCACGCTGAGGGCCGAGACGCTGATTGCCGTGGCCGAGGACATCGTCGGCTCTCTGGTGGCTCACGGCTTCCGGCGCATTCTCATCGTCAACGGCCATGGCGGCAACGGCGGCGTCATCGACGTTCTGGCGTCGACGCTCGGGCACAAGCACTACGGCAGGGCGCGCATCGCTGCGCTCACCTATTTCCAGCTTGCGCGCGAAGCGGTCGCCGCGCTGCGCCTGTCGGAGCCCGGCGGCATGGGGCACGCCTGCGAGTTCGAGACCTCCATGATCCAGCATATCAGGCCCGATCTGGTCAGGTTGGGGCTTGCCAAGACCACCTATCCCGACCCCGGCTCGCCCTACCTGACAACCGACCTGCTCGGCGGCTCGGCGGTGAAAACCTATCTCGATTTTGCCGACCTTTCCCCATCCGGCACGCTTGGCGATCCGTCACTTGCGACACCGGAGGCGGGAGAGAAATTCTTCGACGCAACGGTCAACGCGCTCGCCACTTTCATCGAGGATTTTCGCGGATGGACCATTCCGGAGCAGCCGAAATGAGCAAGACCCTCAAAATCGGCGTCATCGGGCTCGGTTTCTTCGGCACCCGCCATGCGCGCATCTACGCCGATCATCCGGCGGCCGAACTCGTAGCCGTCTGCGACAGCGACCCGACCCGGAGCGCAGCCGTTGCGCGCGAGACGGGAGCCAGGGCATTTGACGATTTTCGCGCCTTGCTGGCTCTGCCGGAGATCGATGCCGTCAGCATCTGTCTGCCGGACCGGCTGCATGAAGAGGCCGCTGTCGCGGCGGCGGAGGCCGGCAAGGCGATCCTGCTCGAAAAGCCGCTCGCCCACGACAGCGCGACCGCGCGCCGCATCGTGGCGGCGGTCGAGAAGAACGGCGTGCGCTTCATGGTCGGGCACATCCTCCGGTTCGATCCGCGCTACGTCCAGACCTTCCATGCCGCGGCTCCCGAGAGGCTGGGCACGCCCATACACCTGCGCGCCAAGCGCAACGGCATCCGCGCCACTGCGCAGCGGCTAGGCGCTTCGAGCTCGATCCTGTTTTACATGGGCGTGCACGATGTCGACGCCATGCAATGGATCGCGCGTTCGAGGATCAATCGCGTCTATGCGCAGAAGGTGGAGCGGCTCGGCACCGGCAATGAGGACGCGCTCTACGCCGTGGTGAATTTCGAGAACGGCGCGATCGGCAACATCGATTACAGCTGGGCCTGGCCGGACGGGCTGATGAACGGTTTCCGCTCGTCACTCGAAATCGTCGGCACCAAGTCCGCCGCCTATCTCGACTGCGCCGACCAGGGATTCTACGTCGTCGAAGACAACGGGACCAGCGGCGGCGACACGCATCTCTGGCCCGAGATCAACGGCCGCATCGCGGGCGACCTTGCCGACGAGATCGACCATTTCGTCAAGGCCACCTTGTCCGGAAAGCCTTACGTCCAGCACTATCGCGAGGCGCTCGATGCCATACCGGTGCTCGATGCGCTGGCGCGGTCGGCGCAAAGCGGCATTCCCGTCCAAGTGGTGCGCTGATCGATCCACATTGCTCCGGAATGGTTGACAATAGAAGCCCGACTCTGCTCATAGGCGCCTCTCGCCGGGAAAACCGCAAATGCCTTCGGATTCTGCACTTGCGCAGCTCGCTGTCATTGCCACGAACGACCGCGCCACGCCGTCGCTGGTCTACCGCGCGCTCCTGAGGAGCATCCGGGACGGGCAGATGGTGCCGGGAGCCAAGCTTCCGAACGAAAGGGAACTCGCCCAGCAGCTGAACACCAGTCGTACTGCGGTCCGCAGCGCGCTGGCGATGATGGAGCGGCAGGGACTGGTTCTCAGGCGCGTCGGCAGCGGCACCTATCTCACCGACGACGCCGATCTCGTCTTCGACCGCATGGACCAGACCAGTGTCGGAAGCCATGAGGCCATTCCCTCATTCGCCGAGATCGTCGAAGGCCGGCTGCTGTTCGAGCCGGCGATGATGCATCTGGTGGTCAACCGTGTGCAGGAGGACGATATCCAGGACATGCGGCGCACCCTCGACCAGATACTGGCGGCGCCGACCTGGGAGGATTTCAAGGAGCAGATCTATGCTCTGCACCGTCAGATGTTCGCCAGCACCAGGAACAAGTTCCTGATGCAGATCATGTCGAGCATCCTGGCCGATCGCCGCGCAGTGCTGTTCGATGGACGGGATACCGACAAGCCCGCGCCGGCGGCGGTGCGCCAGCAGACGCACAAGGATCTGAAGGCGATCGTCGACGCCATCGCGGCCCGCAACGCCAAGCTCGCCGAGGAGCTTGTGTCGGACCACCTCATGCGGACGCTGGCGACGATCAATATCTGGCAGTAGGCGCCTGCGGGAAAAACTGGCGCCGGCCGGATCACGGTGCGTCGTCAATCGTGGTGGAACACCTCCACCATCCGGGCCCACCATTCCCCCTTGGCACGGGTTTCCAGCGGCACCTGCATCGGGTCGCAGATCGTCCACCATTTCTGCATGGCCGGATTCTCGGCCATCGCCGCCGCGTCGGCCGCGAAATCGTTGCCATGATACTCCCAGTAGGCGAAGAGGATGTTCTCCGGCTCGCGCAGGAAGATCGAATAGTTGCGGATGTTGGCCCTGGTGATGGCGGCGAGGACATCCGGCCAGACGGCGGCGTGGATCCTCCGGTATTCGGGGATCACCTCCGGCTTCAGCCCGATGCACAAGCCCATTCGCTGCATGTTCGCTCCCAATGGTTTATCCGGCCGTTAGATGGGGCGAGGCCGGGCATCTGATTTCGTCGTCAGGCGATCGAGTCTGCCGCGATCTCCAGCGTGTTCTGCAGCGAGGTCGCCAGATGTTCGCGCATGCACCGCGCCGCGCGATCCGCGTCGCCCGCCAGCATCGCTTCCAGGATCAGCCTGTGCTCGCGGATCGTGACTGCTCCCAGGCCGGGCTTTGGAATGGCAAGATGCCGGCCGCGATCCATCTGCGCCTTGGAGATGTCGACGGCGCGCCAGAGCATGTGCAGGCCGTTCACCTCCGCGATCATGCGATGGAACATGTCGTCGAGCCGGATCGCGTCGCCAAAGCGCTGCCGGCTGATAGCAAGTTCGTGCGCCGCGATGTTGTCCTCGAAAGCCTCGGCCATGGCAGACGTCAGCCGGCCCGCCGCACGCGAGGCGCTTTCTGCCTCGAGTGCGGTCCGGATCACATAGGCTTCCTCGAGCGCCTTGCGGCTGATCGGCGCGATGAAGGTGCCGCTTTGGGCGAAAACGTCGACCAGGCCCTCGTCGCTGATGCGTTTCAACGCTTCGCGCACTGGCGTGCGGGACACGCCAAGCTTGGTGGCAAGCGCCGCCTCGATCACTGCTTCGCCCGGCCGCATGCGGCCGCTGACGATCAATCCACGTACCACCTGGTAGACTTGTTCGCTCAACGCGACGCCGCGCTTAAGCTGCGTAGTTTCCATATCCATCCTGCTGCATCCGTCGCGGAATAACCGCGCGCGGCACGTCCGTGGCCTGAGATAAGCCGGGGCGGAATCGCCGCCCCGGCCCGTTGGTCTCGCCCTTACTTGGCGATGCAGGTGTCGGCGTTCGCCGGCGTGCAGACGTCGAGACCCGTGTAGGTCGGGTCGGCCGGAGCCGGCTTGCCCGCCTTGATGTCGTTCAGCGCCATCATCGACTTGTAGCCCATCTCGTAGGGCCGCTGGCCGACCTGGCCCTGCGACAGGCCTTCCTTCATCTGGTCGATCTGGGTGGGCAGCGTGTCCGCATAGACGACAGCCAACTCGTTCTTGGCGATCTTGTCCTTGAACGGCTCGGTCGCGGCGCGGTTGGCGTCCGGCACGAACTGGGCGAAGCCGCCCGTTGCGGCGAAGGCGTCGAGGTTCGGCATCTTGGTCAAGAGATCCTGGAACTGCTGCGCCGCCAGCGGGAAGTCGTCGTTGGTGTAGAGCGGGCAGCCCTCGGCTTCGGTCCAGCCGTTCTGGCCGGTCAGCGGATCGCCGGGGGAGGCTGCCGACTCCTTGCCGGCGAGGCCGTCGCGGATGCCCTGCATGCGCTCGTTGAGGTTCGCCGCCGCCGCGCCGCCCGACTGGATGCAGATCGTGCCGCCCTTGGGCTTCAGCGTCTGCAGGATCTTGGCGATGTTGGTGCCGATCTCGTAATTGTGCGTGCCGATATAGGCAACGCGCAGGTCCTTGTTTTCCGGCAGGACGTCGGAATCGAAGGTGATGACCGGGATGCCGGCTTCCTTCGCCGCCTCCAATGCCGGCAGGATCGCCACCGCGTTGGAAGGCGAGACCGCGATGCCGGCGACGCGCTTGGCGACAAGGTCCTGCACGATCTGCACCTGCTCGTCGCCACCGCCGTGCTGGCCAGGGCCGATATACTGGCACTCGAACGCGCCGCCCGAATCCTCGACGGCCTTTTTGCAGCCGGCGAGCGCCTGGTCATAGAACGGGTTGTCCATGGCCTTCGGCACGAGCGCGAAGACGGGCTTGTCCTGCGCGAAGGCCTGTCCGCCGGCCAGGGCCGCAAAGGCCAGGGTGGCGCTCAAGAGCATTTTTTTCATGGTTCGTTTCCTCCGGAATTTGACTTGATGGCCCATAGGGCGGTTCCAACGATGTTCTCTGCCTTGCTTAGGCTCCTCGCGTCATTGCGGGCTTCGGGCCCGCACGCAGCGGGACGCTCATCGGTTTCTTCTCATCCATGCTCCTCCACATTGCTTTGACGGTGCTGCGGTTCCTCCTCCCGCAGATTCCCTAGCGGTGCCTGACCGGAAGCCAGTGCTGCATCAGCGCACGCAGGGACGTGCCGCTGGTCTGCATGCCGAGCAGGACCGCGAGAATGATGAAGACGCCGACAAAGGCGCCCTGCCAGTTGGAATCGATGCCCGCCATCAAGAGAGCGTTGCGGATCACCTCCAGGAAGGCTGCCCCCACGACCGCGCCGAAAGCCGTGCCGTAGCCGCCCATCAGGCTGGCGCCTCCGATCACGGTTGCGGCGATCACGCGCAGCTCGTAGCCGGTGCCGAGCGCGTTGAGGGCAGAGCCGTTGTAGCCCAAGAGCAGAAGTGCTGCGACCGAGGCGGTGAAGGCGGAAAAGACGTATGCTTGGAACTTGATCTTGTCGACAGGCACGCCGGTCAGGCGCGCCGCGTCCTCGTTGCCGCCGATGGCGAAGAGATGGCGCGCCCAGGCGGTGAAGTTGAAGACCCAGCCGACGATCAGGGCGAGCACGATCAGCGTCCAGAAATGCGAGGAGAATTCCGGCATCCAGGGCGGGGCCCAGCCGGCCGGCTCGCGCAGCGGCCACTTCGCCTGGCCTATCGCCTTGACGATCGGGGCGTCCGGCCCGAACTGGTAGAGCATCTGGTTGCCGGAAAACACGATCGCCAGCGACCGCGCGATCGACATCATCCCGAGCGTCACCACGAAGGACGGCATGCGGATATAGGCGACGAAGAAACCGTTGACGACGCCGCAGGCGAGCCCCGTGAGCATGCCCATCGAGAAGGCCACGTACCAGGGATAGTGCCAAGTCAGGAACAAGCCGGCCACGATGGCGACGAGCGCCATGATGGAGCCTATCGACAGGTCGATGCCGCCGGTGATCAGCACCACCGTCATGCCGAGCGCCATGATGGCGAAGGGCGCGAAGTTGCGTGAGATGTTGCCGATATTCTCAACCGAACCGAAGGTCGGCTCCAGCGCAGTCATCACCAGCATGAGGGCGGCCAGAGCCACCGCTACCCAGAACGCCTGGGAGCGATACATTTTCTGAAACGACGTC
>Ga0233385_1000677_pt1 | contig 15897 bp, 14 predicted proteins | sample ElkDunMinimDraft_16_FD_191543 | JGI IMG/M metagenome (GOLD analysis project Ga0233385, IMG submission 191543) | Fecal eukaryotic communites from dung pellets of Tule Elk in California, USA - Elk Dung G36 | ecosystem: Host-associated > Mammals > Digestive system > Large intestine > Fecal | place...
CGGGTGCGGGGGTGCGGGGGGAGGGTCATCGGCACTCCATCGGGAACGGGCGCGAGGGGGTTCGCGCAGTGGCACCGTGCGATCGCTGCTCGCCGGCACGGCGGGGGACGGGCGGTAGGACGCAGACGCTGTGAAACGGACGTTGCGGGGCGTGACGCTACGGACGGGTCGTGTCGGCCCGGGTGCGGCGCTGTGTCCCGGGTGTAAACGTGCACCCGGCCGGGGTCACGGTTCGGTCTCGGGCCGTCGTCGCCGGGGCGCCGCGCTCAGTACGAGGTGCGTGCCGTGTGGGCCAGCCACGCGTCGAACGGGTCGGTGGACCCGGGCAGGCGCCGCCCGACGACGCGGGTGCGGTCCCAGGTCGCCCGGTCCCGGGCGAACAGCTCGTAGAAGGCGGAGTCGTCGAACCCCCCGCGGGCGGCGTCCTCGCGGTCGGCGCTGAACACGACCCGGTCGAGCCGCGCCCACAGGCACGCGGCCAGGCACAGGGGGCACGGCTCGCACGACGTGTAGAGCGTCATGCCGTCCAGCGCGAACGTCCCCGCGGCGCGGCACGCGGCCCGGATGGCCTGCACCTCGGCGTGCGCCGTGGGGTCCAGGTCCCGCGTCACGCGGTTCTGCCCGACGGCGACCTCGACGCCGCTCGCGACGACCACCGCGCCGAACGGTCCGCCGCCCTCGGCGACGTTGGCGGTGGCGAGATCCACGGCGCGTGCCAGCCAGCGGGCGTCGACGTCGGTCCGCGCGTCGACGTCGGGCGGGGAGGCGGCGTGGTGCGCGGTGCCGGCGACGGGGTCCACGACGATCGACATGGCATGTCCTCTCGTTGTCCTGCCGTCGATCGTCCGACCCGGCTGTTTCGGCACCGTTACCCCCGCGCGCCGGTTCTCGAAACAATCATTTCGTAGCGTCGCAGGCATGCTCGACCAGGCCGCGGAGATCTGCCGTCGCCTCGACGCCGGCCAGCGCGTCGCGGCGGCGACGCTCGTGCGCGTCGAGGGCAGCGCGCCGCGTGGCGTGGGCGCGTCGTTCGTCGTCGGCTCGGACGGCACGGTGGCGGGGAGCGTGTCGGGCGGCTGCGTCGAGGCGGACCTCGTCGAGCGGTGCCGCTCGGTGCTGGACGGCGGGCAGGCCCACGTGACGTCCTACGGGATCGACGACGACCTGGGTGAGCCGGGCCTGATGTGCGGCGGCACGATCACCGTGCTGGTCCACGAGGTGTCCGCGCTGCCGGCCGGTGCGCTGCACCAGGTGCGCCGCGCCGCCGAGGGCCTGGACGCGTGCGTCGTGCTCGACGCCGACGGCGGCGCGTGGGCCACCGAGGCGGCGTGCCCCGAGCCCGCCGACGACGGCCGTGCCGCCACCGCCGAGCCGCTGGTCACGTTGCGGACGCCCGCCGCCCACCCGCTCCTCGTCGTCGGCGCGGGCGAGCACGCGGTCGCGCTCACGCACCTCGCCGCGGCGTGCGGGTACGCCGTGACCGTGCTCGACCAGCGCCCGCTGTTCGCGACCAAGGAACGGTTTCCCGACGCGTACGCCGTCGTCCGCGACTGGCCCGACCGCTGGCTCGCGGCGCACCCGCTGACGGCCGCGCACGCGGTCGTCGTCCTGACCCACGACCAGCGCGTCGACGTCCCGACGCTGGTGACGGCATTGGCCTCGCCGGCACGGTACGTCGGGGCGATGGGCTCGCGCACGACGCACGACCGGCGCGTCGAGGCGCTGCGGGCGGCGGGGGTGAGCGGTGCGGCGCTCACGCGGCTGCGCTCACCGATCGGCCTGGACCTGGGCGGCTCGACGCCGGCCGAGACGGCGCTGTCGATCCTGGCGGAGCTCGTGACGACGCGGCACGGAGCGACGGCCCGGCCCCTGTCGACGACGACCGGCCCGCTCCACGGCCGCTGACCCGCCGCGACGTCCGCCGGCCGGGCGTCGCGGACGAGAGGGACGGTCGCCGGCGGCATCGAGCGATCCGTCACGACGACTCGACCGGCTGACGCAGGATCGTGCGCAGTCGCTCGGGCGCCGTGCGACGGGCGTCGCTCAGGTAGATCTCGTGGTGCGTGCCCGTCGGGCGCAGACCGTGGGCGGGGATGAACGCGTGGTGCATCGCGTCGAGCACCGGACGCGCTGGTCCGCGGGGACGACGGCCGGGTCGAGGTGCAACGCGACGGGACGCTGCTCGGCGGGCTCGTCGAGTCTCTCGTGGCACTCACGCTCCGGGTGTTCGCGCAGGCGGCGGACGGCCGCGTCTCGCACCTGCGCACCCGAGGCGGCGAGCACGAGGTCGACCTCCACGTCGAAGGACGCAGGCGGCGGCTGGTCGCCGTCGAGGTCACGACGACGGCCGCGCCCACCGCCCGGGACGTCCGCCACCTGCTCTGGCTCAAGGAGCTGCTCGGTGACGCCCTGACGGACATGGTTCTGGTGACGACCGGCCGTGACGCGTACCGACGGGCCGACGGTCACCGTCGTGACACCAGTGCCTCAGGACGCTGCCGCCCCCCGCGCCAGCCGCCACACCCGGTCCTTCGTCATCGGGATCTCGTGCGGGCGCACGCCCAGCGCGTCGCGCACCGCGTTGGCCAGCGCGGGGGCGACCGGGTTGTACGGGGCCTCGCTCATGGACTTCGCGCCGTGCGGGCCCAGGCCGTCGCGGGTGCGGGCGAGCAGGACGCGGGTCGCCGGGACGTCGGCCAGCTGCGGGACGCGGTAGCCGCGGAACGTCCGGGACGTCACGACCCCGTCGACCAGGACCGTCTCCTCCTGCAGCGCCGAGCCGATGCCCTGGGCGACCCCGCCCTCGATCTGCCCGCGCAGCTGCTCGGGGTTGAGGACGACGCCCGCGTCGGCGGCCTGCACGGACTGCAGGATCCGCACCGTGCCGGTCGCGGTGTCGACGGCCACGCGGAACCCGTGCACGTTGAAGGCGACGGACCGCGGGCTGCCGTGGTGCGAGCCCTCCGCGGACCGCGGGCCCAGCTCGGTGAACGTCACCAGGCGGTCGCCGACGCGCACGCCGTCCGCGCCGACGACGACCGTGACGTCGTCGGCGGGGGCGCCGGCCCAGACCCCCGCACCCGCCGCGTCGCCCGGCGCCGCGCCGCTCGCCGCCACGTCGCTCCACGCTCCCGACGCGCCGTCGGCCACCGCCCGCGCCGCCGCGACCAGGTCCTCGCGCAGCAGCGCCGCCGCCTGCGCGACCGCGCGCCCCGCCACCACGGACCCTGTCGACCCGTACGCCCCGGTGTCGAACCCGGCGCGGTCGGTGTCCGACTGCCGTAGCCGCACGCGGTCCGGCGTGGTGCCCAGCGTCGTGGCGACCAGCTGCACGTGCACGGTGGACGTGCCGTTGCCGAACTCGGCGGTGCCGACCGCCACCTCGTAGCGCCCGCACGCGTCGACGGAGACGGTCGCGGTCGAGTGGTGCCCGCGCGGCGGGATGGTCGCGATCATGGCGACCGCCACCCCCTCGCCCACCCGCCACCGGTCACCGGCCGGGACCGCGACGGCGTCACCGGCCCGTGTCGTGCCGAGCGCGTCCTGCACGAGGTCGAGGCACTCGACGAGCCCGTACGACGGGGTGTCGTCGCCCGGCTCTCGCACGCCGTAGCCCAGGTCGGTCGTCGTGTCGGCGTGGTTGACGAGGAAGGGGTCACCCGGCCGCACGACGTTGCGCCGCCGCATCTCGAACGGGTCGAGCCCGACCTCGCGCGCCAGCTCGTCCACCGCCGACTCGAGCGCGAACAGCACCTGCCCCAGCCCGTACCCGCGGAACGCCCCCGACGGCAGCTGGTGCGTGTAGACCGCCTCGGCGTCGACGCGCTTGACCGGGCACCGGTACTGCGCGACGGACTCGTGGATGCCGTGGAACAGCACACCCGGCCCGTGGTTGCCGTACGCGCCGGTGTCCGACAGCACGTCCAGGTGCATCGCGGTCAGCCGCCCGTCGGTGTCGGCGCCCAGCGTGACCTCGACGCGCACCGGGTGCCGGCAGGGCGCCAGCGTGAGCTCGTCCTCACGGGTCATCTCGTACTGCACGGGTCGCCCGGTGCGCAGCACGGCCAGGGTCACCAGGTCCTCGGTGAGCAGCTCCTGCTTGCCGCCGAACCCGCCGCCGACCCGCGCCGCGACGACCCGCACGCGCTCGCGGTCCAGCCCGAACAGGTGGCACAGCTCCTCGCGCACCAGGAACGGCACCTGCGTGCTGGTGCGGACCACGAGCCGGCCGTCGTCGTCGAGCCACCCGACGGCCGCGTGCGTCTCGAGCGCCGCGTGGGACACCCGCGACGTGCGCCACGTGCCCCGCACCACGTGCGCGGACGCCGCCAGGGCCGCGGCCAGGTCGCCGACCTCACCGTGGCTCGCGGCGACGACGTTGCGGGACGGGTCGGCGATGCGGGAGGTGACCGCGTCCTTGTCGCCGTGGACGAGCGGCGCACCGGGCCGGCGCGCCTCCTCGGGGTCGAGCACGGCGGGCAGGGGCTCGTACGTCACGTCGATCAGCGCGCACGCAGCCCGGGCGACGGCGACGGAGTCCGCGACGACCGCGGCCACCCGCTGCCCGTGGAACCGCACGACGTCGTCCAGGACGCGGGTGTCGTCCGGGTCGTCCGTGCGGTGCTGGTGCCGGCCCGTCGAGAACAGCACGTCGGGGGAGTCGCGGTGCGTCAGCACCAGGTGCACACCGGGCAGCGCCTGCGCGCGGGTCGTGTCGATCGACAGGACCCGGGCGTGCACGTGCGGCGCGCCGAGCACCGCCAGGTGCAGCAGACCGGTCGGCGTCTCGTCCAGCGTGAACGGCTCGCGCCCGCACACGATCCGCCGGCCCGCGGGAGCCGCCACGGGGTCCCCGACACCCCCCTCGCGCACGACGTTCGACTTCCCGGCCAGGGCGTCGCGCACCGCGCGGTACCCCGTGCACCGGCACAGGTTGCCCTTGAGCCGGCGGACCAGCCCGTCCTCGTCGAGGTGCACGTGCCCGTCCTCGTCGGCCAGCGCGGTGGCCGTGACCACCATGCCGGCGGTGCAGAACCCGCACTGGAAGCCCTGCGCGTCGACGAACGCCTCCTGCACGGGGCTCAACGCGTCGGGTGTCCCGAGCCCGGCGGCGGTCGTCACCTCGGAGTCCACCGCGCGCACCGCCGGGACCAGGCACGAGTGCCGCGGCTGCCCGTCGACCAGCACGGTGCACGCGCCGCAGTCCCCGGAGTCGCAGCCCTTCTTCACCGCGACGTGCCCCGCCTGCCGCAGGAAGGTGCGCAGGCACTGGCCGGGGGCGGGCTCGGCGGTGACGTCCTGACCGTCGACCCTCATGCGGTCACCTCCGCCAGCACCTCGTCGACGAGCAGCGTGGTGACGGCGCGGCGCCAGTCGGGCGCGCCGTGCAGGTCGTCGAACCACTCCAGGCCGGCCAGTGCGTCGGTGACCTGCGACGACGTCGGCGGGCCCGTGAACCGGCGCTGCACCGGTCGGGGTGTCGCCGCCGTCACCGTCAGCGTCAGCGTCCCGTCCTCGTCGCGCCGCGCGGCCACCAGGGACGCCGAGCGACCGACGGCCGTGAGCGAGATCTGCCGCACCGCGGTCCGGGCGCGCAGCGCGTGGCCGGGCACGTCGAAGGCGCGGACGACCTCACCCGGCGCCAGCGTCGTGCGACCGGGGCCCACGACGAGGTCGGCGACCGGCTCCCGGCGGTCCGTGCCGTCCGCGGCCCAGACCACCGCGACCGCGTCGAGCGCCGCCAGGAGCGCCGTCATGGCGCCGGCCGGGAGCGCGAGCGCGACGTTCCCACCCACGGTCGCCTGCGCCTGCACCTTGAAGGACATGAGCAGCGCGTCCACGCACCCCGCGACGAGCGGCCACCCGGTCCACGCCGGGTCCGGGACGTACGCGGCCAGCTGCTCGACCGTGCAGGTGGCCGCGACCCGCAGCCCGTCGCCGGCGCGTTCCACGGGCACCCAGCCGAGCGCGGTGAGGTCCACGAGACCCGTCACCCCGGGCTGCGGCTCGGAGAACAGCCACGTCCCACCGGCCAGCAGCTGCTCGCCCGGGGCGAGGCGCAGGTCGGCGCGCGTGCGGGCCCGGCGCAGGGAGGCGACGTCGAGGTCCATCAGCGGGCCTCGACCTCACCCAGCGTGCGGTACGCCGAGTCGATGGCGGTGACGCGCTGCTCACCCGTGCGGCCCCGCCGGGCCAGGACGGCGTCGGCCAGCGCCGCGACCACCGAGGACGCCGCCGCGTACGAGTCGAACGCACCGCGCGCCTGCACCGGGCACTCCACCCACCACGTGGCGTGCGCGGCCAGGGCCCGCGCCGTGGGGTCGGCCAGCAGCACGACCGGCGTGCCGGCCGCGCGCAGCCGCTCGGCGAGCGCCCGCACCCCCGGCGGCCGGCGGCGGAACGCCACCAGCACCACCGCGTCCTGCGGCGACAGGTCGACGACGTCCTCGGACCACGACTGGCCCGGCTGCGGCAGCAGCGTCACGTGCGGCCGCACCTGCATGAGCTGCTGGCGCAGGTGCAGCGCCACCGGGTAGCTGTTGCGCAGCCCCACCACGACGACGCGCGGGGCGTGGGCGAGCAGGTCGGCCACGGCGTCGAGGTGCACGGCGAGCGCCGCGACGGCCGCCCGCACGGCCACCCCGTCCGCGTCGGCGTGCGCGTCGAGGTCCGGTGCGGCGGCCAGCGTCACGGGCAGGCCGTGGCCCCGCAGGCGACGCAGGTGCTCGCGCACCTGCGTGAAGTCGTCGAACCCCAGGCTGCGGAACAGGCGGCTCATCGTCGCCTTGGACACCCCGGCCAGGGCCGCGAGCTCCGCGGCGGAGTACGTCGCGAGGTCACCGAAGTGCTCGAGCAGCACGTCGGCGCCGCGGCGCTCCTGCGGCGGCAGGTCCGCGTAGCGGGCGGCCACGCGCTCGTCGAGACGCAGGCCGTCGACGTCCGGCCCGGCGGGGGAGGCGTGGTCGGGGGTGAGGGCCGCGGGCGTGGGGCTCGGTGCGGTGGTCGTCATGCCCGGACCCCGGCGGGCGTCCCGGTGCGCGTCGCGACCGCGCGCACGGCGGTGGTGAGCGCGTCCAGGCCCGCGGCGACGTCGACCGCGCGGACCTCCTCGTCCGGGTGGTGGCTGATGCCGTCGCGGCAGCGGACGAACAGCATGCCGACGTCCGTCACCGCCGACACGGCCATGCCGTCGTGGCCCGCGCGGCTCCACACGTCCAGCGGGTCGGTGTCGCCGGTGGCGGCGACACCCTCACGCAGCGCGTCCCGCAGCCGCGCCGCGCACGGCGTCGCGGGCGCCTCGTAGAAGTCGGTGACGTGCACGGTCAGCCCGCGGGCCGCGCAGACCGCGGTGATGCCGGTCAGCAGCGTGCGGCGCATGGCGTCCCGCTCGGCGTCCGTCGCCGCGCGCAGGTCCACGGTGAAGACGGCACGGCCCGGGATGACGTTGACGGCGCCCGGCTCGACCTCGATCTGCCCGACCGTCGCGATGGCTCCGGAGTCCCGCACGGTGCGCTCGACCAGCACCACGGCCTCCGCGGCCCCGACGAGCGCGTCCCGCCGCCGGGGGTACGGCGTGCCGCCCGCGTGCCGGGCCTCCCCGACGACCTCGACCCGGAAGCGCTGCGCGCCCGCGATGGTCGTGACGACGCCCAGCGACCGGTCGGCCTCCTCCAGCAGCGGCCCCTGCTCGATGTGCGCCTCGAGGTACGCGACCAGGTCTGCCGGTCGGCGTGCCGCGGTACCCACGAGCGCGGGGTCCAGCCCGAAGTCGCGGGCGGCCTGCTCCAGCGTCGTCCCGTCCGCGTCCCGCAGGGCCCACCAGGTGTCGTCCCAGGTGCCCGCCAGCGCGCGCGAGCCCATGAGCGCGGTGCCGAAGCGGGCGCCCTCCTCGTCGGTGAACCCGACGACCTCCAGCGCGCACGGCCACGTCGCGACCTCGTCCCGCAGCCGCTCGACCACCGCGACGGCCATGAGCACGCCCAGCATGCCGTCGTACCGGCCGGCGTCGGGGACGGTGTCGAGGTGCGAGCCCAGCAGCAGCGCCGGCAGCCCCGGCTCGCGGCCCTCGACGCGCCCGCACAGGTTGCCCGCCTGGTCGCGCCACGTGCGCAGCCCGGCCCCGGTCATCCACCCGGTGGTCAGCCGGTGGGCCGCGGCCAGCGCCGGCGTGAGGTGCTGACGGTCCAGGCGTCCCGGGCGGTCGGTGCACGCGGCCAGCGCGTCGCAACGCGCGAGCACGACCTCGGCCGTCGTCACGCGGCGTACACCGCCTGCGCCGCGTCGACGCCGCCACCTGCGGCGACGGCCACGCCCAGACCCCGCAGCACGTGCTCCAGCGCCGCGAGGGTCGTGAGCACCGCGTCCTTGCGCGCGTTGACGCCCATCGTCCCGATGCGCCAGACCCGACCGTGCAGGGGGCCGAACGACGTGCCGATCTCGATCGCGAAGTCGTCGAGCATCGCCGCGCGCACCGCGTCCGCGACGACGCCGTCCGGCACCTCCACGGCCACCACGTTGTGCATCCGGTGCGCCGTGTCGCCGAAGACCTCCAGCCCCAGGCCCCGCACCCCCGCCAGCATCGCGGCGCCCGCCACCCGGTGCCGCTCGACGGCGTCGTCCAGGCCCTCCTCCAGCAGCACGCGCGCGCACTCGTGCGCGGCGTACAGCATCGACGTCGCCTCGGTGTGGTGGTTCAGGCGGCGAGGACCCCAGTAGTCGAGGATCTGCGCGAGGTCGAGGTAGTTGGAGCGGATGACCGCACCACGGGGCTCGTCCTCGTCGGTCCGCAGCCCCTCCTCGACGTGCCGCCGGGCGCGCACGGCGTCGCGGGCGCGGTCCGACAGCGTGGTGGGCGCGCTGCCCGACGGGCCGCCGAGGCACTTCTGCAGGCCGGCGGTCACCACGTCGAGCCCCCAGGCGTCGGTGTGCAGCTCGTTGCCGCCCAGGGAGGCGGTGGCGTCCACGTACAGCAGCGCGTCGTGCTCCGCGCAGACCGCACCGATCTCGGCCAGCGGCTGGCGCATCGTCGTGGACGTGTCGCCGTGGACGACCGCGACGAGCCGCGGCCGGTGCCTCCGGACCGCGTCGGCCACGCGCTGCGGGTCGACGACCTCCCCCCACGGGGCCTCGACCGTCTCGACGGTGGCGCCGGCGCGGCGCGCGATCTCCACCAGCAGGTGCCCGAACCGGCCGAACACCGGGACGACCACGCGGTCCCCGGGCTCCACGAGGGACACCACCGCCGCCTCGATCGCCGCGCGGGCCGTGCCGTCGACCAGCAGCGTCGCCTCGTTGCCGGTGCGGAACACCCCCCGGTACAGCTCCTGCGTCGCGTTCATGTACCCGGTCATGACCGGGTCGAACTGCCCCACCAGCGGCGCGGACATCGCACGCAGCACCCGCGGGTCGGCGTTGATCGGGCCGGGCCCCATGAGCAGCCGGTGCGGCGGGTTGAGCGTCATGGTCCGCACGCTACGAAACGGCCGTTTCACCGAGGTTTCGCCGAGGTGCGCCCCGGGTCACGGCCGCCCCAGCAGGCGGCCGGTGCCCGCGGTCACGGCCCCGTCGCGCACCACGACGCGCCCCCGCAGGACCGTGCCCGTGACCGACGCGGAGAGCTCGACCCCGTCGTACGCGCTGATGGGGTTGCGGTGGGCCAGCGCGCGCGCGTCCACGTGCAGCGGGACCCGCGGGTCGAGCACGAGGACGTCCGCATCGGCACCCGGTGCGAGGCGGCCCTTGTGGGGCAGCCCGACGAGGTCCGCGGTCCCCGTGGCCATCCAGCGGCTGACCCGGGCGACGTCGATGCCGCGGGCCGCGGCGCCGTGGGCGACCGCCTGGAAGCCGACCTGCAGCCCGGCGACCCCACCCCAGGCCTGCTGCAGGTCCCCGTCACCGCGCAGCTTCTCCTGCGCGGTCGCGGGGGAGTGGTCCGTGACGACCACGTCGATGATGCCGTCGAGCAGCCCGTCCCACAGCGCCTCCCGGTTGCCCGCGTCACGGATCGGCGGGCAGCACTTGTGCGCCGGCGACGCGTCGGGGATCGCCTCGGCGTCGAACGTCAGGTAGTGCGGGCACGTCTCCACCGTCACGGGCAGGCCCTCCGCGCGGGCGTCGGCGAGCAGGTCCAGCGCGCGGGCGCTCGACAGGTGCAGCACGTGCACGCGGCAGCCGGTCGCCCGGGCACCCGCGACGACCCGTGCGATCGCGGCTGTCTCCGCCTCGTGCGGCCGCGACGCGAGGAAGTCCCGGTAGACGCGGCCGGGGCGCACGGGGGCGTCCGCCAGCACCGCCGGGTCCTCGGCGTGGACGATGACGAGGCCGTCGAACGCCGCGACGGTCCGCAGCGCGGCGTCGAACGCGGCCGGTCCCAGGGGTGGGAACTCGTCGACGCCCGACGGCGACAGGAAGCACTTGAAGCCCATGACGCCCGCGTCCCACAACGGGTGCAGGTCGTCCAGGTTGCCGGGGACCGCTCCGCCCCACAGGGCCACGTCGACCGAGAGCTGACCCGTCGCCGCGCGCCGCTTGGCGGCCAGGCCGGACGTCGTGGTGGTGGGCGGGATGCTGTTGAGCGGCATGTCCACGAGGGTTGTGACGCCGCCCAGCGCCGCGGCGCGCGTCGCCGTGGCGAACCCCTCCCACGCCGTGCGGCCCGGCTCGTTCACGTGGACGTGCGTGTCCACGACGCCCGGCAGCACGTAGGCGTGGTCCGGGGCCGTGAGCACGGGCCCGTCGACCGGGACGTCGTAGGCGTCGACCGCGGTGATGCGGCCGTCCGCGACGCGCAGCGTCGCGGCGCGCAGGGCGCCGTCGACCAGGACCTGGCGGCCGCGGACGGCCGCGACGAGGTCGCCGGGGGCGGGTGCGACGAGGCGGACGGGCGCGGAGCCGGTGCCGGGTGCCGGTGCCGCGGGACGCGCGGCGTCGTCGGGTGCGGTCGTCGTCACGGCGCGGCCCTCAGACGAACCCGGGGACGCACGCCCACACGTGCGGTGCCGGGGCGTCGCCCTCGCGGTGCACGGCAGCCTCGATCAGGCCGTACGGGCGGTCGGCGGCGTAGAACACCTCGTTGTGGTTCTCGAGCCCGAACGGCTCGAGGTCCACCGGGAAGTGGTGCTTGTTGGGGCACGACAGCCGCACCTCGGCCACGTCGTCGCACGCCTCGAGGACGGCGCGGCCCATCGCGAAGATGGTGTGCTGCAGCGCCAGGGAGTGCACCTGCGCGAAGGTCGAGAGCAGCAGGTCGCGCACGATCGGGTAGCGGGTCTCGAAGTCCACGTCCGCGTTCGCCCACCGCCACCAGGCGGTCACCGACGTCGCCAGCACGCGGTCCTTCGTCTCCCCGAGCGTGGTGTACCGGTCGCGGGGGAAGCCCCAGAACTCCGAGCCCGTCGTCTTCAGCACCGTGGCCCCGGTGAACCCGGAGACGACGTGCGCCCCGTCGCGGCCCAGCTGCACGACGGTGCGCCGGGTCTCGCGGCCCGTGCGGACGAATGCGTGGTCGTGCGGCTCACCGTCCACCGCGATGCGGTCCCAGGCGTGCACGTCGGCGGCGAACCGTCCGCCGGTGACCTGCGCGAAGTCCTCGACGAAGTGCCGGCCGAGCCGCAGCAGGAACCGCTCGGGGGAGCCGACGCCGTGCTCCTGCGCGAACGCGTACACGGTGTTCTTCTGCGTGTCGGTGGCCACGACGTGCGCGTTGTCGCCGGTGGTGTGGCAGGCGGTGAAGTCACCGCGCAGCTGCGTGGTGACCGTGAGGTCCTCGATCTCGTGCACCGCGGTGTCGCGCGTGACGCGCACGAGCCGCACCTCGGCCTTCCCGTACTGGTTGGTCCCCAGGACCACGTCTCCCACGGCCATCGTCAGCTCCCTCGGTACGTGGTGTAGGCGAACGGGCTCAGCAGCAGAGCCAGGTGGTAGTGCGGCTGGTCGGCGTCGACCAGCACCTCCAGGTGGACGGCGGCGTGGACCGTCGGGACGCCGGCGGCCGCGAACCACGCCGCCGTGTCGAACCGCAGGCCGTACCGGCCGCCGCCCAGGACCGTGGCCCAGCGCAGCCGACCGTCGGCGTCGGTCCGGCCCCTCTCGAGGGGTGTGCCGTCACCGGCCAGCAGGGTCACGTCGAGGCCGACGGCCGGGCGGCCGGCGACGGCGTCGAGGACGTGCGTGGAGCAGGTCGTCATGCGACCGGGTCCCCCGCCGGGACGGTCGCGGGTGCCGCGGGGACCGTGGGCGCGGGGGCGTCGGACGTGGCGCGCGGCGACCGGGTGTGCGGCGGGGCGTGCGGGGTCGGGCCTGCCGGGGCGTCGGTCACGAGCGACGTCAGGCGCAGGAGGGCGATCTCGCGGAGCTGCTGCGCGGTGACCTCGGCCTCGGTGAGGTCGTCGTGCGTGAGCCGCTGCTCGAGCAGCGCGAGGACCTCGGCGCTGCTGCGTCCCGCGGCGCGCACCAGGTAGACGCGCCCGAAGCGCCGCTCGTACCGCGTGTTGCCGGCGGCGAGCCGCGCGGCGACGTCCGCGTCGGCGGTGTCCACACCGGACTGCTCGCGCGTCGACATGGCGGCGGTCGGGCCGTCGCCGCGGTGCCGCTCGCCGATGCGGGGGTGGTCGGCCAGCGCCCGGTCGACGTCGACGTGCCCCCAGGCCAGCGCCTGCTCGGCGGCGTGGGTCCGGAGGGCGTCGACCGAGCGGTAGGGACGCGCCGCGACGACGGACGCCGCCCACCACGGCACGTCGGCGCAGGCGCCCACGACGGCCTGCGCGTCCGCAGCGGGCAACGCGTTGAACTCCTGCAGCAGCATCCCGTGTCCTCTCGCCCGCGCCGACCGTAGGCGCCGGATGTGTCCCCGAGGGAAACGGTTGTTTCAGCAGCGTGAATACCTGCGGACGGTGCCCGTGCCGACGGCGGTGCCGGTGCCGGTGGAGGTGCCGGTGCCTGTGGGGGTCAGCCGGACGTGGCGAGGTCGCGGGCGAGCGCCAGCAGGTCGCGGTCCCGTCCGGGTGCCGCGACGAGGCACACGCCGACCGGCTGCGGCGCCTGCCGTCCGACCGGCGGGAGGTCACCCGGTCCCGTCCCCCGGTGCGCCGGCAGCACCACGGCCGGCAGACCGCCGAGGCCGGCGACGCACGTCAGCCGCAGCGTGGCCGCCCGCACGGCGTCGAGCTCGGCGGGGTCGGGGCGCGGTGCGACGGACGGTGTCGCGGGCAGGACCAGGACGTCGTCGCCGACGAGGTCGACGATCCGGGTGCGGATCGACTCGCGGGCCGCACCCGCGGCCCGGCCGGCGGCGTCCGTCACGGTGGACGCGACGGCGAACCGGCCCGCGACGTCCGCGCCGAGCGCGCCGGGGTGTGCGCGCACCCAGTCGCCGTGGGAGCTCCAGGCCTCCCACGCCTGGAGCACCCGGAACACCTCGGCCCACGCGCCGAGGTCGACGTCGTCCCACCGGTCGGTCGGTGTCGCGCCGGCCGCGTCCGCGAACGCCGCGACCCGGGTGGCCACGTCGTCCTGGGCGGCGGCGAGCAGGGCGTCGCTCACGACGAGCCGCCCGGACCGGGCGTCGGTGGTCCCGGGCGGCAGCAGCACGTCGCCGACCTCCGCGAGCAGGTCCGCGTCGCGGGTGAGCCACCCCACCGTGTCGAACGTCGGCGCGAGGGGCACCAGGCCCGTCGTCGCGACGGCGCCGTGCGTCGTCCGCACCCCGAACAGGCCCTGGTACGACGCGGGGACGCGGATCGACCCGCCCGTGTCGGTCCCCAGGCCGACGTCCGCCTGCCCGAGCGCGACGGCGGCGGCGGAGCCGGACGACGAGCCCCCCGGCACCCGGCCGGGGGCACGGGGGTTGGGCGGCGTGCCCGAGTGCGCGTTCGTGCCCGCGAGGGAGTAGGCCAGCTCGTCGGTGCGAGCCACGCCCCGCACGTCCGCACCGGCGGCGAGCAGGCGGTCGACCGCCGTCGCGTGCGACACGGCCACGTCCGCGCCGGCCAGCCACGTCGGGTTGCCGGCGCCGACGCGCTGACCTGCGACCGCGAACAGGTCCTTCACCGCGACGGCGCGCCGCGCCAGAGGCCCGGCGGCGGCACCCGCGACCAGCGGGTCCCCCAGGACGCGCCACACGCGGGTGTCGGCAGCGACGGCGGACGTGTGCACGTGCGCGGCGACCACCACCCAGCCGGTGGGTCCCCGTTCCCACAGCTGGGTCTGCTGACCGCGGCCGCCGCGCAGCAGCTCCGTGACGGCGACGACGAGGGCGTGGTCGTCGTCGACGGTGCGCACGTGCACCTCGACCAGCCGGCGCGCCGGGGCACCGCCGCGAGCCCCGCGGAAGGCCGCGATGCGCTCGTGCCCCACCAGCAGGCCCGTCGCGTCGCCGCGCAGCGTCTCCGGACCGGGCGCGAAGAGCCGGTCGAGGGCGTCCAGGTCGTCGGTCCCCAGCGCCCGCTCGTAGGCGCGGAAGGCCTCGAGCAGGCCGGCGGGCGGGTCCGTCCTCATGCGCCGGCTCCGGCGATCGGCCCCGCGGAGGCGTCCGCGGTCGCGGGCTCCGCCAGGTCCGCGAGCCGGATCCGGGCGTGGACGCCGGTGACCCGGTCGACCACCTGCGACACGTCGAAGTCCGTCGCCGCCGACAGGTACGCCAGGGCGTGGGCACGGTCCATGCCGAACCGGGCCTGCAGCAGGTCGAGCGATGCACGCACGCACTTGCGCAGCGCCTCGTCCAGGTCGGGGTCGAGGCCCGTAGGCACCAGGTGCTCGGCCGTGCGCACGAGGGGACCGGTCAGCGCGCCGAACGCGGCGACGGCGTCGGCGCGCGGCAGCAGGTCGAACCGCAGCGTCACACGCAGCGAGGCCTCCAGCGCGGTGAGGGCGACCTCGCCGTCGCCCTGGGCGAAGTGCGGGTCGCCGACGTAGGCGAGGGCGTCGTCGACCTGCACCGGCAGGTACAGCGTGGCGCCGGCCCGGAGGAGGTTGATGTCGAGGTTGCCGCCGTGCGCGCCGGGCGGCACCGAGTGCGGACGCTCGTCACCCGCGACCGCGACGCCGAGGATGCCGGGGAAGGCGGCCACGGGGAACGAGACGGTGCGGGGGCTGCCGGCGGCGCGCGGCATGACGGCTCGTGTCCCGGACGCGTCCAGGCGGGCGAGGACGCTGACGACGTCGGCGCCACCCTCCGGCATCTCGCCCGGCAGCGCCCCGCGCCCGTGCCGGTTGGAGATCACGCCGTAGGGCACACGGGGCAGCGTCTCGAGCACCGTGATCGCCAGGACGTCGCCCGGACGTGCCCCGCGCACGGCGACCGGCCCGGTCACGACGTGGGGGCCGTCGTGCAGGGGGTCGTGCGGGTGGGCGGACGCGGCGAGCGCGACGGCGTCGGACAGCACGTCCGCGAGCCCGTGGGCACCGAAGTACGCGCGGGGGTCGCGGCCCTGGTCCTCCAGCAGACCCTCGTGGCTGAGGGTGTCGACCGTGACCTCGGTGCCGGGGTCCACCGTGAGGACCGGGGCGTCGCCGGCGCACGGCAGCCGGCCCCACAGCACGTTCTCGGGGGTGGACGGCAGGTAGGTGGCGGCGCGCACGGGGCCGGTACCGGGGTCGAGCAGCATGCGCCGGACTGTAGGCGGCATCGGTGTCGGGCATGTTGCGCGGGCCGCGGGGGCTGTGGACGGGGGCCCCGGACGCGCCGGCACGCGGCACCGTCTGGTGCGTCGACCCGACCACAGGTCCCGCCGCCGGGGTCGTCGTCCACCGACGTGCCCGGGGGTGCCGTGCCGTCGCACCCCCGGCGGCAGGCTCGACCGACGCCGGACCTGGGACCGGCACCGGACGGAGGCACGGTGGAACGGGTACGCACGGCGACGGTGGTGGGGGTGGTCGGCGCGGCCGGCGGGGTCGGGGCGT